>JABAOH010028901.1_pt1 | contig 39828 bp, 33 predicted proteins | sample 7062181 | NCBI WGS metagenome assembly JABAOH01 (sample SAMN14538630, study PRJNA623070) | marine sediment metagenome | biome: marine biome [ENVO:00000428]; feature: marine pelagic biome [ENVO:01000023]; material: deep marine sediment [ENVO:00002113]; isolation source: pool of 5 deep marine... | reverse complement strand
AAAAGGATGTGGTCTGTACGCACCATGCCATATTTCGTCTGAACATTCGACCCCTCGACGATCGGCAAGAGATCTCGCTGCACGCCGCCACGCGAGACGTCGGGGCCGGCGGCGGTACCACGCTCGATGGCGATCTTATCGATCTCGTCCAAAAACACGATCCCCATCTGCTCGACGCGATCGAGCGCTTCGTTAACGACGTCGTCCATATCGATGAGCTTGTCGAGCTCATCGGATAGGAGAATGCGACGCGCTTCGGCGACCGTCACCACCCGCTTCTTGCTTCGCCTCGGCAGCATCTCCTGGAGCATTTCCGAAACGTTGTAGTCCATTCCTTCCATGCCGGGAAACTCGATCGCCGGGAAAGTCGACTGCGTGACCTCGATTTCTATCTCCCTACTTTCTAGCTTGCCATCGCGAAGCAGCCCTCGAAGCTTCTCACGCGTGCGCTTCCGCCGTTCCTTCCGCTTTTCTTCGTCGTCCGCCTCGGAGGGCGCGTCCACTCGCTGATCGACGGCCTCGCCGCGAGCCGAGACGACGAAAGCGGACGGCACCATCAAGGGTTCATCATCGCCGGGAAGCAGTAAATCGAGAAGCCGATCCTCGACGCGCTCCTCGGCGACTTCCTGCACTTCATCCTCGCGGTCGGTGCGCACCATATTTACCGCGATGTCAGCGAGGTCACGGACCATCGACTCCACATCTCTTCCAACGTAGCCCACTTCCGTGAATTTTGACGCCTCGACCTTGATGAAGGGCGCACCGGCGAGCCGTGCCAGACGCCGGGCGATCTCGGTCTTTCCGACTCCCGTTGGGCCGATCATTATGATGTTGTTCGGCATGATCTCGTCCCTGAGATCTTCAGAGACCTGCTGCCGGCGCCAGCGGTTGCGGAGCGCGATGGCGACCGCCTTCTTCGCTCCATCCTGGGCGACCACGTACTTATCCAATTCGGCCACGATCTGACGCGGGGTCAGCTCATCCTGCGGCACGGCGCGGGGACGTTGCGTCTCCTCTTCCGCTGGGTAGGTGGGCAGTGAGTCGTTCATCGCCTCTCGGATCCGAGCTCGATCACGGTGATCTCGGTGTTGGAGAAAACGCAGATCTGGCCGGCGATCTCCAGGCTTCGGCGGACGATCTCCTCGGCCGGCAACTCGGTGTTTAGGCAGAGCGCTCGGGCCGCGGCCAGCGCTATGGGGCCTCCACTTCCGATGGCCACGATCCCATCGTCGGGCTCGATGACCTCGCCGCTACCTGAAAGCAGGAACGAGTTGCGCGCGTCGACAACGGCAAGCAATGCCTCCAGCCGCCGCAACACGCGATCGCTGCGCCAGTCTTTGGCCAGCTCCACCGCCGCCCGCGGGAGATTGCCCGGGAAGCGATCGAGCTTTTCCTCGAACTTCTCGAACAGCGTCAAGCCATCGGCCACCGAGCCGGCAAAACCGGCCAGAACGGCCCCGTCCTTCAAGGCTCGCACCTTTGTGGCCCGGGCTTTGACCACCGTATCGCCCACCGTCACCTGCCCGTCACCGCCCAAGGCGGCTTGGCCAGCGCGCCGCACGGCCACAATCGTCGTACCATGTATCCTCAAGTCAGCCATCGCTTCGCTCGGCTCTCGACTCAACCTCGCGGGTGTGCTTGCCTGTACACTTGTTTGAGGCGCTCCCGCGATGTGTGGGCGTACATTTGCGTGGTCGACAGCGACGCGTGCCCCAGAAGCTCCTTGATCGCCATCAGGTCCGCGCCTTCGTCCAGCAGGTGCGTGGCAAAGGAGTGTCGCACCGAGTGGGTGCTCAAGCCACCCTCTTCGGCGACGGCGGCGATGAGCCGAGTGACGATACGCTGGATCTGACGGCGTGATAGCCGCGCCCCGCGACTCGAAACGAATAGCGGATCCCCTGGCCCCGGGGTGCCGAAACGCGTCTCGCGCACGGCCTCGTAGTCTCGAATCGCTCGCGCCGCTTCCTGCCCCACCGGCACGATTCGTTCCTTACGCCCCTTCCCGTGCACCTTGACGCGTCCGCCAGACAGGTCCAGATCCGTCATCTCCAGCCTGTAAACCTCGGAGAGCCGGAGCCCCGCTGAGTACAGTAGCTCCACAAGCGCTCGGTCCCGGACACTTTTCCAATCCGCCTCGCCGCCCTGCGGCGTTGCCAGCTCGAACAGCCGTGACATCTCTCGCTGCGTAAGATAACCCGGCAACACACGCCCGTGCCTCGGGGCACGGATCTGTCGAGCCGGATTATTCGCGATCGCCCCTTCGCGCTGCAAAAAGCGAAAGAACGAGCGAGCCGAAGACAGCTTACGGGCGATCGATCGCCGCTTGAGCTCTGACATCGACAGGTGGCTCAGGTAGGCCCGCACAGCAAGGCGATCGACCTCCGTCCATTTCCAATCACGGCAGCCGTAATAGCCGTCCAAAAAGGAGACCAGGCCGTCGAGGTCGCGGCGATAAGCCTCAGTCGTGTGACTTGAAAGCTGACGCTCAGCCGTCAGGTGCTCGAAGTACGCGCGTAACTGATCCCTCACCACCTCGGCTCCGCCTTCGCAGGTGCCCGCCGGCTCAGCGGCCGGCGTGGGTTGGAGCGCCGACGTTCGCCCGTGCCCAATCGCCCATCGCGTCCAGGGCCCGCCGCGCCAGCTCCCCCCTCCGCTCCCGCTTGCCGCGTACGCCCTCGGCGAGCGGGTCGACGAGCCCGAAATTCGCGTTCATAGGCTGGAAGTTACCAGAATCGGCCTCCCGGAGGTAGCGCATCAGACCCCCCAGCATGGTGATGGGGGGCGGCAGCGCCGGCTCCAGCCCCCGCTGCAGCCGATCGATGTTAATCGCCGCCAGCAGGCCGGTGGCCGCCGATTCGATGTACCCTTCCACTCCGACGAGCTGACCCGCGAAGATCACCTCCGGGCAGTCGAGCGGCGATCCGTGCGAGGTCAGCAGTCGCGGGTGGTTGATATAGCTGTTGCGGTGAATCTGACCGAAACGCAAGATCTCGGCGTTCTGCAGGCCGGGGATCAGCTGAATCACCTGCCTTTGTTCAGGGTAGCGCAGTCGGGTCTGGAACCCAACCAGGCTCCACATACGCGCGGCGCGATCCTCCCGGCGCAACTGCACAACGGCGTGAGGGATCTTGCCGGTGCGCGGATCTCTCAAGCCTACGGGCTTGAACGGGCCGAAGCGGAGCGCGTCGCGACCGCGAGATGCCAGGACCTCGATGGGGAGGCACCCCTCGAAGTAGGGTACCCGATCCCACTCGTGGGTCTGATAGATCTCACCCTCCAGCACCGCCTCCAGAATCTGTTCGTACCCGCCTCGGTCCAGAGGACAGTTGATGTAGGCGGCGTCCTGACCCTTTCCGTATCGAGAGGCGCGGTACACCTGGCTCGCGTCGATCGAATCAGCCGCGACGATCGGCGAGATGGCGTCGAAGAAGTAGAGGCCATCTCCACCCAGCCGCTCCCGGATCGCGGAGAGCAGGGCTTCGGATGTCAGGGGGCCCGTCGCGATGATCGCCGGGGGCGGCGGCAGCTGGCGGACTTCCTCGCGGCGAACTTCGATCCTCTCGTGCGCGAGCAGGCGCGCGCTCACCCGATCGGAGAACAGCTTGCGGTCCACGGCCAGCGCAGCGCCGGCGGGGACCCGAGCCTCGTCCGCCTCACTCAGCAGCAGCGATCCGAGTTGTCGCAGCTCGGCCTTCAACAAGCCGTGGGCGTTGCTGATCTCCTCAGACTTGAACGAGTTGCTGCAGACCAGCTCGGCCAGCCCGTCAGTTTGGTGGGCCGGTGTGTCCAGGCCGGGCCGCATCTCGTAGAGCGCGACATCGTAGCCATGCCCGGCCAGCCACCAGGCCGCCTCTGACCCGGCTAAGCCGCCGCCGACTACGACAACCTCAGTCACACTCTCTGGGATTGAGACGCTTCGGTTTAGTGGCTGCTCGAACTCGCCGCCTCGGCGGTCTCGGGAGAGAACTCGTGTTCACAAGCCGCGCATCTCAAGTACTCGCCTTTGCGTTTCGATGTCTTGAGTAGTGTGACACCAGACCCGCATTCCGGGCAAGAGACGTCGGTGGGCGTATCCCAAGTGGACCAGTCGCATTCCGGGTATCGCGTGCATCCGAAGAAGACACGACCACGCCGCGTGCGCCGCTTGACGATCTCGCCATCTGCGCACCTCGGACACTTGAGTCCCAGCGCAAGAGGCTGCGTATGCTTGCACTCCGGGTACCCGGTGCAGGCGAGAAACTCCCCGTAACGGCCGGTCTTTACCGCCATGGGACGCCCACACTTCGGGCACTTGGCGTCGACTGGCGCCGTGGCTCGATCCTTGTCGAGCGGCCGCGTAAAACGACAATCGGGGTAGTTCGAGCAGGCAACGAAGGGCCCGTAGCGACCGCTCTTGACCAGAAGCCCTCCCCCGCAATGGGGACACTTCTCGTCGCCGAGGTCTACCTCGGGTGGTTGATCGATCGGCCGGGTGTTGCGGCAATCGGGATAGGCCGAGCAGCCGAGGAACCGCCCGTAGCGATTCCAGCGCACGATCATCGGCGAGCCGCACAGATCGCAGACAGCGTCGTCGGCCTGAACGATTTCCTTGATGATTTCCGCGCTCCGCTCCTCACCCTCCTTCAGCCGGTCAGCGAATCGCTGGTAGAAGTTGCTGAGCACCTCATGCCACTCGAGCTCCCCTTCCTCGATGCGATCCAGACTCGCCTCCATGTTGCTGGTGAACTCGACATCGAAGGTGTCGGGGAAGACCCGGATCAAGACCTGGACCACCGTCTCGCCGAGGGGCGTCGGCGTGAACCGTCGGCTCTCCAGCTCGACGTACGCCCGGTCCACGAGCGTTGAGAGGATCTGCGCGTAGGTCGAGGGTCTGCCAATCCCCAGCTTTTCCAGCTCCTTCACCAGGCTCGCCTCGCTGAAGCGCGACGGCGGTTCGGTGAAGTGCTGCTGCTTGTTCAGTTCGAGCAGATGGACCACTTCACCCTCGTCCAGCGCCGGCACCGCCTCGAGGTCCTCCAGGCGCCGGCCCTCGCCCTCCTCATGTTCCTCGCGATACAGACGCGTGAAGCCGTCGAATTTCAGCACTGAGCCGGTGGCGCGGAACTGGTAGGCCCGGTCATCGGCGCCGGCCAGGTCGAAGTCCACGGTCGTTGTATCGTAGACCGCCGGCGACATCTGCGACGCCACGAAGCGAAGCCAGACCACTGTGTAGAGCTTGAGTTGGTCCGCATCGAGGTCGCCCTTGAGCGACTCGGGCGTCCTGTTCACCGAGGTAGGCCGGATGGCTTCGTGCGCCTCCTGCGCGCCCTTCTGCTGTTTACCCAGATACAGCCGCGGCGACTTTGGCAGGTAGCCCGTACCGAATTCTCGCTCGACGAAATCCCGCGCCACCTTGGCTGCCGAGCCCGCGATCCGCGTCGAGTCGGTGCGAATGTAAGTGATCAAGCCGATGGCCTGACCACCCACCTCGACACCCTCGTACAGTTGTTGTGCCACCCGCATCGTCCGCTTGGCCGAGAAGCGTAGCCGCTTCGCCGCCTCCTGCTGGAGAGTAGAGGTGGTGAACGGTGCCGCCGGATTCTTGCGACGTTCCTTGCGACGAATCCGCGTAATCTCGAACGGTACGTCCTGGACTGCGTCGACCACAGCGGTGGCCGCAGCCTCGTCCGGCAAATCGGGCTTGACCCCATCAATGTGGTGGAGCTTCGCCGTGAAGCGGGTCGAATCTTTCTCCAGAAGCGCCTCGACCGACCAGTACTCCCTCGGCTCGAAGCGGCGGATCTGCTCCTCGCGCTCCCAGATAAGGCGCAGCGCCACGGTCTGTACCCGCCCCGCCGACAGGCCGGGTCGGATCGGCTTCCAGAGGAACGGGCTCGCCTTGTAGCCCACCAGGCGGTCGAGTATGCGCCGGGCTTGCTGCGCGTCCACCTTCTTCAGGTCGAGCTGGCCGGGATTTTCCAGCCCCCGGGCCACCCCTTCCGGCGTGATCTCCTCGAACAGCACCCGTTTGAAGCGTAGGCCGTTGCGCGTTTTGTAGCCCAGCTGATCCGCGACGTGATAGGCGATCGCCTCACCCTCGCGGTCGGGGTCCGTCCCGAGGAGAATCTCTTTTGCGGATTTGGCGGCCTGTTTCAGCTCTTTGATGACCTTGCCCTTGCCCCGAATGGTGACGTAGTGGGGCTCGAAGCCGTTCTCGATATCGACGCCCAGGTCGCTCTTGGGGAGATCACGGATGTGACCCACCGACGCCTTGACGACGAACTGGTCGTCCAGGTACCGACCGAGAGTGCGCGCCTTCGCCGGTGACTCGACAATCAACAGCTTCGAGCCGTTTCCCGCCGCTCGTGCACGCGTGCTTCGTTTGCTTTTCGCTTTCTTCTGCTCCGCCATATCTCGTGCTTTCCCGTCCACCGCTTACCCCAATGCCGGGTCTCCAGGTTCCACCCCGGGCCCTCGGCGCTGAGGATGGCTAACAGGAATCAACCGCTTGTCAACAGGCCCGGGCAGCTTGCCGGACCTAGCCGTTGGCAGATGACACGGTCGCCAACGGCTGTGCTAGCGACGGCGGGGTACAGATGGTCTCGTGCGAAGGCGCGGCTCCGCCGGTCAGGGTATCGGAATAATGTCGCTGTCCTTGACCGGAATCACGACCACGCCGTTGGCTGTAACGCCGTAAAGCCCTCCGGGTCCACGGTGGCGCCACAGTTCGCGGCGGGCGAAGCCGCGTCGAACGCCCAGCCCGTGATCTCGAAGAAGAGAGTGTCGGGGATGTCGTCCTCGGTGAATACGGCCGCGGGCAGGCTGTTGGGAGTGAGCGTGAAGCGGAACGGTACGCTTCCGCTAATCGCCGGCGAGAAGTTTTGTTCTTGTGAGACCGTCGCCGTCGCCGGGCCGCCGGGCTTTTCGTTCAGAACTGCCAACGTCACGCCCATCCAGGTGATCGCTGTCTCCTGATCCTGAGCTACCAAGCTCATTATCTGTGAGTCGTCTGATTCCATTCGGGGCGGTTCGTCCGTGCGGCGCTGCACACCTCCAGTGACCAGCATGCTGACGATAGGCGGAATGGTATCACCGAACCCACCTGGGCTACATTCACGGTGATCTGCGCGAAGCCGCTGATCGTCTTGAGGTTGATCGCCTCAGCCGTGATCGTCAGCTGCCCCAGGGGCCCCCTGTGGGATAAAGAAATCCAGTAGCGTGTCCACGTTCGTAGTGAACTGTGCGAAGCGGGTCGTCTCGGCGGCAGGTATGGTCGCCTGCGCGAGCCCGGAGAGCACCACGTTGAGCTGCGCGAGCCCCGTAGGGTCACTCGCCTGAACGCCGACCCGAATGACCGTGTTGTCACGAACAGTCTGGTTGGCCAGCGCTAAGGTGATCACCACCTGCGGGCCGCCGAGACCGCCGCCCACCAGAATCCTCGCCACGTCCACAGCCTCGTTGCCCTGCGCGTCCTGGGCCACGGCGCGAATGTCCACCGGCGTGGCCTGCGTGAACCCGGTGAAGAAGGTGGTGATGACCGTCGCGGACTGAGCCCGTCCAATGAAGCGGCTCGTGTCGACCGCGAGAAGGCGACCGAGAGTCAGCGTATCGCCCGTGGCCGTGATCACCGTCGTGAACTCACTGGTGCTGCGGAGCTCGGTGACCACGAAGGCCACATGGATGAAGTCCTCAGCTTTGACGGTTACGACCAGCGTGTCACCGGATTGACTCGCCCCGGTGATCGACACGACCGGCGGCGCCTGGTCATCGAGCGGACCGAATACCGAGGAATCTTCCTCGCAACCCACGAGTCCCAGAAAGCCTAGAACCGCCACACCTGCCAGAAGCCGCGCCACTCCCCTAGCGCTTCGCATATGACACTCCCTCATGTTGATGCAGGACGCAGGAGGTTGCCGGGCCGGCCTCGTCAGAGGCGGCCCGGCGCGCCACGTGCTACGGTGAAGCTACTGCGTCGTCTACGATATGCGGCGTCACCAGAATCAACAGGTCGCGTTTTGCGTCATCCGACCTCGTTGTCCGGAAAAGTCCGCCGATGAGGGGGAGGTCCATCAGGACCGGGACACCGCTTACGCTCTTCGTCAGCTCGCTGATGGTCAGGCCGCCGATGACGCCGGTCTCACCATCGCCCAGAATCAGTCGCGTCGTCCCCTCTTGAGTCTGGAAGGTGAATCCGATGTCGCCCGGTGCCAGGGCTACACCGGAGCGCTCGGCGTGCAGGTCGAGTACGATCTGCCGGTCGAAGGTGATGTGCGGGGTGACTTCCAGCTTAATGCCCGTCTCCTCGAGCTGCACAGTCGACTGTGGGAACTGCGCTGCCTGACCTTGGCCTCCTCCCCCGACGCCGGCCGCGCCGCCGGCGCCGTAGTCGACGATACGAATCGGCGTCTTCTCGCCGACCAGAATGTCGGCCGGTTGATTGTCCATCGTCTGAATCGTCGGCGATGCTATGATGTCGGACAGGTCGAGTCGCTGCAGCGCGTCGATGAAGCTGAACAGCTGGAAGTTGCCGACGGCCACGGAAGTGAGCAGCTGCAGGGCCGGGAAGGTGATCCGGTCCCTGGCGTTCGCCAGGGCGGCGATCGAGGATCCGCTGAATCCGACCTGGTTTGCCTGGGTCAACGGCTTCACGACGACGTCGGGGATGCCATCGAAGTCCGAGTCAACGATCTCCCATTCCCTCGGGTCCAGGCTCGGGCCCGGGTTGAGTTCGTTGAGTTGATTGCCGTCTGCATCCTTCAGGTCGTACCCGATCCCCAGCTCTTCGATGTCGGTCCGGTCTACGAAGATGATCTTCGCGGAGATGACCACTTGCGGCGTCCGAACGTCGAGATCATCGATCATGCGCCGCGCGATATCGAGGTTCTCCGCCACGTCCGTCACGATGATCGAATTGGTCGCCTCGTTCGGGATCACCTTTCCACGCTCGCTCATCGCCGACTGGATCGCCTCGGCAATCGAAGCGACGGGCGCGTAGTTGATCCTGAAGATCTGCGTTTCGAGCTGCACCAGCTGAGCACGCTCCTGCAAGTTCTCCAGACGATCCACCCGGATGATCCCGGTCGCGGTCTCGACGGCGGTCAGCCCCTGAGCATCGAGTATCGCCTTGAGGGCGAGGTCCCAGGGCTGGTTCCGGATGCTGGCGGTGACGGTGCCTTCGACCCCGGCGCCGGGCACGAACGACTTGCCGGTAAACTCGGCGAAGTTGTTCAGCACATCGCGGATGTCGGTGTTCTCGAACGCCACCGTGATCCTCGGCATCTGGCTGACCGGCGTAGCCTCCTGGCGGAAGGTGCGCGTCGCGGTCTCCACCTGCTGCTGCTGCTGCTCGGCCCCCAGCGGCTCCGGTCGCTCTGGCGCGCTGGCCTCGATGGCCTTCACCGTCGGCGCCCCGCCCTCGCTCGCCCACGAGTCGAAGTTCTCACCGGCCAGATTCGGGAAGGAAACCCTGATTTCCCCACCCTGGCGGGTGAGCGTGTAGCTCGTCGGCGCCACTAATTCGACGACGATGCGCACCACATCGCCACGGAACTGGCTGGTGCGAACCCGAATCACGCCGCCGCGATTGATGTTCTCGAAGTTGTCTTTCCCCAGCGCGTGCCGGGCGCCAGTCAGATCGACGATCAGGCGCGGCGGCTCCGTGAGGAGAAAGTCCGAGTAGCCGACTTCGCCGCTCGATCGCACGACGACCTCGGTGTACCCGGCGACGGGCTCGACCCTGAGCTCGGTCACGGTGGCGGGTTCTCCGCCGCCGACCGCTGCCCACATCACAAGCACTGTATGGAGCATCATACCCGCTCCTCCTCTTTCCTGATGCGCAGCGTCTCACTGCGGGTCACGCCGAACTGGGTGACCTGGAAGACCACTGCGTCCGGCCGGATCTCTACGACGCGCGCGTTGCCGACGGCGTCGCCGCGGCGAACCCTGTACCGTTTTTCGGTGGCGTTGTCGATCAGGGTGGCGACGCTGCCGGCCGAGCCTCCGAAGATGATGCCGGCGAGATCGAGGTTTTCGAATTGGGGACCGGCGTCCTCGAGGGTCAGGAGGCTGACGAAAGGATTTCGCCGATTGTTTGTCGGATAGACGAAACGCTCCCGCCGATAGATCGCCTCGGTGGGCGCGGTCTGACGAGGCACGCCCTGCTGTGCCGCCGTATCCTGAACCACCGGCGGCACCGCCGGTTCGACCCCCAGGCCCGCGAGTGCTGTCAGCAGAATCAGCGCAGCGCTAGCCACCGGAAGACGCTCCTTGAGTTTGCTCTGCCTCGGCCGTCTCAGTCGCGCCGAGCACGAACGTCTCGATGTTGAAAGACACCTCCAGCGGCGCTTCCATGTTGCGAGTCGCTCGACTCTGGGGCGCCGGTGAGATTTGGAGGTTCGTGGGCTTGATGATTCGCGGTAACGAGGCGATTCGTGCCAGGTAACGTCCCACGTTGTGATAGTCACCCAGCACGGAGAGCTCCCAAACCTGCTTCGTGTAGAACTCGCCGGCCTCAGCCGCCTGAGGCCGAATACGCGACAGCTCCACACTCGTCAACTGGGCCTCTTTTGAAATCGCGTCCAGAAGCTCTGGCACCTCTTCGGATTCGGGGATGAACTCCTCGAAGATCAAGAGCTGCCGCTCTTGGATCTCCATCCGCGCCTTCAGATCGTCCTTGCGCGCGGCCAGCGCCCTGGAACGTCGGTTCTGGATCTCCAGCGATTGCAGCTGGCTCTCAAACGTCGCGAGCTCGGTCTGGCGAGGGTCGAGCACGTACATCTTTGCGACGTACCACCCCGCCGCGACCAGAATCCCCATCAATAAGAGAGCCTGTTTTCGTCCTTTTGGGTCGGCCGGTAAGAGAGCCACGACTCTTATTCTCCCGCGATGATGATCGGCTCGGTCGTGATCGCCGTGGAGTCTGGGATCTGATACCGAGCCATGAGCACGAAGCTATGCACGAGCCGCTGCCCCTGCTGCATCTGTTCCTGGGAGACCAGTCGCACATCTCGCAGAAACGGCGACTCCTCCAGGTTCCGCATGAAACGCGTGAGCGCAGGGGTCAGCCCGGTCATGCCGTCGATTCGAAACTCGATGTCACTCCCGGTCCCCGCTGTCTGCTGCATCGAAGTCATCCAGGTGAAGTCGGGCAGCGCGCCGCTCACCGAGTCCAGGATGTGGGACCAGACGAAGCGGTCAGTGTCGATCTGCCGAATGATCCTGGCCTTCTGCACCAGCGTGTCGCGGCGCGCCTGCAGGCTGTCGGCCGCCGCGATCGCTTCCGCATAGCGGATGGAGTCCTGACGCTGGATGGCCAGCTCGCTTTCGACCTGGCTCAGATTCACCCCTTGCGAGAAGAAGGTGAAGCCGAGATGCCCGCCAGCGGCGATCAGCAGCGTGACCACGCCGACGACCCAGGGATCGCCTCTGACCATGTCTCGCAGCCCGTCGAACTTCGGGAGTGAGAGCTTTCTTCCTGCCTTGGGTCGCGCCGCTCCCCGCTTGCCGCCGGGGAGCAGGTTCATTTCTATGAGCGCTAGCATCGAAGCATCCGTTTGTGCTCGAGTCTAGGTTCTCGCGGCTCAGGCCGCGCGCCGCAGCGCGAGCCCGACCGGCAGCACCAGCATGGGGGCCATATCGGCGATCGATATGAGGTCGAACGCCCCCGGCTCCACGTCTACACGCTGGACCGGATTCGCAATCTCCGCCGGAACTTGCAGACGGTCGGCGAGCGTCTCCGCCATACGCAACACACGAGCGCCTCCCCCGCACACATAGATCCGCGACAGGCCGACGTGTGTGGAGCTGGCCTGCAGAAAAGCGGCGGCACGCTCCACCCCCAACGCGACCTCTTCGGCTCGCTGGGATATGAACTCATCGAGTTCCGGATCGCTGGTGCGGCCCTCCAGCACGTCTTCCGCCCTGTCCGCGGTCAGGCCACGCTCTCGCTGCAGGCTCTCGCGAAGCCGTCGCGTTCCGAAGGCGAGGTCTCGAGTCAGAACGGGAACGCCATTCTCCAGCAAATTCACGTTCGTCGTCTCGTGGCCGATGTTCACAAAGCCGACCACGCCGCTCATCGCTTCGGGGTAGTTCAACTCGAAAGCGTTGTGGAGGGCGAAGGCATCCACGTCGATCACCCCAGGCTCGAGCCCGGCATCGAGCAATAGTGCCACCTTGTTCTCCACCAGCTCGCGCTTGGCCGCGACCAGCAGTACGGTCATCTGCAGACCTTCGGCCGCCGGGTCGAGAATCTGAAAATCGAGTTCGACACTTTCCATGTCGAACGGCACGTGCTGCTCCGCCTCCCAGCGGATCACCTCGCGGGCGTCGGACTCCTTCATTCGGTCCATCTGGATCCGCTTGATGATCACGTCGCGGCCGCCGACGGCCGTCACCACCTTCTTTTCTTTGACGCCCGCTCTCTCGAACAGGGAGCGGATGGTGCTGGCGACCAGCGTCGGGTCCATCACCTCCCCCTCCACGATCGCGTCCGGGACGAGAGGCGTAGCCGCCGCCCTGATCACGCGCGGCCGACCCTTGCCGTGATCCATCGCGACCAGCTTTACATAGCCGCTTCCGATATCGAGTCCGACCGTCCGCTTTCCGCGGCCCAATCCCAGCAATGCCATGACGGTGTCAAAGTCCCGGTTCTCAGGGTGAAAGCGCGCTCGACTTCATGCGACGGTGAAAGCGAAGGCGTCTAAGCTGTAGTGGGACCTAGGGGTAGGGCTCTGTATGATAGCCCCCCGCGGCCTCGTTGTCAACCAGCGCGGGGGGGACGATGTGTCAGACTGCCCGAACAGACTATTCCAATATCTCCAACCATGAGAATTCCGCAAGGGGGTGCGGCAAATGGAGTTTCGAGCCTTCCAGGGCTCGGGCAACGGCGCATCCGCTGTAGCGCAGGACGGCCTGATCGACAGCCTCGTTGGTCCCCGGCGCTTCGTTTCCCACTAGCGCCCCTCCGTAAATCCGGGTCCCGGCGCCACTTGCCCTCAGACGCCCCCTCGCGACCACGACCCCGTGGAAGGCGAAGCCGCCCTCGAGGGTCAGGTCGCCCTCCACCAAGAGGATCCCCTGACCTGCCACCGGCCCCCTGACGCGCAGCTGGCCGTCCACATGGACAAGCGGAAGGTGGTCGAAGCAAGGATGCGCGGTCGCACCTGGTGCGCCCCAGTTCGTGCGAACCGTGCTGTCGCAACCACCCTGTGAATCGATGACCGGGCCGACTTTGTCCAGCGTGACCCCGCCGGGAAATGTGATGTCGGCGTGTCGCCGCAGTTCTCGCAGCCAGCGGTCAACCTCGGATCGAACAGTCGCCGCATCTGTGGCCGCGATCGGTGGCGCCCCCAGCACCTGTCCGCCACCGCTCAGCTGCACAAGGCCGGGGTCGTCGCTCATCAGGCCGGGGAGCGAAGTCGCCGCCGCCTGTCCGCAGCTCACGGCCGCCACCCCTTCAGGAGACGGGTCGTAGCCGTCGATCACGGCGCCGTCCGCCACCCGAACCGGGCCGACCCCCGTGAGCGCCGCATCGCAGCAGCGCGGCCGGAACGCCGGCCGGCGAAGAAACCGAGCCAGCTCGCGCCGCCCGCCCCGCGGGCCGTGCGCATGCCCGGTGGCGCGCGCCAGGTAGTAAGCCGTCGGTCCGCTCAGACCCACGTCCAGTCGCGTGAGGCTGACCCGGTACTCATCGCCTGATGAGAGCGCCCCGTTCAACAGGGAGATCGTCGCGCCTGGCAGGAGTGAGTCGACGATCGCGGTATCGAGATTAGCCAGCGCGGCGCCGAGCCCAGCGTCGGCCGCGTAGAGCGCCGCATTCGCCTGCGCACCCGCCGCCGCGGCGCGGCTGTGCTGTTCGACCACGAAGTAACCGCCGGCCACCACGGCACTCACGATCACCAGAACGAAGAGCGTGACGGCGAGCGCGAACCCAGCCGGCGCGCCAGCAAGGTCGCGTCCTCGACCCCACGGCCCACCAGCGCATGAACAGCCTTCAAGCACCGAGCGTGTCGCAGTACGCTCGAGCCTCCCCGACAGGCTGGGACTCAGCCGCGAACGGCCTGACCGCTCACCACGCATCAGCGATTCCTCAGATAAACCACCGTGGAGAGGTTCGCGCTGGCCGAAGTCGTCCCCGCGCCACGGCGCCGACCCGATCCGCGTCTCGAGGCCCGGACCTCGATCCGCACCTGCGCCACCTCCCGGGGCTCAGCCGCCGGTCCCCCGGAGCTCGTCCGGTACTCGAAGCGCAACCCCCCAGACCCCGGCGCGGCAAAGGGGCCTGTTACCGGCTGAATGATCCCGCTTCGGAGCCGCTGTCCCAACCACCAGCGGCCGTCGGGTCCCGAGTACAACTTGTAGATGTAGGGGCGAAAGCCTCGAACCGGCGCGCCGGCGAGCACCCCGTCCACCGTTCGATCGATGATCAGCCCGAGGTCCGACGGTCGCTGGTCGGGACAACTCCTCGCCCCGCCACCCTCGACGGCAAGCACGCGAACCGCGACCCATGAATCATCGGCGGCCGAGCTGGTGTCCCCCTCCAGGTAGACGAGCGCGCTATCGGCCGGCCGGGCCCCAAACGCTCCCGCGAGTCGGCGCAGATGCAGGGTCGTGCCGGACGCCTCGCAGAGCACCGCGGCGGCGGTCGTAGAACGAACCGCCACGCTGTCCGCGTCCATTGCGTACAGATCACCGGCCGCCGGGCTCGACCCTCGCAACTCGCCCGACAGCACCTGGAGCGCGATCCGCGCCGCGTCGCGAGCCGTCGTCGTCTGCACGGTCAAGGTGTAGAAACGCCGCTGCGCCAGCAGGACGGCGTAGGCCGAACCGATGACCAGCGACGCGAGCACCAGCGACACCGCCACTTCGACCAGACTATGACCCCGCACGCCCAGCCGGTTCGAAGACCGTCGCCATCGTACCCCCGGCGATTGCCGGGCACGCGGGGCCATCAGCGCGGCACCAGCGTTTCGAGGGTGTCGACCTCCTCGCGACGGCCCTCGGTCCCTCGAACCACGAGCACGATGCGTTTGGGATCGCCGCCGCCGACCTGCCATTCAAGCTGTAACGCTTCCCGCTGGCTTTGGCCCGAGACGAGACGAGGGTGACCACCGGCCAACAGCCTCTCCAGCTCGGCCTGCGCGGCCACGCGAACCCGCGTCTGCAGCTCGGCGGAGCCTAACCGCGAGGCCACGACGCTCGCCGTGGCGGCTAGCCCCAACAGCCCAACCAGCAAGAGCAGCTGAGCCACGATCACCTCGGCGATCGAGAAGCCCTCATCGCGCCGAACCCGCGCCGCGCGCCTCACCGTCGCAATACCCGTCCCTGGCGGGAGATGGTGAGCGTGTCCGCTACGCCGCCGCGCCGGAAGACCACCGTGGCGTTAGGTAGGTCGCAACCGGCCCGCGCCGTCGCCAGCCCGCGCGCGTCGAAGCAGAAGGCCCGGGGGCCGGCAACTATGCTCACGCCGCCAAAGCGATCGCCGACGTCAACCACGGGCTGAACCGTGTCGAGAGCCGGGCCGCTCGAGGTCGCGGACGTGTCCGCCGTGACCCAAAAACGGTTCCCGACAGGGTCCAGATGCAGGCGGCATATCCTCCCGTATTGCGCGGCGACCTGCCGGGTCAGGGCGAGCGTCGAGACGAAGGCCTCGCGGGCCGCGGCCACATCGGCCCGGGCGCGACCTCGGAGGACGATGGGAACCGCCACGACGATCAACGTGCCCAGCGTGGCCACCACCAACAGGATTTCAACGAGTGTGAATCCGGCACGCCGAGCCGACAAGACAGACCACCCCTCCCCACACACGACTCCTGTACCGCCGGGTGATGACCCGGCGGCGGCAACGTCCGTGTCAGCTTAGCGCTGGGGGATCAACAGAAGTTCAACGCGAAGCCGGCCTGAGGGCAGGGCCGGCCTGCGCTGGGTCGCAACGGCCTCAGTCGAGGCCGTAGTCGCGGATCTTGTAGAGCAGGGCCCGATAGCTCAAGTCGAGCAGGTCGGCCGCTTTGGTGCGGTTGCCGTCGGTGATCTGGAGGGCGCGGCTGATGAGCCGCCGTTCCAGCTCGGCCGTCTGCTTCTTGATCGATAGCTCGTCGGCCGGCAGGCTCTCCATCGGTCCCTCCACCGCGGTCTCAGGATGGCGGATGAAGTCGGGCAGGTCCTCGGCCTTGATTGTCGAATCCTCGGCCAGGACCATAGCTCGCTCGACGACATTTTCCAGCTGTCGCACGTTACCGTACCACGGGTGAGCCATGAGAAGCTTCATGGCCGCCGGCTCGAATCCGCTGACCTCGATATTCAGTTGCCTCGAGAACTCTTCGAGAAAATGCCGAGCCAGAAACGGTATGTCCTCCGTCCGCTGTCTGAGTGGCGGCAGATGGATGCGTACGACGTTGATACGGTAATAGAGGTCCGAGCGGAAGCTGCCCGATCGCACTTCTTGCTCGAGGTCTCGCGCCGTGGCGGTGATGATGCGGACATCCACCTTGCGTGAAGCGCTGTCGCCGACTCGGCGGATCTCGCCCTCTTGGAGCGCGCGCAACAGCTTCACTTGAAGCTGTGACGGAAGCTCACCGATCTCGTCGAGGAACAGCGTGCCGCCGTTCGCTTCCTCGAACAGCCCGGCTCGATCGGCGTGCGCACCGGTGAAGGCCCCCTTGACGTGACCGAAAAGCTCGGACTCCAGCAAGTTCTCGGGAATCGCTCCGCAGTTGATCGGCACGAAAGTCTGCGCCTCGCGCGGGCTCGCGGCGTGGATGAGACGGGCGATCAGCTCCTTGCCCGTGCCGCTCTCGCCGGTGATCAAGACCGTGGACGGATGCTGCGCCACCTTGGTGCTGAGCTCCACCGCCTCTCGCATGCCAGCGCTCTGCGCAACGATCTCGGGATATCGCTCATCCGCCTTGACGCGCTTGCGCAGCCGTGTCACCTCGCGCCTCAGCTTCTCGCGCTCCTCTGCTTTCTTGAGCGTGAGAACGACCTCGGCGGTCGTGAAGGGCTTGGGTAAGTAGTCGTAAGCCCCCTTCTGCATCGCCTCCACGGCCAGATCGTTGCTGCCGTAGGCGGTGATCGTGATGACCAGCCCTTGGCCGTTGTTCTTCTTGTACTGATCGAGGAACTCGAGCCCATCGATGCGCGGCATCCGGATGTCGCAGAGGATGAGGTCGGGCTCTTCCTTCAACGCGCGATCGAGCCCTTCCTTGCCGTCCGAAGCCGTCAGCACATCGTAGCCCTCGTCCTCGAGAATCATCGAGAGGGTGCGGCGCACGCCGGCTTCATCGTCTATGACAAGTACTTTCACTCTTCTTCCTCGATCTCGGCAGCGGGTAGGAAGACTGAGAAGCAGGCGCCGCCGGCCTCGCCGCTCTCCACGTGTATGGTGCCACCCATCCCTTCGATCAGGCGGGCGGAGACCGCGAGCCCCAACCCCGTACCCTGCCCGGTCTCCTTTGTGCTGAAAAACGGGTCGAACACACGGTCGACGATCTCCGGCGGTATGCCGGGCCCGTTGTCGCTGACGGCGATGCGGACCACTCGTGTCCCCATCGTAAACGGGGGCGGCGTCAGCCCTTCACGACGCGCCTGCAGCCGGCGCAGGTGCGAGTAATCAATCCCCGGGGGATCATCGCGCCGCCGGGCCGGCGGAATCCACGCCTCGTACGGAACCGCTTCCGTTTCGACCTCGATACGCCGTCCCTCTTTCCCGTCGACCGCCTGTGCCGCATTCAGCAGCAGGTTCACCATGATCTGCTCGAGCTGGTGTGCATCCGCCTGGATGCTGGGCAGCTGTTCGCTCAGCTTGAGCTCCAGTTCGATGCCCTTGAAGTGGCCCTGCGATTCGACCAGCTCGAGCGCGCCGCTGACCACCTCGTTCACCTCGATCACTCGCGGTGCCGGCTGGCGCGGCCGGGCGTAGTCGAGCAGTCCTTTGACGATACGATCGATGCGCCGCGCCTCGCGCCGCAGGTCGCCCACCAGCTCGGGACCGATCCGCGGGCGGCGCTCCGCCACTTCCAGGTAGCCCAGGATCGCGCCCAGCGGGTTGCCGACCTCATGCGCGATCCCCGCCGCCAGCTGGCCCGCGGAGGCCAGCTTCTCGGCCCGAACCAGCTCGTCGCGCGCTTCCGTTAAAGCCCGGTTTACCTCGTTCAACGATTGAATATTGTCGCTCAACCGCCTCTGTGTCTGCACCAGCTTATCGCTCAGCTCGTTCACCGCCGCAGCCAGGCGCGCCAGCTCCGTCCCACCCTCGACCTGGATCCGCTGGGAGTAGTCGTCGCGAGCGATGGCCTCGGCGGCGGTGACAATCGCCCGCAGCGGCTTGAGAACCATATGGCGCAGCAGAAAGTCACCCAGTAGCAAAAGCAGGCCCACGTCGATCACCAGTAACACTGCCAGAAAGACGACGATCGTCGTGCGCGAGCCACCCACCGGCAGCCACAACAGTACCGCGACGCCCGCTAAACCCAGTGCCGTCACCAGCAGCAGGGCCAGCGCGACGGTCAGTTCGCGACGCAGGGTCGAGACCGCTTTCACCCTAGTCCAAGCGCGTCTTTATCGGTGGAGTGGGGGGATTCCTTCGACCGGCCGTTCCGGCTGAGGCGGGGGCCCCCAAAAGAATAGCGCGGAGGTCACCCTCCGCGCTACCCTTAAGACACGTCTTCCGGCCAAGGCCGGCAAGCTAGTTACACTGAACCACGCCTTCGAGCGTCGCCGTGGACGGGGTCTGGCCGGTGCCGTAGTACAGCTCACACGCCGTGCCCGTGCCCGTGTGCGTGGCGCTCGCCGTCCAACCCGTGCCGCCGGCGTTGTCGATGCTCACGAGCACGCCCTGGCTCTCGTTGAAGTCCAGGTTGCCTTTCGTGGCCGTGTAGGAGAGAAAGTCCGCGAAGTAGGCCTCTTCCGCCGCTGCCATGTTCCGCAGGTCGGACTTCATGGCCGACACGTAGGCCTTCTCCTTGGTGTTGGCGAACTTCGGAATCGCGATCGCGGCCAGAATGCCGATGATCACGACCACGATCAGAAGCTCGATCAGCGTGAAACCCTTCGAGTTCATCCTACCTCCTCCTTTTGCTTCTTCTCTCAGGCGTTCGAACCCGACATGCATCCGACCCCCCGATGTGGCAAGGTTGGGGCCAAACGGGGCTCGGGTTACGTAAGTCTCTATATTGCAGCATATTAACCTCAATCCCGGCTGCCGCGCTCCTCAACCAGAAGCCCGCAAAACGCTGCAAACTGCAAGGCCGTTCGCAAGCCGCGACCGGAGACGACCCCGGTGCCTTCGCACCCCGAGCCAGGGGCGCAAGTGCTTGGCGCGCCTCACGGTAGCGTCCGCAGGGCCTGCTCCAGCGAGTCGGCCAGGCCGAGGTCGGCCCCTGGGGCCCAGCGCAGGGAATCCAGCGCGGCGAGAGCTCCCGCCGTATCACCCGCGGCGGCGCGCAGCTCGGCCAGCTGGTACCAATCCTGCCAGCGCGACGCGTCCCCGCGCAGACGCAGGAAGGTGTCCTGAGCGGCGGCCGCTGGCGCGAACTCGCCCTGCGAGGCCAGCGCCTGCCTGCGGAGCGCGTAGAACACGGGTTGGGGCCCGACGCGATCCAGGGCCCGCGTCGTGGCGGCGAGCGCGCCCGGGGCGTCGCCGCGCCGCAGGCGGATCACCGCCAGCAGGCTGTGGTGGTCCGGGTAGTCGGGAGCGAGCTCCACCGCCCGCTCGGCCATGCGCTCCGCCTCCTCCAGCTCACCCCGCTCGTTCAGCCGCACGGCGAACTCCGCGAGATAGGTGGCGTGGTATGGCCAGATCCGCAGCGACCGACGGTACAATTCACGGGCCCCCTCCCAATTACCGCGCCGGACCTGCTGGTCCCCCAACCACCAGAGGAGCCGCGACGACTCTGGGTGGTGCCGACTCAGGTCCTCGAACACCGTCTCGGTGCTCATCCAGACCGGGTTGCGGCGCAGCGTGACCAGCGAGAAGCCCGCGACCCAAAGCGCCAGGCCGGCGCCGGCCCAGGTTCGGGCGGGAACCCGTGCTCGAGCCAACAGCAGCGCCGCCACGACCGACACGGCGAACGACGGAAGGTAGAAGGTACGCTCGGCCAGGACGATCTCGGCGACCAAGACCAGATTCGAGACCGGAAGCAGCCCCAGCGCAGCCCAACCGACGGCCAGGCTCAGGTCGGGCGCGCGCCGCAGGGCACCCACCGCCAGAGCGAAGCTCCCGCCCACCAGCAGAAAACCGAGCGCGCCCAGCCCCGTCAGGCGGCTCACCGGTAGAATCACAGCCGGCGAGTAGTCGGCGGACAAAGTCAGCGGAAAGAGCAAGAGCTCGAAGTAGCGAGGCCAGACACGCGCCATCGTGAACAGGCGGGTGGTAAAGGTGGCGTCGGGCGTGAAAGCCCGATCGGCGACGCTCTGGATCGGAGACCCAAGCATCACCCAGCGCAGAGCCAGGCACGCGAGCAGCACGACGGTCAGGGTGGCCAGGAGTGGGGCCCGGGACCGCACGTACTCGCGCCAGCCCGCGAGCCGCCCGCGGGCGGCGTCCGGCAGATCGGTCAGCAGGAGGAGACCGGGCAGGATCACCCCGACCTCCTTCGAGAGGATCGCCAGTCCGTAGAGGGCGCCGATGAGCCCGACGGCGGAGGCGCTGATTCGGCGGGCCCGCGCCACGGCCAGGTAGCGATGACAGGCGAGGAGTACGAAGAGGGCGGCGAGCAGCTCGGCGCGCCCGACGACGTTGGCCACGGCCTCGGTATGCACCGGGTGCACCGCGAACATCGCCCCACCCGCCCCGGCGGCCCACCAGGGAAACCACCTGAGCAAGAGCAGAGCGACCACGGCCGAGACGGCAACGTGCAGGACCAGGTTGGTCAGGTGGAAGCCGAAGGGACGTCCGCCCCAGATCTCCCAGTCGAGCCCCAGGGAGAAGAGCGTAACGGGGCGGTACAGTCCGCTTTGAAAGCGACCCGGCCAGTACTCCGCCGTCAACAGCTCGGGCAGCCTTCCAAGGCCGTGCACCAGGTCACGCGCCTCGATGATCCAGACGTCGTCGTAGGCGAATCCGTTCGCCAACGAGTTCGCATAGACCAGGCCCGCCAGCAGCGCCACGCCCGCGGCCACGGCGAACTCGCGTCTGCGGCCGTCCAACCTCACCGGCCCTCCGGGCGGTTCCCTACCGTCGGCGCCACTTCTTCCTGTGGCGGACGCACACCACCGCTCAGAGCTGAAAGATCCGTCGCGAAGATGAACGCCCCGCGTGCCGTGACGAAAACCAGCCGCAGCGCCTTTGGGTAGCGCTCGATCAGAGCCTCGATGGGACGCGCCGCCAGCGGTACGTTCTGTCGGACGGCGAGGAAATCGACGCCCATCGTCTTCAGCAGTTCCGCCAGCGGTTCGACCGGCGGTGGTTCACGGCGGTACCACAGATGTACCGGTTCGTAGTTGTTGGGCACGGTGCGCCGCCCCGTGTAGAGTGCGATCATGGGATCGAATTCGTACGCGATCACCGCGGCGCTATCCGTGTGGTTCAGCGTCCACTCGATGACCTCCATCCCGGACGCCGACTTGTCGAACTCCGCTCCATCCCACACCCGTCGCGTCAGAGCCCGCGCCCCCACATAGCCCAGGTTGAGTGCGATGGCCGCTGCCAGCCCGGTAAGCATCCAGGCGGCGCGCGGCCGAGACCCGACGTGTCTGCCGCTTCGCCTGAGCGAGGCGGCGACCTGCTCAATGAGCGGCACGATGCTGGCCGCCGCCAGAGCGAGCAGGAGCGGCAACAGTATGAACAGGAAGCGGAAAGGTGGGAACGACCAGACCGAGATGAGTCCAAGATAGAACCAGGGGTAGACAGCCGTGGCCGGAGCGATCGCCACGACTCGCTTTGTGCCCAACAGCGCCGCACCCAGCAGCGCCGCGCCGATCAGCGACTCGACCACAGCCCCCCCTTGTGGCACGAGACTGCCTCCCAGCGTCTGCAGGATGGCACCGAGGTTGGCCGCCAGGATGTCGAAGGCGGCCGCCGGCGATCCGGCCAAATTGGATAAGTACAGCTGGGTGTACGAGCCATAGCGCGGAACCAGCGCCTCTGGCACCCGGCCCGCGCCCACGGCCGTGAACAGGACCCAGGGCACGATCAGCAAGCCGGCACCCACCGCGGCGACCCGAGCGCCCCGCCACCCGCCACGACGCCAGACTCCGACCAGCACCGCCGCGACGGCCGCCAAGCCGACCATCCGCGTGAGCAGGACCAGACCGGCGAGTGCCCCGACCCCCGCCCACCGGGCGGCTGACGCGCGCGACGGCGCTCCATCCGCCATCCAGAGAGCGGCGAAAAGCAGCACGAGGTACAGCGGCTCGGAGAGGAGGCCCGCCGTCACCAGCATCATCGAACCGGAGGCGAAGCCGAGCAGCGTGACCAGCGCCGCGAGAGACAACGGCAACACCCGCCGGTCGGCGAGTAGCAGAAAGCACAACGTGGCAGCGAAGCCGATGTAGACCCCGTTGGCCATCTTCATGCCAGTGAGCGCTGCTTCCTGGCTGCTGGCCAGGAGCCAGAACGGCACCAGGCTGACGGGATAGACCGGCGGATACTTGACGGCGGGCAGCTCCACCGGCAGAAAGGTCAGGCGGTAGCCGGCTCCGTCCGCCAAGGCCTTCGACAGCAGAGCGTAAATCCCATCATCGTAGTTCACGCCCACCAGCGCCGTGTTCTGCGCCCAGAGACCGAGCGCCGCCACGGCGACGCCCACCCCGACGGCCACGATCCAGCGAAGCGTCGTTTCCGACAAGTTTCTCATCTATCGTGACCTTCGCCGTTCGACCGCTGACCCCCAACCTCGCCGAGGCGACGAAGCACCGGCGGCGCCGCACGCTCCGGTGAGAGTGGCGCGTAGAGAAACGAGGCGCGGCCCGGGTACCTGGCCAGAAGCCGGGCGTTGCGCCCCGCCTCGAAACTCCGGGCGTACACAACGCCCTCCTGCAACCAGGGATCGTTTCGCCAGATCAATGGCCCATAGACCGTGAAGCCAGTCTGATCCTGACGTACCTGCGGGTAACAGACCGCCGGGAAGGTCTGCGAGGTGTCCACGCGCACGCTGGCGTCCGGTAGCAGACCCCGGGCCACCGGCAGCTTTGAATTTCTGAGATTCGCGAATCGAGCCCGCAGCCGCTGCCGCACCGCCGCGGTGTCCATCCCTTCCGACGCCAGCGAATCGGCGTCATCCAGCGCCAGCTGAATCCGGCAACCGTCGATCACCCGATAACTGCGTTCCGCTTCCGAGGCCGAGATCCCCCACCCCCACATACGGGCCACCAGGCGGCTGCCCCAGCCGACCTTCACGAAAACGACCGCCTTACGCACACCCAGGCTATCGAGCTGCGCTTCCGGGTGCCGCTTCATCTCGGGCTCCGTTCCCGAAACGATCCCCGCCGCGTCCGGCAAGCTGACGGCGAGGCTGTAGATGAAACCCGCCACCAAAAGCAGCCGGTAAGCCGGACGCCAACGGCCCAGCCGCCGGTCCAGCTCGCCGATCCCCAACGCGGTGAGGAGGATGACCGGCACCAGCGAGGCGTAGAGGAACCGGGGACCGAGGTAGTTGTCTCGGTGCCAGTAAAAGAAGTAGGCGGCGGGCGCCGCCAACAGCAGACCCGCCAGAAACGCCAGGCTTCGCCTCGACCGGCCATCGAGACCGACCAGCGTCAGCGCGATCAGTACGAAGGCGAGCGACGGATACGGCCACTCGAATAGCGAGACGTTCAGCCGCGCGAAGTCGAGCGCCGTGTTGGCGAATGACACGATTGGCGTGAACGGCTCACCCCAGGGGTCGGTGTGAAAACCAAGGCCGTGGCCGGGCCCCCAGAGCAGCGTATACCCGAAGCGCAGCGGATGCCCGGTCGTGTGCGCGTTGTAAGCCAGAAGCGGTAGCAGACTGATGAGGCAGGCGCCGCCAGCAAGCAGGGCACGCGGCCAGCCGAGCCGGGCCCACAGCCAAAGGCCCAGCGCCACGGCCCAAGCCCCCGCCTCCAACGGTCGAACCGTCGCGGCCAGCCCCAGGGCCACACCGGTGAGCAGCGGCCAGGTCGCGCCGCCTTCCCGCTCCTCTGCACGCAGCGCCGCGTACAGGGCCCCCGCGAGGAAGAAGACCGTGCTCACGTGGTTCATGTAGCTCGCGCTCATCAGCAGCACGAAAGGCGAAACGAGGAAGAGCAGGGCCGCCAGCCTGCCGCTCCCCTCACCGAGCAGCCGGCGCCCGATGTCGTAGACCAGCGCCAAAGTCCCGGCGGCGAGCACCGGGTTAACCACCCAGGGCGCTCCCACAAGCAGGCCGAGAGTGAGCAGCCCCGGATGGCCGGGCGGGTATTGTGAGAACCAGCGCCCCGCATGCTGCACCAGATGGCTGGCACCGAAAAACTCCAGCTCGGTCGGCACTGGGGCCGTCAGCGCGCCGGCGGCGAAGATGCGCGCCTGGAAGAGCTGAGCGATCGTGTCGACCAGATGGGGGCTGTGAGCGAAAAGCACTCTGGAAAAGAGCGCGTAGATAAGGACGGATGCGGTACAGAGGATCAGCACGTAGACGCGTCCCGACAACCGCGAGACGTGCCCGCGCGCCCGCTCGAAGAAAGCGTCGATTCGCTCGCCCCGCAGCCCCGCCAGCGCCACCGAGGTCGGGAGCCCCACCGCCAGCCAGACGCCCCAGAAGGCCATCGTCCGAAGCAAGGCCGCCATCTCCTCTGGCCGACCGGTCCCCAGCCAGAGCGCCCAGGGCAGGAAGGCCAGAAGCGCGATGAGCAGGGCTAGCGCGCGCAAGGTTGAGACAGTCATCAACGCCATCTCCGCGAAGCCCGCCCGAGCGATGCCTGGTAGAAGCAGGCGCCGGAGCGCGAACACACTTTCTCCGGCGGTAGCCGCCTGTTCTCGCGTCGCCCGGCCTTGCCCGGCCTGCCCCGGCCCACCGCGGGGATTGAAAAGAGCGCGGGGACGTCTAGTTTCCGTTTCCAACCCTCCCCGCCCATGACCTGTACGTTTCTCGGATACCTATATCGTGCACGATCGCTCGGCCCACGACAGCGGCCACGACGCCAACCCCGGCTCGGAAGGCGGTTGGGGCCACAACCACTCATCAGAGGATCCGCCTGTGGTTGGGCGTGCTGAACCCGGGCGTGGTCGCCGTCATCGTTCGCGGGTTCTCCTCGCGGTTCTGGCGACACTCCTGATCGGAGGCGCCGCGGCGGCGCACATCGCCCTGCAGTTCGAGCCCCGGACGTACGCGGGGCCGCTGCTCGTCGCCGATCACGTCTTCGATTTGGCGCTGGCCCTGGCGCTGCTGATCGTCTGTGCCGCCGTGGGTCGACTCGTGCTGCGACGTCTCGCCGCAGCCTTCGATCGGCCGCCGGAGGAGCTTGTCTTTGCGACGGCGCTGGGGTCGGCCATCGTCGCCGTGATCTTTCTCGCCTGCGGCCTCCTGGGCGCGCTGCAGACACCGATACTCGTCCTCGTGTTGCTGGCCTGCGCGGTCGTGGCCCGGCGCGACGTAGCGACCATCCCCCGGCTCGCCGGAGACAGCGTGCGCTTCATCTGGCAGCGCGCCGGCCATCCGGCCTTCGCCGTCGCCTGTCTGGCCGTGATGATCGTGGTCTCGGTGATCCTCGTCATCCAGGCCGTGGCTCCGCCGACAGATTGGGACAGCCTGATGTACCATCTGGAGGTGCCACGCCAGTTTCTCGAGGCTGACCGCATCCTCCTGCTCGAGGACAACATTCATGTCGCCTTCGTGGGTCTCGTTCACATGCTCTCCCTGCCGCTGCTGGCGCTGCACAGTCCCACGGGACCTGCGATCCTCAGCGCTCTCTTCGCGCTGCTGCTGGGCGTGGCCGTCTTTTCTCTGGCCGAGCGCTACTTCGACGGTGTGACCGCCAGCCTGAGCCTGCTGACCCTGTGGGCGGCCACGAGCATCTTGCTGGTCGCGATCACACCCCGCATCGATGTCACGCTCGCCCTTTACATCTTCCTGGCTCAGTACAGCCTGATGCTCGCACTCTCGAACCGCGAGCGGCGAACGCTCTTCTTCCTCGCCGCTCTGTTTTTCGGCTGTGCGGTCGGAATCAAGTTCGTGGCCCTGGCATACGCTGTCGCCCTGGCACCGCTCGTTCTCTGGGTTGCCTGGGACCGGGAGCGCTCGCTGGCAGGGGCTGCGCCGAAGCTCGCACTGTTTGCTGTGGTTGGGCTGGTGGCCGTGGCGCCGTGGCTGGGCAAGAATTGGCTTCTTCTCGATGCGCCCTTCTACCCCTACCTCAGCGACCGCGTGCTCGAGCCGTGGCTCGCCGCCATCTATGGCGCCGCCGGAATCCCCGACGCCGTAAACCCAGCAGTCTTCGCCGCGATCTCGAAGGCCCGCATGCCCTTCAACCTGGTCGATCTCTTCCTCGCTCCCGGCCGCCTCACTGTGGAACAGGAAGGCGTGCATTATCACATGAACATGTTGCTGCTTCTAACGCCGTTCGCGCTGCTTTACCTGCGCAACCGGTTTCTGCAGTGGCTGATCGCGCCGGCCGTCTTCTACCTGTTGCTGATCCTGATCCCCTTTCCGGAGACGAACCTTCGGTATCTGATCCCCGTCTTTCCACCGCTGACCATCGCTTCGGCCTCTGTCGCGACGCGAATCTCGCAGCGCTTCCTTTCGCCCGGCGCCGCCCGTCTGCTTCTCGTATCGCTCGCCGTGTTGACGCTCTATCCGTCCGGGAAAACCATGCAAATCTGGCTACGGAGAAGCGACGTCTTGGGGCACCTCGCCGGCCTAACGTCCGAGGCCAGCTACTTGCGGACCGGCTTCTTCTTCTACAGCCAGATGACCGAGGCGGCGAACCGGGTGGTGCCCGACGGGGGTAAGGTGCTTCTGCTGTTCGAGGCGCGGGGTTACTACTTCGAGCCCGCCGTCATCCAGGACAACCTTTTGACCAACTGGGCGCTTCTGGCGCCATACACGAAGCGTCACGAAGACTGTCTGGTATCCAGCGACATCAGCCATGTCCTCGTGAGTGACGCCGCCGTGCGTTATTACGCACGGCGTGGGATGGATCCGCGCCTGCTCGGACTCGAAGATCTCAGCTCCTTCGCCGCCCGCTGTCTGTCCGTGGTCCACCGCGGTCGCGGCTTCACGATTCTGATGCTGAACCCGAGCGGACCGGTCTCCGAGGCTCCGACTCGGGGCACGCCGGTTCAGCCCTCCGGCTCTGCGCCGAACTAGAGGCGCCGAGACGCGTCGGATCAACAGCTCTCCGACTCGAAGCGGGCGAGCTTGCGGTAGAGCGTCGAGGGGTCGATCCCCAGCACCTCGGCGGCGCGAGTCTTGTTGCCGCCTTCCGACCTGAGCACCCACTCGATGTAGGCGCGCTCGATAATCTCGAGCGGCGGGTTGGCCGGCGGTTGGCCGCTCACGAGCGGCGCGGGCCGACGCTCGATCACCCGAACCGGCAGAACCTCGCGGCCGATGGTCTCGTTGGGCGACATCGCCACCGCCCGCTCCAACGCGTTCTCTAGCTCGCGCACGTTCCCTGGCCATTCGTATTCGAGCAGCGCCTGCAACGCGCCCTCATTGAGACTTTTCAGCTGGGCTTCTCGTCGCTTGGCGAAACGCGTCAGGAAGTTCTCGGCCAAGAGCGGGATGTCATCCCGACGATCGCGCAGTGGTGGAAGGTGAATGGCGATGACGTTGAGCCGGTAAAAGAGGTCGCTGCGGAAGGCCCCCTGTCGGATCCTTTCTTCGAGATCCGCGTTGGTGGCGGCGATGATGCGGACGTCCACCTTGACCGGCTCCGTTGCCCCGACCGGAATGACCTCGTGCTGTTGGAGCACATGCAGCAGTCTGACCTGAGTGGCCGGTACCATCTCCCCGACTTCATCCAGAAAAAGCGTGCCGCCGTTCGCGGCGACGAAGAGCCCCTGCTTGTCTTTGATCGCCCCGGTGAAGCTCCCTTTCACATGACCGAAGAGCTCAGACTCTAGCAGGCTCTCCGTCAAGGCGCCGCAGTTGATGCTCAGAAACGAGTTCTCCGAGCGGTCCGACAGCTCGTGGATGTAGCGGGCCAGCACCTCTTTGCCCGTACCGCTTTCGCCCTGAACCAGGACCGTGGATTCCGTCGGAGCGACAGTCTCGGCGACCTTGAGCGCCTCGAGAAAGCTCCGGCACTTGCCGATCGGCTTGGTCACGTCGGAGCGGTCGCGTCTGCGAATCTCGCGCTTCAGCGTCCGGTTCTCCGACGTGACGCGGCCGAAATCGACGGCCTTGCGCAAGATCACTAGAAGCTCGTCGTTGGTGAACGGCTTCTGCACGTAATAGAAGGCGCCCTGATTCACCGCTTGAATCGCCGACTGTAAAGACGCCTGCGCCGTCATCAGCACGACCGGCACCTCGGGGCGCCGGTCGCGGGTCTCGGTCAACACATCGATTCCGCTCACTTTCGGCATGCGGATATCGGCGAGCACAACATCGGGATTCTCTTCCAGCTTGCCAATCGCCTCGTTGCCCGAGAGTGCGGATATGACCTCGAAGCCCTCGCGCTTGAGCAGCACGGTCAGCGTCTCGACCAGGCTCTCTTCGTCGTCTACGATCAAGATTCTCGGCTTGGTGTTCTGCACGCTTACTTCTCCTAGGCGTTGGACCTCTTCGTCGTCGTGCGGGGCAGGCAGACGGTAAACTGGGTTCCGTGTTCTCGTGCTGATTCGACCAGGATGGCCCCGCGATGCTCACGCACGGCCCGGTGCACGATCGCCAGGCCCAGCCCGCTCCCCCCTGGTCGTTTGCTGAAGAAAGGATCGAAGATGCGATCCAGATCATCTTCGGGTATGCCCGGTCCGTCATCGCTGACCTTGAAGATGACCGGATTCACCAGGCCGATCTCCTCGGGCGTGTTCTCCGCGTTTCCGTTCGATACCTCGATCTCGACCTTCGACTTCCGACCGACAGGAGCCGACTGCACCGCGTTGAGCACCAGGTTCGTCACCACACGGTGCATCAGGTCCTCGTCTCCTTCGAAGAGCACCGGCTGCGGATGCAGCCGTACCTCCAGCTCGATCTCGCGGCGATAGGCCGGATGCTGGCGGATCACGCTCAGCGCGTGGGTGACGATCTCGCGCAGGTCGAGCACCTGGGCCTGTCCCATCTGCACGCGTGCGAAGTCGATGAAGTCACTGAGCAGGCGTGAGAGACGATCCGATTCCTTGAGTATGAGCCCGGAGAGCAGACGATCGTCCTCGTCGGCGTGCTGCTTGAGGCCCAGCTGCTGAACGGAGCTGCTGATCGAGGCTAGCGGGTTCTTGATCTCATGCGCGAGCGATGCGGACAGCTCGGCGACGGCCTCCAACCGCTCCGTCCGCTGGCGGAGCTTCTCCCAGCGCTTGCGGTCCGAGATGTCGCGCATGATCGCGGTGACCGAGGGCGGCCCCTCTTCGCGCTCCAGCACCGTGGTGCTGATACCGACGGGCACGCTCTCCCCGTTGATGAAGACCTCGATCTCCGCGCTGGCCACCGGCATCAAATAGCGGCGCGTACGCTCGATGGCGCGTGCCAGGCCGGCCGATACTCGTCCCAGCTCCTCCAGCACCGGACGGTCCAGCCAAGCGTCCGCCTCGATATGAAGCAGGCGCTCGGCCGCCGGGTTCGCGTAGGCGAGTGAGCCGTTCCCATCGACCGTGATGACGGCCGTCGAGATGTTGCGGAGGATATCGCCCGTATCGAGCCGCAGCTGATGAAGCGCACGCTCGACCGATGTGAGCTCCGCCCCCGTCTGGCGAAGCTTTGTGCTGATCAACCCCACCACCAGCGCCACGGCGACGAAGATCGTCAGCTGCAGCGCCACCACAGTGTCGACGTCAGTGGCCTGGCCCCAGGCCACGTCGGCGATGTAACCGATGCACGCCATCGCCGCCACGATGAATCCACCACGCAACGGCAGCATGAGCGTGTAACCGCTGATCAGCAGGATGTAGAAGGGCGCCACCACACTCTCGCGACCGCCCGTCAAGTGCACGACCAGCGTCAGCAACAGCACGTCCAGCAGCGCCTGGGCGTAAACGAAACTCGACCCCACCCGTCGTTGCCTCACATGCGTGAACCAGTACGACAGCGGCGTCAGCGTCAGCGTCAGAATCAGCGCCAGCGAGGCCGCCAGCGTCTGCCCCGGCGAGGCCGCCGAGGCTTCCGCCCAGGCCAGTGCCGCTCCGGCGAACAGTCCGCCGGCCAGCCCGATGCGCGTCATGTAGACCCAGCGCAGGATGTCGGCCCGATTGAAAGCGCCCCCAGCCTGACCCGGCACCCCGGCCCCCTCGCCTTTCCCGCCCGGCTCTCCCGGCACCGGAGCGGTTCCGCCGTCGCCTGTCGCCACCGCGCTCCCTTGTGTCACTGGCCGACTTTCAGCTGCCGGCATGGCCCATCGCCCCGAGTCTGTAGTGATGTCGACCCGTCTACGAGTTGAACGAAAAAGGGGGAAGATGATCGGCGCTCAGACAAGAGAGCGTTGATCAGTAGGCGGGAGAAGCCGGCACAAGGATAGCCCCGGGTCTTGCAAAATGCAAGACCCGGGCGGCCCCCAGCGATCTCAAGCCCGCCATTGAGTCCGCCGACGCCCTGACGCATCTTTGCAGCGATCCCTCCCACCCCGGCCAGTATCCTGTCGGCGGGCGCGCTGCGGCGCCGTGCTGTCGCGGCAACCCGCTGCCGACGAGCGAGCAGGCATGAAACTGATCATCCAAATCCCCTGCTATAACGAGGAGACCGCGCTGCCGGTGACGCTGTCGGCGCTGCCCCGGCAGGTCCCGGGTGTCGACCTCGTCGAATGGCTGGTGATCGATGACGGGAGCAGCGACCGCACCGCCGAGGTGGCGCGAGCGCACGGCGTTGACCACGTCGTTCGTCTGGCTCGGCATCGTGGCCTTGCCAGCGCCTTTGTGGCCGGCCTCGAAGCTGCGCTGAATGCCGGGGCGGATGTGATCGTGAATACGGACGCCGACAATCAGTACAGCGCCGACGACATCCCGAAGCTGATCCGGCCTATCGTCGACGGTGAGGCGGAAATCGTGGTCGGCGCCCGGCCGATCACCGCGATCCGGCACTTTTCGCCGACCAAACGGGCGCTTCAGCGGTTGGGCAGCTGGCTGACCCGGGTGATAAGCCAGACCGATGTTTACGATGCCCCCAGCGGCTTTCGCGCCTTCAGCCGCGAAGCCGCGATGAAGATTCATGTCTTCAACGAATACTCATACACGATCGAGACGATCATACAGGCAGGGCAGAAGGGGATGGCCATCGTTTCGGTGCCGATCCGCACGAACGAGGATCTTCGTCCGTCGCGCCTGGTCAAGAGCCTGGGCAGCTATATGGGGCGCCAGGTTCTGACGATGTTTCGGATCTTCGTCACCTACCGGCCGTTCCGTTTCTTCGCGGCGAACGGTCTGGTGATCTTCATGGTGGGGTTGTTGATCAGTGTGAGATTCGTGTACTTCTACTTCACGGAGGGCGGTCAGGGAAAGATCCAGTCGCTCATCCTTTCAGCGCTGCTGATGGGGACCGGCTTCTTTCTCGGCGTGGTGGGGATCATAGCCGATTTGATATCCGTCAACCGGCAACTCCTCGAGGGCTTGGACTGGCGGCTGCAGAAGGTCGAACAGAGCTTGCGGGATGAAGACTCGTCGGCGGCCGACGAGGGGGAGGCGTCAGCGGTCCGAGCCGATCGCGGTCCGTCCCGGAGTCAGGCCCGTCAGCGAGAGCGCGCTCCATGACACCGTNNTCGGGAAGCGAACCGGCAACGAAGAGATAGAGGACGCCCTCACGGATTCCGAGACCGGCAGGCGCGATGATGCTGACGAAGCCCACACCCCAGGAGACGGCGAGCGCCACTGCCAGGGGGAGAAACGCGCTTGGCGGAAGCGGCGTGATGGCGTTGGCCAGCAGCCAATGGCTGAGCCCGTAGGTCAGCCAGCTAGCGCCGTAGAGCAGAAAGAGCGCAACCAGCCAGAGCGGCTGTCCGATCAATTGGGGAAGGCCGACCCAGCGGGTCCAACGCTGGCCGACTATCCCGCTCGCCCCGAGGGCGAGGAGCCCGGCGCCACAGAGTCCGAAAATCAGGATCAGCCAGCGCGCCGCCTCGTGGAGGGGCGCCAGAGTCGGGCCGAAGAAGCCGAGCAGTCCAAAAAGCGCCGCGCTGCCCAGAACGAACAGCGCCTCCCAGATCAGCGAGGAGGAGACCGCGGGCCCGGCCAGGCCCATCTGAAGCGTCAGTCGGGCCCGGACGCCGTGGGCCACGACTTTGCCAGGCATGTACTTGGCCAGGAGCGACAACGCATAGGCCCGATAGAGCTGCAGCATCGGCGGTCGCGCGCCGAGACGGCGAAGCAGCACCCCCCAGAGAAGGAACAGGTACAGGTAGTGAGACAAGAGGACCAGAGCCGCCGCCAGCAGCCAGTCGGCGGGCAGCGAGGTGAGACGCGTGGTAAGCTCGAGCGACCGCCACTTCGGGACCAGGAAGGCGAGGCAAAAGTAAACAAGAACAGCCCAAAAGGCGATCTTCAGAGCGAAACCGAGCTTCGACTTCAGCTCCACGCGCCGACCTGTCTCACCCGAGCGTGACGACGCCGGACCTGATCCGTGAAAGTGCTCTTCATCTCTTCAGCCTACCCCTCCGGCGCCGACGATCCACGTGGCTATTTCATCCACCAACTCGCCCGCGCCCTGGTTCGCGGGGGCGCTGACGTGACGGTGCTGGCACCGGCCGCACCCGCGGCGACGGCGCGTCAGGCGCTCGATGGTGTCGACGTGCGCCGCGCCGACTACTGGATTCGCCGCTGGAGCACGCTGGCCTCCGGCTTCGGGGGCATCGTCCCCAACCTGCGCAGTCGCCCCTGGCTCGCCCCGCAGATCCCCACGCTGATCGCCGCCCTCTCCCGCCACGCCGTCCGCTTGGCTCGTGACGCCAACCTCGTCCACGCGCACTGGATGTACCCCGCCGGTATCGCCGGCGCCATCGCAGCCGGGAGGGCGCGTGTCCCGTTTATCGTGACCAGCCACGGCACCGACCTGGCTCTCGCCCAGCGCATCCGGCCAGTCCGCTGGCTTTGCCGGCGGGTCTGCGCACCGGCCAGTGCTTGTGTGGCCGTGAGTCATGGGATCGCCCAGGGTCTGGGCCAGATCGGCGTCCCGAGCGAGCGCGTGCACATCATTCCAATGGGTGTCGATCAGGGGACCGGTGAGCTTCGCGGCACAATACATGACAGCGACGATTACCTCAAGTTCAAGAGACACGCGGGATTGCGCGTCGTGTTCGTCGGCCGGCTGGTGCCGTCCAAATCGGTGGAGACACTGCTCTCCGCCCACCACGAGCTCGAGCTCCGGGGTCGCTCGGTGGCCTGCGCCTTGATCGGCTCGGGCCCCAGCGAGAAGAACTTGCGTGAGCAAGCGCGAAGCCGCGATTGCCGGGACGTCATTTTCGCCGGCGCGCTACCCCCCGAATCGGTCCGGCACTGGCTGGCGGCCAGCCACGTCCTCGTGCTCCCCTCGATCCGCGAAGGGCGAGGAATCGTCATCTTGGAGGCGATGGCCCAAGGGCTTCCCGCCGTGGTCAGCGACATACCCGGGCCACGCGAGCTAGTGCAGAACGGGGTGACCGGTTTCCTCTTTCCGGCGGGCGATGCCGAAGGGCTGGCGGACCGTCTGGAGGCGCTGTGCGAAGACGAGGATCTGCGGCGCGAGATGGGGCGTCGCGCCCGGGCGATCATCGTGACGGAAGGTCTCACCAGCGATGAGTGCGCGCGCCGACACATCGCCCTGTACGAGGAGACTCTGGCACGGTGGCCTTCACACAGGCCGCCGACTGGCGCAGCAAAGCGACGCGCGGACGAGCCGACGCCATGAGCTACCCGCCAATGACGCTGACGGCCTGGCTGCGCTACGACCTGGTCCGGCGGCTGCTCGATCGCCTCGACACCGTGCACACGGTGCTGGAGATCGGTGTGGGTGAGGGTGCGCTGGGCGCACGGCTGGCCGAACTGTATCGCTACGTCGGTATGGAGCAAGACGCCACGTCGTGGCAGCGGGCCAAGGCGCGGGTGGAGCGCTTCGGCGGCACGGTGCTTCACGGCGATCCGTCGATTCTGCAGGCAGATGCGACCTTCGACCTGATCTGCGTCTTCGAGGTGCTGGAACACATCGAAGACGACCGCGCCGCCCTCAGGGGCTGGCGGGGACACCTCAATCCCGGGGGGTCGCTGATTATCAGCGTTCCCGCCTTCGCTGAACGGTTCGGCCCCTGGGACGAGCGGGCGGGTCACTACCGGCGCTACGAGCCCGAGCAGCTCTCGGGGCTGCTGAACGAGACCGGTTACGGCGAGCCGCTGGTCTGGACCTACGGCTTCCCACTCGGCAACGGGCTGGAGTGGCTGCGGCACCGGGTGGCGCGTCGGCAGGCCCCCGGTGCCTCCCTCGCTGAGCGAACCGCGGCCAGCGGCCGCGCTCTCCAGCCTCCCGCCGCCCTGGGCTGGGCGACGTGGCTGGCCTCCCTTCCCTTCCGCCTGATTCAGCGTCGGTTCCTCGAGAGTCGCCGCGGAATTGGGCTCCTGGCTCACGCGCGTCGCGCCGACTGACACAGGCCACAGCCATCATGCGCAAACAAGAAACCCCGGCCCGCGATGAGCGAGCCGGGGTCGATGGTGCGGGGCGTCGGCCGCCTGAGAGGAACGCCTCTTACTGGCCGACCACGTTGATCATGTCGAAGATGGGCAGATACATGGCGACGATCATGCCGCCGACCACGACACCCAGGAAGACGATGAGTATCGGCTCCATCGCCGAAAGCAGGGCCTCGACCGCCGTGTCGACCTCGTCGTCGTAGAAGTCGGCGATCTTGTCGAGCATCTCGTCAATCGTACCGGTCTGCTCCCCGACGTTGATCATCTGAGTCACCATCGGCGGGAAGACTCCCGACTGCTTGAGCGGTTCGGCAATCGTCTCGCCGCCCGCGATCGATGAGCGGCTGCGCATGACGGCGTCGTGGATCACCCGGTTGCCCGCGGTACGCGCCGTGATCTCCAACCCATCGAGGATCGAGACGCCAGAGGCGAGCAGGGTGCCCAGCGTGCGGGTGAAGCGGGCGACCGCCGTCTTGCGCAGCAGGTCGCCGAGGACCGGCACCCTCAGCAGCAGTTTGTCGAGAGCCAGTCGTCCCGCTGCCGTCTTGTAGTACATCCGCACGCTCCAAATGGTCGCCGCGATCACACCTAGAATCAGCCACCAGTAGTTTTGGATCATGTCGGACAACCAGATCACGAATCGCGTCGGCGCGGGCAGCGCCAGGTCGACGCTGGAGAACATGCTCTCGAACGTGGGAATAACGAACACCAGCAGCACGGTCACGGCGACGACCGCCACGGAGAGGATCACCCCCGGGTAGATCATCGCGCCTTTGACCTTACGGACGAGCGCCTCGTTCTTCTCTAGAAACACCGAGAGGCGCAGCAGGACGGTGTCGAGAATACCGCCCGCCTCACCAGCCGCGACCATGTTGACGTAAAGATCGGTGAACACCTTGGGGTGGTTGCGGAGGGCATCGGCAAGGGTCGCGCCCGATTCCACATCCGCCTGCACCTCGCGGACCGACTTCGAGAGGAACTTGTTCTCCGTTTGCTGGGAGAGGATGTCGAGGCACTGGACCAGCGGCAGACCCGAATTCACCATTGTGGCGAACTGCCGGGTGAAATGGACGATCTCCTTCATCCGGATGCGGCGGCCCATCGGGATCGTGACATCCTTCGGCTTTTCCCGCACCGTCACCGGGATCAGCCGCTGCCGCCGCAGATACCCGATAACAGCTTCGCGATTGGGAAGATCGACGTTGCCGCTTTGAATCTCCCCGGCGACCGTCTTAGCGCTGTAGATGTAGATCGGCATCTCTCAGTTCCCGCGTACTATCAACTTTCTCAGGCCGGGACGGGCTCGCCCGCCAAGCGCAAGAGCTCGTTCGGATCGGAGGATCGCTTCAACGCCTCCTCCAGTTTGATGTCGTTCGTAAGCACGAGCTGGTAGAGCGCATCGTTGAGTGTCTGCATGCCATGTTTCTTACCGGCCTGCATGAGACCGTAGATCTGCTGCACCTTGGCATCCCGGATCACCGCTCGGATCGCCGGTGTGGCGATTAGAATCTCGCAGGCCACGGCGCGCCCGCGCCCCCGCGCCCGCGGCAGCAGCGTCTGCGTCACGACGCCTTCCAGCACGAACGAGAGCTGGGCGCGGACCTGCGATTGCTGGTGCGACGGGAAGACGTCGATGATGCGGTTGATGCTCTCCGCCGCCGAGTGAGTGTGCAGAGTGGCCAGGCAGAGGTGGCCGGTCTCCGCAGCGGTGAGCGTCATCGCGATCGTCTCCAAGTCCCGCATCTCGCCGATCAGCAAGACATCGGGGTCTTGGCGTAGCGAGTACTTGAGTGCGTTGGCGAAGCTCTGGGTGTCGGTGCCTACCTCGCGCTGATTGATCATGCAGCTCTGGTGCCGGTGGATGAACTCGATCGGCTCCTCGATCGTGATGATATGGCCCTTCCGCGTCTTGTTGATGTGGTCCACCATCGACGCCAACGTCGTCGATTTGCCCGACCCGGTCGGGCCGGTGACCAGGACCAGACCGCGTGGCCGCTCGGCCAGCCGGCGGAGTATCGGCGGAAGGCCAAGCTCCTCGAAGCCGCGAATGTCGAATGGGATGAGCCGGACGGCCATCGCCACGCAGCCGCGCTGCCGGTATGCGTTACCGCGGAAGCGTGCCAGGTTCTGGATACCGAAGGAGAAGTCGAGCTCGTCCTCTTGCTCGAACCGTTTCTTCTGCGTCTCGGTCAGTATCGAGTAGCTGAGCTGGAGCGTGTCCTTGGGCATGAGCACCTGGTCGTGGTTCGAATTGATCAGATCGCCATCGATCCTGAACTTCGGGCGCTCTCCCGCCGTCAAATGCAGGTCGGATGCTCCCCGCTCGATCATCTCCTCAAGCAGCGCTCTAACAGTTAACGTCGCCATAGGGCCATGTCTGTCTGGGCGCCTCGAAGCAAGGCGGCCGGTTGGTGTGCGCAAATCCGGCGCTCTTCCCGACCTGCCAGATGCGCAGCGCGGGGGCGCCGATGACTCTAAAGCTGGACTTCCCACGGCAGGGGAGGAACCGATCAGCCGTGCGGCCTGTCAGGGCCTATCGGACGGCGGCGCCGTGCGGACCGCCAGAGCCTATGCCGCCGTCTCCTTCAGTACTTCGTCTAAGGTCGTGACGCCACGCGCCACCTTAACAAGACCGTCGTCGCGCAGCGTCAGCATATCATCGGCGACCGCCTGATTCTTGATCTGGTCCGCGCTATCGCCCTGCACGATCATCCGCCGGATGGCCGGCGTGACCGGCATCACCTCGTAAAGGCCCTGACGACCTCGATACCCCGTCCCGTCACACAGCTCGCAACCTTCGCCCTTGTAGAAGGTCATCTGCGAGTATTTCTCCTCCGGAACCTGAGCCACCTGCAGCATGTCCTCGTCGTAGGTGACCTCGGTCTTGCAGTTGCTGCAGATTCTTCGCACGAGTCGCTGAGCCGTCACCAGATTGACCGCCGAGGCGACGTTGAACGGTTCGACGCCGATGTCGATCATTCGGGTGATCGTGGACGCGGCATCGTTCGTGTGCAGGGTCGACAACACCAGGTGGCCGGTCAGCGCCGCCTTGATCGCGATGCCGGCCGTTTCCACGTCTCGGATCTCACCGACCAGTATGATGTTCGGATCCTGGCGCAGGAAGGCGCGCAGCGCCGCGGCGAAAGTCAGCCCGATCTCCGGTCGGATATGGGTCTGATTGATACCACGGAGGTTGTACTCCACCGGATCCTCCGCAGTCATGATGTTGACCTCTTCCTGGTTCAAGCGCATCAGCGCCGCGTACAGCGTCGTCGTCTTACCAGAGCCGGTCGGCCCGGTGACCAGCACCATCCCGTAGGGGTTGCTGATCGCCGTGAGAAACTCCTGCTCCGCTTTCGGCTCCATCCCGAACTTCTCGAGGTCGAGACGAAGGTTCGACTTGTCCAGGATTCTGAGGACGATCTTCTCGCCAAAGAGGCCGGGCAGTGTCGAGACACGGAAGTCGATGACGCGCTTCCCCATGCGCATCTTGATGCGCCCGTCCTGGGGCACCCGCCGCTCCGCGATGTTCAGGTCGGCGAGGATTTTGACGCGGCTGGTGAGTGCGGCCTTCATCCGCGCCGGCGGCCGCATGATTTCCCGCAGCGCGCCGTCGATCCGAAAGCGTACGCGGATCTCCCTCTCGTACGGCTCGATATGAATGTCGCTGGCGCCCTTTTGCACGGCGCTGGTCAAGATCCCGTTGATCAGCTTGACGACGGGCGCTTCCTCGACCTGGGCCTGCAGGGCCGTGACCGAGACTTCGTCATCGTCGGCGCCCTCCACGACCTCGATGTCCTCGTCATCGAACTCCCGCAGCAGATCCTGCAGACCGTCCTCGATCGCCTCGTAGTACTTCTCGACGGCCCTACGCAGCGAGTACTCCCCAGCCACGACTGGCTCGATGTCATACCCGGTCGAGAAGCGCAGCTCGTCGATGGCGTCCAGGTTGGTGGGATTTGCCATCGCCACCGTGAGGGTTCGCCCCACCCGGCGTAGCGGAAGGACGAGATGGCGGGTGGCGATCTCGGGTTTGACCACGTTGATGACGCGTTGGTCGATCTTCTCGATCCGCGAGAGATCGACCGCCTTGACCCGGTATTTGCGGGCCAGGACGCGCGTCAGGTCGGTCTCGGAGACGAAGCCCATCGAGACCAGCGTGTATCCGATGCGCGAGCCGTCGCTGCGCTGTTCGCTCAGCGCCCGCTTGAGCTGCTCTTCCGTGATCAGCCCCTCACGGACTAGCAGATCGCCGATCAGACTGGTTGACTTAGTTCGGGTGGTCGCCATGAGACTGGGGTTTCGGTGCCCACATTCGGACCCGGCGGCGGAGGGAGGAGTACAGCAAGTGATAAAGCTGCTAGAAGTTACGGCACCTGTCAAGGTCCCACGCCGGCCAACGGCCGCAGCCGCTCAATCGTCGCTGGCCCGATCCCCGGTACCTCCAGCAACTCCTCCAGCTCGCGGAAAAAGCCCCGCTCCTCCCGCCAGCGCAGGATCGCCCGCGCACGCGCCGGGCCGATCCCCGGCAGGCTCTCGAGCTCTTCGAGCGAGGCGTCGTTGAGGTTTAGCCTGGCCCGCCGCTCCGGCGGCGCGGTTCGCACCGTCCGCCCTCTCCCGCCGGGCGTCTCCCGGTTTTCCGATACGCCCGGCAGTATAACGTACGGCGCCAGACGTTCAACGCTCTTACTCCCCAGCCCGGGCACGCGTTCCAGATCTGCCAAGCTGCGGAAGGGACCCGCCTCGCGCCGCCGCTCCACGATGGCCCGGGCCAGGGCTCGACCCACCCCAGGCAAGCGGTCGAGTTCGACCTCGCCCACCAGGTTAAGGTCGATTCGCTCCCCCGGCGCCAGCGGTTTGTTGCGAAGCCGCCCCTCCACGTGCGCCGACTCGGCCACCGCCAGCGCCGAGTCCAGCCGGCCCACTTGCTCGAGACCGCTGCCACCCAGCTCCGCCGCCGATGTTTGCAGGAGCATGCGGCTGACGGCGGCCAGCAGCACCAAAGCCGAACTCGCCAGCAACGCTCTGGTCTCGCCCTCGGTCAGTGACACGGCTCCCGTCCGTGAAGCTCTCCACCGCCCGCTTCGTGTCTGGCCGGCCTCGGGCTAAGATCCCCACCGCCCCTCAACGGATCGTCAACGCTGGAGTGTGGTCGGCTCGGCCGGGAGGTCGAGGGCGCACCC
>JABAOH010003210.1_pt5 | contig 39837 bp, 32 predicted proteins | sample 7062181 | NCBI WGS metagenome assembly JABAOH01 (sample SAMN14538630, study PRJNA623070) | marine sediment metagenome | biome: marine biome [ENVO:00000428]; feature: marine pelagic biome [ENVO:01000023]; material: deep marine sediment [ENVO:00002113]; isolation source: pool of 5 deep marine... | reverse complement strand
AGCAGGCCGAGCAGCGTCGTCTTCCCGGAGCCCGAGGGCCCGACGACGGCGACGGCGCCGCCGGCCTCGATCTCCAGATCGATGTCTTTGAGAACCGTGAGCGGCCGGCCGCCGCTCATATAGGTCTGCTCGAGTCCTTTAGCGATGATCATCATGGGACGAAAGATACTCGTCTGCGCCCTCGCCGCACTGGCCTTCGCCTGTGGTCGTGAGGAGGGGCAGGCCGACAGGGGCGAGCCCTCCGCCGAGGCTCCAGCTACAGATACGTCTGCTCCTGCCGTGCTGTTTCTGGGCACCAGCCTGAGCGCCGGGATGGGTCTGTCAGCGGACGAGGCGTATCCGGCCCTCATCCAGGCGAAGATCGACTCGGCCGGGCTCGCCTTCCGGGTCGTGAACGCCGGGGTGAGCGGCGAGACATCGGCCGGGGGCCTAAGGCGGATCGACTGGCTGCTGCGGCAGCCGCTGGCGGTGCTGGTGCTGGAGCTGGGCGCCAACGACATGCTGCGCGGCCAGGACATCCCGGCGATGCGGGCCAACCTGCAGGAGATCATCGACCGGACGCAGGCGGCGCACCCGGAGGCGCGGATCGTCATCGCCGGGATGCGGGCAGCGCCCAACCTCGGCGAAGCGTACGTCGGTGAGTTTGAGGCGGTGTTCCGGGAGCTGGCCGAAGCGAACCGGACTGCGTTGATCCCGTTCCTGCTGGAAGGCGTGGCCGGGATCCCGGAGCTCAACCAGCCGGACGGCAATCATCCGACGGCGGAGGGGCAGGCGATCGTGGCGGATAACGTCTGGGCGGTACTCGGGCCAATCCTGCGTGAGCTGGATGGGGGGCGTCGGTCGGCTGGTGCGCTTGAATAGATGAGAGGGAGGCGGGGTCCAACCTCCCTCCGGAACGGTTCCAGGCTCCGTTCAATCAGGTGACGCGCACCAGCTTCATCATCCCGTGGACGAAGTGCGGCTGGCCGTCCGCCATGTCGGGGAGGAAGCAGATCAGGGCGTAGTTGCCCGGCTCGACTTCCAGGTCAAAGAAGGCGTGAGTGCCGGGGTCGAGGTCGACCACGCCACCCCTGAGGCTACCCGGTGGTGGGCCTTCCATCTTCTCGACCCAAGCGACGAAATCTTCCGGCGTCTTGCCCGGCATCAGCTTCACGACCACCACCTCATGGCCCTGCCCGCCCGCGTTCTCGACGCGAATCGTTTGGGGGCCCGCGGTGAGCGGCTGCGATAGCTGGAACCCGTAGTCGACTAGGGTCATGACGATATCGGCGGTCGGTTCCACCGTGTTCTCGAGAAGCGATCCGGTGACATCGAACTCGGCGGCCATCCCCTTGGCTATGTGCAGCTCGCCGTCGGGGCTGGGGATCCAGCAGACGATGGCGTAGTGACCCGGTCCGAGGATCGAGGTTGCCGTGGTCGTAGCGCCGGGGTCGGCGGCGTTGGGTCCACCGAGAAAGGACACCCAGCTGGGCTGCGGCCCGCCCTCACCCACCTCCAGGAGGTCGGCGAGGCCCTTACCTTCGCCCAGCTTGATGAGCTGCGCGTGGTGCGGTTCGCTGCCCTGGTTGACCACGGCGAGGGTCGTAAGGCCGGCTGGTATCTCGGCCGGGACCTGGTAGGCGAAGTCGGTGGCCACGATGGTCACCACGTTCGGCGCCGCCATGGCCATCGACATATCTTGCTGGCGGCCTTCCTCCGGCTGGCAGGCGCTTCCCGCCAGCAGGACGCCGGCTGAGAGCAGCAAGGTCGACGTTCGAGTGATTCGGCTCATTAACGAAACCTCCGGCCGGTGCAGACCGGCCAATTGGGGCTAATCGCAGGCGTGCCTCAGCTGTGATGGCACGCGTGGCGGGTTCCGCCGGACGGCCCGCTCGGTGCCCGACCCCAAAACGAACAAGCTCCCGGTCTCTCAATACCGGGAGCGCTCGGGCCGAGTCGTTGGGCCGGCGGATCTCGCGCTGTCGGACAAGCGAATATAGGGGGTGGCGTCGATTCCCGGTAGGTCGAGTGGGCGGCCGAGTGCGTGCCGGACGGCTCGGCGGGTTCCGACTTTGGCCGCTAGCTCGTCTCTGACGTGAGGCGCTCCAGCCCGCGTTGCGCGGCCTCCCAGATGGGCCGCAGTACGGCGTCGCAGTCCTTCCACAACTCCACGACCCGGGCGTAGGCTCTCATCGCCTGTTGCCGGTCGCCACGCTGTTCGTACAGCTGGGCGCGGGCGAAAGCGGCGCGNNCGGCGCGCCCGTCGAAGGCCCAATTGCCCTCAAAAGTGTCTAGAAGGCGCAGCGCCTCTTCATCGTCACCGCTCTCAAGCAAGCTTTCGGCGAGGGCGAAGCGGTAGAATGCGTGCGGCGTCGCGATGCCGCCGCCGTCCAAATTTGCAAGCGCCTGCCGGAAAGCCGCTGCGGCCTGCTGATGCTCGCCGCGTTGGGCGGCCAGTGTGCCCTGGAGCGCGTGGCCTGCGCTCTCGGCCTGCCGGGCCTGCAGCGAATCGCCTGCCCCGCGCAGGCTGTCAGCCAGGAAGGCGCAGCTGTCCAGCTCGGCGGCGAAACCGTCGGCGTTGCCACTCAGCAGGTAATGCCACCCGGCGAGCGAGTGGAAGGGCGGGTACCGGCGTATGGGGAAGTCCTGGCTTCTCAGCCGCTCCGCCGATCGCACGGCCCGCTCCTCACCGCCGTATCCGAGGACGTGCCACATCAGCCAGGTCGTGTAGGAGTTCTGGTTGCCAGGCCTGAGCTGCTCGGCCGCTTCGTAGGCCTGCTCCGCGGCGGCCACGCGCCCGCGCCACAACTCGATGTCACCCAAGTGGTTGATGAAGCCGCTGAGGCGGTCGGCGACGGGGTAGCGCGGGGCCGCCATCTCAGTCGCTACCCGCGCGGCCAACGAGGCCAGTCTCGGCCCACCCCGTAGCATGGTCACGGCACGCCGCAGCACTTCCCAGTCCTGATCCGTCAGCGCGTCGAGCGCAGCCAGGGAGTCCTCTGGGGAGCCGCGCACGAGGTCCCGGGTGATGCGGAGCGCCAGTGCGTGACGGCTGGTCGAGTCGTAGGAGAGATGGAGGCGGGCGTAGTGGTCGAAGCGTTCCAGTTCGTCTAGGTCGAGCGAGTACTCCAGCGGATGCAGGACCGCCGGTAGGTACGACGAGTCGAGGGCGATTGCACGGTCGAACTGTGCCAGCGCGTCGCGCGTCGAGATGCCGGCCCGGTAACCGACGTGATAGTAGGCGTCGCCCAACAAATACCAGGCTTCCGGGTCGTCGGGATAACTCTCGGTCAGCTCCCGCGCCTGTTCGATCGCCTCCGTTAGCTGCCGGTCCAGTAGGTAGCTTGTCTCCACCAAGGCTCGCTCCCTCTGCGGCAGAGCGTCGGCCATGCGGACCGCGCGTGCCTGCGCGGCCACGGCTGCTGGGTGACCGATGTGGTGTTCCCAGCCGTACGCGTGCGAGAGGCCGTGAGCTGCGAGCGCGAACGTCGAGTCGGCGTCCAGAGCACGCTGGAAGGCTTCTATCGCCCGGTCGGTTTGCACGCGCCGCAATGCCTGCTCGCCTTCCAGGTACGCTTGCGCCGCGTCGAGCGGATGGGTCGACAGCGCCCGGCTCGAGGCGCGCAGTCCCTCCTCCTCGCCGAGTTCGCGCAAGAGTTGGATGCTGAGTTGGTCTACTAGGGCGAGGATGCTGTCGGGGGATGCGGCGAGGCTGGCAGAGCCCAACGTTTCGCCGCTCGTCGCCGAGTGGAGCGACGCATCGATGCGGACCTGCCCGCCCAACTGGACGACCTGGCCGCTGATCGCCCAGCGGGCGCCGAGGCTTCGGGCGACTGCGATCGATTCTGCTTCCGTCGCCTCCCTGTCCCCGATACGAGCCCGCCAGCGACTGAGGACGGTACGCGTATCAACGGCGTGGAGATCCGCGACGTCATCGAGGTTGGTGCTGAGGACGGTCATCAGGCCCTCGCGCCACAGTTCGAGTTCGGGTCCGCTCGTACGGAACGGCAGCACGGCCAGCGACTTGAGCGATGATTCGACCACCGGCGGCGACTCGTCTCGGTCGAGCAACGTGAGGATCGAGCCGGCGATCACCAGCACTACGGCGACGGCGGCGGCGCCGAGCAGCGCCCGCGACCACATCGATCGTGGGCCCACTTCGGTCGGCGCCTTGGATGCCCGCGCTTCCGGCTCCACCGCGGGAGCGACGACCGTTGCGCCCTCGATGATCGCCGTGCCGACGACGACCGTGAACCCGATGAGCAGCAGGACGATGGCGGCCGGGAAGAACCAGGCCGGCAGCGCCAGCTTGTCGATGAAGACGTCGGTGATCTCGAGAATCAGCCAGGAAGCGCCGAGGTAGATCGCCAACACCTGGAGCAGCCGGCGCTGGCGGAACCAGCGGAGCAGGCGATCGAAGCCTTCCCCTTCGGTCGGCACTGGACGAGCCTCCCTGTCGTGGGATGAGGCGAGTGGCGCCGCGGCTGGGCGCCACAGTCCTGGCTGGCAATCTAGGACCGGGCGGTTGGCTCGATCAAGCGGGATGGGCACGAGACGATACGGGTGCCACCGACGTATATTTGCCGGGAGGGGTACCACGTTAGACACGTTAGAGAGGACGGGCTCGGCTTCGAGATGGATCGGATCATGACAGATCTCGTGGGGAAGGTCGCCGTCATAACGGGTGGCAGCAAAGGGATCGGACGCGCCATCGCTAGGGCGCTACACGATGCGGGCGCGGATGTCGCGCTCTGCTCGCGGGACGAGTCGGAAGCGATGCGAACCGCGGAAGAGCTGAGCTCGGGCGGCGGCGGTAGGGCGCTGGGCATCGCGGCCGATGTGCGACGGCTGGAGGACGTGAAGCGGCTCATCGCTGGGGCGGTAGCGGAATTCGGGGGACTCGACATCCTCATAGCCAACGCCGGTGTGGGCGGCGGCTTCGGTCCGGTGCACGAGATCGACCCCGAGGACTGGCATCGGGTGATCGACACGAACCTGACGGGCGTCTACAACTGCTGCCACGAGGCGGTGCCGGAACTCGAGAAGCGGGGCGGTGGCTGGATCATCACCATCGGCAGCTTGGCCGGCCGCTACGCCTTCGCCGGCGGAACGGCCTACAACACTTCCAAGTTCGGTCTGCTGGGCTTTACAGAGGCACTGATGCTCGATCTGCGGGATCGCGGGATCCGTGTGAGCTGCATAATGCCGGGCAGTGTCGACACCCACTTCAACGACAGCGAGCCGAGCGGCGAGTCGTGGAAGCTCGCACCCGACGATGTCGCTCGGGCCGTGACCCAAATGCTGGCGCACGAGGGCCGGGCGCTGCCCAGCCGCGTCGAGCTGCGCCCGTCGCAGCCGAAACGGAAGTAGCTGTCGGTGAGCGCGTCATTCCACATCGGAACCCAGGGCTGGTCGTATCCCGACTGGACGGGTCCCTTCTACCCGGAGGGCACGACGAGCTCGCGGTACCTGTCGTTCTACGCGAAGGCCTTTTCGGCGGTCGAGATCGACAGCTCGTTCTACGCCGTGCCGCCGGCGTCGCACTTCCTGGGCTGGCACGAACGCACGCCGGAGTCGTTCCGCTTCGCCTTGAAGCTACCAGGCGAGCTCACGCACGAGTTGCGGCTGCGCGGTGGTGAAGAAGTGCTGAAGACCTTCTGTAAGCGGGCGGAGCTACTGGAGGAGAAGCTGGGTGTCATCCTCGTGCAGCTGCCGCCCGACTTCACGCCGGCGGATCGGCCGGCGCTGGAGTCGTTCCTGGAGCGGCTGCCGACGGGAATCAGGTTTGCCGTCGAATTCCGGAATCGGGAGTGGTTGGACGAGCGGACTTACGAGTCTCTGCGCAAAGTTGGCGTGGCGCACGCGCTGTCGGACGGCCCCTGGATCGAGCGGGAGCGGGTGATGGAGGCGGCGCTCAGCCCGACGGCGGAGCTCGCCTATTTCCGCTGGCTGGGCGACCGGCCACAGCTCTCCGACTACTCGCAGTCGCGGATCGATCGCTCGGCGGAGATTCTCGGCTGGTCGAAGGTCCTGAGGGAGCTTTCCGGGCAGGTGCGGGAGATTTACGGTTTCTTCAACAACCACTATGAAGGCCATTCGCCGGCCAGCGTCCGGCAGATGCTTCGGCGATTGGGCCAACCGGTCGTCGACCCGGACGAGCTGAACCCGCAGCTGTCGCTCTTCTGACCTCTAGCGCTCACCCGGGTCGTCGGACGAATGGAGGTGGACGAGCTTCCACTCGCCGTCGCGTTTCTCGTAGATCTCAGTCCAGCGTCCGGTGCGCCGATGCACGCCTTCGCCGCGGCGGCCTTTCATCTCGTAGCGCGAAGCTATCCAGCCGATGCGGTCGTCACGCCGCTCGTCGGCGCGAACGACCTGATCGAAGGTGCGCAGCTCGAAGGCGTTGAACGACTGGAGGGCTGGGGTCATCTGCTCGAGGAATTCTCTGAGATTTCGGAAGGCCGGGGGCGGAATCGAATCGAAGATGTAGCAGTCGCGATCGTAGATCTTGCCGAGGGCTCCGAGGTCGAACTCGTTCCATGCGGCGACGTGCGCCTGGTGGAGTTCGAGCAGTCGGTCAGTCTCCGTGCTCTTGCTCATTTGGCCGCCGTAACGATTGTCAGGTCTTCGTCTTCTCCTTCCTGGCGGATCCACTGTACGTCACTGAACCCGGCGCCGGCCAGCCAGGTGTGGATTTCCTGGAAGGTGTAGCAGCGACCGACGCCGCTGCTCAACAGCATGTGCAGCGAGTGGACGGCGCCGCGCGCCGGGACGGTACGCGTCTCGTCCATGATCATGTCCTGGATCGCTATCTCGCCACCCCGCTGTAGCCTATTGAACAGCCGTTCGAAGAGCGCCCGGTTCGCGTTGTAGCTGCGGCGGTGTATGACGTCGGACATCCAGATAAAGTCGTAATCGCTTTGCAGTTCGCGCTCGTCGGCGTCGTATTCGAGGACCCTGATGCGGTCCTCCATGCCGGCAGAGGCGACGACGTCCCGGGCGATCGCTGCGGCGATCGGTGTGTCGACCAGGGTGACGCGCAGGTCCTTGTAGGCGCGGCAGAAGGCGACGGAGTACGTGGCAGCGCCGCCGCCCAGGTCGAGCATCAGCCGACGGTCCGTCAAATCGACGAGTCCGCGCTGCAGCACGTCGGTCGCCCGTGACCGGGCGCTCCCGTGGAGTGCCATGAGCAGGTGGCGCGCCGCTTCGGGCTCTTCGAGAAGGATGAGCTTGTCGCGCTGGCGCTTTCCCGTTCGCAACGCCGTGGGCAACCGGCCCCACAGCTCCCAGTTGAACTGGGCGGTGACCAGGCGGTGACCTATGTAGTCGGGCGAGCCGCGTACCAGGTAGCGGTCCGCCGCCTCGCTGTTGGAATACTTGCGGCCGTCCTTGGCTAGAAGCTCGAGGGCGACGAGGGCGTCCAGGAAGAGCTGCGTGGCTCCGGGTTCCAGTCGCAGTCGGTCGGCGACCTCGAGGGCGCCGAGCGGCCCGTCGGCTAGCTGACCGTAGATGTCGAGCGCCGCCGATTCCAGGACCAGCCGGTCGGCCCAGTAGTCGGCGACCTGCTCGAAGCGCTCCGGAGTCCAGACAGTCGGCGGCATCGCGTCCTCCCTCGGGTAGGGCGGGATACTACGGATAGCGTCTCGAGTGCGGTGCTGGCAAGGGAGCCCTACCCCCGCTCGAGCGCATAGCGCACCGTACCGGCGTCCGCTTCCGAGTAACCGTAGAGGACCACCTCTTCGATCTCGGTCTCAGCTTCGGCTAGATAGCCCCGGATAGCGGCGATCATGATCTTTGCAGCCTCGTCCAGGGGAAACCCGGCGACTCCGGAGGCGAGGATCGGGAAGGCGATGGTCTTTATGCCCGCTTGGGCCGCCAGCTGCAAGGAGTGGCGGGTGGAGCCTTCGATCGATGTGCGGCTGGCCGGTTCGTCGCCCATCGCCGCCGCATGGATCACGTAGCGGGCCGCCAGGTCACCGGCTCCGGTGATCGCCGCCTCGCCGACGCGGATCGGGCCGTGCTCGTCGCACTCCTGCTGGATGCTGGGGCCGCCCTTGCGGGCGATGGCACCGGCGACACCTGCGCCCAGGATCAGGTGGTTGTTCGCCGCGTTGACGATGGCATCGCCTTGAAACTCGGTGATGTCGCCCTTCTCTACCCGGATCATCGTTTGAGAGGCCATCCTTGACCCTCCGCTGTGCTGCTATCCCGGCGTCCCCGGCCGGCTGCGTCGTCCGAGGAGCCTGCTATATTAGGGTTGATATTACTGACCGCCCCGCTGATCAGGCCAGGCCCCGTGGCTGGCCCCGGGGAAGAACCCGAGGAGCAGCAATGATCACCTTTACGGACAAGGCACGAGAGCGAATTCTCGCCTTCATCGAGCAGGAGGAGAACCCGGTCGCCTTGCGGGTCACCGTACATGCGGACAGCCCGCTGGCGCCCAACTACGAGCTGGCGCTGGTCGACGAATGGGACGAGCAGGCCGGCGACACGGTCGTCGACGCAGGCGGCTTCAAGGTCTTCATCGACGAGGGGAGTGCCGATAGCATCGAGGGCGCGACGGTGGATTGGGTGGAAGGCATGCACGGCGGCGGCTTCAACGTCGAGAACCCGAACGTCAAGCCGATCGGGTCCGAGCCGCCGACGGGAGAGCTGGCCCAGCGCGTGGCGCAGGTGATCGACGCCCAGATCAACCCGGCGGTAGCATCCCACGGTGGGCGTGTTACCCTGGTCGACGTACGCGACAACGTGGTCTTCGTACAGCTCGCCGGTGGCTGCCAGGGCTGCGGTATGGCCACGGTCACGCTGAAGCAGGGAATCGAGCGATTGATAAAGGAGCTGATTCCCGAGGTAGCCGAGGTGATCGACGTGACCGATCACACCATGGGAAGGGACCCGTACTACCGGACGCCGAGATGATGGATCGCCGCAGGTTCTGCGCAGGCGTTGGGGTATCTGTACCCGCCGTCCTGCTCACGAGCCCGTTTTCGCTGCTCGGCTGCTCTTCGAATCCGCGGGCGGAAGACCCGCTCTTCAAGATCTCTCTGGCGGAGTGGTCGCTCCATCGCGCCCTCTACGACGGCGAGCTCGACAACCTCGATTTCCCCGTGGTGACTCGGGAGGACTACGGGCTCGACGCCGTCGAGTACGTCAACTCGTTCTTCAAGGACAAGGCGGAGGATTCGGCCTACCTGAGTGAGCTGAAGACGCGGTGCGGCGATCACGGGGTCACGAGCCTGCTCATAATGTGCGACGGCGAAGGTGACCTGGGTGATCCAGATGACGCGGCGCGGACGACTGCGGTCGAGAATCACTATAGGTGGGTCGAAGCGGCGAAGTACCTCGGCTGTCACTCGATTCGCGTTAACGCGAGGTCGGAGGGCACACCCGACGTGCAGCGCGAGCTCGCTGTGGACGGCCTGCGGCGACTGACCGAGTTCGCAGCACAGCGTGAGATTAACGTGATCGTCGAAAACCACGGCGGAATTTCGTCAGACGGTGCATGGCTTTCGAGTGTCATGCGAGCGGTCGACCATCCCTGGTGTGGTACGTTGCCCGATTTCGGCAACTTCCGCATCGAGGAGGGCACTTGGTACGATCGCTACCAGGGCGTTGCCGAGCTGATGCCGTTCGCCAAGGCGGTGAGCGCCAAGTCCCACGACTTCGACGACCAGGGGAACGAGATTCACACCGACTTCCTGCGGATGATGCGGATCGTGCTCGACGCCGGGTACCGGGGCTACGTCGGCATCGAGTACGAGGGCAGCTCGCTGAGTGAGCCCGAGGGTGTCCGCGCGACGAAAGCGCTACTCGAGAGGGTACGCGACGTTCTTGCAGGCGACTTTCAGTAAACCGGGACAGGTACGTCGGTACCCTGGTACGTCGGTAGACGCGTAGCCGATACCCGATACCGACGCACCGCACACCGCACACCGGACCTCTCCGCCCCTCGGAACCCGGGCCCTACCCCCCGCTAGCCAACCCCACTCAACGTGCCCTATATTTCCCACTCGTCATCGAAAAAGCCCGAAATCCAAGCTCCATGGATGAGACCGCCCGCATCGCCCGGAAGCTGTCTGCCCTTGCCGAGTTGGGCCTGGAGCGCGTCGAGGATTACGGCGTAGCCAGCGACGCGGTCCGCGTCGACCGCCGGACCCACAAGGTCACGGGGGGCCGGCCGGCCATGGGTACATATGTTTCCATCTCGGCCCTGGCACGCTCCCGCGAGCGGGCGGAGGAGGCGATCGGGAGCGCCTTCCAGGAGATGGACCGGCTGGTCAAGCTTCTCAACCGCTTCGACGGAGCCTCCGCTGTTACCTACCTCAACCAGCAGGGCCGGCTGCGGGACGCAGCGCCCGAGGTCTCGACGGTCATCGAGCGCTCGCTGCACTACCACGAGATCTGCGCCGGTGCCTTCGACATCTCGGTGAAACCGCTGCTCGATCTCTTCCAGAAAGACCCGAGTGGGGCGACGGCCGGCGAGCCGGGCCGGCGCGAGCTGGCCGCAGCGCTGGAACTGGTCGGCTCACGGGATATCGAGATGACGGGCCGGACGATCGGTTTCAAGAAGGCGGGGATGGGAATCACCCTGGACGGCATCGCCAAGGGCTACATCGTCGACCGGATGGCAGCTGTGCTCTCGAAGCATCGCGTGACGGATTATCTGATCAATGCAGGCGGTGACATCCGGGCGGCTGGCAGGAAGGAGAAGAGGCAGCCGTGGACGGTGGCGGTCCAGGATCCGGCGAAGAGCGGAGACTTTCCCGACGTCGTCCACCTGCGCGATGCGTGCGTGGCGACATCGGGTAGCTACGAGATCTACTTCGATCGTGAGCGACTCTTCCACCACCTGGTCAGCTCGAGAACGGGGCGGTCACCCGACCTGAATACGAGCGTGTCGATCATCGCGCCGACGACCATGGCGGCCGACGCGCTGGCGACCAGCGTCTTCGTGATGGAACCGCACGAGGCGGTGGGGTTCGTGGAGTCCCTGCCGCGCTGCGAGTGCCTGATCATCGACAAGGATGGGTGCCAGCGCCGGTCAAGCGGCTGGAGGAGCGCACGTCATCTAAGCGGAGACGAGGCATGGTCATGACGCAAGGCGGATCCGCGGCCGAGGCCGCTCGCGCACCGGGTTACAGCAACGTCCAATTGACCGCCCTGGTAGCCCTGAGGATGCTCATCGGCTGGCACTTCTTCTACGAAGGCCTCGCCAAGTTGCTCAACCCGTACTGGACGTCGGCCGGTTATCTGTCGGAATCGAAGTGGTGGTTCTCAGATCTTTTCGTCTCGCTGGCGGCCAGTCCCGGTACGCTGAGCGTCGTTGACTTTCTGAATAGTTGGGGACTCGTTGCGATTGGGGCGGGTTTAATGCTCGGGTGCTTGGCCCGGGCTGCGACGATCGCCGGGATGGTTCTGCTCTTCCTCTACTATATCGCGGCTCCCCCGTTCGTCGGGTACGTCTATGCGATGCCCGCCGAGGGGGCGTACCTGATCGTCAACAAGGTGCTGATCGAGCTGGCGGCGATGTTCGTGCTGCTGGTGTTCCCGACCAGTGCGATCTTTGGGTTGGATAGACTGATCTTCTGGAAGCGCATCGCCGGGGGCGAGTCCCGCGAGGTGCTGACTGCTGCGGAGGGAGTATGATGAGCGACGGAGACGTGAACGACGTCGCCGGTCAGGCGGGGCAGGAGCCCGAGGCGACGGAGACGACGGGGAAGGGGATCGGACGTCGGGACGTCATCAAGGCGCTGGCGTCGATCCCGATCTTCGGTGTCTTCTTCTACAGCTTCTTCAAGAAGAAGGCCGGCGATGACTTCAGAAGATCGGAGATTCTCGCCGAGCTGGGGGTGAGCGAAGGGGCGCCGGCCTATATCCCGGAGGCGATCTCGAGAAGCCCGAGCGAGCACGTGCGCGTGGGGATCATCGGGTTCGGTGGTGAAGGTGAATCGCTGGTTCGGAACGCCGGTTTCGCCCATCCCGAATGGATCGCCGATCGACAGGAGGAGATGAAGGAAGACCCGCGTAACGATTGGTACCAGAGCTACATCGACCAGGAAGACCTGAACATCTCGATCACCGGGGTTTGCGATGTCTTCGACGTGCGGGCCGAACGCGGGCTGGCGGCGTCGAAGGTCGACCTGCGTCCCGGCGATGGCCGTGTGATGCCGGAGGCGACACGGTTCCTTCGCTACACCGACATGCTCGAGAGTCCCGACGTCGATGCCGTGATCATCGCTACGCCGGACCACTGGCACTCACAGATGACGATCGATGCCGCCGCTGCGGGCAAGCATGTCTACTGCGAGAAGTGCATGACGCGGACCGAGGATGAGACCCACGCCATGTACGATGCGGTGAGGAATTCGGAGATCGTCTTCCAGTTGGGCCACCAGAACCGCCAGGTCGAGAGCCACATGAAGGCCCGGGAGATCATCGCGCAGGATATCCTGGGGCCCATCTGCCTTATCGAGACGACGACCAATCGCAACAGCCCGATCGGCGCCTGGCAGTACGAAATCCACGAGGAGGGGAGCCCGGAGACCATCGATTGGGAGCAGTTCGAGGGGCCGGCACCCAACAAGGTGCCGTTCAGCCTGGAGCGCTTCTTCCGCTGGCGCTGCTGGTTCGACTACGGGACCGGGCTGTCGGGCGACCTGCTGTCCCACGAGTACGACGCGGTGAACCAGATCCTCGATCTGGGGATCCCGGCCTCCGCGGTGGCGTCGGGCGGTGTCTACTTCTATAAGGACGGCCGCGACGTACCGGACATCTTCCAGGCCGTGTTCGAGTATCCGGACCGCGATCTGACCTTCATGTACAGCGCCACGCTGGCGAACGGTAAGAGGCGCGGCAAGATGTTCATGGGCCACGACGCCACGATGGAGGTGGGCAGCGGGTTGACGGTGAGGGCCGAGCGCGAGTCGACGCGCTTCGAGCAGAAGATCGAAGACAAGGTCATCGACCCCTCGCTGCCGCTGTTCACCTACCGGCCGGGCTTCAAGGGTATCGATGCGGTGACGTCGGCGACCGAGGAGTACTTCGCCAGCCGGGGGCTGCTCTACACGTACCGCGGCGGCAAGCGCGTGAGCGCCTATCACCTGCACATCAAAGAATGGCTGGATGTCATCCGCAACGGCGGCGACACCAGCTGCAACATCGAGCGCGGGTTCGAGGAAGCGATGACCTGTCATATGGCGACCCGCGCCTACCAGCTGGGCCGCAAGGTGGAGTGGGATCCGGTCCGCAGGAGGATTGTCTGATCGGTGGCCGGTAGTCGGTGGCCGGTAGTCAGTAGTCAGTGATTAGTGCTAGCGTCCGGTCGAAGCTCGAGACTCGTCGTTCGTTAGTTGCTGATTGCTGGCTACTGGCTACCGGTTTCTACTGCTGATCACAGATCACTGATTACCGACCACCGCGCGCATAAGCAGCGATCTGTCACGGCACAAAGGAGCCAACGGTGAGCGCCAAACTTCGCTTGGGCATAATGATGTTCCTCCAGTACGCTATCTGGGGTGCCTGGGCCCCGGTGCTCTCGGTGTACTTGATCAACGATCTCGGGTTCAGCGGTTTCCAGGCAGGCGTCATCTACGCACTCCTACCACTGGCGACGATCGTCTCGCCGTTCATCGGTGGCCAGGTCGCCGATCGATACTTCTCATCCGAGAAGGTGATCGCGTTCCTGGCGTTTACAGGCGGCCTCCTGCTGCTGGTCGTGTCGCGCACGACCGACTACACGGTGATGACGGTCCTGATGCTCGTCTACTGCCTGATCTACGCGCCGACGCTCGCCCTGACGAACTCGATCGCGATGATCAACCTGAAGGACTCGGAGGAGGAGTTCGGGCCGATACGCGTCGGAGGGACACTGGGCTGGATAGCGGCGGGCTGGCTGCTCACCGGCTGGCGCCAAGTGGCCGGCGGTGATGCGATTCCCACCCTGCAGGGCGACATGCTGTTCCTAGCCGGACTGTTCTCGATCATCATGGCGCTGCAGTCGCTGACGTTGCCACACACGCCACCCCAGAAGGAAGGCGTGAAGCCGTGGGCGTTCCTCGAGTCGATGAAGATGTTGAAGGCCAAGGACTTCGCGGTCTTCGTCGGGATCACCTTCGTCGTGGCCACCGAGCTCGAGTTCTACTACATCCTGACGGCCCCGTTCCTCGAGTCGGACCAGATCGGTGTGGCGTCGGCCAACACGCCGCTGGTGATGACGATCGCGCAGGTCGCCGAGATCTTCGTCATGGCCTTCCTGCTCTCGTACTTCCTCAAGAAATACGGGATGCGGAGAACGCTGGCGATCGGCGTGATCGCCTGGCCGATCCGCTACATCATCTTCGCCATCGGCACGCCGGCGTGGCTGGTGATCGCATCGCTGGCGCTGCACGGCTTCTGTTACGTGTTCTTCTTCGTCGCGGCCTTCATCTACGTGGACAAGGTGGCGCCGCCCGATATCCGCGCCTCGGCGCAGAGCCTCATCGCCATCGTGGCGCTCGGGTTCGGGCGCTTCCTCGGCAGCCTGTTCGCCGGCTGGATAAAGGACGTCTTCACTACCGAGGCCGGCACCAACTGGACGAACGTGTTCCTGGTGCCCTGCGTGTTGACGATCCTGTGTGCCGTGGCCTTCCTCCTCTTCTTCCGCGAGGAGGGCGGCGGGGCGCCGGCCGAAGCGACGGCGCAGGCGTAGCTACAGGCGGCACGAAAACAGAACGAAAGAGCGAGAGTAGAATGGCTGGTAAGAGACTCGGTGTCGGACTGATCGGTGGCGGGTTCGTCGGCAAGTTCCACATCCGCTCATGGGTCGGCGTGCGCGATTCCGATATCCTCGGCGTGACCGGCCGCCCCGACGGGACGCCCGAGGAAGCGGCGGCGCTGGCAAAGAGACTCGGCGTCGGCGATGCGAAGGTGTTCAAGTCGGTGACCGAGATGGTCGCCGACCCGGGCATCGACGCCCTCTGGATCTGCGCGCCCAACTTCACGCGCGTCGAGATCATGGAAGAGATCGTCGACGCCGTCGAATCGGGAAAAGGCGAGCTGGTGGGCGTGGCCTGCGAGAAGCCGCTGGGCCGGAACGCCGCCGAGGCCCGCAGGATGCTCGAACTGGTCCAGAAAGTTGGACTGCTGGACGGCTACCTGGAGAACCAGCTCTTCTCACCGGCCGTGGTCAGGGGCAAAGAGATCCTCTGGACCCGCGGCGCGGCGCTGACCGGACCGCCCTATCTGGCCCGGGCCGCGGAAGAGCACAGCGGCCCGCATATGCCCTGGTTCTGGGAGGGTTCGCTGCAGGGTGGCGGCGTGCTGAACGACATGATGTGCCACTCGGTGGAGGTCGCCCGCTTCCTGCTCACGCCGCCGGGCGCCCCGCGCGACGTGCTGACGCCGGTCAAGGTCTCGGCGCACACGTCCTGCCTGAAATGGCAGCAGCCGGGCTACGCGAAGATTCTGTCGGAGAACAGCGACGGCGCCACCGACTACCTGACGCGGCCCGCCGAGGACTTCGCCCGGGCCCTGGTGGAGTACCGGGGAGAGGACGGGAACGAGCGGATCGTCGAGGTCACCACCTCATGGTGCTTCGTGGGGGCGGGGCTGCGCTTGACCATGGAGCTGCTCGGCCCCGAGTACTCGCTGTCGGTCAACTCGCTCGACGCGGGCCCGAAGATCTTCTTCTCCCGCATGGTACAGGGCGAGGTCGGCGAGGACCTGGTGGAGAAGCAGAACGCCGAGATGGGGCTCATGCCCGTGGTGAGCGACGAGGAGAGCGAGTACGGCTACACCGGCGAGAACCGGCACATGGTGCGGTCGTTCCTCAGCGGCCAGCGGCCCGCCGAAAACTTCAGCGACGGGGTCAACGTGGCGGAGCTGCTGATGACGGCGTACATGAGCGCCGAGCAGGAGAAGACGATCCCGTTCCCGCCGCCGGGGCTGGAGGACTTCGTGCCGGCGGTGGCGAAAGGAGAATGGAATCCGGCTCGTTCCAAGTGAACGTTGAACATCGTACGTTGAATGGGAGACAATATGAGGCGCGCGCTGGTAGTTCTGATGATCGTGTTGGCGCCGCTGGCGCTTTACGCGGGATATGAGAGCTTCACGAGTGAGCAGGAGAGCAGCATGGGGCCGGGCTACGAGCAGATCCTCAAGGAGCACAACGGCAGGTACACGAAGCACGGCTGGAACCACTATGGGCCCGGCTACTTCGAGCTCGATCCCGAGACCGGAGTACTGACGTCGCACGGCGGCATGGGGCTCTTCTGGTACGCCGTCCAGGAGTACGGCGACTTCGTCCTCGAGCTCGACTTCAAGTGCTCCGATGTGACAACGAACTCGGGCGTCTTCGTGCGGGTGCCGGGTGTCCCGACGAGCGACGACTACATCTACCACAGCTTCGAGATCCAGATCAACGACGCTGGCGAAGGCATCCACCACACCGGCGCCGTCTACGACGCCGAAGCGCCCAGCGCCCTCGCCTCCAACCCACCCGGCGAGTGGAACCACTTCAAGATCAGCTTCGTCGGCTCGCACATCGAGGTCGAGCTCAACGGCGTGAAGATCGTCGACTGGGATGCCGAACCGCGCGGAAAGGTCGAGGACTTCGCCGCCAAGGGCTACATCGGGCTGCAGAATCATGACGATCGGAGCCCCGTGTACTTCAGGAATATCTACGTGAAGGCGTTGTAGGTGGGAATCGGGAATCCATGACTAATTGACTACTAGACTAACTGAGCCTTCGAATGAAGAGTGCGCTGGGTACTTACGCTTCTCAATTCGAAGGCTCTGTTATTCAATTGGTCAATTAGTCGTGGAGTCTATGTTCTCAAGAAGCGCCGTCGGTCCCAGCGAGTTCCGACGCTCCCGCCATCTCCAGTAAGCTACGTAACGTTTTCAAGAAACCCTGGCGCCCGAGCCGGCTGGTTGCGATAATAAGAATCGTTCTGCAGGCCAGTGCACCTCGCGAGATCGCCGGCCAGGGCCTGAATATCCTCGTGCGTGGTGTCTGCTGCCCTGGCGGCACCTGCCGGAAAGGAGCCCCAACCATGCGAATCAAGGACATCCTGCGCGATAAGGGAACCGACGTCGTGACGGTCGGCGGCTCGGCGACGCTCCATGACGCGATCATGCGGCTGAACAAGCACAACATCGGCGGTTTGGTGGTAACTGCGGAGAACGGTGTTGTCGTAGGGATCATCACGGAACGCGACATTCTACGGGAGGTAGTGGAGCGCTGCGAGGAGGTAAAAGACAGGCTGGTGGCCGATGTGATGACGCGAGACGTGATCATCGGCGTCCCAGAGGATGATCTCGCCTACGTGATGGGTGTCATGACGAAGAACCGGATCCGTCACCTGCCGGTTATGGATGAGAGTGGGCTGGTGGGGATAATCTCGATCGGTGACGTGGTGAGGGCCAGCCTGCGGAAGGCGAAGTTCGAGAATCGGATGTTGAAGGACTACATCCACGGGGTGGCGAGCTCGACACCGGTGAGCTGATGCGGTTCGGGCCGCCGCGCGAGACGGACCACGGCGGGTCCGCGGGGCCGGCCCGGTCAGGGGCGCTGCGGGGGACCTACTCTTCGGTCTGCTGGGCGGACTTCCAGATGACCATCTGACGCTGGCCGTCCGGGCTCTCCTCGACCCGGAGGGTCAGCGTGTTGCCGTCCTCGATCCCCAGGTCCTCGCGGATCTCCTGGGGGATGGTCAGCCTGCCGCCGCTGCCCACCGTGACGTCGGCGTAGTAGAGCGAACGATAGATGCCGGCCATGTCCTTTTCCCTCCCTGATGTCGGGCGGCCGCGCAGCCACTGGCCGCATGCTCCCGTCATCCTGTTCCGGCTGGGTCCCCGCTGTGAAAGGCGCCTAAACATGGGACGCGTCGGGCCCTCCGGCAAGCGGGGAAGGCTCGCTCCCGCTGGCCGGTGGCACGGAGGCGGCGGACCTCTAGCTCCGGGCTCGCGGGTCGGCTTGGGGGCCCTCTCGCTCCACCGCTCGCGGGCACCCAGGTATCGCTGAGGCACCATCATGCCCGCTCGCGAGTTACGCTCGTAGGCCCCCCGGCGCCTCCTGACCCGGGCGCCAGCACCCCCTCGCTCTAGGAGTCACGGAGCGGTTTTCAGAGAGCGGCTAGGTCCCGGCGAGCAATCGCAGGGCGTATTCCGGCGAGACCCCCTGTTCGTCGTGCTTGAGGTAGGCGAAGACGTCGCGGCCCGTCCCGGCCTGCTCGGCCATCCAGCCGTGCCAGTCCGCCAGCTCCTCGTCGCTGTAGTCGTCCTTGCGCAGGCGGGCGTAGACGAAGCGGCCGGTGGCGATCCGCGGCGTGTCGAGCTTATCGCCCTCGGAGACGCAGAGCGCCACCCCCGAGTCGGCGAGCAGCTTGAACACCGCGTCGTCGAACCAGCTCTCGTGCCGGAACTCGAAGGCGTAGCGCAGCCGCGGGTCGAGGTGGTCGAGGAAGTTGACCAGCCGCTCGTCGTCTCGCTTGAAATTGGGCGGTAGCTGGAAGAGGATGGGGCCCAGCTTGTCTTCTAGCAGCCGGCAGCGCTCGACGAAGTCGCGGGTCAGCTCCTCGACGTCCTGCAGCCGGCCCTTGTGGGTGATCCCCTGGTTCGCCTTGACCGCGAAGGTGAAGCCCTCGGGCGTCCCGTCGCGCCACCCCTCCAGCAGGCTCGCCTTCGGGAAGCGGTAGAACGTGTTGTTGATCTCGACGGTGGAGAACTTCCCGGCGTAGAACTCGAGGAACCCCTTCTGGGGCAGCTTCTCCGGGTAGAACGAGCCCTTCCACTCGGGATAGGAGTAGCCGGACGTGCCTGCGTAGATCTGGCCGCTGCTCATAGAACGCCAAACCTACCCGGCAGGACCCGGCCCGACAACGTCGCCTTGCCGCCCTAGCAGCCGGAGGGGCATCTTTGTGGCGGGGCGGGGTTCTTCGAGCACTGTTTAGCCTAATCCTGCTGGAGACAGCGAGGAGCACCCCCGTGAGCGGGCCAGCCTCGAAGCTGGGCAGCTTTCTCGCCGAGCTGAAGCGACGGAAGGTCTATCGCGTTGCGGTGGTCTATGCCGTCGTCGCCTTCGTGATCTGGCAAGCCGCAGAAATCGCCTTCCCCTCTTTACATCTCCCGGACTGGACGCTGACGTTCGTAGTCGTGATGGCGCTGATTGGCTTCCCGATAGCGCTCGTCCTGGCCTGGGCGTTCGAGATCACGCCCGAGGGTGTGCGGCGCACGGAGCTGGCCCGAGCCGAAACGGCTGAGGCGTCAACGAGCCCACCGCCTGCCGTCGCGCAAGATGTTCAGAGTAAATCGATTGCCGTACTGCCGTTCGCCAACATGAGCGACGATCCCGAGACCGAGTACTTCAGCGACGGGATGACGGAGGAGATCATCAACGCGCTGACCCAGCTCGAGGATCTGCGCGTCGCCGCGCGTACTTCGTGCTTCGCGTTCAAAGGGAAAGCGCTGGACGTCGGTGAGATCGGAGCCAAGCTCAAGGTGGCGACGGTTCTCGAGGGGAGCGTGCGGAGGGCGGGAAACAGACTCCGGATCACCGCCCAGCTCGTGAACGTCGCCGATGGCTACCATCTGTGGTCGGAGCGCTATGACCGGGAGATGGAGGACGTCTTCGCCATTCAGGACGACATCGCACGGGCGATTGCGGGCAGACTGCAGGTGACGCTCACCGGAGAAGCCGGCGAGCGGCTGGTCGAGCCACCGACGAAGAGCCTCGAAGCCTACGATCTGTACCTCAAAGGGCGCTTCTTCGTTAATAGAGTCCTTGAGGTGGATGGAGAGGGGCCCCGCAAGGGAATCGACTATTTCGAGCAAGCCCTGGCCCTCGATCCCGGCTACGCCCTCGCCCACGCCGGCATCGCCGACGCTTACAACTTCCTTGGCAATACGGGCATCCTCCCTCCCAAGCAGGCGCTGCCGAAGGCGAAAGAAGCGGCGCTGCGGGCGCTCGAGCTGGATGAGACGCTGGCCGAGACGCACTGTGCGTTAGGCTGGATACTGATGTTCTCCGACTACGACTGGGCGGGCGCGGAGAGACACTTCCGCCGCGCGATCGAGCTCGCTCCGTCGTCTGTCGACGCGCACCTCCGGTATTCCGATTACCTGCTCTGGGTGCAAGGGCGTTTCGACGAGGCCGTTGCCGAAGCCCGCCGAGGCGTGAAGCTCGAGCCAACTTCCGTAGTCGCACACACCTGGCTGGGCCGACACCTTTGCAGGGTGGGTCGCTACGACGAGGCGATCGCCCAGCTGCACAAGGCGGTCGAACTTGATCCGTCCCACTGGCATGCATACCACATGCTAGCGGAAACCTATCGACTGAAGTCCATGTACCCAGAAGCGATCGCAGCTGTGCAAACCGCGATCGACCTGGCCGGCCCCCACACCTGGAACCTCGGCGACCTTGCACTGGCCTATGCGGCTTCAGGCAAGACGGCGGAGGCCGAGGCCATCTACGACGAACTGCTGGCGCGATCGCGCCGCGAGTACGTGCAGCCGAGCTGGTTGGGGCTAATGAGCGCGGCGCTGGGCAGAAAAGACGAGGCGTTCGAGTGGTTCGACCGAGCCTACAATGAGCGTGACCCGCTCCTCGTCTGTCTCAAGTACTTCAGAGGCAGTGATCCCCTGCGCGATGACCCGCGCTTCGATGTTTTGGTGGAGAAGATGGGGCTGCAATAAGGAGGATAACCACCATGTCTGAAGCCACAGCATCGCATCGCTCCGCTGAAACGGATCCCCGAGAAGCGTTGCTACAGATCATCAACTCCCCGATGCTCGCGCAGTGCTTATATGTAGCCGCCAAGCTGGGGATCGCCGATCTGCTGAAGGACGGGCCCAGGAGTTCCGACGAACTGGCCGCCGCCACACAGGTCCATGCCCGCTCGCTCTATCGGATCCTCCGGGCGCTGGCGGGGTTCGGCATCTTCGCGGAGGACGAAGAGCGGCGGTTCGCGCTCAACCCCATGGCCGAGCCTCTGCGCAGCGATGTGCCCTTGTCGGCGCGAGGCTGGACGATCATGCGGGGTGAGGACTTCATGTGGCAACCGTGGGGCCAGATTCTGCACGCCGTCAAGACGGGCGAGTCTGCTTTTGTTCACGTGTATGGCAAGGATGGGTGGGAATACTTCGCCGAGCATCCGGAAGCGTCGGCAATCTTCGACGATGCCATGCGCTCCATCTCGGCGCAGAAGTTCAAGGCGGTAGCCGAGGCCTACGATTTCTCGGGCGTCGACACCATCGTCGATGTGGGTGGAGGGAACGGCGGCCTGATGACTTCGATCCTGACCTCCAATCCCCATATGACCGGTGTAGTGGCTGAGTTGCCTCATGTCGTGGAAGGCGCGAGGAAGAACATCGACGCCGCGGGCCTGTCCGATCGCTGCAGCTGTGTTGCAATAGACATGCTAGAGGGAGTACCCGACGATGTTGACGCCTATATCATGGCGAACGTCATGCAGAATTTCGACGACGACTGTGGGGTAAGGGTGCTACGCAATTGCCGCCGGGCGATGAAGGAGGACGGCCGAGTCTTGGTGGTAGAATGTGTGATCCCAGGCCCCAACGAGGCCCACCTCAGCAAGCTCGCCGACATTGAGATATTCGTCATGACTGACGGGGGTCGGGAGCGCACGAAACAGGAGTATGAAGCGCTGTATGAAGCGGCGGAGCTGCGGCTCACAAAGGTCGTACCTACCGACTCGCCGTGGAGTATCGTTGAAGGCGTGGCTGCTAGCTAGCCGCAAGGTCGGAGGACTACCAATAGAGTATGATCGATCCTGCATCCAGTCTGCGCGCCTTTCTGAGTGAACTGAGGCGCCGCCGGGTCTTCCGAGTGGCGATCGTCTACGCCGTTGTCGCCTTCGTGATCTGGGGGGCTGCCGAGCAGCTGGTCCCGGGGCTGGCACTACCGCCCTGGGTCTTTCGGCTCGTCGTCTTGCTCACGATCCTCGGCTTCCCCATCGCCCTCGTTCTTGCCTGGGCTCTCGAAGTCACACCCGAGGGTGTGCGGCGCACGACGCGGGCCAGGGCCGAGCCTGCCGTCGCGGATGGTGTCGAGCGGAAGTCGATCGCCGTGCTGCCGTTCGCCAACATGAGCGACGATCCCGAGGCCGAGTACTTCAGCGACGGGATGACAGAAGAGATCATCAACGCGTTGACCCAGCTCGAGGGTCTGCATGTCGCGGCGCGGACCTCATCCTTTGCCTTCAAGGGCAAGTCGCCGGACGTACGTGAGTTCGGGGCCAAACTGAACGTGGCTACGGTCCTGGAGGGGAGTGTCAGAAAGGCCGGCACCCGTCTGCGGATTACGGCGCAGNNAAGCGCTGGACATCGGTGAGGTCGGAGCCAAGCTCAAGGTGGCGACGGTGCTGGAGGGGAGTGTCAGAAGAGCCGGCAGCCGCCTGCGGATCACGGCGCAGTTGGTGAACGTCGCCGATGGCTATCACCTGTGGTCGGAGCGCTACGACCGGGAGATGGAGGACGTCTTCGCCATCCAGGACGACATCGCACGGGCGATTGCGGACAGATTGCAGGTCACGCTCGCCGGCGGGGCCGGCGAGCAGCTGGTCAAGCCGCCGACGGAGAGCGTCGAAGCCTACGACCTGTACCTCAAGGGACGCTTCTTCGTCAGTCAGTACGTTGATGCGAAAGGGGAGGATCCCCGCAAAGGAATCGAGTATTTCGAGCGAGCCCTGACCCTCGATTCGGGCTACGCCCTCGCCCACGCCGGCATCGCCGACGCATACAGCCACCTGGGCGCTCTGGGCATCCTCCATCCCAAGCAGGCGCTGCCGAAGGCGCGTGAGGCGGCGATGCGAGCACTCGAGCTCGACGACACGTTGGCCGAAGCGCATTGTGTGTTGGCGTGGATAGTCTGGCACTACGACTACGACTGGGGGGGTGCGGAGAAGCACTTCCGCCGCGCGATCGAGCTCGATCCCTCATCTGCCGAAGCGCATTGGCGGTATGGCTTTTACTTGGTCTGTGTCCGAGGACGCTTTGACGAGGCCGTTGCCAAAGCCCGCCGCGCGGTGGAGCTCGAGCCGCTATCCGTGACCACAAACACCCGGCTGGGCCAGATCCTCTGTCGGGTGGGTCGCGACGAAGAGGCGATTCCCCAGCTGCGCAAGGCGGTCGAGATCGACCCGTCGAACTGGTGGGCACACTGGAGCCTAGCAGAAGCCTATCTAATGGACAGCGTGTACCCGGAGTCGCTCGCAACGATGCAAACCGCGATCGCTCTGGCCGGACCGCACCCGTGGAACCTCACCCTCCTTGGAGCTATTTACTCGGCTTCAGGCAAGATGGCGAAGGCCGAGGCCATCTACGACGAGCTGCTGGCGCGGTCACGCCGCGAGTATGTGCAGCCGTTCGTGTTCGTGTGGTTGAGTGCGGTACTGGGGAGAACAGACGAGGCGTTCGAGTGGCTCGACCGAGCCTACGATGAGCGTGACCCGATACTCGCCGTTCTCAAGCACTACAGGCCTCTCGATTTTTTGCACGACGACCCGCGGTTCGATGCGCTGTTCAAGCGGATGGGACTGGAGGAATGACTGGAGCACTCCGCCCGCACCCGCCATTCCGGATGCTGCTGGGGGAGTACGAGCAGCGGGACTGACGCCGCTCGTTGATATGCCGCTACTCAGGCCGCATCTTAATCGCAACCGGGAACCTGCAATACCACATACCTCAGGCCGCAGGTGGCAGCTATGTCCCGTCTCAAGCGGCTGATCGTCGAGATCCACCGCCGGTCCCTCTGGCAGGTGCTGCTGATCTACGTGGGCGCCGCCTGGGCCTGCTTCGAGCTGATCGATGCTGTCACCAACAGACTTGGCCTGCCCACCTGGCTACCCGGGCTCGCGGTCGTCCTCTTTCTGCTGGGTCTGCCGTTCGTGGTGGCGACGGCGTTCGTTCAGGAGGGCGTGGGCGGGGGCGCAGCCCGGTCGGGGGCGGCGGCTGCGCCTGAGGCCGTAACTGCTGAGGAGGAGCCCACACGCGAGACGCCGGGACCCGAAGTGCGCCGTGGTGTGCGCCGTGTGTTCACCTGGCGGGCCGCGATCCTCGCAGGACTTGCGACGCTGGCGCTGCTGGTCCTCTCGGTTCCCACCTATATGGGGCTGCGGGCCGCGGGCGTCGGCCCGTTCGGGACGCTGCTGAACAGGGGCGTGCTGGAGGAGCGCGACCGCGTCGTCCTGGCTGACTTCGAGAACCAGGCGGGCGATCCGCGGATCGCCGTTGTAGCGACGCAGTGGTTCCGCTCCGCTCTGTCTCAGTCGACAGCGGTCCAAGTGGCCGGCCAGGAGTATGTCGCCAACGTGCTCCGGCGGATGGGAAGGGAGCCGAACGCCCCACTCGACTACGAGCTGGCGCGCGAAGTCGCGATCCGCGAGGGGCTCAAGGCGGTCACCGCCGGCGAGGTCATAGAGGTCGGCGGAGGCTTTGTGGTGTCGGCCCGGTTGGTGGCGGCAGAGACCGGCGAGGAGTTGTGGACGGACAGCGAGGCGGCTCGTGACTCGACGGCGATAGTGGAGTCGATCGACCGGCTGTCGAGAAGGCTGCGCGAGCGGATCGGCGAGTCGCTGAGGACGATCCGCAGCAACAGGCCGCTCGAACAGGTGACTACGAGCTCACTGGAAGCGCTGCAGAAGTATTCGCTAGGTGCTCGCGCCATCCACGTTGAGGGGGATTGGGACAAAGGTGTTGGGCTTCTCAGAGAGGCGGTGGACATCGACACCGCGTTCGCCATGGCGTACCTGCAGGCCGGGTGGGTCTATGTAGTCAGGGACGAGTGGAGTCACGGCGTCGAGGCTGTCACGAAGGCCTATAGACACCGCGATCGGCTCACCGACCGGGAGCGCTACCTAACACTATGCGGCTACCACCTTGCGGTCACAGGGGAGCATGAGAGGGCGATCACCGTCTGTCGGACGCTACTGGATGTGTACCCGGATGACATTATTGGCATGTATCTCCTGTGGGCCCTTTACGTCGCGAATAAGCAGTTTGAGCTAGCAGAGGAGGTCGTGCGCCGGGCGATAGAGGTTGCCCCGTCCTACGCGCTGGCCTATTGGGTTTTGCTGAACGTACAGGTCGCGCAAGGCGAGTTCCAGGAAGCTCAGGCGACCCTGGACCGGATGATCGAGAACCGCAACCCCTATAGCCTGCCCGCGGCCGCTTGGCTTGCAATCGCACGCGAGGACTACGAGGGCGCAGTGGAAGTCCTCCGAACGACCAAGGAATCTCAGAGTGGGTATGCTATCTCGAGTTCCCACCTGGCCGGCCTGGCCCGACTCCGCGGCCAACTCGCCCGGGCCGAGCGAGAGTACGGCGACGCAATGGCCGGCTGGGAAGGCCTGGGTCGGGAGGCTGGATACCTCCGTCATGCGGTCAGAATGGCTTTGATGCGCTTACAGCTGGGCGGTGGCGTGGAGCGCGGGCTACAGACAGTGGAAGAGGCGCTGGAGCGGCACCCGCTGGCGACGATCCCCGCTCTCGACCGACCGTACGTGCAACTGGCGGAGTTCTATGCGGTTGCCGGGAGACTCGACAGGGCCAGGGCTACGCTCGCCGAGTACGATGCGGCGGCCGACTCGGTTCTTCGCTGGCCCAACGAATGGTGGCGTCATCGTGCAGAGGGCTACATCGCCCTGGCCGAGGGCCGCCACGCGGAGGCGATCGCCGAGTTCCGTCTCTCCGACGATCGCACATTGCACAACTGTCGATGGTGCGCGCTTCCGGCACTGGCCGATGCCTACGACCTGGCGGGCGAGCCAGACTCCGCCGTTGCCGTTTACGAGCGATTCGTCGAGGAGGCCGTCTTAGGGATCGATGAGCTCCACGCCGCCGCGCGTTACCGGCCCTCAGTTTACGAGCGATTGGGTGCGCTGTACGAGCAGCGGGGCGACACGGCGGAGGCGATCCACTACTACGCCAAGTTCGTGGAGCTTTGGAAGGACGCCGATCCCGAGCTCCAGCCGCGGGTCGAGGCGGCGCGCCGGGCGATCGAGGCGCTATCACCTGACACCTAGCCATGAACCGTCTAAAGCAGCTTATCAGGGAGATCCACCGCCGCTCGCTCTGGCAGGTGCTGGGCATCTACGTGGTCGGTGGGTGGATCGCCTTCCAAGTGGCCCAGACCCTGACCGAGGGGCTCGGCCTGCCCGACTGGTTCCCCGGCCTCGCCCTCGGGCTGCTCATAGTGCTCCTGCCCGTCGTTCTGGCGACGGCCTTTGTGCAGGAGGCTGTGGGTGGCCAGCGGGACGCGGAGGAAACGCCGCCGGAAACGGCGGCCGAACCGGCCGTAGATGACGCTCGCGGTGCACAGCGCAGGTCCTTCACCTGGCGCAACGCCGGGCTGGCCTTTGTCATCGCGTTAGGGGTGTGGGGCGTCGTGGCGACGGGTTGGCTCCTTATCGCGGACAGAGCTGAGCCGGAGGGGATGGGAGCCGCGGAGGAGATTCTCAAGTCCGTCGCGGTACTTCCCTTCGAAAACGTGAGTCCAGACCCCGAGAACGAGTACTTCGCCGACGGGATGCACGAGGAGATCATCCTCCAACTTTTCAAGGTTGCCGACCTCCACGTGATCTCGCGTACGTCGGTCATGGAGTACAAAGGTAGGTCGGGGAACCTGCGTGCCATCGCCGACTCGCTTGGAGTCACGAACATCTTGGAAGGTACAGTACGTCTGGCAGACGGCCGAGTACGCATCACGACGCAGCTAATCGATGCCCTGGCCGACGAGCATCTATGGGCGGAGACCTACGATCGCGATCTCAGCGATGTCTTTGCCGTTCAGAGTGATGTTGCACAGCAAGTCGCGGCTGCCGTGGGGGCGGAGCTGACCCCTGCCGAGAGAGGGCAAATCGAGGAGGTGCCGACCGAGAATCTGGAGGCGTACGACTACTACCTCCGTGGGACGGAGTACATAGGGCGGGCGGGGCTCGCCCTGGAAGATTGGCGTTACGCACAGCAAATGTTCGAGCGGGCGGTGGAACTCGATCCGCGCTTCGCCCTGGCTCATGTGCGGCTGTCGTACCTTCACGCGCAGGCTTACGAGTATGGGGTTGATCGATCTGAGGAGCGCCTCAGGCAGGCCCGGGAAGCGGCAGACCGGGCGCTCGAGATCGACCCCGACCTGCCCACGGGACACCTTGCCCTGGGTACGTACTACCACGCGGTTCGCGATCTGGACTTGGCGCTGGAGGAGCTAGAGATCGCGGAGCGCGGTCTACCGGGATCGGGTTATGTGCTGTCGAGGCGGGGCTTGATTCTGAAGCGGCAGGGGAGGTGGGACGAGGCGTTGGCCAGCCAGGAGCGGGCGCTGGCGCTGAGCCCGAGGGAGCCCGGCCTTCTGTTCCAGCTTGGGGTGACGTACATCTCACTCCGCCGCTACGAGGAAGCCGAGTCGTATCTTGACAGGGCTCTTGCGCTGCAGCCCGACTTCGTCGAGGCGGCGCTGGTCAGGGCCGCGGTTTCGGTTTACGGCAGGGGAGACACAGGACCGTTTCGATCGTTCGTGGAGGGCATCCCGCCGGGCTTCGACCCCCGGGGGGTGGTCACAGCGCTGCGCGCATACGCGGACTACCTCGACCGGGACTATGAGGCGGCGCTCGAAGTCCTGTCGCATAGCGAGCTCGAGTACTTCGAGTTCCCGGGGCCAGGGGGCTCTGGGCAGGGCGTCTCTGTCCCGAGGACGCTCATGATGGGGCTGTGCTACGCCGCGATGGGGGAGACCGACCGGGCTCGGGCTGCGGCCGACTCGGCGCGCCGCGACCTGGAGGCGCGGCTTCGCGAGCGGCCTGACGACCCCCGGCGACACGTTTCTCTGAGCCAGGCGCACGCCGTTCTCGGTCAGAGAGAAGAAGCCATCCGGGCAGCGCAGCGAGCGGTGGCGTTGCTGCCGATCTCGGAGGACGCTATAGCCGGCCCAGACTACGTGTATAGCCTCGCCGTCACGTACGCCTGGTTCGGCGAGGTCGATGCTGCCGTCGAGCAGTTCGAGCTCTACCTGTCGGTGCCCGCGGATGGGTCCGTCGATTACATTCTGCTTGACCCGGCTATAGACCCCGTGCGGGACCGTCCGCGCTTCCAGGCGTTCGTGGAGCGCCACCGATAGAGCATGGCTGAATCACGCTGGGACCTGCGCACATTCTTGGCTGAGCTCAAGCGTCGGCGCGTCTTCCGCGTCGCGGTCGTCTACGCCGTCGTCGCCTTCGTCATCTGGCAGGCGGCTGAGATCGCCGTCCCGGGCCTGAACCTCCCCGATTGGGTGCTCACGCTGGTCATCCTTCTCACTGTCCTCGGCTTCCCCATCGCGCTGGTCCTGGCCTGGGCGCTGGAGATCACCCCTGAAGGAATCCACCGAACGCCGGCGCTCGAGCCCGCCGTCGGCGGGGACGGCGAGGACGCCGCTGAGCCCGCCGCCACACCGGTGGAGCCGCAGCCTACCTCCATCGCGGTGCTCCCGTTCACCGACATGAGCCCGGAGGGGGACCAGGAGTACTTCTGCGACGGGATGGCGGAGGAGCTGATCAACGCGCTGACGAAGGTGAAGGAGCTGCGGGTCGCGGCCCGGACCTCGTCATTCCAGTTCAAGGGGAAGTCGGAGGATGTGTGCGAGATCGCGAAGATGTTGCGTGTCGGTTCCGTGTTGGAGGGGAGCGTGCGGCGTGCCGGTGACCGGTTGCGGGTCACGGCCCAGCTGGTGACCGCGGAGGACGGCTACCACCTATGGTCCGAGACGTACGATCGCCAGCTCGAGGACGTGTTCGCGATCCAGGACGAGATCTCGCGTGCGATCGTCGACGCGCTTCGCCCGACCCTGCTCGGCGAGCCGGAGGCAAGGTTGGTCAGCGCGTCCACTAAGAGCATGGAGGCTTACGACCACTACCTGCGGGGGAGACACTACTGGGACCAGCGATACAAGGTCGGACTGGAAGCGGCGCTGAAATACTTCCAGAAGGCCGTCGAGATCGATCCCGGCTTCGCGCTGGCCTACAGAGGCATCGGCGATTGCTACACGGTCCTGGGTATCTACGGTTTCCTTCCGCCGGATGAGGGGCGCTCGAAGGGTAAGGCCGCCGTGTTCCGGGCGCTGGAGCTGGATGAGGGGCTCAGCGAGGCGCACGCTTCGCTGGGCTGGTCCCATTTCTTCTACGGATTCGAGTGGGAGCTCAGCGAGAAGGAGTACCAGCGTGCCATCGAGCTGAGCCCCAGCAACGCGGAGGCCCACACCTGGTACGGCGTCCTGTGCGGGGCGCAGGGACGGTACGCGGAAGCGTTCGAGCACCTGGCGATCGCGCTGCAACTGGATCCGCTCTCCTCCTACATCACCTCGATGTTGGGTGTGCTGAAGATCTACGCCGGAGATACCGAAGGTGGAATCCGCACACTGGAGGAGGTAGTAGAGAGGGATCCACAATATCTGATGGCAGTCTGGTTGTTGGGCTGGGGTTACACCTGTGGTTCCAGACACGACGAAGCGGTGCGGACCGGTGAGCGAGCCCTGGCGCTCTCCAACGAAGCCAACTTCTGGAAGGGCGGGCTGGCATTGTGGTACGGGCGAGCGGGTCTGCGGGATAAGGCTCTGGAGCTCATCGACGATCTCTCCGAACGGATGGCCTCGGAGTATGTCTCGCCGCTAGTGCTGACCTGGGGCTATCTCGGTCTGGGCGATGAAGAGAAGTTCTTTGAGTGGCTGGCTGAGGCGGTGGCCGAGCAGAGTCCCTATCTGTTCTCGATCCATCTGGACCCGCAGTATGATCCCTTCAGATCTCACCCACGCTTCACTGAGCTCGCCAAACAGATAGGCGCTGGGGTCGTGGACCGCTACTCCCCCAGCGACTGATCGACCATCCCGACCCTTTCAACCAGCGCGATGAACCGCGGCTCCGAGCGGAGGTCGTCCCAGGCGGGGTGGTAGTGGAGGGTGACCATGTCGGGCCCGCGTTCCTCGAAGGCCATCTCGAGAAAGTCGAGGGCCTGATCCTTCTGGTCCAGAGCCATGTGGATCAGTGCGAAGTAGAACGGGCGTACATACTCTCGCTGCGATCGCTCTTCCAGCGTGGCGAGCATCTGGCGTGCCCTATTCTCATCGCCGAGTTGCGCGTAGGTCCTGCCGAGAAACGACACGAACCACGAGTTGCCGTCCGATAGTTCGACTGCCCTCTGATAATGAACCAAGCTTTCGGCGACCCGGGCATCGAATGCGTAGGTCTGTCCCAGCAGCCAATGTGCGATCGCGTAGTTGGGATCCAGTTCGATCGTCCTGTGTATCTGCTCTCGCGCCTCCGCGTAGCGGCGCACGCCAATCAGCTGCCAGCCCAGAACCGTGTTTGCGTGAAGCGAGAGGGGGTCGAGCTCTATGGCACGCTCCGCTTCCGCGATGGATTCGTCGTATCGGCCAGTGTTCAGAAAAGCGCTGCTATACCAGTAATGCGCCTGAGCGGAATTGGGGTTGAGCTCGAGGGCTCGCTGGTACTCCGCGGCTGCTCCCGGCGCATCCCATTCGTAGAACAACTTGACGAACCCAAGCGATATGTGTGCTTCGTCTAGTCCCTCGTCGATCTCCAGCGCCGTGTGCGCCGCCGCTCTTGCCGCGGGGAATGCTTCGCTCGGCCGGAGGTAGGCGTAGAAGCCGAGCAGGCTGTAGCAATCGGCGACGCCGGCGTGGGCGCGGGCATAGTCCGGGTCCCGCTCCAGCGCCTGCCGAAAATACTCTAGACCTCGCCGGATCCCCTCCCCCCGCTGGTTCCAGAAGTAGCGGCCCCTGAGATACAGGTCGTAGGCTTCTAGATCTTCTGTCGGGGGCCTCTCGATTCGGTCCCGTTCGTCCGTTGTCAAAGTCGCTTCGAGGGCGGTGGCTATCCGTTCCGCCACGTCGGTCTGGATTGTGAAAATATCGGTGAGTTCTCTGTCGTAGGTCTCTGCCCAGAGATTCGCGTCGGTCGCTGCATCGATGAGCTGGGCGCTGATCCTCACGCGGTCGCCGACCCGGCGAACCCCTCCCTCGAGGATGTTCGTGACGCCGAGCTCGCCGCCTATCTCGCTTACGCTCATCTCGCTGCCCTTGTAACGCATCACGGTAGTGCGTGAGATGACGGTGAGGTCGGCGATCTTCGACAAGTGGGTGATGATGTCGTCGGTGATGCCGTCGCTGAAGTACTCGTTCTCGGGATCCGCGCTCATGTTGGTGAAGGGCAGGACCGCTACCCACTTCACGGCAGGCGAAGGCGCGGGGCCTGGCTCGTGCTGCACGAGCCAGGCAGCAGCGAGGGCCAGGGCGAGTGCGAAAATGCCGACCGTAACCGCAGCCGCACGGCTCCCGGCCTCGGGACCGCCCGCGCCCTCGGTCGTCGGCTGGGTCCACTTCACGCCCTCGGGTGTGATCTCCAACGCCCAGGCGAGGACCAGGGCGATGGGGAAACCGAGGAACGTCACGAGGATGACGAAAGTGAGGGTCCAGTCCGGGAGGTTGAGGCCGGGAACCGCGATCTCGGCCACCTGCCAGATGACGAAGGCGACGGCGGCGTAGACGATGGCGACGCGGTAGACCCTTCGACGCTTCAGTTCGGCTAGGAACTCCTTCATTGCTCCGATCCCTGTCCGTCCTGTGACTGAGCGGCGAGCCCGACCGTTTCAATCAGCGCTACAAACCGCGGCTCCGAGCGAAGGTCATCCCAGAAGGGGTAGTAGTGGAGGCTCATCAAGTTCGGGTTGCGTTCCTGGAACGCTTGCTCGAGGAAGTCTAGGGCTTGGTCATTCTCACCCAAACCCAAGTGGACTTCCGCCAGCATGTACGGGGATACGTATTCTCGGTTCGATCGCTCGAGCAGCTCGGCGAGTATCTCTCGCGCTCTGGTCTCGTCACCGTGCCGCGCGTAGGCCCAGCCGAGACCCGAGACGGCCCATGGGTTTCTACCGGATAACTCGACGGCTCTCTGGAAATGGCTCAGGCTCTCGGGGACCCGAGAATCGTACGCGTAGGCTTCGCCCAAAAGCCAATGTGCGAGCGCGAAGTCAGGGTTCAGTTCGATCGCCCTCGGTAGTCGCTCTCGCGCCTCGGCATAACGGCGCGCGCCAATCAACTGCCACCCGAGGGCTACGCTCTCGTAGACCGACAGGGGATCGATTTCCACTGCACGCTGGGCATGGTCGATGGCATCGTCGAACCGACCCAGGGTCGCCAGAGTCGATGCGTACCAGTGGTGTGCCTGAGGAGAGTTGGGGTTGAGTTCGAGGGCGCGCCGGTGCTCCGCCGCCGCGCCATGCGCATCCCACTCGTAGAACAACTTGACGAACCCCAGAGAGGCGTGAGCTTCGTCGAGCCTCTCATCGATTTCCAGTGCTCGAAGCGCAGCCGCTTTGGCCGCGGGGAAGGCCTCCTCGGGTCGGAGATAGGCGTAGAAGCCGAGCAGATTGTAGCAGTCGGCGACGCCAGCGTGGGCGCGGGCGTAATCCGGGTCCAGCTCGAGCGCTTGCTGAAAGTACGCCAGACCTCGCTCGATTCCCTCTCCGCGCTGACTCCAGAAGAAGCGGCCCCTCAGATACAGGTCGTAGGCTTCCAGGTTACCAGTCGGCGCTGCCTTGATCCGCTCTCTCTCATCGGCTGTGAGCGTGGCCTGGAGAGCGGCAGCTATTCGCTGTGCCACATCGCTCTGGATGGCGAAGATATCGGTAAGTTCTCGATCGTAGCTCTCCGCCCAGAGATGCGCGTCGGTCGCTGCATCGATGAGCTGGGCGTTGATCCGCACGCGGTCGCCGGCACGCTGGACGCCTCCTTCGAGGATGGTAGCGACGCCGAGCTGCTCGCCGATCTGACGCAGGTTCAGATCGGTGTCCTTGTAACGCATGACTGACGTACGCGAGATGACTTCGAGCTCGGTGATCTTAGAGAGATGGAGGATGATGTCGTCGGTGATCCCGTCGCTGAAGTATTCGTTGTCGGGATCGGCGCTCATGTTTGTGAAGGGCAGGACCGCTATCGACTTGGCATCGGGTGAGGGTGTCGAGGCGTTGTGGCGGAGCGCGAGCCATGCGGCGCCCATCACCAGGGCCAGGAGTACGACACCAGCGGTCATCTGCATGGCCCTGTTGCCGGGCTCCGCGGCCTTCACGCCTTCCGGCGTGATGTCGAACGCCCAGGCTAGAACCAGGGCGATGGGGAAGCCGGCGATCGTCAGCAGGACGACGAGCGTGAGTGCCCACTCCGGCAGCCGCAGGGCGGGTACGGCGATCTCGGCCGCCTGCCAGATAATGAAGGCGACGGCGGCGTAGACGATCGCCACGCGGTAGACCCTGCGACGCTTCAGTTCGGCTAGGAATGCCTTCATGGTGCGGATCCGGACGTGTCTACTGTGCGCTCATGCCGCCAAGGATCTTCCACGTCCCAACCTCTCTCAGCCAGGTGTGGGTGATTCGGTATGTGTTCCACGAGGCTTCTGTCTCCGAGTCATGTTGTTGCAGGTCGACGAAAGAGTGCGTGACGGCGACGTCGCCGCAGATGACGACCGCTTGAGGGCGCACTTGGATGGAGAGCACCTCGGTGTTCGCCAGGAGTTCTTCCAGGGACTGCCTTCCAGCGTTACGGTCGACAGGTTCGGGCGAATGGGACGGCCAGCCGATGAAGTCCGCGTGGTAGAGGCTCTCGAGCGCCTCGAAATCTTCTTGCGCCATATACGCGAAGTAGGCGTTCTCCAGGCTCCATAACGTCTGCTCGTCTTCCGAACCCTCCTGGGCCCTTGAGACCTGAGTGGAGGACGTCACGCCGACGGCGAAGAGCGCGAGCAAAAAGAAAAACGTCCCTCGTATCATAGGGGCACCTCTCATCTAATAGTTGAGGCCCATTCTCCTGAGCGCCGCTGAATACCTCGGGTCGGACCGGAGGTCGTCCCAGATCGGATGGACGGGCAGCGACATTACTCCGATCCTGCGCTCTTGAAGAGCGATATCGAGCCATTCGAAGGCCTGATCGGTTCGGCCGAGCATCGCGTAAAGACGAGCGATGAGGATAGGCTTGCCCTCATCCGCGCCCAACTCCTCGGTACCCAAAATCTCGCCGGTCTCGAGCTCGGCTCTGTATTCCTCTGTTAGGCGCTCGATCTCCAGCTCGAACACGCCCTGCCAGCCGGAGCGGGCGTAAACCCGATCGATAGAGTCGAGCTCCGCAGGGCTCGCCCCGGAGCCCCTCCGCGAGAGCTTGAGTGCTTCGATCGCCTCATCGTGCCGTCCCAACAGAGTGTAGACCCGGACGAGCCAGCCGTGCGGGTTGCCGATGTTGGGATCCATCTCGGCCGCCGCTTTCAGCGCGTCGATGGCCTCGGTGTAGCGGCGCTGGATGAACAGAAAGCGGGCCAGGTGATTTCGCAGAAAGACCGAGAGCGGGTCCAGCTCGACGGCCCGGCGCGCTTCAGCCAGGCCTTCGTCCGGTCGACCCTGCGCCATCAGGTACATGCCATACCATTGTCGGGCCGTCGCGTAGTTGGGGTCGAGGCTCAGCGCCCGCTCGAACCGGGTCTTGGCCGCGGGCCAGTCCCAATCGTACCACGTGTGGATGTGGGCGAGGCAGGTGTGGGCTTCAGCCAGGTTGGGGTCGAGCTCGAGAGCCCTCTCCGCCGCCGCCCTCGCCAGTGGCACCGCCTCGTCGGGCGGCAGCATCCAGTAGACGGCGAGCAGATTGTAGGTGTCGGCGAGACCGGCGTAGGCCTGTGCATAGCCCGGATCTTCTGCGATCGCCCCCTCGAAGTGCTCGATCGCTCTGTAGAAGCCGTCCTTGCTCCTGCGGTTCCAGAAGTAGCGTCCACGCAGGTAGAGATCGTACGCCGCTTGGCTCTCGGTCGGCGCGGCTTCGATCTGCTCTCGCTCATTCTCCGTCAGCGTCGCTCTCAGAGCCGTTGCGACCTGCTGCGCAACGTCGCTCTGAATGGCAAAGTAGTCCGTCCACTCGCCCTCGTACTGGTCCGCCCACAGGCGGTCGTCGGTTTCGACATCGATGAGCCGTGCGCTAATGCGCCACTGACCTTCGACGCGCCGAAGGTCGCCCTCTACAATAGCCGACGCACCCAGGGCCTCCCCGATTTCTCGGAGGCTCATGTTGCTGTTCTTGTATTGGAAAGACGAGGTGCGCGATTTGACCTCGAGGTCAGCGATCTTCGATAGACGACTGATGATCTCGACCGCGACACCGTCGCTGAACAACTCGTCCTCTGGATCCGCGCTGAGATTCACGAACGGCAGGACCGCTATCGACCTCCTGTCGGTGGATGAAGTCGGTCCACCATCTCGAATGGCGAGCCAGGCGGCGGCAACCGCCAGAACCGCCACAACGATGATGGCGGTTGTCGTTATCGCCCGGTTGCCCGGTTCGGGGCCAATCTCGCCTTCGGCCAGCGGCTCGGTTCGTTTCACGCCCTCGGGAGTGATCTCGAACGCCCAGGCGAGCACGAGAGCCAGAGGAAAGCCGAGGAAGGTGAGGACGATAACGAAGGCGAGAGTCCAGTTTGGGAAACCGAAAGCCGGGAAAGAGATCTCCGCCGCCTGCCAGATGACGAAGGCGACGATGGCGTATACGACGGCGACACGGTAGACGCGGCGGCGTCTGAGCTCGGAAAGGAAGCGCTGCAGAGCGGAAGGGTCGTCACTCATGGTGAGGCCCCTTCGGCTGTCAAACGCTCGAGGGCGCGCCGCGCCGTCTCGACCCGCGGCTGCAGCTCGGGGTCGGCGTTCTCCCAGAGGCGGACGAACCGGGAGTAGGCGCGGACGGCGCCGGCGCTGTCGCCCGACTGTTCCAGTGCCTGGCCGATCACCAGGTAGCTGAGGGGAAGGTAGATCGCATCCCAGGCAAACAGCCCGTAGCGCAGCAGGCGGATCCCGCGGTCGCGAGTCTCCGGGCGGGCGGCGAGGGTGGCGGCTCGGACGAAGCGCAGTGGTGCCCCAGAGAGCATGGCGAGCCGGCCGTAGCCGGCGTTCTCGATCCCTTCATCGAGTTTCTGCAAACCGGAGAGCGTATCGCCGTCGATCAGGTCGGCCCAGCCCAACCCTGCCGACACGAGGCCACGCATTTCATGCGCAGCGATCGCTGTATCCGGGACCAGCGCCTCATCCGCCCACCCTCTGGCCGTCAGCGCGTCGCCCTGGCTCAGCGCATAGAGCATTCGGAAGTAGGCAGAGATCGACCTCATCCCGGGCAACTGGCGAGGGTTCAGGGTCAGGCGTAGCGCTTCGGCTGCGTAGGAGGAGTCAGCGAGCCCCGCAAAGACGGGCATCAGGTTGATCGTCCAGCCGCTCGGCGCGATCGCTGCCAGACTGTCGCTCCACGGTCGAGCGTCGTCGAGCCGTCCAAGACCGGCAAGGCACATGAATCTCCACCCGAACGCGTACTCGGCAAGCTCGCTTGGAATCGCCAGGGGCTGAGCGGTGGAGTCGAGGAAGTCGAGTAGATCGCCAGGCGCGAGCTCGTCCGACGTGTAGGTCGCCTGGGCGATCCAGAAGGGCAGGCTCCCCGCGTGGCTGCTTTCCCATATGGTCGAGAAGTCCGGCGGTAGAGAATCGGGTCGAGTCCAAATTGCGGTCGCGAGCGCCAAGAGCTCGACGAGCGATTCGTCGCCCATACCGGTCTTGTAGTCGTCCAGGTACCGGTAGTAGCGGGAGCTGTCGTTGTGAGTCAGGCTCAACTGCAACAGGTGGAACGTGGCGGGGGTCAGCGACGGATCAAGCTCCAGCACGCGCTCGAAACCCGAGTACAGCGTCTCGAGATCGAACCCGTGGATCTGCTGCGCATGAAATCGCACGTCGGCCAGTTGGAACAGGCCTTCCGGGTCGTCGGGGTAGCTCGCGACATAAGCCTCAAACGTATCGAGCGCTGCCGGTTGCCCCCGCTCGTGCAGGTAGGTGCCGACCATCAACGTCCGCTCCCGGGTCGGCAGGCGGTCGGTGTGGCGGAGGGCCGCCTCGCTGTGGCGGTAGGTGCCCGGGGAATACATACCGTGCCGCGTGCTCCAGCCGTAGGAACTGGCGAGCTTGTGGTGGGCGAGTGCGAAGGTGGAGTCCTCCTCGACCGCAATCTGCAAGGCGGCGATCGCCGAATCCCACCGGGAGCGGCGGTAGTGTTGCATGCCCTCGAGGTAGGCGCGGATCGCGTCGACAGAGGTAGTGGTGATGGCGCTCACCCGCAGGTTCGGGATCGGCTCGCGCGCCAGCCAGATCTCTCTCAGCAAGTCGATCCCCAGGCCGTCCACCAGCGCCAGGACGCTGTCGGCGGGGCCGTCCACCTGAGCACGGGCCAGCTCGTCGCCGCGGACCGAGTATAGCTCGGCGGTCATGCGGACCTCGGGGCCGGTGGAGACCACGCTCCCCAGCAGTACGGAGCCCGCGTTCACGTCGCGGCCCAGGGCAAGCGCTCCCTCCAGATCGAGCCTCCCGTCGGCGGCCTGCTGGTGCCAGCGGTGCATCACCGTTCGGGGGTCAACGGTCCGGATACCGCCCACGTCGTTGAGGTTGGCCGAGAAGAGATCGACCATCCCCTCGCCGAGCAGGTCGACGCCGGGCCCCGACGTGTTGAAGGGGAGCACGGCGGTCACCTGGGCGTCGGGGTTCACGGGGCCCAGGACGCGAGGACGAATCCACCAGAAGATGCCGCCGGCGATCAAGAGCGCGATTATCACGAGCGTCGCGACCATGGGCCAGCGTTGCCTGACCTTGGCCTCGCCGGGCTCGAGGGGTTCCGTCCGCTTCACCCCTTCCGGCGTGATGTCGAACGCCCAGGCGAGGATCAGGGCGATGGGGAAGCCCAATATCGTCAGTACGACGACGAGGGTGAGCGTCCAGTCCGGTAGTCGTAGCGCTGGGAAGGCGATCTCGGCCGCCTGCCAGATCACGAAGGCGACGGCCGCGTAGACGATCGCGACGCGGTAGACGCGACGGCGTTTCAGCTCGGCGAGGAAAGATCCCATGGCTCGAAACCGATGCCGGTTACAACTGCGGTGTACCTGGGGTCGGAGAGTATCGCGTCCCAGAGGGGGAAGCGGATCGTGTAGCAGAGCGAGGGTTTGCTATCGGCCAGAGCCTGCTCTAGATAGCGGAGCGCGTCTTCCGGTAGTCCGATGTTGGCGCAGGCCCAGGCCATGGCCGCTGGACTGATGTACTCTCGGCCCGCGCGCTCCCGCAGTTCCTCGAGCATGGCCTGAGCCTCGGTCATCATCCCCGCTCGCCCGTACGCGGCGCCGAGTAGCCCGACGAGATGTGCCATCCTGTGCGAGAGAGCGACCGCCTTCTCCATGGTGGCGATGGCCTCCGCGTGCCTTCCTACCGCGCTGTAGCAGGTTCCAGCGACCCACAGGGCAAGGATGTCTTCCGGCTCCAGCTCGAGCGCCTGTTCGAGGTGCTCGAGCGCCTCTTCGTACCGCCCGCCCAAGAGGTTGGCCAAGCCAGCGAGCCCCCAGATGTAGGACGAGTGCGGGTCGAGGGCGCAGGCTTGGCGAGCGTACTCGAAGCCCTCGTCCACTCGCACACCGACAACGACAAGCGCTATGCCCCTCCAAGCGTGTGCCGCGGCGAAGTCGGGATTGAGCTCGACGGCTCGCTTGAGTGATCCGTCGCCCTTCTCCCAGTCATAGTGGAAGCTGTTTCGGATCAGGGCCTTGGAGAAATGGGCTTCGGGCAGATCGGGATCGAGGGCCATCGCCCGCTCGGCCGCCTTCTCAGCTACGCCTTGGGCTTCGGCGGGGTCGAGAAGCCCGTAGATCGCGAAGATCGTGTGGACGTCGGCGATACCGGTATAGGGAAGAGCGTACTCGGGGTCCCTCTCGATTGCTTTCTGGAAGTACTGCAGAGCTGTTTGAAGGCCAACCTTGTAGCGACGGACCCAGCAATGGCGGCCCTTCAGGTAGAGGTCGTAGGCCCCGGGGTCCTTGGTCGCGACTTTGACCAGCGGCTCGTCCTGCTCACCCAGTAAGGTGACCCGCAGGGTGTCCGTGATGGCCCGGGCAATCTCGTCCTGGATGGCGAAGATATCCTCGAGCTCTCGTTCGTATGTCTCGGACCAGAGGTGGAAGCCGCTGGGGGCCTCGGTGAGCTGTGCGGTGATCCGCAGGCGGTCGCCTGCTTTGCGCACGCTCCCTTCCAGCACCGTCGCCACGCCGAGCTCCCGGGCGATCTCCTGGACCGTGCAGCCTTTGTCTTTGAAGGAGAACGAAGAGGTCCTGGCTGCGACCTGCAGGTCCGGGATGCGTGTCATGACGTTGAGCACCTCTTCCGCCACGCCGTCGCCGAAGTATTCCTGATCGTGATCGGGGCTCATGTCGGCGAAGGGGAGGACGGCGATGGATTTCAGATCTTCAGAGCGCTCTGGGGCCGGTCTGACGGCGACGGCCGCCGAGGGCGCTTCTTCTTGGTCCGCCTCCAGCGCCGGGGTGCGTACCACGCCCTCCGGCGTGATGTCGAACGCCCAGGCGAGAGCGACGGCGACTGGAAACCCGAGGATGGTGAGGGCAACGACCAGGGTGACGGTCCAGTCGGGGAGATTGAGCGCGGGAAGCAGGTTGTTCGCCGCCTCGACCACCACCAGGCCCACGACCACATAGACGATGGCCACGCGAACGACCTTGCGCCGCTTCAGCTCGGCGAGGAAGGGCTTCACCGGTCCAACCCCCGTATGGTCCAACAGGGTTGTGTTCCGGGTTCGAGCAGAGGGTCGGGGCTGCCATCAAGCTAGTGGCCTGGGGGCTGCCTTACAACGCCGCTGGGGGCGGGTCCCTTGTGGGGGGGCGCAACCGCCCTATTTATAGGAGTCGCTGACGCTTACCGGAGGGGCTATGCATGGCCGCAGGACAGGATCGGCCGATAAACGAGGTGCGGCGGCGTGACAAGGCGGTG
>JABAOH010097100.1_pt3 | contig 39855 bp, 35 predicted proteins | sample 7062181 | NCBI WGS metagenome assembly JABAOH01 (sample SAMN14538630, study PRJNA623070) | marine sediment metagenome | biome: marine biome [ENVO:00000428]; feature: marine pelagic biome [ENVO:01000023]; material: deep marine sediment [ENVO:00002113]; isolation source: pool of 5 deep marine... | reverse complement strand
TCGGAAGACAACGCATGGTGGGGGCCCTAGAGACCTGTAGACCTGAATCAAGGGTAGCCGATGCAGCGGTGGCCCTGATGACTCTGCCCGAGTTCAAGAGGGCCGAGACGTCCATCGCCATCCGTCATGGCAGTGGGAGCAACGCCCTCGGAAGATGGGTCGTGGCTCACGGCGCTGGCACCAACGGCGGCTACCCTGTTGCAAGGGCCTACTTCACCCATGGCATCGATACCTTGGTGTACATCCACGTATCTCCGGCAGATCTCCGCAGGCTCAGAGAGGATTCCGGGCTCAGAGGCAAGAACCTGATCGTCACCGGACACATCGCCAGCGACTCCCTCGGGATTAACCCCTATGTCCAGCGGCTTCGGCAGGAGGGGTTAGAGGCCACATGCGTAGGCGGCATCATAGAGCCCTGATTCTCCTGGGACCTGCGAGACCCACTTGACCAGCTCAAGTCCTCCTCTCGATCAAGACCTTTAGGGTCCTTCTCTTCGCGAGGATGATGCCCACGACCGCCAGAGCGGCAGTCCCGTTTGCGGTGAGCCAGGCGATTCCCGTCCCCTCCAGGCCGAACGTGGGGATGAGCCAGTAGGAGAGGCCGATGGTCGTCAGCGTGATGTAAGCCACAAAGGCGATGATGGCCTTCACCCACTTCTTCACTCTCGCCACCGCGATGAAGAGACCGTTGGCAGCCACGAAGAGTGCGGAGACTGCCAGGATCCTCAGGAGGGCAAAGCCCTCGGCTGCGAACCTGGGTCCGAAGAGAGACAGGATCCAGTCGCCCAGGAACCAAACGAGCAGTATGCCAAGAGCCAGAAGCGGGGCCATGAATCGCATGGTGCGCCTGAAGTCCCCGTAGAGACGGTCCTCGAAGTGGGACCCCTCTGCAAAGAGGGACACGCTTGCCATCAGGGGGATGGCAAAAAGCATGCTAGCAATGAGCCACGGTACGCCGAAAAAGGCGGCCTGGTCCACCCTCCCGGTGACGTGGGTGACGATGACGAGGATAACAGGCTGGGGAAGGACCTGCAGCACCTCCGCCACGTGGTTTCCAAGGGAGAAGTGGAGGATATCGTTGATGACGACCTTGTCGATAGCGGGACCAGGCCGGAAGCCCGGGAACATTCGGGGCAGCAAGATGAAGAAGGAGAGGGAGAGGGCCGCGGCGTGAGCTACCACCAAGGATCCCAGGATTCCCATAAGGCCCAATACGCCCACCAATATGAAGGGCATGACCAGGCGTACCGACTGAAACACTCCGTTCCTCACCAGAACGAATAGGGCCCTCCTTCCAGCAACGAAGGAGTTGTCGACGATCGGGCTGTTAACGGTCATCGGCACCAGGGCAAGAAAGATGGGTACCAAAATCCAGAAACGAATCAGCTCCCTCCCCTGGGGCAGCCACACTTCTATGAAGGTGAGGACTATGACGGAGATGGCGATGGATACGAGGGTACCGATGGTGAGGCAACTGTTTATCAGCTTCCCCTTGTCGTTCTTGGTACCGGGCAGAAATCTGATGATGCCTGTCCCAAAGCCAAGCTGCGATATGGCCGCCAGGAATGAGGCAACACTGACTAGGACAAGGGCCAGGCCTAACTCCTCCTCCGTGTAGAGGTTGGCAGCTACCACCCAGAAGAGGAAACCCGCCCCCGCGATCAAGGCGGTGTTGATGATGAGAAGTAGGGCATTCATGTAGAGGGGGCTGCGGATGTCCTCAAGGATGTCCCTGACGAGGTCGGAGGCCATCTACTCCGCAGTATCTGCGCGCCATAGATAACGTTACCTCTTCTGAGAATAGCCTTGCTATGAAATGACACGCTTCTCTCCTCTATTCTGGAATTGCCAAGCATTGAGAGTCGTTACGACAGGGAATTATAGCCGTCTTGACTCTCACTTGAGTGAGTTCTCCTGGGTCAGAGGAGGGATGAACGCGAAGGAAACTACGTATCTAAGGCGGTTGAAAAGATGTGGTGCCCTCATGGAGGCTGCAGCTAGCGACGCCTTGCTGCTCACCAAGCCAGCCAACATGTTCTACTTGACAGGCGATGGGCGTCTCTGCGCCTACGCTATGATCACACAAGACGGAAGGGTAGGGATGGGAGTGCCTATGACGGACTTAGAGGATGTGAAGAGAGCCGCGATATTCGATCACGTCGTCGGATTCGAGGACGAGGTGGGGATGATCCACTCAATAGCCCACTACTTCGAGGAGTTTGGGATCCGTCGCGGCGCCGTGGGCTTGGAGCACACGTTTCTGACCCATTCCATGATGGCCATGCTCACCCACCCCCACGCGAAGCCGAAGGAAGTCGAAGTGAAGGACTGCACCCCCATCATGTCGCGACTTCGACTGATCAAAGACGCCGAGGAGATTGCGCACATGAAGAAGGCGGCAGGGGTAGCGGGGGAGGGTATGAAGGCAGCTGTCGAAGCAGCAGAGCCCGGCATCACTGAGAGTCAGATAGTGGCTGAGGCTGAGTATGCCATGAGGCAGGCCGGAGCAGAGGGGTTCTATCGCACCTACGTAGCATCAGGACCTCGCACCAACATCGCCCACGGGATACCCACCCTGCGCAGGCTGAAAGAGGGCGAGCTTGTGATGATTGACCTGCATCCAACTGTGGACGGCTACAGTTCGGATATGTGTCGTACGGTGTCCACGGATGAGCCTACCGCCGAGCAACACACCGCCTACGACCTGTACCTGACGGCACAGCAGGCCACTGTTGCCAGAGCGAAGGTCGGAGCGAATATGGTTGAGCTCGAGAGGACCCTCCACGGGATGCTGGAAGAGGCGGGACATGGAGACCATATCTTCGGGCCGCCCATCCACGGTGTGGGCATCGAGTTTGAGGAGGCACCGCTTCCGTCAGGCCACGCCTTCTTCCATGGCGAGGAGGAGCCCCCGCCCCTGGAGGCCAATGTGGTACTCGCCGTGGGCAACTGCGGGCTGTATACTGGACCCTGGGGGGTCAGGGTGGAGGACACCGTGGTGGTGGGCCCGAAGGGACCAAAAGTTCTGACAGGGTATCCGAGGGAGCTCGGGAAGCAGACCTGAATGCCTTTCACGAAGCCAGGGTGGTGCCTACGCGGAGTCTACTGGACATCCGACCATTCTTTAAGTACGGGTACGATTACGGCCTCAGGCGGGCTTAGTCTAGCCTGGTTAGGACACGAGCTTGCCAAAGATCCATGCAAAGAGCTCGTAGCGCGGGTTCGAATCCCGCAGCCCGCATTTATCCGGCTTGGTCAGTCGCAACGATGGTACAGACTGCACCAGGGGTCACGGATTATTATACATGTCAACCCTTCAAGAAGGCGTGCCTAGGCTCTCGGACTTGGGGGAGAGACAGCTGGTCCACGCCCTCCTGAGAATCTTCCAAAGCGACGCCGACGTAGGCCTGGGAGATGATGCCGCGTTCCTCCCCATGGATGACCACTTCCTGCTGTTGACGACGGACGTCATCAACGCCAGGACGCACATTCCTGAAGGGGCAACACCCGAGCATGTGGGTTGGTATTCCGTAGCAGTCAACTTCAGTGACATTGCTGCCATGGGTGGAGAGCCCTTGGGATTCTTGGCCTCCCTGAGCCTTCCGCATGACCTGGACGTCAGCTATCTGGAGAGGATGGCCAAGAGCATGGACGGCTGCGCCAGGAAGTACGGAGCTGGCGTCTTGGGCGGCGACACCAAAGAAGGAGTGGAGCTATCGGTCGGCGGAACGGCTGTGGGACGGACACGGCGCAAGAGGGTTCTGAGGAGACGAGGTTGTCGGGAGGGAGACCTAGTAGCGGTGACAGGCAATCTTGGGAGGGCGGGCTGGGCCCTAAGGGAACTGGCAAGGGAACCGTCGTCCGAGGAGGGCCTCGACATTCTCATGAGGGTCCAACCCCGGATTCGAGAAGGGCTGATCCTCGCTGCCGAGGATGGTGTGACCTGCTGCATGGACATCTCCGACGGTCTGGCAGCCTCTCTGGGCCAGCTGTCCGCTGTGAATCCCACGTCCTTCGTCATCGAGTATGAGAGCCTTCCGGCCGCCCCTGAGGTTCAGCAGCTTCATGACACGGAGAGGAGAGAGGCCCTGCTCTTCGAGGGCGGAGACTTCGAGCTCCTCTTTACTTTGCGGCCGGAGGCTTGGGACTCCCTCAGGTCCGATCTGGAGAGAGATGGATGTCACGCCACGGTCATTGGCACGGTGGAGAGCGTGGGCCCGAATGTACTGAGCATCCAAGGAAAACGAGGGGCGTTGGAGGCCCGTGGGTATGAGCACTTCAAGTAGTGAACTTTCAGCACGAATAATATATAGGCAGCCAGCCCCATGATTTTCAGCGAAGATACCATGAAAGAGGCCCTTCTCTACGAGCCCGCCGACCGAGGGAAGGTCGTCTGTACTGCCTGTGCCCGATACTGTAAGATGGGCCCTGGTCAGATAGGGTTGTGTGGCATCCGACAAAACATCGATGGCAAGCTCTTCCTCCTTGTTTATGGAAAGGTCATTACAGGCCACATCGACCCGATTGAGAAGAAGCCCGTGACCCACTACATGCCCGGCTCGAAGATATTCTCCATCGCAACAACTGGGTGTAACTGGCTATGCCATCCAGCTGGGAGTGAGATTCTGTTGTCGGATGGCAAGAACAAGAGGGTGGAGAGCCTGTTGCCTGGGGATACTGTATGGTCCTATGATCTCGAGAACGACATGGCGATTGCTCCCAGTGTGGTCACCCACACCGGCAGTCGCTTCGCCCGCGTGTGGGAAGTTAGGTATGGTGCCCGAGGAAAGGGACGGATTCTTCTGACGGAGGAACATCCTGTCCTCACGAAGGCTGGATGGAAGACGGTTCGGTCGCTATCCCCGGGCGATAGTATCTTGAAGACATGGTACCAAAACACCCAGTCGTGGAAACGGAAGAGAGCAGTGACCATTCAGCAGGCCAGATTTACTTGCAGGAAGTGCGGTGCCTCCGTAAGGGGCCTCACTCGCTGGAATCAGCACCGAGGTAAGTGCTATACACGGGGTCTCGAAATCCCCCTTGAACGGCGAAAACTGTACAGCTGGAGGATGAGGGCAAACAACCCAATGAAGGACCCCGAGGTGGCAAAGAGAGCTCTCGCTGCTAGCAGAGCGAGATTCCTCTCTGATCCCACCCACGGGTGGCATAGGAACGTTAAGAGTCTGAGACAGTGGTTGCACCGTCACCCATCAGTGGCCCAAGAAAGGTTGCATGAGCTTCTTGACGGACTGGGTGTCCACTACGAAAAGGAGTTCAGAATTCACCCCGTCAAGCACTTTCCTCGTTCGCGAGCCTACTACATCGCCGACGCCGCAGTGCCAGAAATTAGCCTTGACATCGAGGTGGACGGCTGTTGGCACTACAATAGCAGGCGAGTCAAAGAGGGAGACGCCATTAGGGACCGGACCCTCAGGGCCAATGGCTGGGAGGTCCTCCGCATCCCGGGGTCGGACCTGTTCAACCACCCGGAGGAGGTCAAGGCACTCATCGCAGAGCATCTGTTACAGCCTGTCATGGTCAACAAGCGGATGTGGCTCAGAGTATACAGCGCTGAAGCCACAGACGAAACGGAGCAGGTCTATGGCTTGGAAACAGTCCCTAACCACAACTATGTCGCTGACAACATCGTAGTCCATAACTGCCAGTATTGCCAGAACTTCGACATATCCCAGCGGCGCAAGGTGGAGGGCATCGACGTCACTCCCAGGCAGGTGGTGGACATGACCCTGGAGCACCGCTGCCAAGGCATCGCCTACACCTACAACCAGCCCACGATCTTCATCGAGTTTGCCCACGACATCGGTGTCATAGCCCGCCAGCAGGGCCTCATCAACATCTTCGTCTCCAACGGATATGACACCCCTGACACGGTGAAGATGATGAGGGACTTTCTGGACTGTATCACGGTGGACTTCAAGGGCAATGGTGAGCCCAAGTTCACCCGCAAGTACATCGGCGTCATAGACCCTCAGCCCATCTTCGACACTCTACTGGAGATCAGGGACAAGACGGAGGTGCACATCGAGATCACGGACCTCGTGGTGCCCGAAGTGGGGGACAGCCTGGAGTACGCCCAGAAGCTGGCTCGGTTTGTCCTCGATGAGCTGGGCCCTGACACCCCCATCCACTTCCTCAGGTTCCACCCTGACTACAAGATGATGGACCTGCCCTCGACGCCTGTGAGGACCCTGGAGGAGCACCACCGCGTTGCCCAGGAGGTGGGTCTGCGATACGTCTACGTGGGCAACGTGCCGGGTCATCCCCTGGAAAACACCTACTGTCCAGGCTGTGGCAATGAGGTCATTGGAAGGTACGGCTTCGACATAGCCCGCTGGCGGCTGGACAAGGACAACAGGTGCAAAAGCTGCGGCTTCAAGGTGGCCATCGTGGGCGCCCTGCAGGACACCGCCCGCGAGTTCAGGTTCCGACCTGTCATGTAGACAGAAGATCGTTGACGGGGTTCTCAGTCCCCCTCGGGGGCTTCAGACAACTCGGCCCCGATCGATGACAAGTTTGCCGTCCGTCTCTAGGCTGACAGACTTCAGGAGAGCATCCACCTGAACATCGCAGCTCACTTGCCCTCCCAGGAACGTGTTGTCCCCGAACCCCACGTGAAGGATTCCTAACACCTTGAAGGCCTCCAGGGGTCCAGCATCAAAACTGGCCTTCGGGTTAAACCCGATGCCCAGACGGGACAGGTGCCTACCCTCGTGACCCCCCGAGTCCATGGCACCCTCCGCCTCGGGGGCGCTGGTGACCCTCACGGCGTATCCCTCCCGCACCGTTACCGTGACGGGGGCGTTGAGGAAGTTCTGGAAGAACAGGTCGACCACAAGGGAACCCTCCGCCGTTCCCTCCAGGGGCGCCACGAAGAGTTCGCCCGCGGGGAAGGTCGCAAAGGCACCGCGGGTCCGGCAGAGACCCGTATCATCCGTTATCCAGGACCTCCCCTTCACCCCCAGGGTCAGGTCCGTACCCCTCGCCGTGGTCAACCGCAAGACGTCCGCCTTCCTGAGCTTCCTGTAGACCCTGGACATCCCTTCCTCGATCTCCTGGTGGTTTGCGGTGAGACAGCCCTCGGCCATCATGTCCTCGGTTATGCCTGGGATGGACACGACCCTGGTACCGGCCCTGTTGGCTTGCCGTCTGGCCTTGGTATGACTCATGGAGTGAGTGGTGGCCATGATCACCACGTCGCAGTCTCTCATGGCCGCCGCCACGGGCTCAGGAGGCTCGGTCCCGGGAGAAGGGACATCCACCACCGTGATGAACGCGATACCTCCCACATCCCTACAGGCCTTCACGAAGGCGTGGCCAATCTCTGCCTTGGGCTCGTCCACCAGGACCATTGCCACCTCCTCCTCATTGAAGTTCAGGGAGTTCTCCACTATGGATCTCGCCCCCTCGCTCAGGTCCACGGGGCGACATGGGAAGTCGGGGCTTAAGTCCTTCGTCTCCCTGATAATATCCTCCAAAGCTTTATCACGGCTTGGCGAGAACCCTTGGGAGAGCATGGTGTCTCCTGAGAGGCTAGAGAAGGTTCTGAGGGACTTCAACTTCACTTACGACACCCTGGTCGCGGGTATACTCACAAAGACGGGGGTTCCCCTGGCCATCCAGGCCAATGTTGAGGTCGAGAAGGAGCACTTCGCCACCATGGCTGCCACTCTGATGGGCTCCACCGAGGTCATCTACCGTGGCTTAGGGCTTTCGTCCCCAGAACAGGTTCTGGTTCGCTCCCGGGACGGCATAATGCTCGTGCTAAATCTAGACAGGAATGCTTTCTTCGTGGCTCTAGGAAGGGAGGGATGCGTCCTCGAGGAGAAGGCTGAGGAGGCCTCCCAGGCCCTCAGAAGAGTCCTGGAGCCCCTCAGGCCACTAGAGAAATTCGCCGTGTGAGGGCATTGCAGGCCAGGCTCGTCAGAGCGCGCAAGCTTTAGGGCCCTATGCCATGACACACCTGATGGAGACCTTACAGGTCTACCGACACCTCAGGAGGTCCCTAGACGGACAGGGTTGGTGGAGGGCGGAGGGTCCCCTGGAGGTCATGGTAGGGGCGGTCCTGACCCAGCAGACCTCATGGAAAAGTGTGGAGAGAGCCCTTCAGAATCTGAGATCCCGAGGACTCCTCGCCTTGGATACATTGGCAGGGGCTTCTGTGGAGGTCCTGGAGGAGTGCATGAGGCCCGCGAGCTTCTACCGAGTCAAGGCTAGGCGGGTGAGGGCCATGGCTCGCAGCATCGTCCAGAATCACGGCAGCCTGGATGACTTCCTGTCCATGGAGCCCCAGCAGCTGAGGGAAAGCCTGTTGAGGATGGCAGGCGTAGGTTTCGAAACCGCTGACTCCATCCTCCTCTACGCCGCTGGTCTTCCCTTCATGGTGGTGGACGCCTACACCCGACGAATCATGCAACGCCTGGGGAATCCACTGCCACGCCATTACGAGGAAGCCCGCCGAAGCCTGGAGGAAACGCTTCCTCTGAGCGTCCACGACTACCAGGAGTTCCACGCTCTCCTGGTGGAGCTTGGGAAGCGCTACTGCAGGCCTAAACCCCTCTGTGGCCCATGTCCTCTCCAGGATCGTTGTCCCCACGGTCAGATGGTTGCCGGAGGTAACGGATGAAGCCTCGAGCCTTGACCTTTGACGCCTATGGGACGCTGCTCCAAGAGGCCCGCACCCCGCTGGTTGAACTATCCCGCCACATCGTCAATCACTACGGCCTCTCCCTGGAAGCGGAGAGCTTTCTCCACCTGTGGGAAGAGGAGTTCTATTCCCTACTTCGGCGACGTTTTCTAGGGATGGAGGAGGCCAACGTCCTCTCCCTCAGCCGGCTGTTGCACTCCATGGGTCTGGAGAGTCGAGGGGAGGCTCTCTTCCAGCTAGTGGTCGAGAAATGGGCCTCCCGTCCCGCTTACCCAGAGGTGAGGGGAGTTCTCATGAAGCTCGAAGAATGGCCGGTGGCACTGGTGACCAACGCGGACGACCGAACCCTTCGGAGGGCCCTAGAGACGAACGGGTTGGACTTCCCTCTGATCGTCACCTCGGAGTCGGTGAAGGCCTACAAGCCCGATCCTAAACCCTTCAGGAGAGTCGTTGAGATGCTCCGAGTCGGGGCGGAAGAGATTCTACATGTGGGCGACTCCCTAGTTGATGACGTCGCGGGAGCCAAGGCGATGGGGATGAAGACTGCCTGGATTAATCGCGACGGACTAAGGCCCTCGGAGGACGACCCCCAGCCTGACTTCGTTCTCCAGAGCCTGGAACAGCTGCCCGAGATCCTCTCCTCATTCCACGGACCCGCAGGAAGGTGATGTCCCCTGAAGGTCCTCGTTACAGGAGCCACGGGTTTCGTTGGAAGACACCTGGTGCCGGCGCTGAGGGAGGCCGGCCACGACGTCCACTGCCTCTGCCGCCCAAGCTCGGATCCGACGGTCCTTGGCGGGGAGGTGGTGGAGCTGTACAGAGGGGACGTCCGCCACCTGGAGACGCTTCTTCCGGCGGTGGAGGAGGTAGAGGTCGTCGTTCACCTCGTGGCCATCATCCGGGAGCGAGAGGCCACCTTCGAGGAGGTGAACGTCCAGGGAGTAAGAAACCTCTTGGAAGCCTGCCGCTCTCGTCAGGTCAGGGTCGTGCACATGGGTGCCCTTGGAACGCGAGAGGACTCCCCGAGCGAGTATTCCCGGAGCAAGGCCGTCGGGGAGATGGCGGTAAAAGAGAGTGAAGTTCCCCACTCCATCCTGAAGCCGTCTCTCATCCTGGGTCCAGGGGGGGAATTCACTGACAGGTTCGGTGCCCTCGTGAGGCGACACCGGCGGGTCCCAGTACTGGGCAAGGGGAAGAGCCTCTTGCAGCCCATCTACGTGGGGGATGTCGTCAAGGCCACGCTGGCCGCCCTCGAGGAAGAGGCCTCTGGAAGGGTATGGGAACTCGTGGGCCCAGAGAGGATCGATTGGAACGTGCTGGTGGCAAGGGTTGCAAGAGTCCTGGGGCTGAGGCGCGCCGTTCGTCACGTTCCTGTCCCGCTCGCACGTCTCGCGGCGTGGACCGCCTCCCTTCTTCCCGGCGAGCCGTCCCTTACCAGGGATGAGTTGTATCTGATGCGGGAGGACGTGTGTGGCGACACAGGGGCATACATCGAACTCACGGGAGAGCAGCCCTTGAGTCTTGATGAGTGCCTCAGAAGGTCCTTCGCTTAGCTGGATCTGATTCGATCCTCTGCAATAACCGGCCAGCGAAGCACAATGATTATGTAGAGGATGCCACTTTCCCGCCTGGGGGAGGAGCTGGCTCTACCTACTGTGGCTCAGAGAATCTTACTGCATCTTTCCCTGTTCGCAAGGTACCGGGAGGAGTATGAGTGTCCTCAAGAAGTTACCCAGCAAGGCATCGCTTCTTCCCTTGTGTTGAGCCGGTCTCACGTGGCCCTAGAGCTTAAGAAGCTCCTGGCGGAGCGTAAGGTCGAATGGCGACTCGCCCACGTTCGGGGCGCCAAGAGCCGACGGAAGGTGTATTTCACGACCCCCTCGGGAGAGAGGGTCGCCTTCCCCCTGAGGGATAGAGCTTGCAGCTCGGAGAGCAGATGGATAGACCCTGAGGGACGGTTGCATCAGGGTCCCGGGGTCAGGCTGATCCAGCTCTCTCGCAGAGTTTCTAGGCCTTTAACCTCGATTTACGAGGGACTCCTCAGGGGGGATGTGGTGGACCTGAGGGAGGCTGTTCGACCACCTTCACCTCTTTTGCCTCGGCTGGTAGGTAGAGAGGGGGAGCTGGCGCGGCTTAGAGCCTGGCTCGATGACGGTGCCATCATGTTCGTCGTCACGGGCCTGCCGGGCATCGGCAAGACGACCCTCGCCGAGGCCCTTTTCCAGGAGGTGGAGGATGGCTTTTGGGTCAAGGTCTTTCCCTTTCACACCCCCTCCTCCCTCCTCGCCTCCATCGCCCATGGCCTCGCCTCCCAGTCCAGGCCCAGGCTGCTCTCCTATCTGAAGAGTGGCCCCGTGGACTTCGCCGAGGTTGGAATTCTTTTGTCTCGGGAAGCCTCAGGCATGTTGGTGGTCTTCGACGACGTGACCTCCTCACCATCGGCATCTCAGGTTCTCCGACTCATGATCGACAACCCCGCTCCTGGATCCAAGATCCTCCTTACTGGCCGAAGGATGCCTGAGTTCTTGAGGGCGGAGGACAGGGTGGGGGGTGTCTTGGAGGAGCTGCAGCTCGGGGGACTCACTCTGGAGGACACTCGCGAGCTTCTCCAGTCCATGGGACGGCAGGAGGAGCTGGAGAGGATTCACGAGCTGACGGGCGGCCACCCCCTGCTGTTGAAGCTCACCGCCACCACCGCCGGTGTGCCCGGCGAGGGAGACGTGACGGCCTTCTTACTCGACGAGGTGCTGGCGAGCCTGGAGCCCCGGGGGGAGAGGATCCTCATGCGGGCATCCGTGTACCGGAAGCCCTTCCCGAAGAAAGCCCTCGGAAATGTGGGTGTCCGTGTCGTCAGATCCCTCCTTCAGGCCGGGCTGCTTTCGCTGAGGGGAGGATTATACGAGGTCCACGACATCGTCGCTCCCCTCATCAGGAGGCACAGCGACGACGGGCTCCAGGATGCCCACCTTCGGGCCGCCAGATACTGGCAATCCCGAGGCGAATGGATGGAGGCCCTGCACCATCTCGCAGTCCTCGGACGAACGAAGCAGTTTCTCTCCCTGGCACGGAAGCAGCTGGACGAAATTCTTGAGGCAGGCCATGCAACGGAGCTTCTGAGGCTTCTCGAGGAGCTTCCCGCAGGAAGTGGACCCACTCTCTTCTACGTTAGGGCTAGGGCTCTGGACTACCTCGGTCAGTGGACTCAAGCCCTTCTGAGCCTGGAGGAGGGGCTGAGGGATCCCGGCCGTAGCCTTCGCGTCCCGCTGCTCCTACTATGGGGAAGGGTGCACAGTAAGCGGGGAGACTTCACTGAGGCGGAGAAGGCTTTCGAGGCGGCAAGGCATCGGGCGGAAGAGGAAGGCAGGGATGTGGAGCTGGGCAAGGCCCTCTACGGTCTTGGCATTGTCCACCGCAAGATGGGCAGGATGAGTACAGCCAGGAGTTTGATGGAGAAGGCATTGGATGCCTTCAAGGCTTCCGGTGCCGAGAAAGAGACGAAGCAGGCCGAGATGGAGATGGGGGTCATCCATCTTCAGTCTCGCAACCCGGCGGAGGCGGTCCCGTGGTTCAAGCTGGCCATGCCTCATTCTTCCACCAGGAAGGTGGATGCAGCCTACGTGTACAACAATCTGGGCATAGCCTACAGCGAGCTCAAGAAGGTGGAGGAGTCCCTCAAGGCCTTTGAGGAAAGCGTGAGGCTGGCGGAAGAGGCCGGAATGCTCCGGGCCGAGGGGTATGCCTTGGTCAACGCCTCTGACCTATTGGCGGAGAAGGGCCAGATCGAGAGGGCATTGGATTACTGCCAGCGTTCCTTTCGAATATTCAGTCAGCTGGGGGACCCCGTGATGATCTCCGCCTGCTATGCGAATCGGGCAAAGGCTACGAGGGTTAAGGGGGACCTAGTCGCTGCGGAGAAGCTTTACGAGGAAAGCTTCAAGGCGCTGGATGGAACGAACGCTCCCTACAGCCTGGCTACCAGATGGCTGGAAGCCAGCGAACTCTACGAGCAGATGGGAGAGCCGGGAAGAGCGGAGGAGTTTCGCTCCAGAGCCATGGAAGTGCTCAAGGGAGAGGGAAACCGACCGCCTGAGCCCTAGGATAGGACCTCCCGTATTCTTCTCAGGGCCTCTTGGAGGTTCTCTTGCGAAGTGGCGAAGGAGAGGCGGATGTAGCTCTCGCCGCTGTCACCGAAGGCGCTCCCGGGCGTGACGGCGACCCCCGCCTTCTTCAGAAGCATCTCGGAGAAGTCCATGGAATTCATGGAGGACCGGAATCGTACCCAGGCGTAGAATGCCCCCTGGGGCTCCCGACACTCTAGCCCCGGTATGCTGTTGACGCCCTTCATGACGATGCTCCTTCGGCGTCCAAACTCCCTCACCATTTCCTCTACAGGTCCCTGGGGGCCTCGCAGGGCGGCCACCCCTCCCTTCTGGGCGAAGGAGGTGGCGCAGGTGAAGGAGTGCTCCTGGATCGTGCCAATGGGTTTTAGAAGCTCCTCCGGGGCAACGACCCAGCCCAGCCTCCATCCGGTCATGGCGTAGGTCTTGGAGAAACCATTGGCTGTGATGGTCCTCTCGAAGGCTCCCGGGAAGGAGGCTATGGAGTAGTGCCTCGCCCCGTACACGATCTTCTCGTAGATCTCGTCCGTTGCCACGAGGAAGTTGTGATCTGCCGCCAGGTCGGCGATGCCCCTGAGGGCCTCGATGGTGTAAACGCTCCCTGTGGGATTGTTGGGAGAGTTCACCACGATAATCTTTGTCTTCGGGGTGACCTTCTCCGCCACGGCCTCGGCTGTCATCTGAAAGCCGTCTCCATCGGGGCATGGTATCAGGACTGGCCGAGCCCCGGCCAGCTGAACCATGGGGAGGTAGGACACCCAGCCGGGATCGGGAAGCAGGACATCGTCCCCTGGCCCTGCAAAAGCCAGTATCGTGGCGAAGAGGGCGTGCTTGGTGGAACTGACCAGAACATGCTTCGGCTCGCAGGGTATGCCGTTCTCCAGTCGCGTCTTCTCGGATATGGCCTCCCTAAGCTCCGGTATGCCCGGAGAGGGTGTGTACTTCGTGAAGCCCTCATCCAAGGCCTTCTTTGCCGCCTCCACGATGTGGGCTGGCGTCGCAAAGTCGGGCTCTCCTATGGCCAGGGAGATGAGGTCATGTCCCTGAGCTCTCAGGACGGAAACCAGGCCAGAGAGCTGAACCGTCGGCGAGCCCTTCACCGCTTTCATCCTTTTCGCTACCATGGAACCCACGAGGTAATCCGCCGGGGCTAAAAAAGTGTCTCCTACCGGGGTCCTACCGGTGAGCGAAATAGGCGAGGACTTCTTGACCAACTTCGTCGAGGCGGACGAAGCCAAACCGCTCGAACTGTACTGTGGTGCCTGTATCCAGCCGGGAGAGGCTCTCCTCACCCAGTCCTTCCACCCACCTCCCATCGGGCATGATTATTCGGGTCGGCACCCCCGTGGGCAACCACTGGACTTTCGGGATGTCCTTGACCTTCCATGATGTAAAGCGGGCATTTTCATTTAGGTGGACGTTGCACCAGTCTTTCAGCCTTATCTCACGGCCCCGATGGGCCTCCAGGTCCTCACGGGGGAGGAAGACCTTTCGTGATCCCGGGATGATGCGGTGTCCCCTCTCAGGGAAGTCGGGGTGTAAGGGGACCTTGGCCTCTCGAACCTCCGGGAGCCCTTCCAGCCTCGTCATCACGGGGTCCGGAACGAAGAAGTAACGATTGGCCACCGGGTCTATGAGTCGCCTGTTCTCCGTGTAGAGGGTCTCGGCGGGGACCTCCACATCTGTCAGGCTGAGACTGAAGCTCAGAATGAATCGGCGAAGGGCTTCGGGCCGGATTCCCCGCTTCTCCAGGCTCTGTAGGCTCCAAGTCCGGGGGTCATATATGCCTGCGAGCTCTCCCTTCTGGATGAGTCTTCTTTGAAGGCTCTTGCTCAGCTCCGCCTCCCTAAGGCGCAGGAGGCCGTGATGGACGAAGGCGGGACCCTCCACCTCTAGGTAGGCCCAGATGGCCCTCTCCATCTCATCCTCCATTACCAGGTCCTTTCCGCGGATCACGTGGGTAATGCCCAGAAGATGGTCATCCACAGCCCAGGAGAACTCCAGAAGGGGCCACACACGATAACGGGTACCTACCCGGGGGTGTTCCCTATCGCTGATCCTGAATAGTACCCGGTCCCGGAAGGCGGGGTTGGGGTGCTTCATGTCCGTCTTCAGACGGACCACCGCCTCGCCCTGAGCCAGGCCGCCATCCAGCATCTGCCCCCACACCGCCAGGTTCTCTTCCGTCGGTCGAGAGCGGTGTTCACATGCCTCTCCGGCCTCCCTCTTCTTCCTCAACTCGTCCACCGAGCAGGAGCATGCGTAGGCCCCGCCAACATCGAGCAGCCGGCGTCCCCAATCGTAGAAGAGGGGCAACCGGTCAGACTTGTAGAGGACCTCGTGGTACTCCACGTCTAGCCACTGCAGACCCTCCTCCACCTGCTCGTAGGCCTCCTTCACCGGTAACTTCTCCTCGGAGCCAATGGTGTCATCGTGGACCAGGAGGAGACGCCCCCCGTATCTCTTGACGTACTCGTCGTTAAGGATGACCATCCTTGCGTTCCCTATGTGGAGGGGACCCGAGGGGTACGGTGCGAGGCGCATCAGCACTGGCCCCCTGAGGTCCGGAAGGTCTGGAAGCTCTAAGGGCCTGAACTCCACCACCCTCTCCAGAAGCTCGGGGGCTAGGGATTCCAGCAGGGACCTCTGCTCCTCCGGTCCCAGACGGTTGACCTCCTGGACCACCTCCTCCACCAGTTGGGAGAGCTCCCTGGCTCTTGCCCTGAGGCTGGGATCCTGAGCCAGGACTTTACCAAGAACCGCTTTGGGCTGTGCCTTGCCTCCATACAGTACTGCATTATGCAGGGCGTACTTCCTGGCTAGCTCCCTGAGCACGGGGTTTCAAGCATGATGTGTGTATTTAACGGTTGGTAGGAGAAGAGCTAGGGCCGGGGGCCATCAGGCCTCTCGCAGGGGCCCCTGCAACTCCTTTGTCGAAGGCCTTCACCACTACGGATGTCGGAGAGGCCGAAGCGCCCCTCGAAGTAAGGATATATAATGAGCTAGACCTTACTGCGGCGATTCCTTGTCTCTCAGAGAGGACCTGAAGCTGTTCCCGGACGTTCTGACTGTCGGGAAGACGGTGGACCTAAAGCTGGAGGCGACCCGTATCCTCAGGGAGGACCAAGAGCGGATCGTGTACTTCAAGGACCTGGCAGGCTTCGAGGCCGTTGGAAACCTCTGGGCGACCAGAGATCGGGTCTGCCACGCCCTGGGCATTCCCATGGAAAGGCTTCCATTGGTCATTATGGACTCCCTTCGCCGACCCGCCGATGAGCAGCTGATCGATGATGCGGCCTTCCTTCATGGCGGAATTGATGGATTCGACCTCCGCAAGGACCTCCCAGCACCCCAGTGGTATCCGAAGGAACCTGGCAGGTACCTCACCTCCGCCATCGTCTCCGCTGAGTGGAAGGGGAAGAGGAACCTGTCCTACCATCGAATGCTCGTCCTAGACCGCCGAAGAATGGCAGCGCGCCTCGTGCCGAGGCACCTGCGGGCCATGGCGGACGCCGCCCTGGCGAAAGGGGAAGAGCTGCGGGTCGCCATATTCATCGGTGCCCCTCTGCCTGTCCTCCTGGCCGGGGCCATGTCCATCGAGTACGAGGCCGACGAGTTGAGGATCGCCGCCGCCCTGGCCGAGGCTGCGGGAAAGACCCTGGAAGCAGTGCGGCTAGAGAATGACATCATAGTCCCGGCAGACTGCGAGTACGCGATGGAGGCCCGCATTACCGGCGAGGTCCACGACGAGGGACCCTTCGTGGATGGGACGGGGACCTACGACAAGGTCAGGAAGGAGCCCGTCATCGAGGTGGACCGGCTCTACCGAAGACCTGATGCCATCTACCACCTCATCCTCTCCGGCGGACAGGAGCACCACCTGCTCATGGGAATGCCGCGGGAACCCCTGATCTACGAGGCCGTCAAGCGAGTAGTCCCCCACGTCGTAGGCGTCCGCCTTACGGAGGGTGGCTCCTCCTGGCTCCACGGCGTCGTGGCCATAAGGGTACAGCACGAGGGGGACGGGAAGAATGCCATACTGGCGGCTCTGAGCGGCCACACCTCCATGAAGCAGGTCATCATCGTAGACGAGGACATCGACATCTACGACGACAGGGATGTTGAGTGGGCCGTCGCGACGCGCTTCCAGGCCGACCGGGATATGGTCGTAATAAGGGGTGCGAAGGGGAGTTCCATCGATCCCAGCGCGGGAGAGACGACGGCCAAGATGGGTCTCGACGCCACCAAGCCCTTTGGACGGCCCGAGTTCGACAAGCCGAGTATATAGTACAATTATCACTTTGCGCAAGCGAGTTCCATAGTTTAAATAAGGGGGGGTCCATGGAAAAAACGTCATGCGATGGCTTCTCCTTCTCCTCCCCCTCTTCGTCCTCGGTCTGATTCAATTCCCGTATGGGATAGATGAAGAGGAAGTCCAGGGTCCCAAGGTCATCGTTGGCCCCCTCCTCACCCCTCCTAACCCGGACGTCTATAGCCAGATGCCCTTCATCCTCCAGCCCACGGGCCAGAAGGTCTCCGTGGACCCAGCAGCGGCTCAGGAGGACCTAGCAGTCGTTCTGATAGAGTTCCCCGACGAGTCAGCTGGGCAGACCCCCCAGTACTTCGATAACCTGCTGTTCGACCAGACATCGGGAGCCCGAACCCTCAACAACTTCTACTTGGAGAGCAGCTACGGCAAGACGGAAATTGGAGGCCAGGTGACATCCCAGTGGTATTCAAGTGTGCGGAACATGACCTGGTACGGGCGGGACGGCTCGGGCATTGATGACGCCAATGGCCCCATATACTGTCTCGCTGTGGAGGCCGTCCTCAGGGCCAACGCGGACGTTGACTTCAGCCAGTTCGACAGGAATGGGGATGGTGAGGTGGACCACCTGGTCATCATTCACGCTGGAGAGGGCCAGGAGAACTCCCCCGTCACGAGCCTCATATGGTCCCACCGCTGGGCCATCATAGATGCCACGAACTGCGGGTATTCGACCCGCCGGCTGAACGTTGACGGTGTGGACGTCTACGGGTACTTCATGACCTCCGAATCCTCACCCATGGGGGTCTTCGCCCACGAGCTGGGTCACGACTTCGGCCTGCCAGACCTTTATGACACCACGGGAATCACCCTCGGGATAGGAGTTTGGGGGGTCATGGGGACCGGATCTTGGAACGGGGTTCCCAGGGGCACCCAGCCCGCTCACTTCGCTGCATGGTCAAAGGCCAAACTAGGATGGCTTGATCTGACGGTGGTGACCGCGCCTCTACTGCCGGCCAGCATCCAGGCCGTGGAACTCTTTCCCGACGCCCTGAGACTCCCCGTAAAGAGCTCCCGGTGGGGCGATGAGTACTTCGTTGTGGAGAACAGGCAGCCCATAGGGTTCGATGTCGCGCTGCCTGGAAGTGGGCTCCTCATCTGGCATATAGATGAGACCCGCATGAACAACGACGCCTCCAGCCGTCGCCTAGTAGACCTGGAGGAGGCGGATGACGACCTTGGCTTCCTCTACACGGACAAGCCAAACCAGGCCTCGGATGCCTGGAGGGATGACGAAGTCGGGTTCACGCCCCTCTCCACGCCGAACAGCAACGACAACAGTGGCGCCAGAACCGGATGGAAGGTGGCGAACATCGGTCCCTCCGCGCCTGTGATGACGGCAAACATCAGCAAGGGGGTGGCCGTGGACGTCTCCATCCTGGACATCGTGAAGAGGGACTTCGTGCCTGTGAATCAGACGACGGGGATAGATGTCCGCGTGATCAACAAGGGCCTTGCCGAGGTGTCTAACGGCTCCCTCACCCTCGACATCTACCATGAGGCCTACGAGACCGGCTCCAGGGTCCTCAATCAGGTGAGGAGCTTGCCCGCCATGGCCGAGGGGACTGTGACCGTCCAGTCCTTCACCTTCGCGCCCTCTCAGGAGGGTCGCTATCTCATCGAGGCCTCCGTCGACATACTCGGAGATGAGGTGCCAGAGGACAACTATAGAATCGTGCACCTCCTGGCGGGCAACTTCCTCCTTCTGCATGATGTGGAGGGGAGCGTGTCTACCTGGGGCAGGCCTACCAACTCAGACTCCGCCTACCGATGGGAGGTGGTGGATGATGGCGACGGCTATGGCTCCGCCCACAGTCCGACTCGCGCTTGGAGGTTCGGCTACTTCGGCGGTGGGGGAACCACCTATCGCTACCACTACTTGGAGAGCCCCGTGATACCTCTCGACGGGAAAGTGCCCCGCCTGGTATTCTACCAGCGGTACCAGCTGACCACCCGGACGGAGGGAGTTGCCCTCCAGCCTCTGGAGTCAGACGTGGCCACGGTGGAAACGTCCTTCGACGGCGGGCCGTGGACCAGGGTGGCCAACTTCACAGGGACTCAGCTCAGCTGGAAAAGGGCGTACGTTGACCTCGCCCCTTACACCAACGGGACCGGTGTACTCAGGCTCAGGTTCAACGCCACCGCCTCCGTGATGCCCGACGACGGAGGGTGGTGGATCGATGACGTGGTCGTCCTGACGCAGCCGCTGAAGAGTGCGGCCCTGGTCAAGTCCCTGGAGAGCCAGAAGGAAGTCGTTCCGGGGGGCACTGTCTCCTTCCTCTTCATACTGGTCAACATCGGCGACCTAGACGAGGAGTTCCACTTCAAGGTAGACGGCCTTCCAACGGACTGGGAAGCCTTCATAGGCGTGAACGAGACCTCCGCCGTCCCTGTGGAGGAGTACAGGCTGAGCCTGGAGGTGGATCAGCAGATCTTCCTGACGCTGATCGTCCGCTCTCCCCTGCTGGCGGAGAGGGGTGTCCTCCTCCAAGGCATCCTTCAGGCCCTGAGCCCGGACGAGAACGTTGGCGCCAGCTTCATCTTCACCGTGGAAGTGCCGGTGGGCTTTGGCTTCAACCTCTCAGGTCGGACCCTGATAGTGGTCTTCATCATCGGAGGCGTCATGCTGGCCATCGCCGTTGTCCTCACGGCCCTTAAGAGGAGGTAGGGGACTAAGGGTTAAGAGGGGCCCAGGCTATCATTGGATGTGCTCCTAGACAACCCCCTCCTAGAAGCGGGGAAGCTGGAGGAAAGGGCCTATCAGGAGAACATCGCCCGATCTTGCCTCGAGAGAAGCACTCTGATTGTTCTTCCCACTGGCATGGGGAAAACGGTGGTGGCCCTCCTGGTAATCGCGGAGGTGTTGAAGCAGGGAAAGGGCAGGGTCCTCTTCATGGCCCCCACGAAGCCCCTGGTGGAACAGCATTCCGCCTTCCTGAAGGGGCACGTGGGGGCGAAGATAGGCCTCATGACAGGGGAGGTGGCGCCGCCAGACCGGGAGTGGACCTGGTACCATGAGGACGTGGTGGTGTCCACGCCGCAGGTGGTAGGGAACGACCTCAGGCACGAGAGGGCCAGCCTGGAGGACTTCGGGCTTCTGGTCTTCGACGAGGCGCATAGGGCCGTTGGTGATTACGCATACGTGGCCGTCGGTCAGACCTACAAGGAGGTCGGTGGCCTCGTGCTGGGAATGACGGCGTCTCCGGGAAGCGACCCTGAGAGGATCTTGGAGGTCTGCCGAAATCTGGGGATCGAGGGCGTGGAGATCAGGACCGAATACGACCCAGATGTGGTCAGCTACATGCACGACGTCAGGGTGGATCGGGTCCGGGTGGATATGCCTGTGAGCACGCGGCGGATCCGGGACCTCTTGAGGTCAGCCTTCGAGGAGGTGGCCCAGGGCCTCAGGGAGAGAGGCTTCCTGCGAGAGAGGCGCCGGGCCACTGTCAAGGATATCCTGGCGGCCCAGAGGGAGGTGCAGCGGAGGCTGAGCAGGGGGGAGAAGAACTACCATCTCTACACGGCGGCGTCGGCCTTGGCGGTGGCGCTGAAGATCAACCACGCCGTGGAACTCGTGGAGACCCAGGGCCTGGTGGCCCTGCGCTCCTATGTGGACAGGCTGAAGGAGGAATCGCAGGAAGAAGGGAGTTCCAAGGCTTCCAAGGTCATCTTCAAGATACCCAAGGTCCAAGAGGCTTTTAAGCTGGCCAGGGTCACTCTTCCCGAGGACCCCAAGGTGGCCAAGGTCCTCGAGGTATTGGAGGAGCAGTTCTCCGGAAAGCCTGACTCCAAGGTCATCCTCTTCACCCACTACAGGGACACGGCCGAGCTGATGGTACGGCAGATTCGGGAGAAGCCCTGGGCAAAGCCCTTCAGATTCGTCGGCCAGGCTGACCGGGGAAACGACGTGGGTCTGCGCCAGCGGGAGCAGGTGGAGCTTGTGGAGAAGTTCAAGACGGGCGAGTACAACGTGATGGTCGCCACTTCCGTGGCGGAGGAAGGCCTGGACATCCCCTCGACGGACCTGGTGGTGTTCTACGAGCCCATACCGTCGGAGATAAGGACCATCCAGAGGCGCGGGAGGACGGGCCGGAACAGGCCAGGAAGGGTGGTCGTGGTGATCACAAGGGACACAAGGGACGAGGCCTACATGTACTCCGCCCGACGAAAGGAGAAGCGGATGCACGACGAACTCGACAGGCTTAGGGAGATGCTCAAGCAGAGGATTCTAGTGGGAAAGCCCGGCGGGGGATTCTTCATGGCCCCCAGGCTGTCGGACGAAAGCTCCAGATATCTCCTTCCAAAGGAGGAGGAGAAGGTACCTCGAGGTGGAAGGTCCCGTCGTAAGCAGGCATCTCTTAGTGAGTTTGAGGAGGAATAGCTTTCGGGTGAATCAGTTCCGTGGAGGGTCCATGGGATGTGGAGCTGGACCGGGAGATTTGGGAATCCTTTGGGAATCCCTTGGGAAAATGGTTAATTAGAGACAAGACCACCACCTCCTCCGTCTGCGCCGAGGAGGGGCGCCTTACAAGTACCCAGAGAGAACGGGAGGTGAAAAGCTGAGGAAAGCGATAGTGTTGTTCATTGGCCTGGGACTTGCCTTCGCGTTTCTAGCGCTTGTGGCTCAACCGGCGGCGGCTCACGGTCCTTGTGCGGAGGATTTCGACAGACCGGGGGCGAGCGATTATGGTCGTGACCATATTGCCAGCCATACGCCGCATGGAATAGGAGTCGAAGGGCATAACCCGGGCACACACATGGGATATTCCCTATGCCTTGGGGTGCACTAGCGGCACCCCACCATTCCTTTTTGAGAGCTTCCATCCATATCTAAAACGGTCAGAGGGCCAACTGCTGACCTTTGTCCGTGGATAGTGTCGTATTTCTCAAGCAGTTGCGCCCCTTGCATGGAGAGAAGTCAAGAAGAGGATTCGGATGGCTGGATAGACCTCGAATCCGAGCATACTTAAATACTCCTCTCGTTTACGACACTAAGTAATTCCATGGCCCGTGGTCTCCACGCTGCTCGGAAGCTGAAGAACGACCGCCGGCGGTTTCGCTGGAGTGATCGCCACTACAAGCGGCGGATGCTCAAACTGAAGGAGAAGAGCGACCCCCTGGAAGGTGCAGCCCAAGCCAGGGGCATCGTCATAGAGAAGGTGGGAATCGAGGCGAAGCAGCCCAACTCAGCCATCCGAAAGTGTGTAAAGATACAGCTCATAAAGAATGGTCGCCAGATCACTGCCTTTGCACCAGGAGACGGAGCCATCAACTTCATCGACGAGCATGACGAGGTCCTCGTAGAGGGCATCGGAGGGCGGATGGGTCGCTCGTACGGTGACATACCCGGCGTGCGGTACAAGGTAATCCAGGTCAACAACGTCTCCCTCCTCGAAATGGTCCGCGGCAGGAAGGAGAAGCCAGTGAGGTAATCCCATGGCTGCTGCGGAGAAGGAAGCGGAGAAAGAGGAGGAGAAGGGCGAGGCTAAGGAAAAGCAGAAGGAGAAGAGACCCAAGGAGACGAAGGAGAAGAGACCCAAGGAGACGAAGGAGAAGAAGGGGAAAGAGGAGAAGGTCGAAGAGAAACCCCTCTCAAACCTCCTTCTCTTCGGACGTTGGGACCTCTCCCAGGTGGAGGTCAGAGACCCTGGCCTCAAGAGATACATCAACCTCTCCCCCACCTTCCTGCCTCACACCGGCGGCCGATACGCAAACAGGCCTTTCGCCAAGGCGAGGGTCAACCTTGTGGAGAGACTCACCAACAACATGATGAGGACGGAGCAGTACACTGGAAAGAAGTCCAAGACCATCAAGGTCGTCCAGCTGGCCTTCGAGATCGTGGAGAAGCGGGCCAAGAAGAACCCTGTCCAGGTTCTGGTGGAAGCCTTGGAGAACGCCGCACCGAGGGAGGAGATCACGAGGCTGAGGTTCGGAGGCATCTCCGTCCCCAGGGCTGTGGACATAGCCCCGGCCCGTCGTCTGGATTTGGCGCTGAGACACATATGCGTGGGTGCCGTCCAGGCAACCTACAAGAGCCCGAAGCCCATCCACGAGTGTCTGGCCAACGAGATCCTCTTGGCATCCAAGGGGGACATGAGTTCCCACTCCATCGGCAAGAAAGAGGAGTTGGAGAGGGTCGCCGCCTCAGCCAGGTGAGGGAGGCTCCATGAGCCTGCTCCTCGAAATGGCCCGCGGCGCCGTCCTGGCAAAGGTAGCCCAACGGGTGAGCAGGCTATCTCGCGGTTACGTGGAAGGGTGGATTGCCGGTGACTTCTCCCTCGTGGACCGGGTGGCCCAGAGGCACGAGAACGAGATCCGAGCCTGGAAGGAGGTCGTTCTCCGGACCATAAGCTCGATCTCTGTGGATGACCTCCTGCAGACCTGCAAGGATGCCAGACCCGACCTCACAGACCTCTGGGAGAGCGAGACGGCCCGAAATCGGCTTACGGAGGAGTGGAACAACGCCCATGCCTACGTGGAGAAACTCTGAAGATGCTTCCGCGGTGGGAGGGATCCTCCATCATGCCTCGAGTGGCTTCGCTCTCGCTCACCCAGCGAGAAAACTTTAGATAGGCGAGTTCACTGTTTTGTGAGAGTACTATCCGAGTCGGTGAACCATGGGACGAAAGGAAGACAACATCAGAAGGGCGCAGTCGATAATCCATAAACCGCGCTACATCCGGAACATCGGTACGGTGGCCCACATCGATCACGGGAAGACGACCTTGAGCGACTCCCTCATCGCCGGCGCGGGCATGATGTCTGAAGAGCTAGCAGGGAAGCAGCTCATGCTGGACTACGACGAGCAGGAGCAGGCGAGGGGCATCACCATCAACGCCGCCATCGCATCCATGGTCCACAAGTTCGAGGACGAGGAGTACCTCATCAACCTCATCGATACTCCGGGCCACGTGGACTTCGGCGGGGATGTGACCAGGGCCATGAGGGCCATCGACGGTGTCATCCTGGTGGTGGACGCTGTTGAAGGCGTCATGCCCCAGACGGAGACGGTCATCCGCCAGGCGTTGAAAGAGAGAGTCAGGCCCGTGCTCTTCATCAACAAGGTTGACCGCCTCATCAATGAGCTCAAGATCGGTCCGGAGCAGATGCAGGAGCGCTTCCTGAAGATAATCACGGAGGTCAACAAGAGAATCGCCGACATGCTGCCTGACGAGCTGAAGAAGGATTGGCAGGTGAAGGTGGAGGACGGCAGCGTCGCCTTCGGCTCTGCCTACTACAAGTGGGCCATCTCCATCCCCTTCATGCAGAGGACGGGCATCACCTTCAAGGACATCTACAAGTACCTCCAGGAGGAGAGACAGGACGACCTGTCCAAGAAAGCGCCCCTTCACAGAATCGTCCTCAACATGGTCATCCGTCACCTACCCGACCCCCTCGAGGCCCAGAAGCTCCGCATCCCCATAATCTGGAGAGGGCCCGATGAGTCGGAGGTGGGCCGAGCCATGATAGGGTGTGACGAGAAGGGTCCTACCGCCTTCGTGGTCACCAAGATCATCATCGATCCCCACGCGGGGGAGGTGGCCGCGGGACGTCTCTTCAGCGGATCCATGAAACGAGGACAGGAGCTCTGGGTGATAGGGCTGGCCAACCCTGAGCGGCTCCAGACGGTGAGCATGGTCGTCGGTCCCGACAGGATCCCCGTAGAGGAGATAACCGCAGGGAACGTGGCAGCCTGCGTAGGCCTCAAGACAGCCATCGCCGGCAGCACAGTGGCCGGCAGCAACGACATGATCCCCTTCGAGCGAATCATCCACTATTCCGAGCCTGTGGTCACCGTGGCCATCGAGGCCAAGCACACCAAGGACCTGCCCCGACTGGTGGAGGTCCTCCGCATGATCGCCAAGGCGGACCCCTCCATCCAAGTGGAGATCAACCAGGAGACGGGAGAACACCTCATGTCAGGCATGGGGGAACTCCATCTGGAGATCACCCAGTACAGGATCGTCCACGAGCATGGCGTGGAGATCTCGGCCTCACCCCCCATCGTCGTCTACCGGGAGGGCGTTCAGGCCGGGGGAGGTCCCTTCGAGGGAAAGTCCCCCAACAAGCACAACCGCTTCTACCTGGAGGTGGAACCCCTGGAGCCCGCCGTCGTGGAGGCCATCCAAAAGGGTGAGATCCCAATGAACCAGAGGATAAAGGACCCCAAGGGACTGGCTAGGATGCTCATGGACCTGGGCTTCGACAAGGACGAGGCCAGGAACGTGGTGTGGGTCCAGAACAACAACGTCTTCGTGGACGTCACCAAGGGTATCCAGTACCTGCACGAAACCATCGAGCTGTGCAGGGAGGCCTTCATAGAGGCCATGAATCGAGGATCCCTGGCAGCGGAGAAGTGTATGGGCGTGAAGGTGCGCCTGGTGGACGCGAAGCTCCACGAGGACAGCATCCACCGGGGTCCCGCCCAGGTCATCCCTGCCGTCAGATCAGCCATCTACGGTGCCATGTGCGAGGCCGTTCGCATCCTCATGGAGCCCAAGCAGAAGGTGGTCCTCAGCCTGCCCCAGGACGTCATGGGCTCGGCCATCGCCGAGGTCCAGTCCCGCCGGGCGGTCATCGAAGACATCGAGCAGGAGGGGGACCAGGTCGTCATCCGTTCCAAGGCACCGGTGGCGGAAATGTTCGGGTTCGCCACCGCCATCCGCTCCGCCACCCAGGGCCGGGTTCTGTGGTCCTACGAGAACGCGGGCTTCGAGAGGGTACCCCAGGATCTCCAGCCCGACGTGGTGGCCGAGGTAAGGACCAGGAAAGGTCTCAAGCCAGAACCTTACGACGCCAGCTATTACGCCGCCTGAACGCCAGTGGCCCACTTGAAAAGGAATAAATATGGATTCTCGCTATGGACATCGGAATCGGAGGTTAGTCAATGCCTGCTAAGCCCCATCTGAACATGGTCTTCATCGGCCATGTAGACCACGGCAAGTCCACCTTAATCGGTAGACTGCTGCTTGACACTGGTCACATCGAATCCCACGTCATTGAGAAGTTCAAGAAGGAGGCCCAGGAGAAGGGAAAGCCCACCTTTGAGTTCGCCTGGGTAATGGACCACCTGAAGGAAGAGCGGGAGAGAGGGCTTACCATCGACGTGGCCCACAGGAGGTTTGAGACGGACAAGCTCTACTTCACCATCATCGACGCTCCGGGCCACCGGGACTTCGTCAAGAACATGATCACGGGGACGAGCCAAGCGGATGCGGCCGTCCTGGTAGTAGGCGCTCCCGAGGGGCGCCAGGCCCAGACCAACGAGCACGTCTTCCTGGCCAGAACCCTGGGCGTCAACCAGCTCATCGTGGTCATCAACAAGATGGATGCCACAAAGCCCGCCTACGACAAGGCTCGCCACGATGCCGTCAAGTCAGAGGTGGAGAAGCTTCTGCAGTCCGTAGGCTACAAGCCTGCCGACGTGCCCTTCATACCCATCTCCGCCTACGTCGGCGATAACGTGGTGAAGAAGTCGGAGAAGATGGACTGGTATACCGGTCCCACACTGATTGAGATCGTGGATACCCTGACGATGCCGGAGAAGCCTGTTGGCAAGCCCCTGAGGATACCCATCCAAGATGTCTACAGCATCACGGGCATCGGCACTGTCCCGGTCGGTCGGGTGGAGACGGGGGTGCTGAAGTCGGATACGAAGGTGGCCTTCCAGCCCGCTGACAAGGTTGGAGAGGTGAAGTCCATCGAGATGCATCACGAGGGGATTCCCCGAGCAGAGCCCGGGGACAACGTGGGCTTCAACGTCCGGGGGATTGCTAGGGATGAGGTTCGCCGCGGCGATGTCTGCGGGCCAGTGGACAATCCGCCCACGGTGGCCAAATCCTTCAAGGCCCGGATCATCGTCCTCAACCATCCCAGCGTCATCACCGTAGGCTATACGCCGGTGTTCCACGCCCACACGGCCCAGGTGGCCTGCCGGTTCGAGGAGCTGTCGCAGAAGCTCGACCCCAGGACGGGGGCCGTCAAGGAGGAGAATCCCCAGTTCCTCAAGACGGGGGACGCCGCTGTGGTCAAGATCGTGCCCACCAGGCCCATGGCCATAGAGACCTTTGCCGACTTCCCCCAGCTCGGCAGGTTCGCCATCCGGGACATGGGACAGACGGTGGCGGCAGGGCAGGTCATTGAGGTGGAGAAGAGGTAAGGTTTTTTACCTCCCCCTCACTCCTTCGGTGAAGACATGGCGCAGAAGGCCCGCATTTCCCTCAGCGGAACCGATCCTCAGAAGGTGGACATGGTCTGCTCACAGATCAAGGCCATCAGCGAGAGGACCGGCGTGAGCATGAGGGGGCCTATCCCTTTGCCCACCAGACGTCTCGTTGTCCCCGTCAGGAAGAGCCCCGATGGGGAGGGTTCCGAGACCTGGGACCGGTGGGAGATGCGGGTCCACAAGAGGCTTATAGACCTGGATGCCGACGAGAGGGCCCTTCGCCAGCTCATGAGGATTCAGGTGCCCGACGGCGTCAACATCGAGATCGTGCTGAGGGGCTAGCTCTCCCAGTGGCGAGGGCACTACTTCTCCTTGATTTCCTCCAGCTCGTAGCGACCAGGCTCCACCTTGGGCCTCTTGGTGATGAAGTAGTAGGGGACCAAGATGATTGAGAGGATAGCGAAGATCACTATGAAACCCACGATCAGGAGGAAGAAGGCAAGGCCCAAAATGGCGAGGATTGGCAGGAGGAGGCCCAGCACGAAGAGGAGGAACAGGAGGGCTATCACAAACCCTATGGTGACGAGGACTGCAAAGACCTGTCTCACAACCATGAGCTAGCCCACCTTGATGCTGAATCCTCTGGAACCGCTGGTCTGGCTTGGGAGGTAAGGGGTCAAGGCGCTCACCAGACGTGGCAGGGTGAGGGACTGCAAAACGACCTTGCCGGGGCCCCTTAGAACTGTCACGAAGAGGCCCTCTCCGCCGAAGAGGGCGGTCTTAATACCCCCCACCGTCTGAATGTCGTAGTTCACGGACTCCTCCCACGCGACCGCGTTTCCAGTGCTGACCTTGATGACCTGCTCAGGCTTCAGGTCCATCTCCACGAAATCCCCAGGGGCATGAATGAAGACAATCCCGTTCCCCCACACCCTTTGCAGAATGAAACCCTCCCCGCCGAAGAAGCCCGCTCCCAGCCGCTTCTGGAAGGCGATGTCCATGTCCACAGGGTCTTCAGCGCAGAGGAAGGCGTCCTTCTGTAGGATCCAGTTCCTGCCGCCTCGGAGGTCCAAGGGCATGATCTTTCCGGGTACGTTACCGCCAAAGGCGACTACGCCGGGCCCGCCCTCGGCGACGAACTCCGTCATGAAGAAGGTCTCCTTGGCCAGCTTCCTCTTGATCCCCTTCCAGATGCCTCCCCGAGCCTTAGCTGTCATCGCCACATTCCCCGTCATGTAGGCCATGGCCCCCGCCTCCGCATATACCTTCTCGGCGGGTGAAAGCTCTAGGTGGACAAACTGTAGGTTATCCCCAGTGATTTTGTACTCCATTTTGGTCCTCCTCTGAGACCTGAAATAGGAACCATGACCAGAGGATATAACCCTTGGTGCCCTGGCTCGCCAACCAGTCCAGGCCCAGACACCGCGATTACGACAGAGCTTCCCAGACTTCCCGGCTACTCTGCCTTCCAACTCAAGGACCAAGCAGCGAGCACGAAGATGACTACGGCGAGGATGCTGACGATCCCAAGGTTCGTCAAAGCGCTTGGGACGTTGCCAAATACCAATGTGTCTCGGAGCCCATCGTTGAAGTAGGTCAGGGGAAGCCCTCGAGAAATCACTTGAATGAAGCCAGGCATGATCTCAACGGGAAAGAAGGTACCCGTCAAGAACATCATGGGAAAGTAGATTACGTTCGCTACAGCGCTGGCACCCTCCACGGTTTTTGCAAAGCTGCCTACGGCCATCCCGATGGACATCATGAGAACCGTGCCTGCCACGATTAAGGCTATAGCGATGGGGTTCAGAGCGTAGACCGCATTGAACACCAAACGAGCGACTAAGATCATAAGGAAAGTCGAGATGAAGACGAGGCCGATCATCCACAACGTCCGCGACAGAAGGAACTCACCCTTGCGGAGGGGTGTCGTCGCAAGGAGCTTGAAGTAGTGCCTCTCTCGATACTCCGCCGATGTGCTCGAAGCGAAGAAGATGGAGGTAAGAATGGTTATGCCGATGACTCCGGGGAGGAAGAAGTCCAGGTAGGAGGAGGCCTGTTGGGTTATGCCCCTGGTCTCCACGAGGACGGGTGTGACACCGTAGAGTTCGAAGACGAATCCCGTGACAATCCCCTGCACGACGCCCTGGACCGTCTGGAAGGTTGAACTCGAAGTGTCTCCGAGGAGCTCGACCGTTGGATGTGCCTCGGCACTGCCGTTGACCGCGCTCAGTATCTCATCCTGAAGTCCTTGAGGAATCCGAAGAGCCACTGGGATTGACTGATCCCGGACATAAGTCTCCAGGTCCTGCTCCTCAGAGACCGCGACTACCGTTATGACCTCCGTCCCGTTGAGCGCCGCCACGACACCTTTGCTCATCGTGGAGTTGTCCAGATCTTGTATGTGTAGCTGTATGTTTATCTCCTGGGGAGCTCCGAAGACCCCGCCAAAGACCAGGATGAGTAGCACTGGAAAGACCAGGGTGAAGAAGCTCGCAGTTGGCGTGCGAAGATACTGTTTTCCCCAGGCAACAAGATCGGCAAACATCCTCCTCATCGCTTCAACACCCCCTCCTCTAGACGCGCCCCCACGATGCTCAAGAAGACATCTTCCAGGCTGGGTCTCATCGTGACCACGTCCTGAAAGACCACCCCGGACTGGTAGACATTCTTGAAGAGTTCGCCCAAACTCGAATCGGCCCTGACCTTAACGACAAGATCCTTGCCAACGAGCTTGACTTCCAATTTCTCGTTTGCCAGCTTTTCCATGCCATCTGGTCCTGCCCCCACCAGGCGGACCTCTCTGCTATCTGTGTACGTTGTCAAGAGGGTCTCTGGTGAGCCCTGGGCGACAATTTGTCCCTTTACCATTATGGCGACGTCGTCGGCCAGGGTCTCAGCTTCCTCTATGTAGTGAGTCGTCAGTACCACAGTCCGTCCGCCTTTGCGTAACCCGCGCACGGCTCCCCACAGCTCGCGCCTTGAGGCCGGGTCTAGCCCTGTAGTAGGCTCGTCAAGGAAGACCAGACGGGGGTCGCCTATCAGGGCCATGGCGATGCCCAGCTTCCGCTTCTCCCCTCCCGATAGCTTGCGGGCCTGCACGTCTGCCCTGTCCATGAGTCCCACCATGAGCAGGATACGAGCGATCTCCTCCTTCTCGGGGGACTTCCCAAACAACCGGGCGAAGTAGCGAAGGTGTTCCCGAGGCGTCAGGCGGTCGAAGGGCTCGAAATCCTGAGGCAGAATGCCAACGACCTGCCTTATACTCTCGTAGGACCGGGTGATGTCCTGACCCAGGACCCTTGCATTTCCAGAAGTGAGGCGGCGAAGTCCTTCCAATATCTCAACGGTCGTCGTCTTCCCTGCACCGTTAGGGCCCAGGAGGGCGAAGACGGTGCCCTGAGGTATTGCAAGGTCTATTCCGTCCACGGCCCTGAGCTCACCGTAGACCTTCACCAGGCCTTTCGCTTCAATGGCCAAATCATTACTCATGGTGTCAACGAGGAGTTCCTCTCACATTATGTACCTTTTGGAGACCCCTATCTCTACCAAAGTCCGGTCTGATCTGAGTCATCCGTTGAGATGCCACTCCATGAGGTCCACGTGATGGGCCAGCAGTCAGTCCACCTATGGTTTCTCCAGTAAGGCCGAGAGAACGAGCTTTCTGCTGCTCCTCCTCTCTCCCACCCTGTTGAAGGCTCTCGGTATCGTAGCAAGGAGCGACTTTGAAAGGTCGGCCACCTCCATGTAGAACTCTGATGCTCTCTCCTCCAGCCGCACCGCCATCTTAAGGGCCCCCGCAAACCCCATACCTTCTGGCAAGGTCGTATCCACCTCGTATTCACTCAGGTCCAGGCCCTTGAAAGAGAAACCCGCTTCGAGGGCGTCGGAAATCGTCTCTTGGTACGTCCTCAGGACATGCACCTTGAGCTTCGCACTCTCCTCCGCGAAGGAGAGGAATAGATCCTTCCTGTCGGGAAACAGCTCTGCCAGCCTCCGGTAGAACACCGAGGAGGAGTCCTCCAGCCTCTGAGAGAAGCTGATGATGGCGGAGGCCGTCACGGGCTCTCCCATGCTAGAACCACCTTTGGATGACGACCTTGCTCTCGGTGAAGAAGCGGATCACCTCTTGGCCCTGCCCATGGAGGGTGCCGAAGAAGGAGTCCTTCATCCCACCAAAGGGGAAGAAAGCCATGGGGGCCACGATGCCGATGTTGATGCCCACATTGCCCGCCTGCACCTGGTATTGAAACTCCCTCGCCCACTTTCCGCTGGACGTGTATATGGCGGCGGAGTTGCCGTAAGGGTTGGAGTGGACCATCTCCAGAGCTTCATCGAAGCTCCTGGCCCGCATGACACTGGCCACGGGTCCAAAGATCTCCTCCCGGCCGATGGTCATGTCGGGAGCGACCTCCTCGAAGACGGTGGGGTTCAGGTAGCAGGTCTCTGGCCAGCCACCGGCGACGTTCAGCTTCCTACCGTCCAGGGTGAGCTTTGCGCCCTCCTCCAGGCCCTTCTCTATGTAGCCCACTACCTTCTTCTTCTTGCCAGCATCTCTCAAAGGGCCCATCTGGACGGACTCGTCGAGGCCGTAGCCCACCTTGATCCTGACCGCGGCATCCACGAAGGCGTCCATCACCTTTGTGTAGAATCGGTTGTATTCGCTCTCACCCAGGCCCTCCCCGACAATGACCAGGTTGGCACCGGAGAGACATCGCTGTCCCGTATTGCCGTAGAAGGAGGTCATGCAGGAAGCTATTGTGCTCTCCAGGTCGGCGTCGGGCATGACCAGCATGAAGTTCTTGGCCCCGGTCATGGCGATGACTCGCTTCCCCGTCTCACCACAACGCTTGTAGATGACATCCCTGCCGACGGGGGTGGAGCCGACGAAGCAGATTCCCTCGATGCCAGGGTGGTCCAGCATACCGGAGACCACCGTCCGCCCACCGTTCACTATGTTCCACACACCGGGCGGAATGCCCGCCTCCTCCAGAAGCTCCGCTACCTTGATCTGGCTGATGGGGTCCTCGCTGGAGGGCTTCATGACTACACAGTTCCCGGCAGCGACGGCGTAGGGCGCGAACCAGAGGGGTACCATGAAGGGGAAGTTGAAGGGGCAAACGAGGCCGAAGACGCCTAGAGGTTGCCTGATCACGTACTCATCGATGCCCGAGGCCACGTCCTCCAGGTTGTAGCCCATCATGAGAGAAGGAATTCCTGTGGCGACCTCCACATTCTCAATCCCTCTCCTCGTTTCCCCACGGGATTCATCGATAGTCTTTCCGTGCTCCATGGTCTGGACCCTGCTCAGCTCCTCGAAGTTCTCCTCCAGAAGTTCCTTCAGCCTGAAAATGGCCCTTGCCCTTGCAAGTGGAGGCGTCCTCCTCCAATCCGGGAAAGCCTCCTGGGCCGCCTCGACCGCGGCATCGATCTCCTCCTTTGTGGAGATGGGGACCTTCGCGATCGTCTTGCAGTTTGCAGGGTTGACGACGTCTACGAGCTCCCCTTCCGAGTCAACCCACTCTCCTCCGATGTAGTTTTTCAGCGTCAGGACTTCTCTTATCGGCTCCTCCAATATTGCCATGCCGGCACCCTACCGGCAATGCCCCTCCAGGCTCCTTAAACCTTTTGTAAAGATAGTTAGGCCGGAGCCGGCGTCCTTATTGCGCATGGGTAGTTTCTGACAGCCGCAATCTCCGAAGGGGACGCCTGAGGCGTCAAGTAGAGCTCCCAATCTTCTAGGCTCGCCACTCCAGTAGGACTTGGCTTCTCATCCCTCAACTCGTCCTCAATGGACCGAGCGGGATTCGAACCCGCGACCTCATGCTTGCAAAGCATGCGATCTTCCAGGCTGATCTATCGGCCCCAGACCTCTAATCAAGACGAGGGTTAAATCATTAATCCGACAGGCCCTCGCTAGCGGCCCACGAGGAGGCGATCGGCTAGCATCTCTGGCAGTCCCACCCTCAGGACCTCATCGTACACGGAGGTCACGTCGTACGTGACTCTCTGGACCTCCGCCCAAGGCTCCTCCGGGTCCAGAAGCACCCAGGCGGCCCTGGGGTCTCCGTCTCTGGGCTGCCCTACGCTCCCCGCGTTCACCACGAGTCCTCTGGCTGTCCTGAGGACAAAGGGCACGTGGGTATGGCCCATTACCAACACGTCGCACTCCCCCTCGTCCAGGAGCAGCGGGCTGGCCTGCTGAGGGAACACATACTCATCCTCATCCCGGGGGCTACCGTGGACGATCCTGATGGTGGCCTCCCCTGTCTCCATGACTAAGTGAGGTGGGAGGGACCTCAGGTATTCCAGGGACGTTTCCGTCAGCTGCTCTCTGGTCCACTCCACCGCCCGGGCGGCGTAGGGGTTGAACCACGACGTGTTCCCGCTGACCACCGCCCTGTCGTGGTTCCCCCGGATGGACCGTATACGCCTGGACTTCAAGAGCCCGATGACCTCGTTGGGGAAGGAATTGTAGCCCACCACGTCCCCAGCGTGGACGACCGCCTCCGACCCCGAGGCCTCCACGGCTTCAAGGACCACCTCTAGAGCCGGCAAGTTGGCGTGGATGTCGGATATGATCGCCAGCAGGATGATACCCCGTTCAGGACCATGGTCGCAAGCATTTATATGTTCAGCACCCGTCTTAAGCTGAATGCTGACATGTCGGCAGGTCCTAAACAAGACCTTCCTCACCAGTGACGGCCGCTTCCTGGGAAAACTGGCCTCCGTCATCGTCGACGAAGACTGGAGCATACCCCTCTTCTCGGTGGCTCTCGAGAGGGAGGTGGCAAAGGAGTTCGCCATACACAAGCCCCTCTTCGGGTCCTCAAAGACCTTCTTGGAGCCTTCAGAGGTCGCCGCCCTGAGCGACAACATCGTGCTAAAGAAGCGACTTGAGGAGATGCCGGACTGTTTCCAAGAGAGGGGTGTGGGGTGGGAATGGAGGGACCCAAACTCCTCGGACGGAAGGTCCTGGGGGATCATAGCTACTACTTCGGGGACCTGGAGGACATGGTCCTGGACCGGGCCCACTGGAGGGTGTCGGACCTGATTGTGGAGGTGCGTAAGAAGGCGTCAGACGACATGGGCTTCCCCCTGACCATCTTTGGGACCTCCAAGGCCAAGGTACCCGTGAAGCAGGTGGAGGCCATAAGAGACCACATCCTCCTCTCCCTGGATCCTGAGGGATTCAGGGAGTACGTGGTGAAGGAGAGGCTGAGGGACTAGGGATTTAACCCTGCGAGACCATCTAGAAATGTGGACGAGGTCAAGGTGCTGCCCGGCGTCTACGCCTCCAAGGACTACGCCCTCTACCTGGAGGACTCAAGAGCCCTGGTGGTGGCGGACCTCCACTTGGGATACGAAGGAGCGCTGAGGGAACAGGGCGTCTCCCTTCCCCGCTTCCAGAAGAGGCACATGGTGGAGCGGCTCGGACACCTGCTGGACCGCTACAGCCCCGACTCCCTGGTGGTGAACGGCGACTTCAAGCACGAGTTCTCGAGGAATTTGAGGGAAGAGTGGAACGAGGTCCTCGACGTGCTGGACTTCCTGGAGGGGCGGGTGGAGGTGGTGATGGTCCGGGGCAACCACGACAACTTCCTGAAAACCATCCTCAACCGCAAGGGCTTGGACCTCCACTCTTCTCACCGGCTCGGCCCGTTCACCATCGTTCACGGTCACGAGTCAACGAGAGCTGAGGGCCCCCTCATCATGGGCCACGAACACCCTTCCATGCGGCTCCGGGACGAGATCGGGGCTTCCGTCAGCCTGCCGTGCTTCGTTGTCTCCGGCGAGCACGTCGTCCTCCCCGCCTTCAGCCCCCTGGCCTTTGGCTCTGACATACTCAGAGGCCCCTACCTGTCTCCCCTTCTGGACAAGGCGATCGTGGAGAACGCCAGACTGTATGGTCTGGACGAAAAGCTGGGCGTGCTGGACTTTGGAAGGACCACGGAGCTCCTGCCCTAGAGAATTCTCAATAGCCTTATTAACGGCCAGCTGAATAACACTCTCTGCTGATACCATGCCCCAAAAGACCACTCTATCCATCATCAAGGCGGATGTAGGGAGCATTGCTGGCCATCAGGTCGTCCACCCACGCCTAGAAGAGCTTGCCAGGGAATCTTTGGAGGAGTCGAAGTCCATGGGCACCCTGGGGGACTTCTACGTCACCCACTGCGGCGATGACCTGGAGCTGATCATGACCCACGGCCTCGGGGTCGACAGCGCCAAGATCCACGAGCTGGCGTGGCTCACCTTCCAGAAGGCTGCCAAGGAGGCCAAGGCCCTCCACCTCTACGGTGCGGGTCAGGACCTGCTGGTGGACGCCTTCGCGGGGAACGTCCGGGGGCTTGGCCCCGGTAGCGCAGAGATCGAATTCAAGGAGAGGCCCTCCGAACCGGTGGCCGTCTTCATGATGGACAAGACGGAGCCAGGTACATTCAACCTCCCCGTCTACCGCATGTTCGCTGACCCGTTCTGCTCCGCGGGCCTGGTCATCGACACCGCCATGCATGAGGGGTTCCGCTTCGAGGTCTGGGACATCAAGGCCCACCGACGGGTCTTCTTCGACTGCCCTGAGGAACTCTACGACCTCCTTGCCTTCATAGGGACCAAGGGGCAGTACGTCATCAAGAGGGTCTATGCCCGTAGTGGTAAGGTGCCGGAGGACGAAGCTGTGGCCTGCGTCAGCACCGACAAGCTGTCGCAGATTGCCGGTCAGTACGTGGGGAAGGATGACCCCGTGGCCCTGGTTCGCACCCAGTCAGGGCTGCCGGCCATGGGGGAGGTCCTGGAGGCCTGGTCATGGCCCTTCCTTGCGGCCGGCTGGAACCGGGGAAGCCACAGTGGCCCCCTGCTCCCGGTCTCCATGGAGAACAACCGCGTCAGCCGCTTCGACGGTCCCCCGAGGGTCTTCGGCCTCGGCTTCCAGGTTTCGGACGGGAAGCTCGTGGGCCCTGTGGACCTCTTCGACGACCCCGCCTTCGACTCCGTACGCAGGCAGGCCGCTGAGATCGCCGATTACATTCGAAGGCATGGTCCCTTCGAGCCCCACCGCCTTCCCATGGATGAGATGGAGTACACCACGATGCCCCAGCTCATGGCCAAGGTGAAGGATCGGTGGGAGAGCGTGGAATAGGGCATCTCCAAAGAGTGGATTGCGGTCGGCATCATGCCAGAAGGCAAGTCCCAGCAAGAAACCTCGCAGCGAGTCCCACGACAAGCGGTTCGCCAACGTCCTGTCCGCAGGGGTTGGGACCCGCGGGAGCCCATCCTCATTGCGGCCGCACTGGCTCTCCTGATCGTCGCAGGGGTGTTCTACTGGTGGCGCTTTGAGACTGAGACCTTCACTGCCAGTCCCCCCCTCATCACCAAGGTAGCGGTGGAGTTCGGCCCCTGGCTCGTGACCCACTGGTATACCATCATCTCTGGAGGACCGTTTGCCGGGTTCTACGTTGAGGCGACGCCACTGCCTTGGTGGGCCTTTTCCGAAGCCTATCCGCGCCATGCTGCCTACGCGTCGGTCACAGGGTTCCTATCGGCCCTCTGGTCTTCCACTCTTGCCCTCCTTCTCTTCGCCCTATGGGCACGCCTCAAGCCTCGAAAGCGCATGGGAGGGTGGCCGACCGTTGCCCAGGTCATGGCAGGTATCCTCGTGATCACCGCAGCGCTGGTCGCCATCTTGGGCTTCCCTGCCGCCGGCGGATTCCCGTCCTTCGCCGGTGCTTCCACGGGTCCCACCCTCACCTGGGGTCCGGGCATAGGATTCTACGCCATCCTTGGGGCCTTCGTCGCGACTCTCTTCTCATCGGGGATCGGCTGGGAAGTGGACCGCCGGATGGCGGGTCTGTGCTGGTCCTGCCTCTCGCCTGTGTCCGGTCCGAAGTGCGGATTCTGCGGCTCGATCCAGTGATGAATAGCCGCCCCCAACCGTGGCAGAGCTGAGGGTGGTCGCTAGGTTTTAAGAGGCATCATAGCCATCGACGGCCCAATGAAGACTCCCCTCCTGATAGTCAACTTCAAGGCCTATACGGAAGCTGTGGGACCCCAAAGCCTAAAGCTGGCACGAACCTGTGAAAGGGTCAGCTGGGACACGGGCAAGGCCGTCGCCATCGCTCCCACCATGCCCGACCTGGCCCTCAGCGCCAAGGAGGTGAGGATTCCCGTGCTAGCTCAGCACTGTGACAACCTCCCAGCAGGTAGCTTCACGGGCTGGATCCCGGCCGAAGCCATCAAGGCCGTCGGAGCGGCGGGAGCCATCCTCAACCACGCGGAGAGGCGGATGGAGGTTTCGGACCTGGAAGCCCTGATCAGGAGGTGCGAGAGCTTCGGGTTGGAGACTGTGGTCTGTGCCGACAATCTGCTGGTTGCGAAGGCGTGCGCGGCCCTTGGTCCTGCCTTCGTCGCCATCGAACCACCGGAACTCATCGGTGGGAATGTCTCGGTAACCACGGCGGAACCCCAGGTGGTCCTTGACACAGTGGATGCGATAAGGAAGGTGAACCCGGATGTTATGATCCTCTGTGGTGCGGGCGTGAAGACGGGGGAGGACGTCGCCATGGCCCTCGAGTTGGGGACTCAGGGGGTCCTGCTTTCGTCAGGCGTGGTTAAGGCTAAGAAGCCAAAGGAGGCCTTGGAGGACCTCCTATCTGGCTTCAGCAGGTAGCATACCTGCAGCCCCCCGCTTCTTTAGGCTTGGTCCCGTCGTGTTGGCCATGAGGGCTCTTCCCTACCTCCTGGCCCTCTTGGCGGTCGTGGCAGCGGTGCCGCCCTTGAGCGCCGAGCCAGTGGCCGCCATCCTGGTTATCAATGAGGTGCTCTATGACCCCGTTCCCGGAGAGGGGGAGTGGGTGGAGTTGTACAATGCTGGTACCGACGTGGGCCTCGGGGGCGTGACCCTCAGCGACCAGGATGGCCACGTCTACGCGTTTCCCGCCGTCGTGTTCCCCTCCGGGACCTATCTTCTCCTCAGGGTTGGCCCGGGAGTCGACACGGACTTCGAAAATGGCTCTGCGACGCTCCACATGGGTCTTTCCGCCTCTGTCCTCAACAACGATGGAGATGACCTCCTCTTGGAGGGTTACGGCCGGATCCTGGACTTCTTTAGCTTCGGAAGGGGATCGGCGGTGGACCCTCCTCCCCCACGGGCCCCCTGGGAGGGCTCTGCTGAGCTGGCTTCCAGGGGGCTTTCCCTCTCCCTGCACCCCAACGGGTTAGTGGATGATGGTCCTGAGAACTGGAGGTCAGCACTCCCCACTCCCGGGGCGTTCAACGGAGGCCAGGAAGGCCAAAAGGTCCTCATCCAAGAGGTCTACTACAACGCCCTCCGCGATAACGAGTACGTGGTCCTCTCCAATCAGGGCCAGAGGGAGGTGGACCTCGGGGGATGGTGGATATCCGATGGCGAGGGAATCTGGAGGGTGAGGGGTCAGACCACCCTCGGACCTAGCCAGCGTTTCCTTATGGTACATAACGCCACCGCTCTCCTCGAAGATGCGGGCCTGTACGCTGACGCCTGCGTCGAAGGATGCGGCAGACTGGTGGATATTGCTGGCGCCTTCAGGCTGAGCAACCAGGGGGATGAGGTGGGCCTGTATGACGCCTCGGGCTCCTTGGTCGATGCCTTTCACTATGGCGGCTCCCCCGAAGGAGATGGTTGGGTGGGCAGGGGAGCAGAACTCGTGGGTATAGGACAGGTGGCCAGGAGGAGGGGCATCGGTGGTGTCCTCCAAGACACCGATCAGGCCCGAGACTGGGAGTGGAACCGGCCCTTCGGGTTGGGACAGAGTTTCAGAAGGGTGATGACCTTTGACAACGCCCGGGCAAAGCCTGTGGTCTCGCCCGAGGACAGCCTCCACCAGCTCCTCTCCCTTATCGGCGCATCCCGTAGGCAAGTGCTCCTCTCAGGTTTCAAGCTGACGAGCGAGCCGATAGCGGAAGCCCTGGAGGCAGCTTCGAGACGGGGGGTCCAGGTACGTATAGCCCTGGAAGGCAGCCCGCCGGGGGGTTTACAGCCCTCTCAGAATACGATCCTCTCGAGGCTGGAATCGGCGGGCGCGACGGTTTACCTGATGGAGCCTTCCCCTCAATCAGGTTTCCGGAGGTATGCGCTTCATCACGCCAAGTATGTCGTGGTGGACGGATCCTGGGTGCTCGTAGGATCCGAGAACTTCTCAGACAACGGTTTTCCCGGAGGCGGGCAGGGGAATCGGGGCTGGGGTGCCGTAGTCCACAGCTCCGCGGTGGCTGCCTGGCTATCTGAAGTGTTCCATGAGGACTGGAACTCAAGCCGAAGCGATGTCCGGCGATTTCATAACCCCCGCGACGTCGGCCTCGAAGAGAGGGGGATAATCGTTCCGAGTCCCCTCATCCAAGATGGATTCTCCGAGGTGGGCGGTAGGGTGATTATCAGTCCTGACAACGCCGCGAATGAGGGGGGCATCCTGCGCATCTTCAGGGAGGCCCGCACGAGCATCGACGTCGAGTTGTTCTACCTTCGCTGGAACTGGAAAGGAATCATGAGTCCTTTTCTGGAGGAACTCATCGCTGCGGCTGAGAGGGGTGTGGAGGTCAGGCTTCTCCT
>JABAOH010005063.1_pt2 | contig 39862 bp, 47 predicted proteins | sample 7062181 | NCBI WGS metagenome assembly JABAOH01 (sample SAMN14538630, study PRJNA623070) | marine sediment metagenome | biome: marine biome [ENVO:00000428]; feature: marine pelagic biome [ENVO:01000023]; material: deep marine sediment [ENVO:00002113]; isolation source: pool of 5 deep marine... | reverse complement strand
GTTATGGTGAAGAAACTTGCGCCCGCAATTTACATGTTTACTCCGTCAATTTTAGCGCCACAATAGGAACACGCAGAGTTTTTGATCCTATTTTCCAGAATTTGGTAGCCGTACCGACGAATCAGCAGTTTCCCACATTTATAGCAGTAGGTGTTTTCTCCAGCTTCGCCAGGCACATTTCCTTCATAAACGTATCTTAACCCCACTTCCAAACCAATCTCCCTAGCCCTACGGAGAGTTGCAACGGGCGTTCGAGGCAGTTCCAGAAGTCTATACATGGGATAGAACTGGCTGATGTGCCAAGGTATTTCCTCACCCACCTCTTTGATGAACTCTGCAATTTTCCGCAGTTCCTCTTCTGAGTCGTTCAGAGTTGGAATAATCAGAGTTGTTATTTCAATCCAGATTCCCAAGTTCTTGTGAAGCCTTATAGAATCCAATACGGGATTCAAACGGGCGCCACAGTTCTTGCGGTAAAACTCATCGCTAAAACTCTTTAAGTCAATGTTGGCTGCGTCTAGGTATGGCCTTATCTCAACTAGAGCCTCTTCAGTGATGTAGCCATTCGTCACGAAAACGTTCTTTATTCCTTCTTTCCTCGCTAGTTTGGCTGTGTCATAGGCGTATTCGAAGAAAATAGTGGGCTCAGTGTACGTGTAGGCTATGCTTTCGCAGTTGTTTCGCTTAGCCGCCACAACAATTTCTTCAGGAGACACATCTTGTCCAAGTATTAGATTACGGTCTTTAGGCATCTGAGAAATCTCAAAATTCTGACAGTTCCCACACCTGAAGTTGCATCCCACCGTGGCGATGGAATAAGCCCGTGAACCAGGAAGAAAATGGAAGAAAGGCTTTTTCTCTATGGGGTCCACAGCACGGGCTACAACTTTCCCGTAGACCAAACTGTAAAGCGTTCCGTTTCTGTTCTCCCGAACCGCACAGATTCCCCTCTTTGAATCGGTTATTCTGCATCTGTGACTACACAGATTGCACTTAACCACGTTATCGCTTATTTTTTCGCAAAACATTGCTTCCTTCATTTTGAAGTCTTCCATTCCTATCTATGAACTGAGTATAGCCTCACTTAAAGATTCAAATAGTTTGCTTTATTAGATGAGGATTCTGATATATGATGCATAATGAGAGGAAATTCAAATTTTGACAAAAATAAAGGGTGAATTGTATGGTTAAATTCAGAGTGGAAATAGACAAAAATGCTTGTCAAGGGTTCGGAGCATGTGTTGAATTATGTCCGCAGTTCTTCCAGTTCTCAGATGTCTATGGCAAATCTACTATGGAGGGAGCTAAACAAGTCGTGAAAGAAAACGAAGTAGTTGCAGAAACATTGGAACTAGACGAACTGGAATGCGTCAGAGACGCAGCTGAAGCCTGTCCCTTCAACGCCATACATATCGTAAACTTGGAGACCGATGAAAAACTCATCTAGGCCTATGGTGGGTTAGCGTGATTGTAAATAAGATCTCTGTGATGGTCGGGGGAGAGGCTGGAGCTGGAATAACCCGTTCCGGCTTCCTCTTTGCTAAGGCCTGCTTAAGGGGAGGTCTCCACGTCTTCGGCACCATCGACTACCAATCCCTCATAAGAGGAGGACACAGCTTCTACATTGCGAGGGCGGACGCCGAAGAGATTTACTCTCAAGCCGACACTATCGATCTGCTTTTGGCGCTAAACAAAGAGACCATTCTTCTCCATAAAGACGAGCTCGTCCCGGGCGGAGGGATAATTTACGACGGAATGGAGATAGCTCTAAGCGATGAAGAACTGGGCAGAGACGACCTAAAACTCTACTCGGTGCCCTTAAGGAGGGTCGTCAAGGACCTGGAGGGGGAATTGGTCATGAGGAACACCGTGGCTCTGGGGGCTGCGGTGACCCTTCTGGGCTATGATCTAGAGATTCTGAATGGGGTCATAAGGGACGCGTTTAAGCCAAAAGTGGCGGAATTAAACGTAAAGGCCGCAAAAATGGGATACGACTATGCTCGAGAGCACTACGCGGAGGACTTCGAATATCGACTAGAGAAAACGAGCCCGGCTGGAAAACGAAAGATGTTTCTCAACGGAAATGAGGCGGTGGGCCTCGGCGCCATCCGGGCAGGCTGCAAGTTCTACGCCGCCTACCCCATGACTCCAGCCACCGGAGTGCTTCACTTCATGGCACCCCTGGATAGAGAATACGGCATGATCGTGACACAGGCAGAAAGCGAAATAGCCGCCATCAACATGGTTGCCGGCGCCTCCTTCGCCGGAGTGAGGACCATGACAGCTACCTCTGGGGGAGGTTTCTGCCTCATGAGCGAGGGCTTGGGCATGACGGGCATGACCGAGACGCCCGCTGTTATAATGCTGGCCCAACGACCCGGACCCAGCACTGGTCTTCCCACATATTCGGGGCAGGGAGACCTCAGATTCGCAATCCACGCCTCCCAAGGAGAGTTCCCGAGAGTGGTCATAGCCCCAGGGGACGTGGAGGAGTGCTTCTACAAGACTATGGAGGCCTTCAACTTGGCGGAGAAGTTCCAGATACCTGCCATCCTCATCACGGACAAGTACCTTGTGGAGAGCCACGGGGCTGCAGAGCTCTATGACCAGAACAGGATTGGGATCGACCGTGGGCTTCTACTAACCGACGATGAGTATGTGAGTGAGGAAGAATACAAGAGACACAAGTTCACGAAAGACGGAGTCTCACCCAGAGCTATGCCCGGAATGAAAGGAGCCATGGTAAGGACTAACGCCGATGAACACGATGAACGTGGATATACAACTGATGATCCTGGGTTGACCACTAAAATGGTTGATAAGCGGTTCAAGAAACTGGGTGCTCTCGTCAAAGAACTGGAAAACTATGAAACAACCAAGCTTTACGGTCCTGAAGGAGCAGATGTAACCGTTTTAGGATGGGGATCCACAAAAGGACCAATAAGAGAAGCTATGAAACTTCTCGGTAAGGAAGGTCTGAAAATTAACTATCTTCAAATCGTATATCTGAACCCTTTTCCAGTGGCTAATGTTCAAAGGATCTTGAAATCAGCTAAAAAGACGGTTGTGGTGGAAAACAACAAGACCTCTCAGCTATCCAGCCTCATAAGGGAACACCTTCTCATGACCGTCGACCACAAGATTTTGAAGTACACTGGAAGACCCTTCAACCCAAGAGAGCTTTCGCAAAGGATAAAGGAGGTGCTCTAAAATGGTAACTCTCGAAGACCTGAAGACGCCGAAAAAGAACACTTGGTGCCCTGGATGCGGAAATTTTGGAATACTGATGGCCTTCAAAAAAGCCCTAATAGAGTTGGGCCTTGAGAGAGAAGAAGTTGTGCTTGTGTCGGGCATAGGTTGCCACGGCAAGATGGTTAACTACGTGAACATAAACGGATTCCACGGAATCCACGGCAGGGTATTGCCTCTAGCAACCGGCATTAAACTGGCGAATCACAACCTAACTGTGGTGGGTTTCGCTGGAGATGCTGATTGTTACGATGAGGGCTGGGGCCACTTCACCCATGCTATCAGAAGGAACATCAACATGGCCTTAATCGTGCACGACAACATGGTTCTTGGCTTGACTACGGGCCAAGCAACCTCCACTAGCCAAGAAGGGTTCAAAACAAAATCGACTCCCTTCGGCGTCATACTTCCCATGTTAAATCCCGTGGCTCATGCACTGGTTAGCAATGGCACCTTTGTGGCTAGAGGATACTCCGGAGATATGAGGCACCTAACCGGCTTGATCGTGGAAGCCGTTAAGCACAGAGGCTTCTCCTTTCTTGACGTCTTTCAGCCTTGTGTGACCTTCAACTACCTGAATACCTACGACTGGTTCAAGGAAAGGGTCTACAAACTGGAAGAGGAAGGGCACGATTACACTGATAGACAGAAGGCCCTAGAGAAGAGCTTCGAATGGGGAGACCGAATACCCATTGGAATCTTCTACAAAGAAGAAAGGCCCACGTACCGTGACAGCCTTCCACACGTAAAAGGTATGCCGCTCACAAAATTGCCAACAGAAGGTGTAGACATTACTCCCCTCCTCGAGAGCATGCTGTAACCAGCGCGCACAAGAAAGATTTATATGATTTCAAAAATGACTTCTCTAACACTTGGCAAAGATAAAAGCTTAAGGAGGAGTAAGTTTTGAGTTATGAAAAAGAATTTTCATTAACGGAATTGAATAAACCCAAAGACTGGACAAACCTAACCAACATGGCCAAGAAACACGTGCCCATTATTGATGCCCCTGAAAAAGTCAAAGCAAAAGAACCCTTCACGGTGAAAGTTAGAGTCGGGGGAATCGACGGCGTCGAGCATCCGAACACCTTGGGCCATTGGATAAATTGGGTTGAGCTATATGCTGGAGAACGCCTCGTGTCCAAACTGGAGTTCGCCCCGGAGATGTGTGACGGTTACGTCGTAACCTCGAACATAACCCTAAATGAATCCACGAAATTGAGAGCGAGAGCATTCTGCAACCTACATGGAGTGTGGGAAGGAAGAGAGAAAAAGGTTGTAGTTGAGTAAGCGTTTGATGCGCACTCACACACGCCCGCGCAGTAATTGTTTTTGATGAAGGTGCAAGCATATGACGAAATGGAGATGTACTGTTTGCGGATACATATACGACCCGGAGGAGGGTGATCCTGAATCTGGAATAAAACCGGGAACTCCGTTTGAAGAGCTGCGGGATGACTGGGTCTGTCCCCTTTGTGGCGCAACAAAGGACCAGTTTGAAAAGGTAGAATGAAGACGTGCGCATAAAGAGAATGCAAAAATGAAATTGAAAGAGAGAACCGGCAACAACGTGCACACCGCATTTGTTGAAGAAGCAAAAGCCCATCAAAGACTTTTAATGTTCGCCAAAAAAGCGGAAAAAGAGGGTTTACCACAAATAGCCCACCTGTTTAGGGCTGTCGCTGCGGCCGAAAGCGTCCACTCGCGGCGGCACTTTGCACTACTCGAGTCGGTTGCCGACACACAGACCAACCTAGAGCAAGCGTTTCAGTCTGAAACAACAGTCAACGGAGTTTATTACCCGAAAATGTTGCAGGAAGCGGAAGAAGATGGCGAAAAGGCAGCGACTACAGTGTTTTCTCAGGCTCGTGATGTCGAAGCCGTCCACGCTAGGCTCTACAAGAAAGCGCTTGACCATTTGATAGCGGAGGAATTTACTGAATATTATGTCTGTACAGTTTGCGGTTACACCGTTGAAAGAAAGCCACCGGAAAAGTGCCCCGTTTGCGATGCTCCGAAACCTAAATTTAAAAAGGTAGAATAACCGGCGCGAACTTGTGAAAGATTATGGGCGCGCATCATGTGTGCAGGTTAGAAAGTTTTTTATTCTTACCAACAAAAGTTAGTTAGAGGTGTCTGTAATGGGTAAGAAAGGAAGAGAAATAGTGAAAGTTGACATCAAAGAACTGTTGAAAGATCTGAACAGTGCCTACGCTGATGAATGGATAGCGTTTTTCTACTACACTTGGGCAGCAGACTTCATTGAGGGCCCAGATTACCCAACAGTGGCCAACGAACTTGATAGAATCGCAAAAGAAGAGTTCGAGCACATGTCAGAACTGGCTGACAGAATCTTCGAATTGGGAGGGGAACCGGAAAGAGATCTCGAAGATTTACAGAAAATAGCAAACTGCAAGAAAGTTGTATTCCCCAAGAACGAAAGAGACCTTGAAGGCGTACTCAACGCTGTTGCCGAGGCAGAAGGATGCGCAATCGACGTATACAATAAGCTTCTCAAGAAGGTGTCTGCTTGCTATGAGAAGGATGTAAGAACCTTCCACCTAATAGAACATATACTATCAGAAGAAATACAACACGAAGAAGCCTTCGAAAACCTGCTGGAGAAAAAGAGAAGATAAGCATTAGATATCCCCGACCCCTATTCCTCATTTCACTCTCATTTGAGGGTATCCAAGACTGGATGTCGACACCCAGTGGACACGTCGCTTCTCAGCTATTTCTAGGAGCAACAAAAAATACGTACTATGAACAAAGGGTATTCTGAGGGAACAAAATTAAGCATCGAAATAGAAAAGTTCGCTGACGAGTGGGGTCCAGAGAAAATACTGCAAGTCTATGATCCAAAGGTGGGGATGAAAGGCGTTCTGGTCATTGACAACACAACTCTTGGCCCAGGCAAAGGCGGAATCAGAATGTTACCCACCATCACAACAGAGGAAATCTTTCGTTTAGCCAGAACAATGACATGGAAATGTGCCCTCGCAGAGTTACCTTTCGGAGGAGCAAAATCCGGCATAGTGGCTGATCCAAAGAAGATATCCAAAGAGAAGAAGATGGAAATAATACGAGCCTTCTCCAGAGCCCTGAAACCCGTATGTCCGAAACTCTACGTAGGCGCACCAGACATAAACACAGGAGAAGAAGAAATGGCTGTTTTTGCTAAGGCAAACGGCTCCATGAAGGCTTCTACTGGAAAACCAGCTAACATGTGTGTAAAGCATGGTGAGAAATGCGGTATTCCTCATGAATATGGCTCCACGGCTGTTGGAGTAGTCCAAGCTACAGCTACAGTGGCAAATTACATAGGCTTAGACATTAAGGATGCAACAGTGGCGGTAGAGGGCTTTGGAAATGTTGGTTCCTATGTTACCAACTACTTAACACAGATTGATGTGAAAGTTGTGGCAGTTTCTGATTCCAAGGGTTGCATATACAACCAAGACGGGTTCAACTTCAAAAAACTATATAAAGTGAAGAAGGAAACGACGTCGGTTATAAATTATAGACCTGGAAAGGTATTAGAAAACAAGGAAATCTTTGAGCTTCCAGTAGACATTCTTATTCCTGCTGCTCTTTCTGATGTTATCACAAAGGACAACGTAGACGTTGTCAAAGCAAAGATGGTAGTTGAGGCTGCTAATATTCCAGTAAGGCCGGAAATAGAGGAAGTTTTACGGAAGAGAGGAGTCATGGTTGTGCCCGACATTCTTGCAAATGCTGGTGGAGTAATATCTTCTTATGCTGAATATATGGGTTACAATCCAAAACGGATGTTAAAACTTGTCCAGAAAAAGATTCATCGAAACACTAGAACCGTTTTAGAATATGCTGAGGAAAAAAACATAGGACTGAGAGATGCAGCCTTAAACATTGCCAAAGAAAGAGTAATCAGCGCCCGTCGTCGTTTGGAGACAGGCTAAATCTCAAGTATTTCGATGGCGGCTGTTGGACAGCTTTTGACGCAAGTAACGCATCCTAAGCATGTTTCTGCCATCTCATTGCATTCTGAACAAAGCTGTTTCGCCCTGATGCCTAGACAAGCTTCAGAATTCACGACCTTTACTTTTCCATCGTGAAGTTCTAAAACGAATTCAGGGCAAAGCGTGACACATGCTCCGCATCCATCGCATAGTTCTGAGTTGATTTGTATTTTAGGCATTTTTCCTCATTAACTAACCTATGAAGAGAACCCTAAAAACATTTCCCGCGTCTTTACTCACGGAGTTCTCTCCAAGGTCACTTCGACAATCCCTCTCTCAGAGTTTCGGAGAATCAGTACTTCCACTTTTTCTTCAGCTTTTCTTTTTTGAATTTCCTTCACCAGTCCTTCTATGTTATTTATGGTCTTACCTGCAAATTCAAGGACTATATCGCCGGGGACTATTCCAGCGTTGTCTGCGGGGCTACCCGCTATCACTCTTGCAACAAGAACTCCTCTATCAACGGGTAAACCGTAGTAGGATGCAACTTGTCTGGTAACAGTTAATCCATTTACGCCAAGCCAAGGTCTAATCATTTCTCCGTGAACAATGATTTCGTTGGTGCATTTCTTCGCTGAATTTATGGGAATGGCGAAGCCTATGCCATGAGCGAAGGGAATTATCGCTGTGTTGATGGCGACAACTCTTCCCTGCATGTCCACTAGCGGTCCTCCACTATTTCCCGGGTTTATGGCAGCATCAGTTTGAACGAGACTCTCTATCATGCCTCTTTTTGATTCTATGGATCTGTTTAGAGCACTTATCACCCCAGAGGTAACTGTTGGGCCCCCAGAAAGTCCGAAAGGATTGCCAATAGCAAAGACTCTTTGACCCACCCTTAATTTATCGGAGTCACCTAGCTCTGCGGCTGGGAGTTTTTCCTCCTTCACTTTGATAATAGCCATGTCGTGGGTTGAGCATGTTCCTCTGACTCTGCCTTCTAATACACGCCCATCAGCCAACGTCACGCCGATTTTCTTTGCGCCCACAACTACATGGTTGTTTGTTAAAATTTGACCGTCTGTATCGATTATGGTTCCTGAGCCCATTCCTTTAACAGGGACTGCCCTGTAGAAAATATGTTGGAGAAGCTTGATGGTGCTTATGTTAACTACGCTACGACTTACTTTGTCTAACACTTCTAGAACTGAAGCTTCATCATAATTTGACATGTTATTTCCCACAAGACTTTGTTATGATTGAGAAAATTTCTGTTTTTCGGTTTTGACGTTTATTCTTGTTGCTAGTGGAGGGAGAGGGGAGAGTCACAAAGCCTAAAGAGTCACTGCTAGGGTCAAATCTTGCGCACGCGAAATATGACGGTCAATGGGGTCTAGGCGCTAGGGAGAGGAGTTGGGTCGCAGAGATTCTCAGCTTTCGTTGCTACTCGTCCACATTGCCTACATAAGTACTTTGCGTTCGTGACAAGCGGGTAATATTCATCGAAGGTGGCTCCATCTTCTATGATCTTACATAGATGTTTCTCATGGCCTACATGGCGCTTATGATAAAGTGGCATAGTACTTTTTCACCTCCTTTTGTTAAAAAATAAGGTTTTGCTGCTTCTTTCATGTTAAATCTCTCAAACACGTTTAGAGGTCATTGTACTAAAGTCATGTCTTGTCCGCAACAAACTAGGGTTCCAGCGCCTGCTTCTAACACTTTCACTTTGTTCCCACATATCTCACAAACGTATATCTCACCCTCATTAGTCATGTTATTCACCTACCTCCTGCACTGTCTTAAACATACATATATATTAAATTCCCAGATTCTTTCAGTACTACGCAACTTAATTTGAGACCCATATAATTACGTTTCCATCTTGTAAACATCTCAAAAACAACGAGTTGATAGCCGTAGCAGCAAAGGCTTTTGATATATGTGATGAAACTAGAGACTTCACACAAAAAAGATGCACGCTGAATCTTGGAGGCAGTATTTGATAAGTAAAAGATTTTTTTGTGGCTTTACAACCAACTAGAAGTTCTTATATTTTTAGAAACAGAGAATGATTGGGTAATTTAAATGTCTAAGTGGAAATGCACCGTTTGTAACTACATTTATGACGAAGAAAAAGAAGGCAAACAGTTCAAAGACCTAAGTCCTAGTTGGGTATGTCCTGTTTGTGGAGCACCCAAATCAGCGTTCGTTAGAATTGGGAGGAAAATACTAGAAAAGAAGACTGTTACTGTTCCGACTGTGGCGGAAAAAATTGTTGAACAACTAGCAGCAATAGGCGTAAAATACATCTACGGAATTCCCGGCGATTCAATCTTGCCCCTCATAGAAGCTTTAAACAAACAAAACAAGATAAAATTCGTCTTGACAAGACATGAAGAAACCGCTGCCTTCATGGCGTCGGCCCACGCAAAACTCACCGATGAAATCGGAGTATGCTTATCCATTGCTGGTCCTGGAGCAACCAACCTTATTACAGGGCTGATGGACGCTGCCACCGATGGAGCGCCAGTCCTAGCTTTAACGGGACAGGTTCCTCAAGTTTTCTTGGGAAGCGAGTCCCTGCAGGAGATTGATCAGATTGAACTATTCGGACCGTTCACGGTTTTCAACGAAACAATCGCCAAGCCTGCTCAAGTGATCAGTTTGACCGTGTTAGCTGTGAAAAATGCATATCTTAAACGTGGAGTGGCACTGTTAAGCCTGCCCACAGACGTTCTCGCAGAAGAGTTGGAGGATGAAATATGGAAGCCAGAGGAGCACCTTTTCAAACAAATAGTGGCTCCCTTGGATGAGGACGTAGAGAAAGCAGTGAAACTCATTGATGAGAGCAGTAGACCAATAATTTTGGGAGGTTGGGGCATACGGAACTGCGGTAAAGAAGTTATTGAATTCGCAGAGAAAATATCTGCATCAATTGCGACCACTTCCAGAGCCAAAGGCGTCATCCCAGAGACTAATGGTTTAGCTGTGGGCGTTTTAGGGTCCATAGGCACCCGTTTTGCGGCTAAAGCGATGACTAAAGCGGACCTTATCATCGTCATTGGGTCAGGGTTTAGGCAGAGAAATCTTGTGCCAAACCTACCTATAGTTCAAGTAGATATTGACGGTGTGAAGCTTGGAAAAAGTTTTCCGATAAAGGTTGGTCTAACTGGTGACGCAAAAGCGGTTTTGAAAAAGTTAATCGCCAAAGTGTCTGCAAAGAAGCCGAATGAGAAGTACTTTGACGAGATAAAGAAAATCAAAGAGGAGCATCTTAGAGAGATAAGGGAAGACTCAGAAAACATGTCCGTTCCTATATATCCAGGCTTGGTGATTCAAGCCATAAAAAGACACGCTGAAAAAAACGCCATAGTCACCGTTGATGTAGGAGACCACACATACTGGTTCTACAAAAAATACACCTGCGACGGTGAAAAAACCCTCATATCAGCCAACATGGCAAGCATGGCCTTCGCGTTTCCAGCTTCCCTCGCAGCCCAAATAGGTTTCCCTAACAGGCAGGTGATATGCGTTACAGGCGACGGAGGATTCAGCATGCTGATGGCTGACTTCACTACAGCTGTTTACAATAGGCTCCCCGTAAAAGTCGTAGTATTCAACGACAACAAACTGAAGAACATAAAAAAAGAACAGATGATGTATGGGTATAGAGAATTTGGAACAGAATTTGTTAACCCAAACTTCGCGGAATTTGCGAAGTCTTGTGGTGGAGAGGGCTATCGGGTGGAAAAACCAGAAGAATTGGATACGGCTTTGGAACTGGCTTTCAAATCAGATAAGCCAGTCATTGTTGATGTCGTCGTGGACCCTGAGAAGATGTCTCCAATGATAACGGTGGCTCCTAAGGACTAGAAAGGCTGAGTGAATATTGTGCCAGCTACAGAGAAAATTGAGTTGAAACCGATAGGTTTCGTCAAAACGAAGGCAGTTGGAAAAGAAGTTAGGGACCCAAGTAACGTTTCAAAGATAGTTCTTCGCCAGGATTTGACAGAAGCTTTGGACGGCATTGAAGATTTTTCGCATTTATTTGTAATATTTTGGATGCATGAAATTTCAAAGGAAGAGAGAAGAACGATGAAGGTTCATCCTAGGGGTAGAATGGATATGCCTCTGCTGGGAGTTTTTGCAACACGAACACCACATCGTCCAAATCCAATAGGACTTACATTAGTTGAGCTTTTAAGAGTAGAGGGCAACATCGTAACTGTTCGCGGTCTCGACGCGTTTGATGGTACACCAGTCTTGGATATAAAGCCGTTTGATCACTGGGACAGGACGGAAGATGTGAAGGTTCCTGAATGGTGGATGAGACTGGAGAAGGAAAGATCCGAAAAACGCAAAGCCAACAAATAAGCATTTCATGGCTTGAGTCATCGGCGAATAGAACAATGACACATACCTTACTATCTAATTTTCCCAATTTCTTTTTTGGACATTTCCATGCTAAGTAGGATTAGTTGCGCTTACATTAGCGAGTTGTTTTAGCACTCTCAAAGCGATTAACGTAATCCATTTGCTACGTTTGCCTTTCGCTTCAATGTTGGTTTGCATTCTTCCAACTGGAGTGGCTTCAAGTATCCATGTGCCATCGTTTTGTCGTTTTTGCAAAAGGATTTGAACAGCATCTGAGAGACGATTATCTTCGACGTAGCCTAGTTTTGTTAAGACGTCAAGTCCTCTTAGCACGTTGTAGCTGTAAAACCATGGAAACCCAAGCTTTAGCCACGATTGTCTAATCACTCGATAGTTGTGATGATCCGCCTTGAAAAGGTGATGCATGAGGAGAAATTCTGCACCATTTTCTATTGCATCCTTCATCTCTTTGGTTAATTGTTTGTTCGGAATTTCGCTGAAAGCCTCAAGCGGACAGATTGTTCCATAAAAGCATCCATGTGTGTCTTTGATGTGTGCTCGCCAGTAAGGGCAGAGCCATCCGCCGTCTTTGTTTTGAATCTTTATGAGCCATTCTAGAGCCTTTTTCACTCGAGCATCATCTTTGTATCCCATGCGAATCAATGCTGCTGCAACGTTGCCAGTTAGACATGAATATTGATGTTCATACACCAATGTAGACACCCACTCATTGACCTGAGGTAATTTTCTTCCTTTCTTTCGCAATGATTCGTATTCCCTCATCGCTTGTTCCAGACTGTAACCTGAAAAGCCGCCTTCATCGTGTTGAAATTGAAAAATGTACTCGCAAGCTTTTCTAACTCTCTCATCAGTTTTGTCCATTCCCAATTGACTTAGGATCATTATTTGCCAATAGGAAGATTTGTATTTGGGCAGATATGGACTCGTGGGATCTTCCCAGTACCCATGTGGGTTCTGGTTTGCGATGATTTTTGTCACAGTTAGAGATTCAGGAATCGCTCTCTTTGCAGCTATTACTTGTGGGTCATCTTCACTTTTGTCAAAAATATACCGTAGAGTAAAATAGCGAACAGACGGGTTAGACCATTCGAGAAGCCAATTTATTGGAGTTTCTTTCAATATTTGAGTCCAGTTCTTCAGGAAATATACCACCCGACTCGTACGGGAAAAGACCACGGTAGTTAAGGGTTATTTGGTTTTCGTTACTTTCTTTGCGAATTCCTTTCCAAACTCAAAGCATTTCTGGATTTCATCTTTGTCAGGAACCCATTTAACCGTCAAGGCAGGAGCAACTATTTCCATACCTGCTTTTTTCAGACTTTCTTCAATAGTTTTAACTGCTCCACCACCCCAGCCATAAGAGCCAAAGGCAGCAGCCATTTTATTTCTCGGTCTTAATCCTTGCATTTCCTCTAGAAATGGAGCCACGGTTGGTAGAACCCCACTGTTAATGGTTGAGGAGCCAATAAGTATCCCTTTCGCTTCGAGAAGCTCTTTAATGATGTCTCCTCGATCTGAAAATGGAAGCCTAAACAGCATCACCTCAACACCTTCGCTGGTGATGCCTTCAATCATAGCTTTAGCCATTTTTTCTGTGCTACCCCACATGGTATCGTACACAACCAGAATCTTTTTCTCCGCCTCGCCCTTTGCCCAGCTGAGATAAGCTTCAACTATTTTTGTGGGGTTACTACGCCAGATGATGCCATGGCTTGGCGCAATCATTTCAATCTTTAAACCTAGTTTCTGGATTTCCTCGATCTTCCTTATTATCAATGAACTGAACAGCCACAAGATGTTAGCGTAATATTTAGCAGCCTCATCCATCAGTATTTTTTCATCAACTTCATCATCGAATCGTTTTGATGTTGCTAAGTGTTGTCCGAAAGCGTCATTAGGTAAGAGTAGGGCGTCTTTCTCTATATAGGTGAACATGCTATCTGGCCAGTGAAGCATAGGAGCTTCAATAAATCTTAAGCTTCTTTCACCTAGATTTATCTCGTCGCCAGTTTTTACAACTTGGAAATCCCAGTTGCCAAAATAGTGTTTTTGCAATCCCTCTTTGCATCGAGCAGTGCCTATCACCTTTGCTTGAGGAGCTAGTTTCAAAATTTCTGGGATGGCTCCAGAATGATCTGTTTCAACATGGTTAGCCACGACATAGTCTATCTTAGAGGGATCAATGATCTCCCTAATCCTTTCTATCATCTCTTCCGCGAAAGGACCATAAACGCTATCGATTAGAGCCGTTTTTTTGTCGACGATTAGATAGGCGTTGTATGTGGTTCCGCGATGGGTTGAGTAGGTGAAGCCGTGAAAATGTCTAATATTCCAGTCGACAGCTCCAACCCAGAAAATATTTTCTAAGACTTTAATGGGAGGCATATCAAGTTTCACCTAGTGGGAATTGATATTTCATCGATACTTAATAATTCATTGGTATTAATCTTCTCTCTATTTTTATGAAAAATGTTCCTATTGGACTGGGGTTAGGATGAAGTGCCAAAGGTGGAAAGCAACAGCAGGATTGTTATGAACTTAGACTTGCCTTCACAATCCTCTCAGCAACAGTTTTCCCCAATTTTCGGCATTCTTCTAAGCCTTTTTCGTTAGGTGCGTATTTAATTAATAAAGCAGGCTCAACGACTTCCATCTCAAACTTGTTTTTCATGATTTCCAACAGCATGTGAGGAGCCTCCCCGCTCCAGCCGTAGGAACCAAACGCTGCTCCTACCTTACCTTTTAAATTAATCTCTTTGACCGCCACTTCTTCCAAGAGTCTCTTCATATCCACACCTATGTCATGGTGGTAGGTGGGCATTCCAAGAATTATGGCTTCTGCCTCCGCTAAGTCTGCTGGTTTCGCAAAGTATTTCACTTCAACATCTACGCCAGCTACTGTTTTTGCGCCTTTTGCAATCGCTTTAGCCATTTTTCCAGTATTTCCGGTTTGGCTGTAGTAGAGTATAAGCAGTTTCAGCAGTTTCGGCATGTTTCAAGCCTCAATTCGTGTAATATGAAGGGAAATATAACTGTTGCGCGTAAACATCCATTAAGTGGTAAATGTGAAAATGTCTCTTATTTCTTCTTAAGAACAGTCAGTTCTTTCTTTCCTTAAGCCTCATCAGATAATGATTGTCTTTAAAGCCCCCTATCTTTGATTTCAAAAACCATTTTTGCGTTGTTTTAGGGAAAGTATATCTAAACCTAATTCAGATTAAATATGAATGTGGTAATTGATCTCGTAGTTCAGGCATTGATTCTTGCCGTTTCATTGGTTATTTTGGCTTTGAGTAGCCATTATACAATAAAATCGATAGAAAAATTGATTGAGCTCACTGGCTTGAGTGAAGCCTCTGCAGGTTTCGTGATTCTTGCGGTGATGACTTCAACTCCAGAAATAATTGTAGCGCTTTTTTCAGTTCTTCAAGGGACTCCTGGAATCAGCATAGGAGACATTCTTGGATCAAACGTATTCAATGTAGGGGCAGTTCTTGGCATACTAGGAATGCTTGGTTTCCTCAAAACATGTTGTACAGACCTTTTGGTAGAGCTAACAGACATCCTCTTTCTCACGTCCTTAATCCCGCTACTGCTTGTTATATTCAAAGTTGGGAGCCCAATCATCGGTGTTATTCTTTTAGGAACTTTTTCAATCAGTGTTTATTTTATGGCAAAAAAGAGAACGCCGAAAGTCAGCGCAAGCGATTCTGCAATAGTTGGGAAGGCAAGCAGGAAAAGGGCTGTTGCAGTGTTGATTTTCAGTTTCGCTTGTGTTATTATAGCGGCACGTTTAGTGGTTTCATCTGGCTTTAACATTGCTCTCATTCTCGGTGCTCCGCCGATCTTGATTGGAGCAAAAGTAGTTGCGATAGGTACTTCCTTGCCTGAACTCACGCTAGACCTCACAGCTGTTAGACGAGGACGTGTTCAACTGGCAATTGGAGACATTATTGGTTCCAACCTAACAAATTTGACTCTGGTATTAGGATTAGTTCTTCTCACTTCACCCTTTGCAGTTGATATGGCAATCTTCACAGAAATTCTCCCGTTTTTGCTAATAACAACCATTATTTTCTGGCGTTTTCTCACAAGAGGCGGTGTGTCACAAGTCGGTGGCATAATTCTGATAATGATATATATTCTATTTCAAGCCGTCATCTAAATGAAAATGTGCGTCAAGATTGCCTTCTTGAAATGAAATTTTTTATTCTGGAAAAATGATACCTAAAGACCATATTAAGGAAATTCCGAGAATAAACAGAAAGAATTGAACGACAGATTTTTTGAAGCTTTTCTCCTCATGCAGCTCGGGGATCAACTCGGAGGCTGCAAGATAAATGAAACCGCCCGCTAAAAGCGCTATCAACAATCCACTTAATGCTTGAATCATTTCTATCAAGAAAACTGCGACGATTCCTCCTAAAACAACTGTTGTGGCAACCACAAAATTAAGCAACAGAGCTCTACTCCTCTTAAAACCCGCATAAACCAGAATCCCATAGTCTCCCATTTCCTGAGGAAACTCATGGAAAATCACAGCAATAGTTGTAGCCAATCCCACCGAGAATCCAATCAAGAAACTGGCAGCAATAACTGTTCCATCAACAAAGTTATGGACTCCGTCACCAATGAGGTTCAAATAGGCAAAACCTCTAGTTGCAACTCGATCGGCAATCTTACTTGATATATCGGCTTCATGAGGGTGCCCATGGTACCAGTAAATAAACCGTTCAAGAAAGAAGAACAAGGTGAATCCAAGGGCTAGGTAGATAAACACAACTGACTCCCCCTCAAAAAACTCTATAGCCTCTGGGAGAAGATTAAAGTACGCCGCTCCAAGGATTGACCCGGCGGAAAAAGCGATGAGGACTAACAGGATGCTGTGCAACGTTTTTTCTTTTAGAGATAAGGCATATATTCCAACCAATGAGAAAAGACTGACGACAACGGTTGCAATAATGATATTAATCAAACTGGACAATCTGTTTTCACTTCCTTTTCAGTAACCCTTACGTACTATTAAGTTTTCCAGATCTAACAAAAAACTAGATTTAATAACAAAAGACTGAACATTATTTACTATTAGCGCGGGGTTCCAATGCACGAACATCTTCATCGACCCAAAGGTCTAAGATATCTTGGAATAGCCCTCGGCATCACCTTATCTTTCTTCATCATCGAATTAGTCGGAGGAATTCTAACAAACAGTCTAGCCCTCCAAACAGACGCTTGGCACATGCTGAACGACACCTTTGCCCTAGTCTTCGCCATCGTAGCCGCATGGTTTGCATTGCGACCTGTCTCGGTGAAAAGAACCTATGGCTATTATCGTGCAGAGATTCTCGCTGCCTTTTTGAACGGCATCTTCCTATGGGTGATCGTGATTTTCATCTTCTACCAGGCCTTTCAGCGGATTCAAAATCCAGATCCAGTGGAAAGCTTAAACATGCTGGTCATTGCTGTTTTAGGTCTCGTAGCCAACGGACTAACTGCACTAACACTTTCAAGGTCAAAGGATGAAAGTCTAAATGTTAAAGGCGCCTTTCTACACGTGGTCGCCGACACCCTAGGCTCGATAGGAGCAATTTCCGCCGGGCTAATCATGTTTTTCACCGGATGGTTCCAAGCAGACCCTTTAATCAGCATGATGATAGGCGTACTAATTTTCTATAGCTCCGGAAGACTCATCCGAGACTCCTTGAACGTTCTTCTCGAAGGCGTTCCTTCTCACATCGACGTAGGTGTGCTAGAGCGCAGAATAGTTGAACTGGAAGACGTGAAAAAGGTTCATGATCTCCACGTGTGGTGTATCACTCCAACTAAGATGTGTTGCATGAGTGGTCATGTAGTAGTGAAAAAAGGGGCAGACAGAAAGAAGTTAATCGCGACTTTGATTGACATGTTAAAAGAAGAGTTTGGAATTGACCACACCACTATTCAACTAGAGGACGAAGGCTATCCAAAAGCAGTTGGCGAACACTAGAAATAAGTGCCCTAGAAGCAATGCACTAAGATTTTTAAATTAATATTATTAACCGCTAGCCACAAATTGAACGTCAATTACCCTTGAACTATTCCTCACCTATCTATCAACTTGAGTTTGAGACGAAACAGAAAAAAAGATGGGCACACAAAAAAGCATTTACCGCACAGAACATGCGGTTGAAGCCTTTAACTTCTATTTCACTTCAATTTTCAATGCAGGACTAGGTTTCGCTTTTAACGGCACTGTCACTTTGAGCAATCCATTACTGAATTTGGCGTCCGCTTTCTTGGGAATAACTTTTAATGGGAAATGTAGATGTCCATGAAATTCTAAGTCTGTCCTCTCTGCTTGGACATGGATGATGTCCTCATGCATGCTAAGGTTTATGTCCTTCTTTTTCACTCCAGGCAAATCGACCTCGACAACGTAGTTTTCACCTGCAGCGTCAAGACACGCAAACATGTGTGGAGGCACTATAACTTTTTCAGACAATATTCATCACCTCATTACTCTTTTTTTTTATTTTCCTCTTATAAGAATTTGCCCAAATTTTTCATAAAAATCTGAACAAATTTTTAACGGGTTGGATAGCCCATTATTTCGCTATCCGATCCGAGAGATATAATATGACATACGTCATATTTATATTTTACGTTACCTATAACATACATGGAAGCAACCCGCTAAAGGCAGCTACAAAAAACAAACAAATTTTAAGAAGCTTCATGGTTTTAACTAGGAGTTACCAACATGAACTCAGATTATGAGGATTGGGATCGAATCTACAGAAGGCATCCCTTAGAAGCCCTACCTTGGGAACTCGGCAAACCAAGGAAAGTTCTAGTTGAACTGGTTGAGAAAGGGCTGATAAAGAAAGGAAAAGCCTTAGACATATGTTGCGGGGCTGGAACCAACACGCTTTACTTGGCTCAAAAAGGCTTCCAAGTCACCGGGATAGACATCTCTTCTAAAGCCATAGAACACGCAAAAGAAAAAGCCAGAAAGACAAACACAAGAATTCAATTCCAAATACAGAACTTTCTGAACCTTCCCTTTAAAGATGAAGAGTTCGACTTTGTCTTTGACATGGGCTGCTTCCACCACGTGCTGATCAAGGACAGAAGCACCTACATAAAAGGTGTACACCGAGTTCTGAAAACCGGTGGCTCCTATCTTATGGTCTGCTTTAGCTACAGGAACGGCCCAGCATGGAATCACTTCACTAAAGAACAGATAATCCAGCTTTTCTCAAACCACTTCAAAATCAAAAACATCGAGCACATAGCTTCTGTTGAAGGAGACGGCTACATTCGATATTTCTATTCAGTTTTGATGGAAAAGAAGGAGATGTAGAGGCTTTTCAGTGTAAACGAGTTCTTGCCAAATAAGCCGACACATAACATGCTGCGTTAAAAGAATTAAGATTAGTTTCTGTGAGAAACAAGTTTGTGTACTCTTAAGATTAACCAAAGAAAGGCATCAAAAATAGGTATACAACGTAAAGTATTAAAATCCCTTAAGTGTTGATTAACGGATAAATTGAGGTTGATAATAAATGCCAAAAGTGAAGGTTGACTGGACCAAGTGTGATGGTGATGGCATATGTGTGGACGTTTGCCCTGTGGACGTGTTTGAACTTCAAGATCTTCCTGAATATCCAGATACCAAGAAATCTGTTCCTGTTAGGGCAGAGGATTGCATTCTTTGTATGGCTTGCGTGACTTCGTGCCCCACAGAAGCCATAACTGTGGAAGAAGAATAAAGATCGCTATCAGAAGACTAAACGCGCTGAGTAACAACTAAACGTATTGCAAAAACACGACGTCACTTTTCGTTAAGTCTGTTATACTTTCCTCTTTGTATGCCCATTTTTCAAAGCTCATACTATGAAATGGAACTAGGCTGATGTCCTACTTTTTTTCTAGAAGTTTTAGGGTTTCGCGGCAGAAGTTTGGAAGATCAGCTGGGAAACGGGAAGTCACTAGATTTCCGTCCACCACAACCGACTTATTTAGGTAAATTCCACCAGCGTTCTTCAAGTCAGTGGACACAGAGACATAGCAAGTAGCCTTTTTTCCCTTCAATACATCAGCCTCTATGAGAAGCTGGGCTCCATGGCAGATAGCAGCTATCACTTTTCCCTTTTGGGAGGCTTCCTTCGCTAAATCGACCATGCCCTTATTTGTTCTCATGTGGTCTGGGGCACGTCCTCCCGGGATAATGATTGCCACGTAATCATCAATGTTAACGTCTTTGGGAGAAAGGTCGGATTCCATTGTGAGTCCATACTTGCCGTTGTAGGCAACTTTGGCTCTAGGTCCCACTACGGCCACTTTGTAGCCTGCTTCTTGGAAGCGGTAGTAAGGGTACATTAATTCTTTATCTTCGAAACCGTTTTCTATAAAGAGCAACACTTTCTTCATTGTCTTCAACTCTTAAATTCATGTTGAACTGAGATTAGTTTGGAACATTGCCTTAAATATGTTTCATAAACCGAGAAGAATTAAGTTAAGACCGCTTGCAACTTTTCAATCAGTTTCTTTTTCTCATTCTCGTCGGCTTTGATCTGTTTGCCTACTTTCCTCCAGTCGCCCGAACAACGTTCGTACTTGGAGGTTTCGCCAATAACTTCGTGAATTACTTCGTCGATTTTCTCTCTATTCTCGTCAGTGACCTCTATTCCAGCTTCTTTTAAGGCTCCTTTAAACCATCTCCAACAACCCATGCACCTACCTCCAGACACGTTTTTGTCTTTGGTTAAATTAAATTTTGTGATTAGTTGTGTTTTGAGTCTTTAGTGGTTGTTTTCTATGCCGAAAGGCTTATAAAGATGTTATGAAGATATTTTCATATGAAAACTAATTCATTTGTTTGGTGATCCGCATGAAACAGAACCTAAGCGAAACTTGTCATCTATTCTTTTCAACACTATCAAACCCAACACGATTAGCGATTCTAGAACTCCTCCGCGATGGACCAAAGAATGTAACTGAGATTTCTGAAACTCTAAATCAAGAACAGAGCATGATCTCGCATAACCTTAGACCCCTCGAGAGATGTGGTTTTGTCTTTTCAGAAAGAAAGAAAAAAGAACGTTTCTACTTTTTGAACAAAGAAACAATGGGATCACTATTCAAAACATTTGCCTACCACGCCGAAAAATACTGCCCAACAAAAGGAAAATGTTTAACAAGCCGAGAGCTTCAAGAACAGAAGAAGAAAAACGCTTCAAATTCATTGTATGTGAATCGTTACTGAATGGAAGTGAAAAAAATGGTTTTAAGAAGCATAGTTAAAATCGACGAAGAAAAATGCACAGGATGTGGATTATGCGTACCTGCATGTGCAGAAGGAGCCCTCAAAATCATTGATGGAAAAGCCAAGCTGATCAGCGATAAATACTGCGATGGTTTAGGAGCCTGCCTAGGAGAGTGTCCTGAAGGTGCCCTAATCATTGAAGAGAGGGAAACAGAAAAATTCGACGAAAAAGCAGTAAAAGAACATTTAAAGACACAACAAATAGTTCCTGCAGTTCACCATAACCATGCTAGCCATCATTCCTGCCCCTCAGCAAAAGTAATGCATTTTGAAAGAAATCGGACAGAGAAAGAAACTGTGACCACTCCAGAGAAGAGGAAATCCATGCTGTCTCACTGGCCTGTGCAACTGACATTATTGCCCCCCACTGCACCGTTCTTTGAAAATGCGGATCTGTTAATAGCTGCTGATTGTGTGCCTTTTGCCTACGCAAGCTTTCACAGCGACTTTTTAAAAGGCAAAACAGTTGTGGTTGGATGCCCTAAACTTGATAATGCCGAGTTCTACAAGGAGAAACTAACTGAGATATTCAAGCGATCCAACGTTAGAAGCGTTACTGTGGTTAATATGGAGGTTCCATGCTGTTTTGGCTTATATCGTCTCGTCAAAGAAGCCTTGGATTCTTCGGGAAAGGTCATTCCTTTGAGGCAAGAAACAATCAGCATAAAGGGAGATAAAATCTCTCAGCCCCGCCTCACGTAGGCACTCAGAGAGGTGAAGAAATCTTGTTTGGATCAGACCCCAAAACTTGTCCTGGCATAAAAAAGTTTGTTAGACCTATCCCTGAATATTTCCCGTGCCCTAACTGCGGAGGAAACGTGGAGATCTGGAGCGACGAAGACGCTGGGATATGTGACAACTGCAACAAAGAAGTTAGCAGACCTGGAAAGGAACAGTCGTGCTTAGACTGGTGTGAACACGCGGATGAATGTAGAGAAATAATCAAGCGTATGAAGCGTTAATAGCGTTTAAGTTGATGAGTGCAAGGAAGTGTGAAGATTATTGATTGATAAAAGCCAAGTGGTTGAAGCCTTAAGGAAAGTCGTAGACCCTGAGATCGGCATAAACATCATAGATCTAAACATGCTCAGAAGCGTAAGGATTCAAGAAAAAAGCGTTTCAGTGACAATCGCCTTAACTGTCCCCTCGTGTCCTCTAGCAGATAAAATAAAGGCTGATGTAGAAAACACAATAAAAGGCATAGAAGGCGTGGAGGGTGCAGAGGTTCAGTTCACATCCATGACTGAAAATGAAAGAAAACAAATCTTTTCGCGGTTCAACCCAAATAGAGCCATCGTGAAGCTTCCTAAAATGGGAATAAAACACATTGTGGCGGTAACTTCAGGAAAAGGAGGAGTTGGGAAATCTGTTGTAGCGGGACTTCTTGCCGTTAACTTCAGGAGACTCGGCTTTAATGTAGGAATTCTAGATGCTGACCTCACGGGTTCCAGCATACCCAAAATATTCGGGGTGAACAAGGTTGTAATCGATTCCAGCGGGATCACACCAGCCGTCACCAACTTAGGCATCAAAATACTGTCAATGAATCTGATCCTTGAAAGCGCAGAGACTCCAGTTATATGGCGAGGTCCCCTCATAAACAAAACTCTTAAACAATTGTATCTGAACGCTAAATGGGGCTCCCTAGATTATTTGCTACTCGATCTGCCACCAGGCACTAGCGATGTGCCCCTCACCATATTTCAAGCTTTTCCTGTTGACGGGGTTGTGGTTGTTTCGTCACCCCAAGAGTTGGTTGGTATGATCGTGGAAAAAGCTGTAAACATGGCTAAAAAGATGAAGGTTCGAATACTCGGATTTATTGAGAACATGAGTTACTTCGAGTGCACCAAATGTGGGGAAAGAATGAAACTGTATGGAGCTTCCAAGAGAAATGAAATCGCAAAGAAACATGACATTCCTTTTCTAGGTGCCATGCCAGTAGACCCTCGAATCTCCCATCTTTGCGATTCAGGCAGAATAGAGGATTACAATAGTCCTTTATTCACTAAAATAGCTGACAAAGTCGTTGATACACTGAACGAAACTCGAGTACCGTCAATTATGCCGCCAGCGATTTTATCGGATTAGACGAAGCTTCAAAATGGGAAGAAAAATAGGAGGTAAGGTAAAAAGTGGTAAGTAAAGAAGAACTGAAGAATCTTCTTAGAGAGTTGAGATCAGAGACCGACTTAATAAAGGTTAAAGAAAAAGCTCGAGAGTTCCTCGAAGATGTTGACCCAAAGGTGCTGTCTCTAGCTGAACAGGAACTCATACAGAAGGGAATGGACCCAGAGGAATTAAGAAAGCTCTGTGAAGTACATCTCAAAATACTTTCCATTAAAGAGGAGAAAATGGAAATGGAGTCAGCACACCCAATAAGCATATTAAAAGAGGAACATGGCATCATCTTGAAGAATCTTGACGCCTTAGAAAAGACGATGAAAAAAGTCAACGCAAGCAAAAGTTTTGAACAAATAGAAAACGAGCTGGAACAGATTGAAAGAATAGCGCACACATTAATTGATGCAGAAAAACATCACCAAACAGAAGAGGAAGCTCTGTTTCCTCCTTTGGAAGAACGAGGAATCACTGGACCGCCAAGAATAATGAGAATGGAACATAGAGACTTGAGACAGAGAAAGAAGGCGCTCGGAAAACTTGTAGACGAGCATGACAAACTAGATTATAACGATTTTGTGGAAAAACTACGTGAACTTGAAGGCTACATAGTTCCAACCCTTAGAGCTCACATCGACAAGGAAAATAACATACTCTATCCCACAGCTTTGAAGAGCCTAGAAGAAAAACAATGGAAGACAATGAAAGAGGAATTCGACGCAATTGGCTACTGCTGTTTCACGCCGAGAAGGAAGTAAAGCGCTGCGCGGTATAAAGATGGGAAAACATAGTATTATAACAACCATTAAGGAATTGCTGATCCTTAACTCTAAGGGACGAAGTGAAGAACAAATTTTTTATGAGATTAACCTCAACACAGCACTGCTTCAGAAATACTTAGAGTTCCTTTTAGAATTTGGGCTTCTAGAGGTTTCGAAAAAACCTGGGAGCATCCACTACAAAATCACCTCGATGGGGAATGCTTTTCTAGCTGATCTGAAACGCTTAAAAAGCTTGTAGAGAAACATGAGCTAAAAATTGGGGGAGTTTTTAGAATGTTAGCGACGAAACTTTTGAAGGAAGAACATCGAATCATCGAGAAAGTATTGAATGCACTTGATGCCTTCGCACTGAAACTAGAAAAAGGCGAAAAAGTAAACGCGGAGATTCTTGAAAAAAGTGTAGATTTCATTAGGACTTTTGCGGATAAATGTCATCATGGCAAAGAGGAAGACCGTCTCTTCCAGCTTATGGTAAGGCAGGGATTTTCAAAGAACAGTGGACCCATAGCTGTTATGCTTCAAGAACATGAGCTGGGTAGAAGTTTTGTGAAGGCCATGGCGGATGCGGTAGAAAGATACAAAGGCGGCGACGCATCTTCAAAAAAAGACATTGTCAAAAATGCGAGAGAATATACAAATCTTCTTAGACAACACATCCACAAAGAAGATAATATCTTATATCCACTGGCGAATGAAGTTCTTCGAGAGGAAGATCAGAAGAATCTTATTGACGAGTTTGAAGAGTTTGAGCGCAAAGAAATAGGGATAGAAGTCCACGAAAAGTATCATAGGCTTGCGGAAAAACTTGAAATTGAAGCAAGGCTACCAACGAGGACTGATGAATGAGCTGGACATTTTCAGAAATTTATATAAGCGAGGCAAATGAGACACTTAGAAATCACTTCTTTCGTGAAAGGTAAGGAGGAGGTGAGTGTATGACATCTAAAAAGTTGATGGAATTGCTGAATAATGCAATAGCGCGAGAACTTCAAGTGTCTATTCAGTATATGTGGCAGCATGTTTTAGTTAAAGGCATTGAAAGCGCCGCAGTTGAAGACGTTTTCAGGAATATAGCCATCACGGAGATGAAGCATGCTGAGGAAATTGCAGAGAGACTGGCTTATCTTGATGGAACACCTACTACAAAACCCACGCCCACCTTTGTTGGTGGTAATCTTAAGGAAATGCTTCAAACCGACGTAAAAACGGAGGAGGAGGCAATAGCCCTTTACAAACAAACCATCAAAGTCGCAGGCGAAGAAAGTGACAGCACAACTAGAAGGTTATTCGAAGAAATCTTGAGTGCTGAAGAGGAGCATCACGACACGTTTACGAAACTTCTAGAGAAATGAGCTATAGTAGAAAAAGATGGAGGTGAAAAAATGGAAGGAAATAAACCAAAGATTCTCGTTCTCTTCTACTCAATGTATGGTCACATCTTCAGGATGGCTAAAGCAGTGGTTGAAGGCGTTCGAGAGGCAGGCGGTGAAGCAATCCTTAAACAAGTCGCCGAACTTGTTCCAGAAGAGTTTTGGGATGAGAATATAAAAAAGGCAAAAAAATCAATGAAGAACATTCCAGTAGCCAATCCTCGAAAAGACCTTAAAGGAATTGACGGCGTCATTGTTGGCACTCCAACACGTTTTGGTAATATGTGTGCCCAGATGAGAAACTTTTGGGATCAAACTGGAGGCGATTGGGTGCAGGGTGCTCTCATTGGCAAACCAGCGGCAGTGTTCACTAGCTCCAACACTCAACATGGCGGACAAGAAACTACTATCATCACAACTATGATAACGCTTTTACATCATGGTTGTGTTTTGGTCGGTCTGCCCTACTCTTTCAAAGAGCAGATGATAATGGAAGAAATAACCGGTGGCTCACCATACGGAGCTTCAACTATTGCTGGAGGGATGGGCGAGCGCATGCCATCAGCCAATGAGTTGAAAATGGCAAAGGGTTTAGGCAAACACCTCACGACATTTGCTAAGAAGTTAGCGTTGTAATTCAATTACCTAATGGGTGAATTTTATGAGTAAATTTAAAGTGGAAATAGACAAAAACGCTTGCCAAGGATTTGGAGCATGTGTTGAGCTGTGTCCACAGTTCTTCCAGCTCTCGGATGTCGACGGAAAATCCAGCATTGAAGGAGCTAAAAAAGTAATGAAAGAAAATGAAGTCGTTGCAGAAACATTGGAACTGGACGAACTGGAATGCGTCAGAGAAGCAGCTGAAGCCTGTCCCTTCAACGCCATACACATCGTAAACTTGGAGACCAGCGAGAAACTCATCTAAGACCTGGTGCTTAGCGTGATTGTGAATAAAATTTCTGTAATAATTGGAGGAGAAGCTGGAGCTGGAATAACCCGTTCTGGCTTTCTCTTTGCCAAAGCCTGTCTAAGGGGGGGACTCAATGTTTTTGGCGCCAACGACTACCAATCTCTCATAAGAGGAGGACACAACTTCTACATTGCAAGAGCGGACGCAGAAGAGATTTACTCTCAAGCCGACACCATCGATCTGCTATTGGCGCTAAACAAAGAAACCATTCTTATCCATAAAGACGAGCTTGTCTCGGGAGGAGGAATAGTCTATGATGGAGAAGAGATAGCTCTAAGCAATGAAGAACTGAACAGAGACGACCTAAAACTCTACTCAGTGCCTTTGAAGAGTATAGTCAAGGAACTAGAGGGAGAATTAATCATGAGCAACACTGTGGCTCTGGGCGCTGCGGTCAGCATTCTGAACTATGATTTAGAGATTCTGAACGAAGTTTTAAGGGACACGTTCAAGCCAAAAGTAGCGGAATTAAACATAAAGGCTGCAAAAATGGGATATGACTATGCTCAAGAACACTACGCGGGAAACTTTGAATACCGACTGGAGAAAACTGGCGAGGCTGGAAAACGAAAGATATTTCTCACTGGAAATGAGGCAGTGGGTCTCGGCGCTATCCGCGCAGGCTGTAAATTCTATGCTGCTTATCCCATGACTCCAGCAACTGGAGTACTTCACTTCCTAGCGCCCCTAGAACGAGAATACAATATGATCGTAATACAAACAGAAAACGAAATAGCAGCCATCAACATGGTTGTCGGTGCCTTCTTTGCTGGAGTGAGAGCCATGACAGCCACCTCTGGAGGAGGTTTCTGTCTCATGAGTGAAGGCTTAGGCATGACAGGCATGACCGAGACACCCGCTGTGATAATGCTGGCACAGAGACCTGGACCTAGCACCGGTCTCCCCACCTATTCGGGACAGGGAGACCTCAGATTCGCAATCCACGCCTCTCAAGGAGAGTTCCCAAGAGTGGTCGTAGCTCCAGGAGATGTGGAGGAGTGCTTCTACAAGACCATGGAGGCTTTTAACTTGGCAGAGAAGTTTCAGATTCCTGTCATCCTCCTCACGGATAAGTATCTCGTGGAGAGCCATGGAGCTGTAGAGGTCTTTGACCAGAACAGGATTGGGATCGACCGTGGGCTTCTACTGACCAAGGATGAGTATACGGGTGAGGAAGAATACAAGAGGCACAAACTCACGGAGGACGGTGTCTCACCCAAAGCCATGCCCGGAATGAAGGGAGTCATCATAAGAACCAGTGCCGATGAACACGATGAACGTGGATATACAACTGACAATCCTGAATTAACTACTCAAATGGCTGATAAACGGTTTAAGAAACAGGATGCGCTCATCCAAGAGTTAGAAAATTATGAAACAACCAAGTTTTATGGTCCAGAGGATGCGGATGCAACAATTCTGGCATGGGGATCCACAAAGGGACCAATAAGAGAAGCCATGAAACTTCTTAGTAAGGAAGGACTGAAGATTAACTATCTCCAAATTGTGTATCTAGAACCTTTTCCAGTTGCTGATGTTCAAAAGATTTTGAAATCAGCTAAAAAAACGGTTGTGGTGGAAAACAACAAGACCTCTCAGCTGTCCAGCCTCATAAGAGAACACCTTCTCATGACCGTCGACCACAAGATTCTGAAGTACGATGGGAGACCCTTCAACCCAGAAGCTCTTTCACAAAGGATAAAGGGGGTGCTCTGAAAATGGTGACCCTTGAAGATTTGAAGACGCCGGCAAAGAATACTTGGTGTCCTGGATGCGGTGACTTCGGAATATTGATGGGCCTCAAGAGAGCGCTTATGCAGTTGGGCCTCGAAAGAGAGCAAGTAATGCTCGTGTCAGGCATAGGCTGCCATGGAAAGATGGTTAACTACGTGAACGTAAACGGATTTCACGGTATCCACGGTCGAGTGTTGCCATTGGCGACTGGCATAAAATTGGCGAATCCCGATCTAACTGTGGTGGGCTTTGCTGGAGACGCTGACCAGTACGATGAAGGGTGGGGCCACTTCAGCCACGCGATCAGAAGGAACATCGACATGACCTTAATCGTGCACAACAACATGGTTCTTGGCTTGACTACAGGCCAAACAACGTCCACCAGCCAAAAAGGGTTCAAAACGAAATCGACTCCCTTCGGCTCCATACCTCCAATGTTAAATCCCGTCGCTCATGCGCTGGTTAGCCATGGCACCTTTGTGGCAAGGGGATACTCCGGGGATATGATGCATCTAACTGGCTTGATTGGGGAAGCCATTAAGCACAGAGGCTTTGCCCTTCTTGATGTCTTCCAGCCCTGTGTGACCTTCAACTACCTGAATACCTACAACTGGTTCAAAGAGAGGGTTTACAAACTGGAGGAAGAGAACCACAACGTAACTGATAAGGGGAAGGCTCTGGAAAAAGCCTTTGAATGGGGAGACCGAATCCCTATCGGAATCTTCTACAAAAAAGAAAGACCCACGTACCGTGACAGTCTTCCACATGTAAAAGATATGTCGCTCACAAAATTACCAATAAAAAATGTAGACATTACTCCTCTCCTCGAGAGCATGACGTAACTCTATAAATCTTCAGAATCAGAATAGGTTCCTAAAACGAAACCACGGATTGAATTTCTCTAGAATAGTGATAGCGGATGCTAATCTTAATTTCGCATTTTTTTAGTTCCTTAACTTTTTCGAAAAACCTTATTTTCTGAATAAATAGAATATGCAACGACAGAGTGTGATTAGATGACTTGTTACACTAGACACCTAAAAGAGGTCTTCGAGAAGGCTAGAATTGAATTCACTAAAGAAAATAAAAGGCAAGCGGATAAGCATTTCAAACAGTGGCTTGGCAAGACCAATTGCTCGGAAACTTGGAAAGAACTCAAAACTCGGTTAGAGGACCCGGCAAACAAGGAAGAAATAGTTAAAAACTTGCGGGCAGCCTTTTCCTAGTCCCTAAAAGAGAAGATGCATTCTATCCGACCGGTGCACCGTGGAATGGGACTCCCCGCCACATGAAACCCCACCAGTCGTCTTCGGTGATAGTTTCTCCTCTCACCACGATGTCCATGATTTTACTTAGGAGTTCATGATGTCTCTTCTCATCTGAAGCTACAGATTCTAGTAAGAATTCAAATCAATAACTATAGTAAATCCACATTTTTTTATTGTTTAATTCAATTATAAAAATACAACATTGCTCCCAATTTTATTTATTTGAGCCCCCCCGCTGGAATTACTCACGTAAACCCGCACGCTCCACAGGTCATAGGATTTTTCCTTTTCGCCAACTGCAAATATGAGCTTCGTGTGTACGAAAAAATTTTAAATTTGAGACATACACTCTAGGAATAATAAGAAAAAGATTGTATTTATAGCATTTATAGAAAATATGGAAGCTTAAAATATGAATGTTCTCGTGCTTGGCGGCGGAATAGGAGGAGTCGTTGCTGCTAACGTGTTGAGTAGAAAATTAGGCAGGGAACATGAGATCGTGCTTGTTGACAGAAGGACCGAACATAGATTCCCTCCTTCATACCCTTGGCTCATGATGGGATGGAGGGAACCTCACCAAGTCACTAAGAATTTGAACTTGCTGAACAAAAAGGGCATCAAATACGTTAATGGTGAGGTTTTAGAGATCAACCCAGCAAATAGATCCGTTAAAACGAGCACTAAGGACTTTAAATATGACTATCTCATAATAGCACTAGGCGCCGAACTGGCCCCAGAGAAGATACTTGGATTTTCCGATGGTGCCTATCACTTCTATGAGTTGGAGGAGGCAGTGAAGTTGAGAAAAGCATTAAGGAATTTTTCGGGCGGAACTGTCGCCGTAGGGGTGTCAAGCCTACCTTTCAAGTGTCCAGCAGCGCCTTATGAAGCCGCTCTCTTCGTTGATTACTACTTCAGAAGAAAAAGAATACGAGACAAAGTTGATATTTGTTTTTTCACTGCAGAAGGCAGGCCCATGGGGGTGGCTCCTCCAGAAATCGGAAACGCGGTGAAGGGAATGCTGGAAAGTCGTGATATAAGTTATTATCCTAACATCAAATTAGCTTCCGTGGATTCGGAGAAGGGAGAGGTCACCTTTGATGAGGGAAAGTGCATGAACTTCGACTTGCTCCTCGGTGTTCCTCCACATAGAGCTCCTAGTGTCGTTAGAGAATCAGCCCTAACCGACGAATCGGGCTGGGTTCCCGTGGACAAAAGGACTATGAAGACAAAATATGACGATGTCTTTGCTTTAGGAGACGTTTCTAAAATAATGTTGGCTATGGGAAAGCCTTTGCCTAAGGCTGGAGTTTTCGCTCATGGCCAAGCAGAGGTTGTAGCTCACAACATTGTCGCTGACCTCCAAGGCAATAAAGAAAGAGAGTTTAATGGACATGGCGAATGCTTCTTGGAAATAGGCTATGGAAAGGCCGGCATGGTGAAGGGCAACTTTTACGCTGAGCCCACGACGGATGTCAAAATGCGGTGGCCAAGAGTCAGCAGGATATGGCACTGGTCTAAAGTCCTCTTTGAAAAGTACTGGTTCTGGCGATGGTTCTAATTAACCAATGATACGCATAATTGGTTTTTGTTTGTTAGCATATGACGGTTTTTGTAATATTACAATTTTTGAAGTAGACTTTTTCTTATAGAAGACTTCTCTAGAAGATTATAGAGCTGATGGAAGTTTCAAAATTGCCGACTAGAAAAGATTTGGCTGTGTGGATTTCAGGCTATCTAACTTTCCTGTCAATTCTATTTACCTTCGACGCCTTCTTCTTCTATGGAAGCCCAAACTCGCTTCTGAAACTCTATCCCGTTTATGCAGCAATTCACGGGATATTCGGAAACATAGACGCCTCAACCTATCTCTGGTTAACCTCAATTTCAACTTTCATACTTTTCGGCATCACCTGCACTTTTGTTTTTCAAGACCCTTTCACACTTCTAATCAAGAAATTAGCTTCGGACGCCCAATCAGAAGAAAACAAAATGGATAACTCTTTAGAATCAAACTTAAACACACTAGAAATGATTAACCATTCTCTGACACATAACAGTATAGACCTTAACGAAGTAAAGAAAAGCTTGCGCAACCTCAAAGATAGCATAGAGGCTATGAAAATCGGGATGACAAAACAGACGGCAAAACTTGCAAGCTTGGAAAGAGAAATAACAAAGACGATGGAATGCGCATCCTGTGGGAACAAAATACTACCAGAATTTAAGCTATGTCCCTACTGCGGAAAAGAATTATCCCTAAACAGAAACACGCCCGCAATGAAATGTTAGTTTCCTAATGCGCATACTTAATAACCTATGAGAAAAAATGGGTTGCAAATTAGTGAAAGTCCCGTAGAATTTGTTAAATCTTACTTCTTACCTTACAAACAATACAGACTCACTTCAGTGGAGATTGAACAAACTGTGATCTTTAACATCGATTCTCACCTTAAAAAGCGTTTTCCAGACCTAAAGGTTCTAACCTTCCAAATTGACGGTGTAAAGGTCGAGAAGCGAAACGTGGAATTAGAAAACTTCAAAGAAGAACTAACGAAACAGGTAAGAAAACAATACGACCTAGAATCGTTGAGAGACCTCTCCACTTTCAGAGCCTATCGCGATTTCTTCTGGAAAGTGGGAATAGACCCGACCAAGAGCCGACCAGCCGCTGAAGCCTTGATTAGAAGAATTCTGCAGGGAAAAACTATACCCAACATAAACACTCTTGTCGACGCGTATAACTTAGCCTCTATTAAAACCGAAATAGCTCTTGCAGCCTTTGACGCAAATAAACTGAAAGGCAACCTCTTGATGCGGTTTGCAGCGGAAGGCGAAGAGTTCATGGGAATAGGAATGAAAAAACCCATGCACTTAGAAGGACGAGAAATAGTAGTTTCTGACGGTGAAAAACTGATTGCAGTTTATCCGCATCGAGACGCGGATAACACAAAGATAACGAACAAAACGAACGATGTTATCATGTTGGTGTGTGGAGTACCGAGCATCCGAGAAGAAACTTTACAGAACGCTGCGCAAGTTGCAACAGAATACATTACCAAGTTCTGTGGCGGAAGAGGAATTCCAACCTTTTAGAAAGTGAAGGAATTGAGCGACCGAAGTTTTGTTAATGGATAGGTTGCTAATAGAAACTAAAGTTAAGTGAATGAAAAAGCAGGGATGTTAGCTTTTAGTTCGATTGTGTCCGAAGGTTTAAAAACTGACATTAGCGTGAAGATTTTGACGTTTTTGTCAACAGCCTTTCTAAGTAATTCAGAAAATTGTTGGTCAATTTCATAGTTTGGCTTTAACACTGTTGCATCAGGACGTTGAACAGAAAACAGAATTCCAGCATCGAAACCTTGCTCTTTGAGACTTATTAAACATCGAAGATGCTTGCTTCCCCGAAGAGTAGGTGCGTCTGGGAACATGGCTACGCCATCTATGACGTGGGTGACAGATTTCACCTCCAGAAAAAAGCTTTGGTGGTCTTGTTTCAGCAGAACATCTAACCTAGATTGGTTTACTTTAACGTTTTCGCCAGCAACTCGATAATTCTCAAAAGGTTTGAACAGTTTCTTTTCGATAGCCGCCTTGACTGCGAGGGTTGAGAAACGGGTGTCCACTATGATTGGAACGCCTAAACGTTCTACTGCAAACAAGTCATAGGAGCTCTTGCGTCCAGCATGGCATCGTTTTTGGAGGTAAACTTTTGCTTGAGGGATCAAAACTGTGAGAAGTCTTCCAGAGTTTGGGAGATGTGCAAGAGTTTTCTGTCCGTGGAGTTCGACTTCTGTCATGAATCGATTCAAACGATGTAGGAAAGTGCCTGTCTCAAGGTTTTCTGTTATGTTTATGGACGTCATGTGAACACCAAGACAATTCTGTAATCGACATCCAAAGGATAACAATCTAATTGATCTTTAAAGATTTAAGCGAAGCAAAAAGACAACCTACCTACGTTTTTCCAGTTCAAGCCTTAAAAGTTGGAAGTCACCCTCAAGGTCGCTTCGGTACTTAGCGTTGTACAAAGCGGCTGCTGGATGATACATGGGCATCACAGAAACTTTTAACCCGAGAATGTTCATTTCATATATTTTTCCGTGAAGCTTGGTGATGCCTTCAACTTCTTTGAAGCCAGCCTTCGAAAGGATGTAAAAAGTAGAATGCCTGCCCAGAGTCACGATCAACTTAGGCTCAATAATTTGGATTTGCCGATCTAAAAAAGGCGTACAAGTTTCAACTTCAACCGGAAGAGGGTCACGATTTTCTGGAGGTCTACACTTCAAAATGTTAGAAATGTAAACTTCACTTCGAGAAAGCCCAGCTCTTAACAACATCTCATCGAGAAGCCTTCCAGCTGCCCCGACGAAGGGTTGCCCCTTTATGTCTTCCCAATAACCAGGTGCCTCGCCGATGAACAGCACAGTGGAGTTTATGCTTCCCTCACCTGGAACGGTATTTTTTCGATTTTTCCATAAACTACATTTGCGACAAGCCGCAACCTCGGTGTAGATGGTGTTCAAAAGGTCTTGTTTAGACATAGTCACTTTACACTCTTGTCTTTGACATTTTTTCACTCGGTATTGACCTTTAATAAACTTTGGTTTTGGGAGTAGTAACGTATAAGAACGGTTTATAACCGTGTTTTGGAAACAGATAAACTCAACGAAATAGTAATCCTTAACTTACGGAGGAAAGAAACTGCCACACAGCTTCCATGAACTTTACGCTTTGATGCCTAAACTAGACTGCGGTTTATGCGGCAACCCTTCATGTCGAACAATGGCGAGAAAAATCGCCACTGGAGACACAAAACCTGAACAGTGCTTCAATCTCTCCACCCGACCAGAGTATAAGCAAAACTTACAAAAAATCAAACAGCTTTTGCGAGAAGGCGTAGAAATCGGAGCAAAAGGAACAATCGTTATCGAGGATACGGGCATAACTTACATTCACCCCTGCATTTCCGAGACTGGAAAAGTAACTGCAGAAGCAAGGCTGACAACGAGCCCAGAGGGAACTATGGATTTGAAGTATGGGTTCTATGATCCTATACAGCTCTGCATGATGCTGAACATGACAGGTTTCTTCAAGGACATACGGTGTTCACCTAACCTTGGGGTAGGAAGAGTCACCGTGGACGACAAAACAGTCCTAATCTATAAGGATGGAAGAATCAACGTAAGAAAAGCCAAAGACAAGGAAGACGCCATTCAAACAATACGCTTGGTCTCTCGCAGCCTCTGGGGCGCCATCATCTGCTCCTATTGCGGCAACGCCGGCGTAGACTGTGCCTCAGGTGGATGTGAGGACTGTATAACCCAGGTTTGCCCAGTTATAAGTGGCGGTCCCCCAGACCCAACCGCAACCAGTCGTGGTTCAATTCAACAGACCACTGTTTCAACTATTTTTGACAGGGTGAAAACTTTAGAAACAAAGAGCTATTTTGAGGAGGGAGTGAAGCAACTCGACGACGCCTTTGACGTTTTTGAGAAGGCAAGTTTCAAGTTTCTGGAGAAACAGGTCTTTGATAGCTCAGCGTTGAAAGCAATAGAAGATAAAATTGCTAAGGCAAACAAGTCAGCCATCAAGTTTATCGCGGAGACGCCGGACGTCTACAATGCCGCCATTGGTTTGATACTGAACGGAGTGGCTATAGATCTGACCAGAATAACAGATGGACTCAAGAGAGTAACATCCTCGAAAAAACCGTTGTCTCCTAAACTTAAAGAACTCTTTTCGGAGGCAGTTTCCATAGCAACTGAAGCATACCACGCTTTTAGAGCAGTGGATCTTGAGAAGGCAAAACGCATTTCTGATCGATACACGATGTTTCGAAAGCGGTGGACAGAAGCTTTCAAAGAGATGCTGGAAAAGGATGTGCTGACTGGGATTGAAAAAATAGCAGTAAACGGATTTTACATGTCACGCCTTCTAACAAAGCCTTTGCCCACATGAGTTAAAGAAGCTGTTTATTTTGCTATTGTTTCAGCTATTTCTCCCACAGTGGACACAAGCTTATCAACCTCATCCCTCGTGTTGTAGAAGTAGACAGACGCTCGAACGCTTCCAGGCTTGCGGATGATGTTTTTAGTGAGAGGGAGAGCACAGTGATGCCCTGAGCGCACCATAATGTTTGCTGAAACATCCAGTGCAAGAGCTACATCGTGGGGGTTCAAGTCGCCCACATTAAACGCTATGAGACCAATTCTGTACTCTGGTTCTGGACCGTAAACCTCGACTTTGGGAAGCGCTGTAAATCCTTCATACATCTGTTTCGTTAATTCTCTCTCGTGGCTCTCAATGTTTTCCATCCCAATTTCTCTTAGATAGTCAATTGCCGCCCCAAGTCCTATGGCTTCAGCAACACTGGGGGTTCCAGCCTCAAACCTCATAGGACTCTTCTCAGGTGTATAATAGTCGAGACCCACATCCAAGATAGTTCCCCCACCAACAAATAAAGGCTCAACATCATCTATCAATTCTTCTCGAACATAAAGGACGCCCGATCCTGTTGGACCGCACATTTTGTGACCGCTGAAGGCGAGGAAGTCACATTTTATCTTCTGTACATCCACTTTCATGTGGGGAACTGATTGGGCGCCATCGACTAAGACGTAGGCTCCGTGCTCGTGTGCAATCGCAGTGATTTCTTTGATGGGGATGATCGTTCCCAATACGTTGGAAACGTGGGTTATTGCTACCAACTTTGTTTTGTCATCAATTGCCCTCTCGAAATCCGCTGGATCTAATAGACCAAGTACAATCGGTTTCTTAGGTTTAACAATTTCCAAATTCAAGCCACGTTTATTCTTTAGGCGAATCCATGGAATGAAGTTGGAATGATGCTCAATGAGTGAAGTTAAAATTTTGTCTTCTTTCTTCCAGTTTAAGCTATTCGCAACGACGTTAATTCCCTCAGTTGTGTTTCGTGTCATAATGATTTCCGTCTCAGATTTTGCGTTAATAAAATCTACAACCTTGGCACGAGCCAGCTCGTACTCCTCACTTGCTTTCTGAGATAAACTGTGGATTCCCCGCCCAACGTTGGCTCGATATTGACGGTAAAACTCCAACATCTTTTGAAGCACAGGTTCAGGCGTAAGACTGCTTGCAGTGCTATCCAGATAGATTACACCTTTTTCCAAAATTGGAAAATCTTTTCTTATTTTTTGTACGTTAAGCAACGTGCACCATCTCTGAAAAACAGACGTGTTCATAATTATACATTTCTATTCACGATTCAAATCAAACCTTATGAACAGCATGTTTCATGGATAAATCTTATCCGAATCCAGATACGACATATAACTCTAAGGGTAAGATTAAAATGGAAAATTTCAAACGTACTTACAAAGATGTCAAGATCGTAGTTACAACCGGCGACATTACAAGACAGAAAGTAGATGCCATCGTGAATCCAGCTAACAGCCACCTAATTATGGGAGGTGGAGCCGCTGGAGCAATCAAAAGAGCTGGAGGAAAAGAAATCGAGGATGAGGCAATCAAAAAAGCTCCAGTTCCAGTTGGAAAAGCCATAGCAACAGGCGCTGGGATACTTGAGGCAAAACACGTGATTCACGCACCCACAATGAAAATGCCTGCCATGCACATCGACGCAGAAAATGTAAAGCTAGCAATGAAAGGCGCGCTGGAATGCGCCGAGAAGTTGGGAATTCAGAGCATAGCTTTCCCTGGAATGGGCACCGGTGTCGGAGGCCTCCAACTTGAGGAAGCCGCTGCCACCATGGTAAAGGCGACAAAAAAGCATATTGACAGCGGTACGTGTTTGAAGGAAATAGTTTTTGTCGGATTTAGAGATGAGCTAACCAACGCTTTTAAAAGAGTGGTTGAGGAATCACTGTGACTTCAATGAAGTTTGTCGGACAAACTGTGTGTAGCAGAAATTATCTTCAAGAATATGTCGGATTCAGAAGGATAAAGCCTCTATTTTCCGACAGTCTTAAATAGTTGTTTCGCTTAGTCTTTTTTAGAGAGTGATGTTGTGTCGGAATTCGATGGCAAAAAGCCGAAGACCAGAGAGGAATTCATCAGATTGTTGACGGCTGCAAAAGAGAAAGAGCGAGAGAGGCGAGTAGCTATGAAGCGTAGGTCGACAAAACCGACAGTTTCTGGCACGGCGAAAATAATGAAGGTGCATCGTGATACGCTTTACGAGTGGATGAGAGAATTCGATGTTGAGTTTGAAGATGTTGGTAGGAGGGAGTTGGTGCCAGCTGATGTCATAGGAAAACCTGAAAAGTTCACCTACCTAATAGGTGAGGCGTTGGCAGGTGAAGGGTCCGAAGTTGCGCATGTGGACTTGATAATTGGCGATAAAGACGGTCCAGTGGGGAAGGCTTTCGCAAATGGTTTATCCACCTTGTCTGCGGGGCATACACCTCTTCTTGCAGTTATCAGACCAAATCTTCCACCTAAGCCTCACACTCTATTGGTTCCTAAGGTCACTGTGAAGAATCTTGATCAGGCGGGAAAAATATTTGGTCCTGCTCAGGCAGCGGTAGCCAAGGGAGTGGCTGACGCTGTTGAAGAAGGCATTATACCAAAGGATAAGCTTGAGGATTGGGTCATAATAACCAGCGTTTTCGTGCATCCAGAAGCAAAAGACTATCGAAAGATTTACCAGTACAATTATGGAGCCACAAAATTAGCTTTGAAAAGAGCTTTAGCCAAATATCCTCCGCTGGAGAAAATAATATATGATAAAGACAGAGCCACACATCCAATCATGGGATACAAAGTGCCACGATTATGGAGACCTCCCTACATCCAAATCGCTCTCGACATTCCAAGCTTAGGAAGAACAAAAAAAATCATAAGTGAATTACCGAAAAGCGACAGACTTATTCTAGAAGTCGGCACTCCTCTACTGAAGAAATATGGAACAAGGGTGATTCGTGATCTTAGGGAACTAGCTCCAGACGTTTTCATAGTGGCAGATCTAAAAACCCTTGACGTTGGAAAGGTAGAGGTTGACTTAGCCTTTGATGAAACCGCAGATGCAGTGGTGGCTTCAGGACTAGCAGCTTCAGAAACACTTGACAAATTCATTTACGAAGCAAAGAGACTGGGAATCTATGCGGTTGTAGACATGATGAACGTGGAAGACCCTGTTCAAAAACTTCGAATGCTGGAAACATTTCCTGACATCGTGATTTTACATCGCGGCATCGACGTGGAGAAGAGAACCGGGAAAACTCGCTGGGATCTCATCAAAGAGATGCGTCAAGTCTTCAAAGAGCAAAAGTTCTTAGTGGCTGTTGCAGGTGGAATTATTCCTGAAACTGCGCCAGAGGCTTTAGCGCGTGGAGCGGACATTATTATTGTTGGGAGGTACATAACGCAGTCTAAAGACGTCGAACGTTCGGTTAGGGAATTCTTGAAAGCCACTGCGGAGATGAAAGTGGACATAGACCTGTTTAGAGTGCATGTGGAATAAGCCAAATCCTCTCTGAGATGTACAATATGTCGCGGGACTCGCGAGGCTAGACTAGATGTTAGTCCATCAAAAACCAGATGGTGCTTGCTTTCTCTTCTCTCTTTTTTATCAAAAACGTTCTATATGCGAAGGAGCTCTTCTGGCCGTTTTTAAATTGATTAGGAGAGTGCAAGTCTTTTTGGGGCAGACAAGACACACTTTGCTGCAATATCTTTCGTATTCCATGAAACTTAGTAGATTCTTAATTTCGTTTTCGAGGTTTGTTGGTTCGATTTCGGCGATCCATCCTGCTCCATGTGGGTCTTGACTTATTACATATGGGTTGTCTATTATTCTTCTGTTTATTCTCTTCAGTCTTCCGCTGACTGGTGCGCATATGTCTAAGAGAAAATTCCAAGTTTCTACGACTCCGAAGGGTTTCATCTGTCTAACTCTTTTGCCTACGAATTCGGTCCAAACATGAGTTGTTTCTTTGAGGTGTTTACAGATGCAGATGTAATCGGATAATCCAACTTTGACGTGTCCTTGAGGAGTTATTTTTGCCCAGCTGTGTGCACGTGTGTATAATCTACTCTTCTCCTTATGTTCGGTGCCACCCAAGTTTATCTATCCTTTCGATGTTTTTACTCACCAAAATAATACCTACACTCAAACATTAGGGTTTCTGTTTTGATTAGAAACTGCAGTTATTGTCATATCCCTACGTCAGAACTCAGCAGTTCAAGATAATCAAAAACCGCGTTGACATAGACTTTCGCCATATTTACCACATCCTCAGCGTACACGAACTCATCATAGGTATGAGCCAGCTCTTCATAGCCAGGACCAAACGAAACAGTTGGGATGCCTAGTTGTTCTCTAAAACTGTGGGCGTCGCTGGTTGCGGCCATGAAAGTGGCCAGCGGCTTGTAGCCAAACACCTTCTGAGCATGATTCTGGAGAACTTTGATGATGGGAGTATTGGCTGGCGTGTAGGATGGCATCGTGCGGTTCACAACTTGGCATTCAAAGTTTTCTGGAAGAATGTTGCGTACAAAGTCTTCAACGCCATCTGGGTTGCCGCCCACCGGAACTCTAATGTCCACTTCTGCCTTGCATTTTTCCGGCACCACATTGACTTTGGTTCCGCCAGCTAGGGTTCCCACATTAACCGTGTAATGATCAAGAGCCTTCGTGAGGCTTTTCGTTGGTATTCCGCTTTTCCTTGCAACCTTTGCCAGCATGGTTTTTCCACCGCGGATGAGTGGCTTGGCGTCGTG
>JABAOH010005943.1_pt1 | contig 39910 bp, 35 predicted proteins | sample 7062181 | NCBI WGS metagenome assembly JABAOH01 (sample SAMN14538630, study PRJNA623070) | marine sediment metagenome | biome: marine biome [ENVO:00000428]; feature: marine pelagic biome [ENVO:01000023]; material: deep marine sediment [ENVO:00002113]; isolation source: pool of 5 deep marine... | reverse complement strand
CGGGTTCAAATCCCGTCGTGCCTACCACACAAAGCCGTTAACAGAGGGGATTGTCAACAATCCCCTTTTTACTGCGATTAGAGGAAAGGAAATGGCATGAAATATCTTCAGTACAATGACAAACTCGAGAAGTGTTACTCCGCTGTGATCATGGATGTCATGGACCGGATGAATTTCCGCGTCCAGTGTATGGATTCCGCCATAAGGCCACTTATTCCTACCATGAGGACATGGGGTGAGGCGGTGACCATGTATTTTGAGGCGGTAACCGAGGTTCCTCAACGCCCTTTCCAGCTGGAAATGGAGGTCCTTGACCACATTAAGGAAGGCCAGGTGACTGTCTGCCAGTGTAACGCGGCTTCCTTGTCAGCAGTCTGGGGTGGTCTCTTGACCAACGCGGCCGTGGGCCGTAAGGCAGCAGGAGTCATAGCGGACGGTGGCGCCCGTGACTACAACGAAATCGTCGCTCTAGACTTTCCGACGTTTTGCAGGGGCCTCACCCCTTATGACTCTCTCGGGCGTATGGATGGAAAAGAGCGCGACATTCCCATTGTCTGTGGGGGGATCCGCGTTAAACCCGGTGACCTTGTATTTGGAGATATTGATGGTGTTGTGGTAGTTCCGCAGGAGATTTTTGAGGAGGTCATTGAAAGGGCATGGGAAAAAGTCCAGGGTGAAAATACCGTGCGTGAGGAATTGAGAGCAGGGGCGAGTGTTGTCACGACCTTTGAAAAATACGGCATCCTGTAGAAGAGGTGCTGAAATCCCCTCGCCCGGCCTCTTGCTTTACTCATCCCTTTGTATACCGCCGACTAGGTCATACGTATGTGCCTCGGTTATCCGGACCGGAACAATATTGCCCACCACAGCGGTTCCTTCATTTATCAACACCTGACCATCTACCTCCGGTGCCATAGTTGCAGTCCTACCGCTCAGCAGAAGGTCTGTCTCAGGGTGTAATCCCTCAACTAGTACCTGCACTGTCTTGCCAATCAACTCCCTGTTGAGCTGTCTGCTGTTTTCCGCCTGGATTTCCATAATCTCCTCGATCCTGCCTTTCACTATCGTTTGAGGTATACCATCTTTAAGCCTTGCGGCAGGGGTGCCCTTCTCCCGGCTAAAGGGANNCATCGTTAAGCCTTGCGGCAGGGGTGCCCTTCTCCCGGCTAAAGGGAAAGACGCCCAGCCTATCAAATTTCGCCTCCGTTACAAACGTGCATAGCTCCCTAAATTGCTCCTCAGTCTCCCCTGGAAAGCCGACCATTACCGTTGTCCGCAGGGCTATCCGCCTTGATCTTCTCTTTATCCTTTCTATCAATTGAGGTATAGGTTCTGTGTCTGAGGGACGCCCCATGGCCCTCAGTATATCTGGATTTACATGTTGAATGGGCACATCAAGGTATGGACACAGCACTTCCTCGGAATCGATAAGCTCGAGAAGCCTATCAGGTAAGTGATAAGGATGGGTGTAGAGAACTCTGAGCCATTTCAAGCCACGTATGGTAAGGAGATTCTCCAGGAGATCCTCAAGCCTATAGGGTGGATCAAGGTCATGGCCGTACCACGATGTGTCCTGGGCTATGAGGTTGATCTCTTGAACACCTCGCTCGACCAGGTTTTTTGCCTCAATAAAAAGGGAATCCATGGCCCTGCTCCGAAAAGGACCCCTCAAAGAGGGGATAGTACAGTAGGAACAGTGGTGGGAACATCCTTCTGCAATCTTGAGATAGGCAGAGTAGAATGGCGTTGTCTGGACCCTGGGCGCACTGTGATCGGGTAGGAAGGTGGGCCTGTCAAGATAAATAATCGGTGAGTTATTTCTTTGAGCCCTCAGGACTTCACGTGTCCTGTAGATCTGACCGGTGCCAAGCCAGCCGTCAACCTCCGGGATTTCACGTGACAGCTTTCGGCCGTATCTCTGTACAAAACAACCTACCACAAAGAGGTGCCTCAGACGCCCCTCCTCTTTCAAACTGGCAAGCTCAAGTATGGTATGTATGCTCTCCTCAACCGCGCTTCTTACAAAGGCACAGGTATTTACGATAGCTATCTCGGCATCTGAAGGATCATCAGTTATGTCGTATCCCTCCTCCTTTATGAGGCCGAGTATATATTCACTGTCTACAAGGTTCTTTGCGCATCCGAGGCTGATAAGAAATACCCTTGCCATGAGGGTCTATCCTTTTCTAACCCTTCCTTCAGGGCTAGGGCTTTTTCCGAAGGCGACATATCATGAGAACGTCTCACTCCCGCCCCTGTATCAATAGATATCGCCTGTAGGAAATTGGCCCAGGCCTGTTGAGAAATCTCAAGTGAACTAGTAAATCCCTTTACGTTTGGAGGCTTGTATGCTTCCATCTGCTCAGCATGTCTTCCGTGTAAGCACGGTTGAAACCCTCCATGATCTCTTCAAAGGGGAGGTCTGCAAAATGGCCATGGTCGGCGACATATTCGATGTGGAGACGCCCGCTCAAATCGTGGGAGTGAAAGATAGCTGGATTATGGCCATCAAATTCGACCGGCCTGAGATTGAGCCGTTTGCACATGCCTATATCAAAGGTGGGGGTCACCTTGATCCACCTGCCGTCGATGAAAAGCTCGTTGTAGCCATGGAAGGCAAAGAGATTTGTTTTCATCATGCCCCACAATTTCTGGGGCACTAAATAGTTCCTGATGTCAGCAAACAGGAGCCGTGACGGTATACCATGAGCCCTCGCTAGTGCGGTAAGCAAAACCGCCTTTTGAATACAGAATCCTTCTCCCCTCTCGAGAGTTCTGCTGGCTTGATAATGCTCAGGGCGATAAAAAGGCGAATAAGGGTTATAGAGGATCTTGTCCCGAACGAAATTAAAAATGGCCTTGGCTGCTTCCTCAGGATGGGAGGCTGCGATTTCTTTGGAACTTTGCCCTACTGAGGGCGAATCGTAGTCGATATAATAAGTTGGCTTCAGGTATATGGAGAGGCCCTCCATAACAGCTGACCTTTACTACTGATCTTGGGAACCTCCTGACAGGCGTGTGATGAGCATCTTGGTGAAGTTCTTGTAGAAGAGCAGTTGAATAGATTCGGGTAACTTATTCAGAAGAGTGGCACTGAACTTAAGTAAGATACACTCACCCTTGGAGGTAATTGTAGCTGACCGGGCTTCCCCCGTCAGGTAGGCCATCTCCCCAAAACAGATACCACTTTCTAAAGTGGCTACCTCTCTGCCCCCTTTTTGAGCTGTCACTTGCCCGCTGATCAGGATATAGAAGGAATCATCTATCTCTCCCTCTTCGAAAATGGTCTTACCATTCTCAAATTCGACTACATTACTTGCAGAGATGATTTCGTCAATCTGGCTTTCCGTAAAATTATAAAAAAACGGTAGGCCTTGGATATAATTGAGCAATTCCCTGTCATGAGTCTCTCTTGGTGTACCCTTTAGGCTATTCAATGCCAGTCTCAGATCATAGGCAAAGTCCATATTGTTCTGATAGCGTTGGGATGGGTCCTTGGCCAGGGCCTTGCTGATAATCTTTTCAAAGATCTCTGGTAACTCTGGTCTTAGCTCCAGAACAGGAGGAGGTTCTTCATTAACAATTTTGTACATAATGGAGTATTCGGTTTTTCCACCAAATGCCTTTTCACCGGTTAGCAGTTCATACAGGACTGAGCCAAGGGAGAAGAGATCGCTTCTGTTGGTGATGGGCTCTTCCCTGACCTGTTCTGGTGACATATAGCTGAGTGAACCATATAAACCCTTAACAAGAGTTGATCGACCGCTCTTAACAACATAGGCGATGCTGAAATCAGTTATCTTTACCTGACCTGCTGAGCCGAGGATGATGTTAGACGGTTTTATATCACGGTGTATTACCGCATTGTGATGGGCATATTCCAGTCCTCTACATGTGCTCAAGGCAATCTTTAGCACCTTTTCGAGGGGCAAAAGATCGTGGGGGTTACAAAATTTCTCTAAGGTAGGGCCATCCAGATACTCCATGGCGATATAACAAAGGCCTTTATGTAGATCAGCATCGTATATGGCGACAATATTTGGGTGCGTGAGACGGCCTGCTGATTGTGCCTCAACGAAAAACCTCTTTTTGTACGCTTCTACTTCCCGGGGGCCTATACCATCAGGAAGACGATAGATCTTGATAGCTACCGGGCGCTCAATATAAGGGTCTTTAGCAAGATACACGGCTCCCCTGCTGCCTTGACCTAACTTTTTCAGGATCTGGTAGCGACCTACGGTCTTCAAATCTCCTAGATCTGACCTCATGGACAGGCGACCTGTTCGTATAGTCTCAACTAGTTGTCTAAACCAATATCCGCCTTTACTAATAATATCCTTATCAAATCTCTTGTCAATGCCTGGACATCCTGGAGTTTCCGGAGTTTTATAGGGTGTATTTCCATTACCTGTTCATTATATGGCAAGTTCTATTCTTGAGTAGCGAAAACCCTTGCCCTTTCGCTTCCCCTGCTTTCGGGGTGACCCTTTCGGGGCTCGCAGGCGGGGAATACTTACTNNGCTCACCCTCGATGGGTACCCCACCTCTCCAGCAATTTACGCTCAAGGACAACGGTTTTCTCAAGAGATTAAGGGAACTCCAGCTGGATATTGTGAGGTGGTTCAAGCTCATGCCTTTGAAATTCCCTTAATTACCTTCCAGCATCGTACTGTATGGTTCTCATTTACTCTGTATACGTCAATCTCCTCTTCTCTACACCTGGTTTCAACCAATGGGCATCTTCCCTGAAACTTGCAGCCTGGAGGCGGGTTAAAAGGGCTCGGGACATCACCGGCAAGCGCTTTCTGTTCACGCCGCTTGTCCGGTTCAGGCTCCGGTATCGCTGAGAGGAGTGCCAGCGTATAGGGATGCAAGGGATTATCGTAAAGCTCCTCAGCTGGCGCGTATTCCATGATGTGGCCCAGGTACATAACGGCAACGACATCACTGATGTACCCTACCACGTTAAGGTCATGGGAAATAAAGAGATAGCTGAGACCCAGCCTGTTTTGTAACTCCTTGAGCAGATTTATGATCTGAGCCTGAATGGATACGTCAAGCGCCGATACTGGCTCATCACACATGAGTAATGAGGGTTCAACGCTCAGGGCTCTGGCTATGCCTATGCGCTGACGTTGCCCGCCGCTGAATTCATGGGGATAGAAATCAGCCGTCTCTGGCCCTAACTCCACCATCTCCAACAGGTTACCGACCCTAGTTCTCCGTTCACCATGTCCTTTCACTCCCAGGGTGCGGAGCCCTTCTTCAATTGACTCACCAACTGTCATGCGGGGATTGAGAGAGCCGAATGGGTCCTGGAAGATGATCTGCATCTCTTTTCGTAAAGGCTTCATTTCATCCTGGGAAAAGCTGCTGATATCTTGACCTCGATAAATGATCCTTCCCTCATCCGGCTCCAGAAGTTTGAGGATGAGCCGGCCGATTGTAGTTTTGCCACATCCGCTCTCTCCCACCAGTCCCACGGTCTTCCCCTGATAGATCTCAAAGTCCACCCCGTCAACGGCCTTGATCCACCCGATCACCCTCTGGAAGAAACCTCTATGGACTGGAAAAAATTTTCTTAGCCCCTCTACCTTCAGTATGGCGCTATCAGATGCGGCGAATAGATTCATTATACAAAACTGGATACTGGCTAGGGAAAAAGGCAGCAGCTTTGAGGTCAAAAGGAATCTATCTCGAACCTCATGCCAAATATATCCCTTATCCTTTAACCTTTAGCCTTGGGCCTTTGTCCTTGTTCCGTGATAAAGCACCGGGCAGCGGCTCAAATGGCCCCTTCCGTAATCACACATGCCCGGAAATTCGCTCCGGCAGGTCTCGATAGCAAAATTGCATCTGGGATGAAATGGACACCCGCTTGGCTTGTTGGCAGGGTCCGGTACTGTGCCAGGGATGCTATGAAGCGTGCTTCCCCGTTTAGAACGACCGGGGAGTGATGCTAAGAGCCCTTGAGTATAGGGATGATAGGGATTGTTGAAAATATCGGAGGTATCTCCCTGCTCGACGATGATACCTGCGTACATCACATAGATGCGATCGGCGATATTCGCTACCACTCCAAGGTCATGAGTGATGTAGAGGAGGGACATCTGTCGTTTGTGCTGGAGCTCTTCAAATAGGTTGAGGATCTGTGCTTGAATGGTGACGTCCAGAGCTGTGGTCGGTTCATCGGCAATCACTAGGTCGGGGTTGCATGCCAGTGCCATGGCGATCATAACCCGCTGTCTTAGCCCGCCGCTGAGCTGATGGGGATAGTCTTTAAGGCGCTGCTCTGGCGATGGAATGCCTACATCTTTCAGGATCTGGATACACCTTCGGCGTGTCTCCCCTTCATCCAGCCTTTCATGGACCGTGATGGCCTCCTTGATCTGGTCCCCTATTGTAAATACCGGATTGAGAGAGGTCATGGGTTCCTGGAAGACCATGGCAATGTGGTTTCCTCGAATCTTCTGCATCTCCTCTTCACCCAGATCCAAGAGGTTTTGGCCGTTGAACAGTACCTTGCCCCCCATGATCTTACCTGGGGGCTGGGGGATGATTCCTAAGATGGTCAAAGCTGATACGGTCTTTCCGCAACCGGATTCGCCGACAAGACAGACTGTCTCACCTTTCCTGATTTCGTAACTTACTCCATCCAATGCACGAGCAACCCTTTCGTTACCGATGAAATAGACTTTTAGGTCTTGAACAGAAAGCATCAGTATCGCTCTCTGAGCTTGGGGTTCAATATGTCTCGCAGCCCCTCACCAAAGAGATTAAAGGATAGTACCACTACCAGAATCGCGAATCCCGGGATAAAGGTCAGCCAGGGGGCATCAAATATAAATCGCTTCCCATCCGAGAGGATGTTCCCCCAGGTGGCGTGGGGCGGCGGGACCCCAAACCCAAGGAAACTCAAGCCCGCCTCGGTCAGAATGGCTGTGGCAATACCAATGGTTGCAGAAACCAGCACAGGCGCGATGGCATTGGGAATCATGTGGCGAAAGATAATCCGCCAGTTGCTAACGCCGAGGGCGCGGGCAGCGGTCACAAAATCCTGCTCTCGTAACGACAGAAACTCCGCACGGACAAAGCGCGTGGTGCCCATCCAGCTCGTCAGCCCGATGACGATCATGATGTTAAGCATGCTTGCGGGAAGGAGCGCAACAACGGTGAGTATGAGAAAAAAGCTTGGAAAACAGAGCATGATATCCACAAATCGCATGATCAACGTATCTATGGAAATAACACCTGCGAAAAACAGGTTCACCCATCTCGGGGGAGCCTTTCGTCGCCTTCCTTTCTTCCACAAAACAGACAAAGGTATATATATACTGCCAGCAATCAGCAGTGCCAGGCCCGAAACGGTGGCCCCTACCACGAGCAAGCCCACCCCCACAAGCATAGCGAGTGCCGCAAGCATTTGGTCAACCCGAACATGGGTCTGGCCGAAATATCCTGCAATTCCCCCCATCAGTATTCCAATGAGGACGGCGATAACCACTGCCACGAATCCAACAGTCAGGGAGACCCAGGCTCCCTGTAGCATCCTTGCAAATACATCCCGCCCCAGATCATCGGTTCCGAACAGATAGACCCCGAGCCTGGGAGTCTCCTCGGGCAGGAGGGTCTCCAGATTGGGACTGGAGAGTGGTGGTCGCAGTTTCTCCTGAAGCCTTACCATGGCGGGATCAAAGATGGATTTGGTCCCGGAGGTGAACACGAGCCCTGCAAGAGCGATGCAGAAGAAGAGGACAAAGATGATGAGGCCCAAAAGGGCAGGCCTGTTTCGCTTGAGAAGCCGCCAGAACTCCTGTAAACGAGTCTCCCTCGGGACAAGCGGCCGCTCCATCCCTCCCTCTTGAACAGCGCTTCTCGTATTTGTCTTCATTACAGTCGTATCCTCGGATCTACCACCATGTAAAGCACGTCAGAGACAAACGTGCCAACCAGCACCAGCACAGCCGAGATAAAATTCACGGTCAGGATGATGGGATAGTCTCGGGCCAGAATGGCCTCGTACGCCATCCTTCCCATACCAGGCCAGGAGAAAATGGATTCAATTATTACTGATCCCCCGATAAGTCCAGGCAAAATGAGGCCAAACATGGTGACAAAGGGCAAAAGGGCATTCCTGAGGGCGTGTTTGTAATGGACTTGCTCTTGAGGGAGCCCCTTGGCCCTGGCGGTGCGCACGTAATCCTGGCTCTCCACCTCAAGCATCTGACTCCTGACATATCTTGAAAGGATAGCAATGCCACCAGTAGCTCCAAGTAACGATGGAAGCAGGAGATGCCACACCCGGTCCATGAACCAACGAGGCCAGGGCGGCTCTCCCATCCCGAAGGTCTCCATTCCGATTACCGGCACATGGAAGCTGTTTACCACAAAGATAATCAGGATATAGGCGAAGAAGAAGCCAGGTATGGATATCAGTAAATAGGCGAAGAACGTGGAGCCTCGATCATAGAGTCCTCCTCGGAAGATGGCCGAGCGTATCCCGATGGGAAAAGATAGAGTCCAAGTCAGGACGGTGCCCACAATAAAGAGCCAGAGGCTATTCTTGAATCTCTCCCATATTTTCTTGAGGACTGGTTGATTGTCCTTCCAGGAGGTGGTCTTTCCTTTGAAGAGATCACGATAAAAGTAGTAGTACTGGATATGAAGGGGCCTATCCAGGTGAAATTCCTTGCGAAATCGCTCTACCATCTCCGGGGTGAACTTGGGATTCAGGGGATCCACCTGGCTGGGCTCACCTGGGGCCAGGTGGATGATCAGAAAGGATATCACCGACACAAAGAAAAGCGTGATGATCTTCTGTATGATACTCCGGCCGATAAAAGACAGCATTGTTAATATCTTTAGTTTGTTGAGTTTCTTGAGTTCCTTGGGTTTGTTGAGCTCTGCCCAATCATATTGGACCTAGTTACACGATAAACACTATTAACCCAATAAACATAATCATCCATCCAGTGCCACGCTGGGCACCTCTGGCAGTTTTATCCACCTGTTGAAGTGAAAGGTAAAACTCCCTGTCTTGGTGGGCCTGATCTTCTTGTAGACCACATTCCCCTGGGCATCTGTTTCCTTTATCACGATTTTCTTATCCAGGACAGCCGTCCATTTGCCCACATACAGAAAGGTGTAGGGCTGTTCTTTAGCAATGATCTCGTGAAGCCTGTGGCAGTAAGCTACCTGGCGGTCATGATTGTATTCCTGCCTGATTTTGATAATCAGATCGTCTGCTTCAGGGTTCTTGAACCCGACAAAATTAAGCTGATGAGGATTGGTCTGGCTGGAGTGCCATATCTCATAAAGGTCGGGTTCGATTCCCATCAACCAGCCCAGAATCAGGGCATCGAAATCCAGCTTATTCACTCGTTCCTGGATGAACACAGCCCATTCTACGAGATCGGTGCGGACATCAATGCCGATCTGCCTCCAGGCATCCTGGGCTATGGCAAGCACAGCCTTCCGGAGCTCATTGCCGCTATTGGTAATGAGCGTAAATTGAAATCGTTTCCCATCTTTTTCAAGCCAGCCCTCCTTATTCCTCTTCCAGCCCGCCTCTTCGAGCAGCTTCAGTGCCCCTTCAGGATCATAGGGGACCCGATCTATTTCGTGATTGTAGTAATCGGTCTGCTTTACAAAGGGACCGGTAATCCGTTCTCCCTGGCCGAAGAGCACATATTTTATGATCTTATCCACATCGATTGCCATGCTCAGGGCCATCCGGACTCTACGGTCATTGAAGGGCTCGCGTCGCATATTGTATCCGATGTAGGTATAGCCGAAGGAGACCCCGGAAAAACTCTGATACTCTGGATCGTGTTTTAAGCGCTCGACCTGATGGGGTCTGACGCCATAGCTATCTACCGTTCCTGCATAAAACTCCATCTCCTGGGTCAGAAGATCAGGGACGATGCGATAGATATACCGCTGATAATTCGGCGATCCTTCCCAGTAATCATCAAAGCGATCGAGGATGATGTACTGATCAGATTTCCATTCCCGAAAGACAAAGGGGCCACACCCGACAGGGTTGCGATTGAAACTGCTCTGCCGCATGGAGAATTTCTCCGGATCCTTCCCGAGTCTGAAGGCCTCATTCCTCAAGGTCTCGTCGTTGAGGAGATGTTCCGGGAGTATCCCCATTCCCCATATCTCGAGGGCCGGAGAATAGAGTCTCTTGTAGACGATACGAACGGTAAGGGGATCAACCACCTCCACCTCTTTGACCGGTTCATAGGTCGCTATGCGGGGAGATAGATTCTTTGGGTTCATGATGGCTTCATAGGTAAACCTTACGTCATTGGCATCAAATACATGCCCGTCATGAAACTTCACATTGGGGCGCAGCCTAAAGACCACAACTGGATTATGTTCTGTGGACAGCAGGATTTCTTTTGCATACCCAGCCCTTTTTTCCTCTGCAACATCTTGATCAACACGGAGATACTTCTTCCCATCAAAGGAGCTAAAATAATCCTTGCCCAAGATAGAAGATAGGTTTTCAAAGAGACTCTGGTCCACCTCTCTTAACGTAAGCTTAATCCTGGCAGGAGCCATTACCTTTATATCAACACCTCTCTGTTGCTGGCCTGTGTTTCCCGTTGTTTCTCGCCTTGTCACGGAAAATTCCCTGGGTGGAATGATGGCTATCTCGCTGATATTATCCAGAGAGGCCTTAGCCCCAGCAGTGGCCGGTAAATCTCCCGCCTTTGCCCTCTTGAGAAGTTCAACCACCTCTTTGGCATCGGCTTTCCCCACTTGAGGGATGTGAGCGTCCTCATTGACATAAAAGAAGGCCTCTTCATAGATTTCCCAGGAAGTTGCCAACCGGCCCCTGAAACGAAGCTCTTCATCGCGGTCGATGAGGCTCTCGAATACGTGGGAGTTGATGTCGCTGCTAGCGGAATCTGCCGAGAGGATTGGATTCAGGATGCTGGCATCACCGATTGATGCAGTTATGTATTCATTTAAACGGCTTGGATTTCCCCGTGTCTGTTCTTCATAAGTAGGCACCCAGAAATATGACTGGACCAGGAAGACCATAACAAGAATTGGAGCAAATATGAGAACCCTGCGGATTGTCATCTCCCCTCTTTCCTAATAATACCGTTGCATGCAAGATCCTTTTTCCTAGAACGTATTAGCATAAGCGATTAGCGGTTTTGTATCAAATCTTTTGTTCACTGGAGTCTCCGGAGTTCTATAGCGTGTATTTCCATGACCTGTTCATTATATGGCAAATTGTATTTTTGATTAGCGAAAAACCTTGTCCTTTCGCTTCCCCTGCTTTCGAGGTGACCCTTTCTGGGCTCGCAGACGGGGAATACTTACCCATTCCAGCCTCTAAAGGGCTGGCTTTCCCCTTCCTGCTCACTCTCGCGATGGGTACCCCACCTCTCCAGCACTTTACGCTCAAGGACAAAAGTTTTCTCCAAAAATTAAGCAAACTCCAGTTTTGTTCAGCTTTGAAGAAGAAGGCGTGATTCATGCGGTGGGAGAACTATACGGCCGGCAAGGACAGTGAGATAGATAATAACCCATCGGCAGGGAACAAGGCCGGGGGGTTGACCACTATCTTGGAGAAGTCTTTGGGCGCTGCAGCAAAAGCCGGCACTACCAACCTTGTGGATGTTTGTCAGTATGCCGAGGCTATCACCGCGAGAGGGTTCATCTTCATGGACACGCCGGTGTACGACCGGACCTCGGTGAGTGGGATGGTCCCAGGTGGTGTCAGTCTTATCTGTTTTACAACTGGATATGGCTCTGTGTTCGGGTGGAAGCCAGTGCCCAGCATCAAACTGGCAACTAACACAGCCCTGTACCGACGCATGGAGGAGGATATGGATATCAACTGCGGCACCATTGCCGATGGGGAAGCAATAGTCGAGGAGCTGGGCGAGCGCATCTTTCGACTCATCATTGAGACAGCCTCCGGCAAGAAGCCGAAAGACGAATCCCTCGGCATCGATGGTAACGAGTTCGTACGCTGGCAGATCGGGGCAGTGATGTGAGCTGTTGCTTTCAGTCTCTCTCCAAAAGCCAGGAGTCTCACTGTTGCGGTTCGACCATCATGCTTCACTTTCTTTTTTGAGCAGATCTTCCCACTCTCGGTCAACCGATTCCTGTACAGCGCTGACCATCTCTTCGCTCATTAGACGGAAACGGCCCTGAGCTTGCACATACTCTTTCACATCGATATCACTTTTCGGATAAATGTTAATTTTGTGATTGCCGTTTTCAACCTCGTAGATTGGGAAAATCTTGGACTGAGTAGCTAGACGGGCGATCTGGACTGTCTTGCTGGGATCTATACCCCATCCGGGAGGACATGGTGAAAGCACGTGAATGAACTTTGTGCCCATAATATTGCGGACTTTCTTGAATTTCGTGTACATATCATCCGGATACGCTATTGATGCTGTTGCCATGTAAGGGATGTGATGACCTAGCATAATCTTCTCGATGTCCTTCTTAGGCTCTTTCTTGATGGATCCAGCCGGTGTCGTTGTGGTCCAAGCGCCCACCGGTGTCGCACTGGAACGCTGGATACCGGTATTCATATATGCTTCGTTGTCATAGCAAACGAAAAGTATGTTTTCGTTCCGCTCAGCTACGCCTGAAAGCGACTGAATTCCAATATCGAAAGTGCCGCCGTCTCCCGCCCAGGCCATCACTATAAAATCCTTCTCTCCCCTGCGCTCTAACCCAGCATAAACGCCTGATGCCACGACAGCAGCGGTCTCGAAGGGACAGTGAATAACCGGTACTTGCATGCTCGAATAGGGGTAACACCCGACAGTGACAGCCCAGCAGCAGGCAGGAAAAACAATAACTGTACGCTTTCCCAATCCCTTCATAGCTAACTTCATCGCCAGGGATGCACCACACCCCTGGCACGAGGCTATACCGGGCTGTAGGAGTTCCTCATTGGTCATTATATCACGCGGTATTTCGATAGTTCTCTGCATAAGGTACCCCTATTGCTTCAGGCCCCAGCACAAGGGCATGCCTGTCAGTTTGCCATTGGACAGGGCATAGTTAACAATGGCTTCGACATCGGCCGGTGTGATATCACGGCCTCCGATGCCGGCAATTACCGGATATACGGCAGGTCGATTTTCCAGCGGATAGAGTGCAGCTTGAATTTCGCTTGAAAACATGCCCCCCAACCCGGCGGATATATTGCGATCGATTACAATCACCTTGCGGACCTTATCCAGCGCGTCTTGCCATCGTTCGACAGGTACCGGCCTAAGCATGCGCAACTTCATCAATCCGATCTTCTTTCCTTCCTTCCGCATTCCGTCAATGGCGATGCGGGCAACAGATGTGATGGTCCCAGCTGTAACAACAATTGCCTCTGCATCTTCTGTTCGGTACTCTTCCACTATGTCATACTCTCTTCCGAAGATACGCTTAAATTCTTTGCAGACCTCCTGATAATATTCCAGGGCATCTAAAGAAGCTCTATGCATCGCATAGCGCTGTTCGTAGAAGTACTCTGTATCAACAAATCCACCGAACATCCTTGGATCATCGAAGTCGGGCCTAACCTCCGGAGTATAACGCGGCAGGAACTTATCGACTCGTTCGGTCTCGGGAACATCCACGATCTCCGAGGTGTGACTCAAGAAGAACGCGTCATAGGCTACCATCGCCGGCAATGACACCTTCTCTGCCAGCTTATACGCCATAATAATAGTGTCCAGCACCTCCTGACTTGATTCGCAGTAGATCTGAATCCATCCCGTATCTCGCTGTGACAGAGAATCGGTTTGGTCTGCCCATATATTCCATACACCACTAACAGCCCGATTAACGTTCGCCAGCACAATAGGTAGGCGAGCGCCGGCAGCCCAGTGTAAGACTTCATGCATAAGCAGCAGTCCGTTGCCACTGGTAGCGGTGAAGGTGCGAACACCTGCAGTAGAAGCACCAACCAAGGCTGCCATGGCCGAATGCTCGCTCTCTACTTTGATGAACTTTGCGTCCAGATCGCCATTGGCACACATCTCCGAAAGTTCTTCCATGATAGTAGTCTGTGGTGTAATGGGAAAGGCCGATATCACCTCTACGCGGCTCAGTTTTACTGCTTGGGATACAGCGTGATTTCCCTTGATTACCTGTCTCAATTAACCCTCTTCCCCTATTGGGATTTCAGCGTCGATCATGGTCACAGCACACCGCGGGCACTCCGTGAAACAGATGCCACAGCCCTTGCAGTAGTCGTAATCGATGGAGTAGCCAAAATGGCCATTGCCTATAACCAGTATTGAGACATCGGGGCAGAATATCAGACAGTTGTCGCACTCAGTGCAGCGGCCACAGTGCATGCAGCGAGCTGCCTCATGCAAGGCTTCATCCTCTGAAAGAGTAGTGCTATAGCCCTCGAAGGAACATTTGCGTACATCAGCGGGTCGGATTTTCTCCTTAACCTGCGGCACCTTTTCGAAATAGTCATACTCGATCTTTTCTGAATCAACCACCACCCGGCTGTTTTGACGCACAGGGTTGACGGGCTTCCAGCCCATGTACCTCGAAAAGCTTATTGCCGGGCCGTCACCAATGGCTATTTCCTCCAGCACCTCAGCAAAGTCCACGCCTTTCCGGGCACAGTCCATGGCGATGGCGGCTTTTTTGCCGGAGGCCACGGCATGGGCTACGGTGTGTGGGATATCGATGATGTCACCGCCGGCGAAGATCGTCGCCTTGCCGTGATTCTCAACGTCAACCCCCAGGCCTTCATTTACCGGTATCACTCCATTTTCGGTCTTCACAATACTATCCAGGTAGTCGAACACCGGTACTTCGCCGATAGCTGCCAGGATGTTGTCGGCCTCCAGATCAAACAGGGCACCGTACTTCTTAACGGNNCCGATAGCTGCCAGGATGCTGTCCGCTTCCAGATCAAACAGGGCACCGTGCTTTTTAACGGGGCGTCTGCGCCCGTTCTGGTCGGCCGGGCCCAGCTCCATCTCGCAGCACACCAACCTCCTGATAGCGCCGTCGCCATTGAGCTCGATCCTCTCAGGAGTTCCAAGGAATCGGAATCGGACACCTTCTTCACGCGCTTGCCGCACTTCCTCGGGATGGGCAGGCATTTCACTTTCTGAACGCCGGTATATCACCGTCGCATGGCTGCCAAGGCGAATAGCCGTTCTGGAGACATCGATAGCGGTATTTCCCCCACCGATGACCAGTACCTTATTACCGAGGTCGACTTCCTCACCAAGGGCCATTCTCTTCAACAGGAGCAGACCGCTCATTATCCGATGACTCTCGTCCTCGCCTTCTACCTTGAGTTTTCTGCTTGCATGGGCACCGGTAGCAAGGAATATGTAGTCATACACGTTGCGGAGTTCGTCAAATGGGATATCCTTCCCGACTGCAGTCTTTGGTCGGAACTCGATACCCATGTTCCTTAATCCCTCGAACTCAGCTGCAAGAACCTCCCGCGGCAGTCGGTAACTGGGGACTCCCACGCGGAGGATACCGCCCATTTGGGGAAGCTCTTCAAAGATGGTGACACTGAATCCGAGCAGTCTCCCGTAGTATGCAGCTGACATGCCGGCAGGACCAGAGCCAACTACAGCGAGACTCTTTCCATTATCGCCTGGTAAACTCGGACGGCGAGTAGAGGGCGTAACCTGGTCTCCCACTAAGCGCTCCAGCTCCTTGATGCTGACCGAACCATCGAGGGGAAGGCGATTGCAAGCGCCCTCGCAGAACTGGAAACAGACCCGACCCAGGATCGCGGGGAAAGGCTGTTCACGTTTCAAATGCCAGTAGGCCATTTCATATTCACCTTGCTGGACAAGCTTTATCCAGCCTTCAATATCGTTGCCTGCCGGGCACGCGTTTTGACAAGCCGGGACCTTATCCTCATAGATTGGTTTCGTGAAGCGCCAGCTGCCCGTCATGTTATGGAGCATCGTACCTATTGATATATTCATAGGTGTCAAGTCACGCCAGCTCTTGAACACGTAGGTCCTAGCGAGCTCACTACGCTTTTTCACAGCCATGTCAGCAGTTCCTTTCTGTGTCCGATTATACCTTGACGACCTGTTCATAGGCAGCACGGGCAGCCTTCTTGTTGTTCTCCGTCTTGACCGGGACATAGTGGTCAATAGCCCGCTCCAGGGACTCGATCCTAACCAGACCGGTCGCGCTGGAAAAAGCCCCTAGCATAGAGGTGTTGACGATCGGGTTGGAAGGCGTTCCCAGTTGGTGCTCAAGGGCTATGGACGCGGCATCCAACATATAGAGTTGGTAATCGTGGCCCACAAGCTCCCTGTAGTTGCCTGGGGTCTGCTTGCCATTGACCAGAACCATGCCGTTCTTTTTTAACCCTCGCGCCACAGCAACGGTTTCAAGCATGGAGGAATCAAATACTATGACATGGTCAGGCTCATAAATGTGGCACCGCAGGTTGATATGCTTATCGTCAATGCGGCAGAATGCTGTAACAGGGGCACCTCGGCGTTCTACGCCAAATGCAGGAAACGCCTGCACATATTTGCCTTCGATGAAGAAGGCCTCGGCCAGGACCTCGGATCCGATTCGCACACCCTGGCCTCCACGGCCGTGAACACGTATTTCGATCATTCGGAAACCCCTTTTATTTTCTTCTCAATGATACCTCAGGGCCTCTTGTTATAAACGACTGCTAGAGCCCTGCAAGGGCGGGATCCTATGGCGCGATATCCATGCAGCTTACCGGAGTCGAAATAGAGGCTATCATTTTCTTCAAGGATGGTACTTCTGTCTTCGATACAAAATTCTGCCTTCCCTTCCATGATGTAAACGAATTCCTCCCCTTCATGGCTGAAAAAGACCATATCGTCCCTTTCCTTCAAGTCGAAGATGACAATGAAGGGCTCCATATGCTTCTTGGCCTGCTTAAATGCCAAGGGTTCATAGGTATATCCCAGGTCAAGTTTTCCTCCAACCTCGCGCCGGGATGAGGTAAACCGCTCTTTTTCCTTGACAACTGTGAATAATTCTGCGGTCTTCTCAGTCTGGAAAAAATAAGCAATATCAGTGCCCAAGAAGGAAGAGATCTTCATCAATGTTGAGATAGCTGGAGTAGTCTGCTCGTTTTCAATTTGAGAGATTAACCCCACTGACAACCCTACCCCTGAGGCCATTTCCTTAATAGTCAATGCCCTTTCTTTTCGCAGTTCTCGAATCCTTGTACCTATTGCCAGTGGGTAGCTCCGGTCTTTTTGTCTCCGCTTAACCATCTTATCCCTCTGCCGGTTTTCACTATTTTTAAATTTCGTTTCAGTTTTAATAAAATATCAAGCAGAAGATATCGGCCCACGCTCCATGAGCCTTCAGATCATCAAATCGAGATTCGAAAGTGGGCCGATTGCTGGTCCGACCCTCTCAAGAGTCGCTTGTTAATAAATCAACTAAATAACCCCTTGCTATCAGCTCATTGGGACCAAATCCATTAAGTAGCGCCCACCTTGCAACCTGTTCTTCAGCCAGTCGCGCTGCGACACTCTGTGTTGACAGGCCCAACCTGTTACTGCTTTCATATATCTCCTTTAATACCGGTCTCACGGCGCTGATAACCTCCAATGGCCTCTCTTCGTTATATCCTCCTCCGAACGCGTCCTTCAGAGGCTGGAACTCATAGATTAGATTGAGTATTCCTCCGAGATTTACCACAAAGTCGGGTGCATACAGTATGGTAAACTCCTTCAGTAATCCTTCTACTTCCTTTCTCCTTCCAGCTTGTCTCTCGTCTATTTGGTTATTTGCACCACCGACGATTATTAGCTTTTTATCTCGGTTTGCCCTGACCATCCTCCTGACAGTTGAGGGGTTGACGGTCTGACCCGTGGCATTTGGACTGAATACATCAAATCTCTGATCGTAAATCTCATTGGGTTCAACTCGTCTGGCATTAATCCCTTTGGCCTTTAACCCTCTAATTTTTTCCTCTGCCTTGACTTTGTCTATATCTGCGACGATAAGGTTAGTAGTAGGATAATCTTGGATAATACATTCTATGAGAACTGAGCCAACCTTACCAACACCTTGGATAGCAATGGTTAGGTTATTAAGGTCGTCTCTGTCTAGCTGATGAATAACGGACTCTAACATAGACTCATAGACTCCCTTGGCAGTAACTACTGAGGGATCACCGGAGCCATTGCTCTCCAGAGACAAACAGGCAACATTGTGGGGAGCATATTTTGCTATAAAATCAGCGTGTGCACAACGCGTGCCCATATCTGGTGCGAATATATATTGAACAAGCCCATGAAGAATTGGCACGACTTTATCTCTTAGTACTGCCTTTTCTAGGTCAGTCAGTGGTTGATCCGCCCTAGAGAAATTTTCCGTATCATAATTTGGTTCAAAGATAACAGATTTCCCTCCACCCATCCTAGATGCGCTGACCTCTTCGATTTTTGCTTTTCCCTCCAGCGCCATCTTTGAAAACATTAGGTTAAGAATCGCCCATTTGTAACTCATGCCTCTAGCAAGGTTTCTCACATCAATTTCTGGTTCTCTTTCGTTGCCATACTCTTTCCACCTACACCCACCGAGATACCAAGCAGTTGGTTCAGGGGTCTGTGGGCATATAATTGTGTTATTTCTTGCTACCCACATTGCTCTACCGTACCCAATGTCCCTGTAGAAGATATTCTCGGGCCTCTTTAGAAGTGTATGGACTGCCTCAACGATAGTTTCATAACCCCTGTCACCCTCATTTATGAAACTCATAACCCTCTGGAGCCTTTCAAGCGTGAGATCGTCTTTGATTAGAACCATTCGTTATCCATCCCCTCATATCAAACTCTCCCAATGCTCCTCAAAAGGGCCCGCCAACATCTCTTGACTGCATAGGCAAATCTGTTCGAGGCCCCGGCGAAGAGGAGTACTTTTCATTTTTATTAAACTTTATTTCAAAATTTCTAAAATATCAAGCAAAAAAACGATATATAATAGGCCCTAACTCCAGCTAGGATGTCGAAGGCCTCGATCTCGGCTACCACCATGCCCAAGGGGCACTCTACGCCGTGAAACATGATTTAACTCCTCAAGGTGTTTGACCCACTCCCTTTTACTTGACACACGAGACTTTTTATCTTAAGGTCGCACCCGTTTAAACCTGTAGCCTGATTGTGGTATCACCAGCAACTGCGTCTACTGAACTCGCTTCCTTCAAAGAATTAGGCCACACAGAATCCAGAATATTGTTCATCAACACGGAGATAGCGCGGAAACTGTTACGGAGTGGACAGCAGGTCCTTTTTCGCCCGCAGGAGCTGTCTACTACTGTGATTGCTGCCAAGGAGAATTTGGCAAAGAAACAGCCCTTGAACATGAAAGGGCGCATACCTTTTCCTTACAGATATGGAAAAGGGCCTGTGAACTTTGTTTCAAGGGATCCACTTTCCAGAAAAATACGGCGGCCAGTGCTATGGTATCCTCGAGAACGCTCTTCTAGTCGAGGAGTTCTGCCGACAGCATTGAGGAATTAGCACGGTCCTCAGCCCCGGTGACTTTTCATCAGATCTCATCCTGAGATTTGGCAGGGACCAAGCTGAACTCTCCCCGGATGGCAGCTGAAGTGGCAGGGCAATTTTGGGGAAGCTTTAGGGAGATTCTGTGATGTTCAACAAGAAAGACCTAGACCGAATACGTGCCGGTAATAAGAAATGGCAACAGGCCTTCAAGGAGTCTGTCTCAAAGACCCCTGAAAGATTGAAGAGGTTTTCTACTGTTTCAGACCGACCTATCCGGAATCTTTATACGCCGTTAGATATTAGGGATCTGGATTACTCAAAACATGCAGGCTTTCCGGGCCAGTACCCTTTTACCCGTGGAGTCCAGCCTACTATGTACAGGGGAAAACTGTGGACTATGAGGATGTTTGCGGGTCTGGGATCGGCAAGGGATACCAACAAGAGATTTCACCTCCTGGTAAAGGAGGGCCAGACAGGTCTCTCTACAGCATTCGATATGCCTACCCTTATGGGATACGATAGTGATTCCGCAAGATCAAGGGGAGAATGCGGCAGATGCGGTGTTGCCATCGACACCTTGAAGGATATGGAGATACTGTTCGAGGACCTACCTATTGATAGGATCACTACTTCCATGACCATCAACCCACCGGCCCCTGTCCTCTGGGCAATGTATATCGCCATGGCAGAAAACAGAGGCATAAGTAGATCGGCTATAGGTGGTACCATCCAAAATGATATGCTCAAGGAATTCATTGCACAAAAGACACTCATGTGTCCCCCACGGCCATCCATGAGGCTTATAGTGGATACCATTGAATTCGGGACCAAGGAGGTCCCCAGGTGGAACCCTATTAGCATAAGTGGCTACCATATAAGGGAAGCTGGCTCTACAGCAGTTCAGGAGCTTGCCTTTACCTTAGCCGACGGTATAGCCTATGTTGAAGCAGCACTTGAAAGGGGCCTTGATGTTGACTCCTTTGCCCCGAGGCTCTCCTTCTTCTTCAACTCGCACCTGGATTTCTTTGAGGAGGTTGCAAAATTCAGGGCGGCAAGGAGGATGTGGGCGAGGATAATGAAAGAGAGGTTTAAGGCAAAAGATCCGCGCTCAATGTGGCTCAGGTTTCATACACAAACTGCCGGTTGTTCTCTTACCGCTCAGCAGCCCTATAATAACATTATTAGAACTGCCCTTGAGGCCCTGGCGGCCGTATTAGGAGGGACACAATCATTGCATACCAATGCCTTGGACGAGGTCCTTGCATTACCTACTGAAAAGGCGGCTACCATTGCCCTCCGGACTCAACACATAATTGCCGAAGAGTCAGGGGTTGCGAACACAATCGACCCCCTCGGCGGATCCTTCTTCGTTGAGCGCCTCACAAACGATATGGAGGAGGAGGCCTTTGAATATATTGGAAAGATTGATGACATGGGAGGTATGGTAGCGGCAATAGAGAGAAACTACCCCCAGAAGGAGATAGCGGACAGTGCCTATAGGTATCAGAAACAGATAGACAACGGGGAGAAGACGGTAGTTGGAGTAAACAAGTATATGGCTGAAGAGATACTCCCTATAGAGACCCTCCAGGTTGAGGCAGAATTAGAAGAAAAACAGATACAATGGACAAATCAGGTCAAGAATACCAGGAACAACAGAAAGGTAAGGGATGCATTGGAGAAACTGGCAGATGCAGCTCGAGGGGATGACAATCTCATGCATTATATTATAGATGCAGTCAAAGAATATGCCACGCTGCAGGAAATATGTGATGTCTTTAGGCATGTCTTTGGAGTCTACCGGGACCCTGGTGTCTATTAATAACAGGTGTAAGCGTTCAGCGATCGGCCCAATAGTTGAGAAACTGACCGCAAAGTGCTTACTGCAACGAGAATAGATCATGAATCAAAAGAGCAAGATCAGGATCTTAGTAGCAAAACCGGGACTGGACGGTCATGATAGGGGTGCCAGAATTATAGCCAGGGCTTACAGGGATGCTGGTTTTGAGGTTATTTATTCCGGTCTTCACCAAACCCCTGAACAAATAGTCCAAGCTGCCATCCAGGAGGATGTGGATATGATCGGGCTTTCGAGCTTGGCAGGTGCCCATATGTATCTTTTTACCAGGGTCGCGGAGCTCTTGCACGAAAATGGCGTGGACGACATTGTCATCTGTGGAGGGGGGATTATCCCCGAGGAGGATATCCCAAAACTTAAGAAGGTCGGAATCAAGGAGATTTTCACGCCGGGATCCACTCTGGATGATATCGTCAAATGGGTTAAAGAAAACGTGAAGCCGAGGGGAGTTAGTTACTGAGAAAGCGGGCTCGCGGTCTATTTCCTTTCTAGATCTCTTTGGCGACTATGTACACCCCAACCCCTTAACTGACATTGCTCTCATACTCAGGTCAGTTAGTCACAACAAATCATTCCGTTTCATAATCAACGATGGGTCTAAAGAGATATCAAGGAAAATTAAGGAATCACATCGCCAGTCATTTGTTTTGCCTTAAAAAGGTTATCTTTGTATATCTAAGACCAAAGAGCATGAAAAAAGGAAGGGGGTAAATATGACAAAAGGTAACATACTGGAAAAACCGGTAGCGGTTCTTGGTGGAGGTGCCTGTGCCCAGGCTTTCGCCGCAGAGCTTACCCTTGCAGGATATGAGGTCAGACTGTACGAACTACCAGAGCTTGCCCCGGAGACCCTGGGAGAAGTCCTGAAAACACATGAGATAGAGCTCGGAGGAAAGCAGCTGAATTTCAGATGGTTCAGGAGGGCAGGGGTTGCCAAGGTAGACTGCGTCACTACCGAGATCTCAGAGGCACTGAAGGAAGCTGGTTTGGTCATAGTGGCTATTCCAGCAATAGGCCACAAGCCCTTCTTTGAGAAAATGATCCCATACCTTGAGGATGGACAGATGGTAAGCGTATTCCCGGACAATTTTGGCTCCTTGATGCTCAGAAGAATGATGCGTGAGGCTGGGTGTGGGGCAAAAGTCATAGTCGGTGGGTGGAGTTCCATGCCGTATGGTGTGAGGATGATGGAGCCTGGTAAGCTCGATTGTATATTGAGGATACGGGAGCTTATCTGTGATGCCCTGCCAAGCAAGGACGGGGATGAGTTCTTTGAGACCATGAAGGGAATTCCCGCGTTCGATGGCACTGTTGAACTAAAAAGGGGAGACACGATTGTTGCGGTGGATCTTGCCAATCCAAATCCCGTTATTCATGTCCCCGGCTCAATCCTCAATGTCGGCGCCATGGAAGTTACAGAGATGGAGGAGACCCTGGGCATTCCGAAGGGCAAATACTCAATGTATAAGCATGGAATGAGCCCTGCCATCTCCAGGGTCCAGTTTGCCTTCTATCAGGAGGAAAGAAAGATCGCAGATGCCATGGGTATCAAGATGGCTGAGTATCGAGAAGATCAGTTCTTCTGGAAGGGTAGCATTATGGGCATAGAGTATTGGGTCCCGTTTGTGGATGTGATTATGCCGCCGATAGTCGGTCCGGATTCCGTTGAACATAGGTACTTCACTGAGGATATACCAGTGGGGACAGTCGTGCGTTACCATCTGGCCAGGAAATTTGGTGTGGATGTCCCTATAATAGAATCCCTGATGCGGTTAGGGTCTGCGGTCTGCATGAGGGATTTTCTCAAGGAGGGGATATCCCTGAGAGAATTGGGTATCGAGGATTTAACTAAGAAGGAGATAATGAGTTATCTCAGAGAAGGTGGAAAGGGATGATAGTGATGACATCCATATGACCCGCAGCGAGGGCAAGGAAGGAGCAAGTGCCAGTGCAGCATTATTCGGCCGAAAGATCCGAGATGAGATTTCCGTCACCACCAAAGGCCATAGGATGAGGGTTACCGATGATGGTCAGGTTTGGCATTCTCTCGGCCTCGGCTGCCATCGGCTCTGATATCTCCATCTCCTCGAGGTGGAGGGTGTTTACAATGTGGACTATCCTGGCATTCTCGGGTTCGACCAAGCCAAGGCTTCTAAGGGCCGCATCCATTACCTCACGATCGGTATCAAAATACACAGGGATCCTTGCTGCCTCAGGTGTGCAGCCTGTAATGCAGTTCATGTAAGTGGGATTAGGATCCATCTTGTCCACAAGGCGCCTTGTGGTGAAGTCGGCCATTCCGATCCCGATGGCATTGCCATATGAATCCGCTGAGAGATCCCTAACGAATATACGCAAGATTTTGGGTTTGGGAGGGACCTTGGCAAATGGGACGACATGACGGCCGATTACATTTGGGTCCATTCCCGCTCCGCTTATCTCCTTGCCAATTTGATCCACGATGAGGATGTCGATCCTATCCAGGGGTATCCGGGGCATAAGCCTCTTGGCCACACGGAGGAGCTTCAGATCGGTTTCCTCGATCTGTCCCGGGAGGGCAGCACGGATCACGGCCGTCTCATCCTTCTGGTTCTCCACTAGGGCGAGACCGAAGGCAATGGGGCTGCGTTTGATGACTTCCCCCCCAACGGAGACCACGATCTGGTAATAACTATATTGGACTACCCCCCGGTGGTAGAGGTCGGCCCCCTTTTGTTTGCCCAATCCGATTGTCATCATCTTCATCAGGCCGCTCTCGATCGGGGCCTTGAAATCCGTGTGAGGTTTCACGCGGGCCACAACACCGATGTGATCCGCCTCGGAAGCGTGTTTGTCCAAAAAGACCGGGAGGCCATCTGGAGTCGAACCTATCTCCACCACCTCCATGCTGGATTTAATGGGGGCACCCATGGTCTCCTCTGTGATCCCATATTTCTCAAGGACCATCTTCTGACCCTCTGGGGTGGCCCCACCATGGCTCCCCATGGCTGGTACGATAAAGGGCTTGGCCCCTATCTCCTTGAGTTCCCTCACAACCGCTGAGAGGACTGTGGCTATATTGGCGATGCCACGGCTTCCGGCAGTTATGGCGACGGTTGAACCAGGTGCAATCGTCTCGTGAAGCTTGAGCCTTGCAAGCTCTGAGCGAACAGTGCCGGAAATATCCTTTATCGGAGTGGTCTTGAATTCTTGCCTGATCTTGACCATCTTCGGGTAAGCCATGTTTGTTCCTCCCTTTATCACTTTAGCTTAGCCTCACTCTTTGGGCCACCTTCTTGGACCTTATAGGCGGCGAGGCCTTTGTCGATCATTCGTACAGCTCGAGTGCACTTTATGAAATTCCATACCAGATAAAGCCCCACCGCCAAGCAGATCAGGGCAGAGATGAGCGCTAGCTTGCTGGATCTGCTCATGAGGATGGAGGAACTCACAAACGAAAGGGCCATCATCCAGAGCCAAATACGCCTCTGGCGACTATATGCCCTCCGAATCCAGACCAGTTCCTCAATCTTCCTCTGTTTTTCTGGGTCCTTGGCCTGATAGCTAATGCTCAGGATAGACCTCTCCCCTTCTTGTCACGGAATCAGTAGATCCCCTGCCCGGGATCAGATTGCCATCCCTTTCTTCCGGTAGTAGCGGTTGATAATCGCCATGATCACCATGGAGGCAATGACTATAAGGACTAGAATGACAAGAGCAAGTAGGCCACTGTTCAAGTTTTTCACGCCGAAGTCCCACCAGGCCTTGATGCCCATGAGGAACATGGCCGCGCCCGCGATCACGTTCAGGACGATCATGGCCGTATTCATTTGATAGGGCTTGGGCAAGAACTTCCGGTCGGTCCAGATCATGGCCAGACACCAGAGACCGCAGGTCATAACTCCCCCGATGATCGCCGCTGGGGTTGGGAGGTCAATGAGCCTGATATTGGGAAACACTACGGTCATCCACATGAGGATAATGCCCCCCAGGCCGACATAGAGCAGTACCCAGGGACGGACCTTGTCTATTTTGACTCCCCGGAGCCCGGGAAAAACACCTCGCAGGCACTCGTAGGCCGTTCGCGTATAGACCTCATAGGCGCCATAGATGGTCCCGGCGATAGCCAGGAAGACGCCCGCATCATACAAGACCAGCAGCCAGGGGTGGATCCTGGTAAGAAAATTGGCCTGATACTCCAGAAGCTTCAGCCCCGAGGGGATCAACTGCTCGGTGTGGAGCAGGCGCGCTCCTCCTATGATGAATCCAGCAGCAAAGATGATAATCGCTGCAAAGGATGTAATGGAGTCGATGGCCGGCGCCTTGAGCCAGGCAAGGCCGGTGCCGACATCGGCCTTTTCCTCTGAGAGGGGAATTTGGCCTTTTTTGTCCGTTATGTCATAGATCCTCTGTTGAATTTCCTCCAGGTTGGGAAGGCCGAGCATGCCCCAGTTCTTTTCCCTGAGCAATCCCACATAGCCAATGTAATCATAGGTCCCGCCGCCAATAGCACCAATGTAAGTGACCGCTTCCACCCAGGGAGGTCGGGCGGCTACTCCGGGGTATTTCTCGAGGATCCAGGGGGCATAGTCCGGTACCCGGGGGATGAAGGTGCCAAAAAGAACGGCAAGCCAATCCGGTTTGAAGTAGAACACAGAGAAGACGATGGCTATCAGCATGAGGGTGATAACAGTTAGCTGGACCCTTTCAAGGATAGTATATTTCCCCACATAGGTCAGGGTGACAAAGAGAAGGACCCAAAAGGTGCCCCACCCGATGTGATGCCCGAATCCGGTAATCCAATTACATAAGGTGCCGAGTAGTGACGGTAGAAAGGCAAGCCAAAAGGGAAAACACATGATGCTGAGGGCAGCCATCAAGAAGGGAAACCATCCTCTAGGGCCAGGAAAATGGGCCCAGGTGTCCATGGGATGCTGACCGGTGAGGGTGATGTAGCGCATGGCGGTATAACATTGAACCCATTTAAAGAAGCAACCCAGTACAAAGGTCCATATTATGATGTAGCTGAAGACTGCGCCACCCCGGGAGGCGAAGAAGGTCTCCCCAGATCCGATAGTCAGGGATGCCATAATCGCACCGGGGCCAAAGAATTTGACCATATCCCAGAGCTTCCTGGATTTGATCTCCTCTGACAATGCTGGAGCCTTTATCGTATCTAAAGCCATAGTGCACCTCCGTAAGATAGTTCGTTAGTGACTTCGTCTACTTGCACTATTCTTCGAGCACTTACCCTCCTTTCTCTTCAAGGATTTAGTCTCAGAGCACAGGTTAGTTCTCCGAGACCATTGGATTTAAGGCTTCTTTGAAGCCAAGGCTTGCGCTGAAGACAGGTCTTAGGAGGTGTTTTCCTTTACCCTGTTAGAGTGGCCCGCTTACCCCGTTAAATTTCCCAAGGGGAACCCTCTTCAACCGGGTGAACATGAGGTATAATGCGCCGTGTGAAATCTAACAGGGTTTACTCTGACCTCGCTTCTTCAAATCCCTTCTTTAAGGCCCGCAAGTTCAGATCCGACTTGGAGGCTGGAAAAGTGGCCTTTACCTCCTCTTCAACGTCTTCAATGCTGAGGGGCAGTGAATTGCTTCCAACCAAGGCCCCCAGCATGACTATGTTCGTCATAATAGCAGATCCAAGCTCCATGGCAATGTCCGTTGCGTTTAAGAACCATGATGATTTGGAAAGCCTCTCAATTGCTGCCTTGAGTTTTTCTAAATCCGGATACACAGATCTTTTTGAAAGGACACCGATAGGATACATGGACTTGAAGTTGGTCAAGGTTACCACATCTGCGTTACCGTAAGTACTCAATAATCTAAGCGCTTCCAGAGGCTCCAGACTGAGGATAATATGGCCCTGTCCCTGTGGGATGAGGGGTCCATAATACTTCCTCTCTGAAATCCGTAAACCACTGAATACCGCTCCGCCCCTCTGTGCTGACCCGAACGTCTCCCCAACCGTCACAAAATAGCCTTTCTTTGATAGGGCTCGTCCAATCAATCTGGATATCAATATGTTCCCCTGCCCACCGACACCACATATGATTATATTGAGCGGATCTGGCTGAGATTTCATCTGTTCATTTCCTCCCTGGTGATTGCGTTGAAGGGGCAGATATCAAAGCATACCCCACATCCACAGCACATATCCTCCTTGATCATAGCCTTCCCAGTTTCCAGATCCTGAACTAAGGCAGGACACCGAAAATCACGCGAACACACACTGCACTCTTCGCCTCTGCATTTGTCGTCCAGAACCCTGACCACAAAGGGCACCCCCCTTTCTTGTCTCATGCGAACGAGTTCACAAGTCCTTCGCATGATCAGGACGCGGACGCCTTCTTCTTGTTTTAAGAATTCGCGGATCTTCTTGACTGTCCTTCTCACATCGAACGGATCACTCACCGCCACCGTAGATCCTAATGAGCGGCAGAGTTCCTCGAGATCTATTCTGGTTGTGGGATCTCCAACGGCGTTAAAGCCCGTGCCGGGATGGGGCTGAAAACCCGTCATGGCCGTTGCACCATTATCCAGCACGATTTGGATCATGTTGGATTTGTTATATGCAGCATTGATCAATGCGGGGATAGATGCATGAAAGAAGGTGCTATCACCGCAGATGGCGATGACCGGATGCCTTGAGTTGAATTTCCCCAGTTGACCGAAGCCTGCTGCCAAGCCCGTTCCTGATCCCATAGCATGTAGCAGCTTAACCTGACCTTTGCCGTCGGGAAACACATCCAGGGTGTAACAACCGATGTCTCCTGTTACATAGATATCCCTGCCATCCGCTTTAACCGCTCTCTCCAAGGCCCAGAAGCTGGCCCTGTGAGGACAGCCCGGGCACCAGGTCATGCCTCTGTCAATGAGGAGGTTGTCAACTTCCTCTGACAAGGGTTCCCTATATTCCGGTGTTCTGGGTTGGTACTCCAGGCGAAAGATCTCGGCGAGGGCCTTACATGCCCTGTCCGTGTTCATTTCCCCATAGCCCGGGATGTGGCCTGACCCTTTGCCATAAACGGCCTTCGCCCCGAGATTAGCATCAGCCAGACCCTCCTTGACATGCATTTCGATAAATGGATCTACTTCTTCAACCACTAAGATCTTCTCGGTTCTCCTCACATAATCCTGAACCAGTTTCTCGGGAAACGGCCAAAGAGTTTTGAGTTCTAGGATACCCACTGAGTCTTGGAGGCCTAGAACCTCAACTGCTTCACTGGAACAGGGGATTCCGCTTCCACCGCACACGATTAACACCTCGGGATGCTCAGGGCCCTCATATTTATTAAAACGAGAAGTCTCAAAACGAGGGCGGATCTGGGTTATCTTCTCAAGGAGGGCAGCGTGATGTGGCCTGGCCAGGTAAGGGGATATGGTCTGGGAGGTATCTAGACGAGCTTCCCGATGCGCCTTGGGTACCTTGCTGACTTTGACTGCGCTGCTCGCATGGGAAAGACGTGTGTAGCTTCGGACCATCACATAGCACTTGAATTCCTCCGATAGGTCAAAGGCCCATTTCATCATCTCACCGAGTTCCTGAATGCTGCTGGGCTCCAGAAGAGGGGCGTCTGCAAACTTCGCCAGCCAACGCGAGTCCGTCTCATCACCGCTGGAGTGGGCATCAGGATCATCACACACCACCACGATCATCGCGCCGCCGCCATCGCCCAGGCCTGTATAGCTAAGGTGGGTCAGGAAGTCCAAGGCCACGCTCAGACCGGCGTTTTTCATGGCAGCCAAGGAACGCAGCCCCGCAAACGCCGCTGCCCCCGCCACTTCTGTTGCTACCTTTTCATTGGTTGACCATTCCACGTGGAGATGATGGGCCTTGGCCTCTTGAGAGAGGGCCCGGACTATCTCAGAAGAGGGTGTGCCTGGATATCCGGCGGCAACGTTCACCCCAGCTTCCAAGGCCGCCCTTGCAATGGCCTCGTTCCCCAACAGAAAACGGAATGCCTTGTTGTTCTCGTCACTCATATTCCTTTTCCTTCTCCCATATCATTAGAAAAGGAGCGTACCATCTGCTCCACCTAAAAGCCTCTCTTGTCGGGGGCTTCATTAGCAGATAGAAACAGTCTAGTCAAGGAAAAAAATGGAAGCCCTTCCAATGCGAAAAGCCGCAAGACGGCGCTCCGGACCGTCCATTTGGATTGACATATTTCTCGACTGTAGTATGGTCATACCGGCCCGATACTCGTGTTCTGTTGGTGGCCGCTGTTTGTGTGGCTGGGACTGATGACTGGTAGCTGGGTTTGTGAAGATACCGCATGAAGATCATAACAATAACGGTATCGGTTCTTGCCTCCATCACGCTGAGTGGTATTGAGGCCAGGGCCTCTTGGTTGGTTGATGCCGCGGAATTCCACATCTCTGCACATGGCCTGCTTTCCTGCCAAGACTGTCATGAAGACGTGGCTGAAAGGGACATGCACCCGAACCCTTTGGACGTTACCCAGGACTGGAGGGATTTCTTCAGTGTAGAGCAATGTCTTACCTGCCATGAGGAGATTCTGGAGGACCTGGAGCAAGGCTCCCACGGCACCAAAAAGGTCCAGGAACCCAAAGAATGCGAGCACTGCCTTGAGTGTCACAGCCCTCATTACCAATCACGGCTCGAGGAAGACCGCTTCGACATCAGTATGCCTCGGCACAAACAATGTGGGGCCTGTCACGAGGAGCGACCTGCCTTGCCTGCCCTGTCCCCTGAAGATGAGGCCTGCATGAAGTGCCATCGATCTATTGATCCTGAAGACCCGCAGCGCAAGGAGAGGATTGCTGCGCTGTGTTTCCATTGCCACGCCCAGACTGGCACCAGACCCCAGGAAATAACCCAGAAGATAGTTCCCCTCATAAATGACAAGGAATACCAGTCATCTCCCCATGCCGCTTTTGCCTGTACCGTTTGTCATCCCGGCTCACCCCAGTTCAACCACGCTGATCAGGGGTTGGGGGACTGTGAGCAATGCCATCTTCCCCATCATGAAAAGGTTGCCCATGATTTCCATGCGGTGGTGACATGCGAGGCATGTCATCTGAAAGAGGTGAAACCAGTCAGGGATCCTGTATCCATGCTTGTCCTCTGGGAGAAAAAGCGCGATTTAGGAGGGCCTTTGAGGGTCCACGAGATGGTTCGCGGACATGAGGAGGCCGCCTGCCGCAGATGCCATTTCAAGGGGAATCAGGTTGGGGCCTCACCCATGATCTTACCTGCCAAGAGTATCATCTGCATGCCCTGTCACGCGGCAACCTTTTCAGTGGGAGACACTACCACGATTCTCGCCCTAATCGTTTTCCTGGCCGGGTTAGCACTGATTTTATCAGTACTCGTATCTGGATCCTTGCCCGGCGAAGGCGAAGTTGGTCCCTTTAGAAAGGTGGTAAAGCTGCTAGGTAAGATGCTCAGAACCCTTTGCTCCTCAAAGATACTCCTGGTTATCAAGGCCGTGGCCCTTGATGTGCTTCTCCAAAGGAGGCTCTACCGTCAGTCCAGGATTCGCTGGCTTATCCACGGCCTTATTTTTTTCCCTTTTGTGTTTCGGTTCGTCTGGGGGCTTGTCGCCTTAACCGCTTCCCTCTGGAGACCGGAATGGTCAGCGGCTTGGGCCATGCTGGATAAGGACCATCCGGCCACGGCGTTTCTCTTTGACCTGACAGGAATCATGGTTATTGCAGGTGTAGTCTCCGCATTTATTCGAGGAGGACTCAGGCAGTCCAGTCAAGTCCCTGGTCTGCCCGGGCAGGATCGTCTGGCCTTAGGCCTGATTGCAAGTATTGTGGTGATCGGCTTTATCCTTGAAGGTATCCGTATAGTTATGACAGGATGGCCCGAGAGTGCGGAATATGCGGTTATCGGAACAGGGATTAGCAGGTTATTTCGAGATCCAGCAAGATTGACCGAGGTGTACGGGTACATCTGGTATGTCCATGCTATCCTGACTGGGGCCTTTGTGGCCTATGTGCCTTTTAGCCGGCTTTTGCACATTATCATGGCACCGGTGGTTCTCGCGATGCACGAGCTTTCCCAATATGACCGCAGCAAAAAGTGATGCCTGGAGCTAGGATGTATACGAGAGAACGGAAACGTGGGATTAACAAAGGATGCGCTAGATTGAAACCACTATGAAAAGACTTGACAAAGTGCAGAATTACTCTCTATAAAGCAGATAAAAGTGGCATTATAAACTCGGGATCGTATTGGAAAGGGGGTGAAGAAATTCAGGGTAAAGAGTGAAGGAATGGCAAACGCTCATAAACTAAAAAGGAGGTAGGGAAATGAAAAAGGGTATCATAATAGGTATGGGAATCTTCGTGGCAATTAGTCTGATCCTTGCCATGAGTGCCGTATCCGCATCGGCAGTATCACCATTTATGAAGGTGGCCAAAGAAACAGGCATCGACATAGTTAAGATAGGTGATGCAATCGTCTGGAAGGGTCCATATGGCGGAAAAATAAAACCGAAGGGGCCTCTGGCTGGAAAGAAAATCGGCTTGATTGTCGGCTGTGAGTTTAGCGATTGGCAAGCCTACTACCTTGCGGAGTATATCGCGGAGTTCGGCGGAACCCCTCAGTTCATTATGAATAATAATCACCTGTGGAAGGAGACCCGGCCGATACGTGGGACCCCGACGCACCCCCATGGTATGTGGGGCTTGAGTTTGACTGGCGGTATGGCTGGCCTTGGCCTGACTGGTAATAGATCAGAGCCCCCTGTTGTGATCCAAAAAGGGAAAGGTGACGTGGCAGATTTACCAGTGGCAGATCCCACAGCATATGATGCCTTCATAATTCTGGGTGGTCACTCTGGCGACTTACTGATAGCCGACGATGTGGCGATCAAGTTCATAAAGGCCGCTGCTGGCAGGGGAGTTCCTATGGCTGGTATTGGCGGCGGTATTCTGCCGATGATTCAGCTTGGCCTGTTGGACGGCAAAAAATGTACCGGCAATCGGGTTGTCGACTACATGCTGAAGGAGATTGGGGAGTACCGGAACGAAGCGGTTGTCGTGGACGGAAATATCATCACCGGTAGAGATACCTATGACACACCCGCTGTCCTGAGGGCATTGTGTAAAGTTATGAAGCCCGGTTTTAAAGATAAGCACAAAGGTATCCTCAAGGGCAAAAAGGTGATGTGTATGGTAGCCGAGGATTGGGAGGATGTTGAACTCTGTGCTCCTACAATGGAGCTCATGTACAGAGGGGCGGACTATGTTGTCGGACTATTCGATGCTCAAATGAAATCACGGCCTGCGCTTTTAGGACTGGATGTGAGGACGGGGAGTTTTGGCACGACTGTTCCTTTCCAGGAAATTCCGGACAGCTATTACAGGATCATTAAGGAAGAAGATCTGAGCATGGATGATTTTGACCTCCTGTTCATTCCTGGCGCGTTCAATCCCTGGCGGATCACTATACTACATCGCGATTTCTTGAGCGATGCCTATGGGGCCGGAAAAATCGTTGCCTCTATCTGCCACGGCCCGATCCCTGTGGCTGCGGCTGATTTGGTAAGAGGCAAACACTGTGCCGGATGGCTTGCCGTTGAGCCGTCTATTAAAATTATGGGCGGTATCTACAGTTGGGATTGGTCGGCTGTTATTGATGGACGGATCGTCACCGGGCGTGTACCCATGGATGTTCCTGAATTCGTGGATGCCATGACCGAAGCCCTTTTGGCCGAGTAGAAATGTAATTCGTTTCCCCTTCTCTTCTCCGACAAGGAGGAGAGAAGGGGAATGCCTCCCACCTCGTGAGTCTCTTCCCTTTATTTTACGATTCGAACAACAATTAGAAATTCCCAAATCATCCAAATTAGAAGCGCAGCAAGCAAGAAAACAGGCGCAAGGTTTACTTCCTTCTTAACCGGTTCTTGGATAGTCCTTACATGTGTAGCACTTTTCAAGATATCCTTAATGACCTCGTCTGCAACGAGCTTATTCTCAGCATAGTAATATTTTCCCTTTGTTACGGAAGCGATTTCCTTCAAAAGTTCCTCATTCATCTTGGTTCTTAATAGCTTATCTTGTCCGTCTCTAAACCAATCCTTTCTGCCACCGGGCCCTCTCTTAGGAATCAAAGTTTCTTCTTTTCCTCCTATACCGATACTGTAGACTATTGTATTTTGTTTTCGTAAGTTCTTCGCTTCTGCAATTACGGATCCCATCTGTGCGTCATCTTCAAGCTCACCGTCGGATATCAAGACTATGACCTTATGTGTGGAATCATTTCCAAACATGCTTACCCCTGTTTTGAGGGCATAATCTATGTTGGATCCTGTGAAGGCTAAATCTAGGCTGTAATTCACTAGAATGTATTTACAAGCTCCGTAGTCGTCTGTAAGGTCATCTATGGCCTTTACTCCTCTATAAGCAAAGAAGAATATGCCAAGTCGCTCTCCTTTTAACTGGTTAATCAGTTGTAAACCTTCAAGCCTTCCTTTGTTTAGCCTGTTAGCGTATTCTCCTCCCATGAGGGATGTTTTTACAGGAATCGTTACATCCTCAGCTAACATCGATCTTGAAGTATCTAGGCCGAGGACTATAGAGATACCTTTTCTCTTTGCTTCCATCATCTCATATTCTATGCTTAAGCCAGTAAGAGAAAGAACGGTTGACAGTAAAACCAAGGAAAGCACGGAAATCCTTCCTAGGTTTTTTATTCTTTTTATTTTTGTACCATCAAAAGCTGCTAGCCACTTTTTCATTTGCTTATAAGATCGTAAAGAGAAGAGGAGAAAAATAGGAAGGGCTACTAGTATAAGTAAGTATTCCGGGTTGGTCATGGGCATCCAAGTCCTTCTCTATTATTTCAGACCACTCAAGGCCCCAGGGGAAACACCTTTCTCAGCTTCAGGTATGTCCAAGAATGGTATCATCCTCTTCAGCTGCTCCTCCTCTTTCTGCTCTTTTTCCTTTTCACCGTGTTTCTCTTCTTCAGACTCCTTTTCTTCACCCTGGTTGTCGCTACCGCTCTCGCCTTCTTGCTTTCTAAGCAGTTTTTCCAGGTTCCACGGGGGAATGTTAGTCTGGATTCCGATCAATCTGTTCTCCTGTATAACATCAATGGCATTCTCGAAATACTGAAGTGCTTCGTTGAAGAATCCTTCCATCTGCTTTCCCCTTTTTTCCTCATCCTTCTCCTGGATCAGAAGGGTCTTGTACAGTTTTATGCAGCCCATAAGATTATTAGCTCTCCAGAGTTCCCCAGGGGCTATGTCCTCTGAGGTTATCAGGCCTTTTGTTCTTTTTTCGACGTCTTCCAAGAGCAGTTTGAAGTTTTCTAGCTTCTTCTCAACCCCGAAGTCTTCATAATTTCCAGCTTGTATCGTTCTTGCAATAGCCGATGTGTATTTCTGAATCTCTGACCATCTAGAAAAGAGAATTCGAAGTTCTACAGCAGGATCGCTGATGTATCTAGCAGCCTTTTCGTATCGTTCGAGCGCCATTTGAAAGTTACTCTCGGAATCTCCTCTATTAACATCTGCTACTGAATCTTTGATGTTGCGATACGTCGCTTTACTTTTAGTGTAGGATGTTATGAAAAAGCCTGTCGCTGCTACTAAAATAGCAACTCCTATGATGCTCATTATAGTGTTGCGTCTCAAAACTAACGCCTCCTTTATAGTTCAGGTCTTCTGAAGCGGTTATGATACTTGAAAAAAAAATAGCCCAGCAAAAAGACTATACCTGCTAAGGTCAAGATCTGCCTTGTTCCTTTAATTTCATTGTAATTTTCTACCACGAGTTTAGTCTTTTCCAATTCATTAATCTGATCGTAAACGGTGTTTACACTGCTTAGATCATCTCCTTGAAGTGTGAAGACCTTTCCAGCAGTTTTCAGCTCTTCCTTGTTCCTCGCAAGGGTTATCGTGTTTATGAGTCGAGCATCAATATCTTTGAGTTTTGTATCTGCCAGCAAGAGATAGATCTTTATTCCAAAATGTCGCATTAGTCTTATCAGTTTTAATACGTTCAGACGCTCCGTGTAGGCGTAGGAGTAAAAGTCAAATTGACCGTCCGTATAGAAGATTACGATTCTTCCTTTTCCGAAATCCTTTCCACGGAGTGAAGGAGGGATATAGAAATCTCCACCTTCCTCTGAGCTCATGAGAGACACTCTCATATCCATTATCTCACCAAGGGAAGGTCTCTCATTGCTCGGAAGGGAATTAAGGAAGAGGCTTAAGCTTAACCAAAAGGCCTCGGCGGCATCTGTAGAGTCTCCCAAGTACATATGCTTATTGCACTCAGTACCCGGCCTGATATCATTCAGCTTCTTCTGGATAAGCTTGTGATCTGTAATGAAGCCAGGAGTTACCAGTTTGGCATATGATGCAAAGGCTATCAATGCTATGTAGTCATGTGGACGAAGATCTATAAACCTCTTGGCACCCTCTAAGGCTACATCAGCCTTGCATATGACTCTCCTATCGGGTCCTGGCGAACGATAGGGTTCCATGCTCCCGCTCAAGTCCTGGACTTTGATCATCAACCGTGTTTCTTTGACCTCCCTTACCTTCTCTACGCTATAGTTGGGATTTACCAACGCCATCACAAAAAGAGAAATGGTTATGACCCCGAGTAGCGGAACCAAATACCTCTTACACCAAGAGGCTTGAGGTATCTTCTCTTTCAATGTAGTGAGGTTAGGAAATCCTACGCTTTCCTTCTTCCTACTCTTTAACCAGAGTAGAAAGAAAAACAACGGAAGAAGTAGGAAGGCTATTGGGTATTGAAACAACTTGGAATCACCACCATTCTCTACATCGCCCCACTCTTATTTTGCCTTGAAAAAGGTCTCGACCAGTTCCTTTGCCTCTTTTACCAAAGCGGATTTCAGGTGAGAATAATCTGCATCAGGCTTAGACAACACTTCTTCACACTTTTCCAGAATGGGCTCCACCTTCTCTGCCAAGCTTTTGTCCTCATTCTTCAGCTTTTCAACAACCTTTTGAACAGCTCCACTCTTGACATTCACCCCTACTTTATCATCCAAGAGTCTTCTCAATCTCTTATTCACATTGGAGAAGTATTGCTTGCTCTCACCCTTGGCCCGGATCGCTTCTTCGAAACCTTTAAGGGATTCTGCAACAGGATCAACGGTTACTTTAGCTTTAGAAGCCTTTACCCAAGGAATTACAAAGGAGAAGATTACGACAGCAGCAATCCCTGCTAGAGAGGCGAGTGAAAGTGCGCCATAGAGTATTGTTTTGTTAAGGGCTTTGTCAACGATTCCCGGTCGATACTCACCAAGAGGTGCTATTGCGATAAACCCCTTTTTGCTCTTCTCTGGTACGAGGGATGCGGCCTTAATCCAGAGATCATCACTAGTTTTAGCTATCTTCCTTTCACCTTCCTTTGTGACGTAAACAACCTTCTTCTGAGGCACCCTGTATTCATCAGGAGCTAAGAACCAGACACGTCCTGTTATCACGAGTTTCTGCCCTTCGATTATATCCTTCTTCTCGTATTCGTCCACTTCAACACGTACGAATTTAGACTCTGGGAAAAGTCTCATATCTATCTTATCCAATGAGCTTTGGTCTATCGTCACTCTTGAGTTTCTCTTGATTATAATCCTGTAGGGAAGCCTTACCCCTATCGTGGCAAAGGTGATCGGCACTTCTTGTTTGATGTCTACAGGTGGGTAAGCCCCTTTGAGGAGCGGCGTTGCATAGACAACATCTGTGTCTTCTTTGAAATGGTTCACGATCCTGAAGAAGTTTATCCCCTTCGCTTTGAGTTCTTTGAGTTTTACTTCGTAGTTTTCCAGGTAACTATCCTTTGGAGAAGGTCCCTTTCCTGTGACACCAAGCCTGCCTTGAAGTCTTGTAATTCTCCCACGGTCCGGGCGTTCTTTCTTCACCTTCATCTCAAATATACCGTTGAGCATGAGTTCCTCACCATCGATGATAAAGACCGGGGATGCCACTTTCGCAAGCTCTAAGTTATTGAACGTGTTGAGGACGGAAATAGCTTCCTCAGGTGTGCAACCGTCCTTGAGTTCGAAGATTACGGTAGTTTCAGTGGATAGGCTTCTTGTGATAATCTGTTTCCTTTCCGTGGTGTAGCCATCTTCTAGGAGGGTGCTCTTTTGGAGTAGGTAATTAATGTGTCTCCTTTCTAAAGGTACTGTGAAGATCACAGCTATCCTTTTCGTTGAGATTTCAGGGCGAACGTGGTTTCCTTCCCTATCATAGTAGTAGATATCCTCAAGCCTGATGGGGTCTCTTTGCACGGTTTTCTCTAGGCCTTCAAGAAAAATGTCCTTTCTTGACTGATGGCCACCACCAGGGGTGGATACGGCAAGGGTTTGAACGTTTTGAAGAATGAAAAATGATAGCGCTATGATTGTTATTGTCAGTAATTTGCTCACCTCTTTTGATCCTTTCTTTTTCTCAGCAAATTGCTTATTTGTTTAATGAATGAACCGTTTGTTACTATTATCTCAGCGTCGCTCCCGTATGCGTTTAGCATGTTTTTGATGTGCTTTTTTTCCTTCAGCATCTCTTCGTGGTAAAGTTTGTATGTGTGTGCATCTAATGTGAAGCTTCCTCCCTTTTCCAGATCAGTCAACTCCAAAACGCATCCTCCTTCTGGTAAATCTAATTCGCTTTGATCTGCAATAATGAGGGATATTATGTCATGGTGTGTTTGATCTATCTGTCGTAAGATGTTCCTGTAATCCTTACGAGCGTTAAAATCAGAGATGATGAAAGATAGGCTTCTAGGGACATTGTTCACCAATGTTTGCAACGCCTCAGTAATGCTTGTATCTTCGCATTCCTTTGGTCTTGTTTCCTGCAAAATAGTTATGATAGTCTTAAGCTGAAGCGCACCGCTTCTTGGGGGAATGTAAGAATCCACTATATCAGAGAACATGATCATGCCGCATGTGTTGTTGCCCTTCAGAGCGGAGTAAGCTAAAGAAGCTGTGATTATTGCTTGCATGTCTTCTTTTTCCCCAAATGCGGTTGATTTGCTGATATCATGCAGCAACATCACTGATGCATAGCTTTCCGTGAGCTTTTCTTTTACATAGAGCTCCCCGGTTTTTGCTGTTTGTTTCCAGTGAACCTTGCGTAAAGGATCTCCTGGCATATACTTTCTCAGGTCAAAGAATTCATATCCTGGTCCCTTTAGAATGCTCTGCCATTCTCCAGGGAATAAAGATTCCATTTTGCTCTTCGTGAAGAGTTCGAAAAGCTGTTTCTCTAAATCGAGATCTTTCTCCAAGTCTTTCCAGCCCCTCTCTTCTTGAGAAGATTCTTACGGTAATCTTGTTTTTTCAAGAATTTCCTCTAATATGCTTTCCTCATCAGTCTCAGCCCTGTCAACAACTGGATTGAGGACTATACGGTGTCTTAGGATGTCTTTAGCTACATCATAAATATCATCTAAGATTACATAGTCTCTTCCCTGAATAAATGCGTGAACCTTTGCAACCTTCTGGATGTATTCAGCCCCCCTTGGTGAAGAGCCCATTTTAATCTTATTGTAATCAATAACCCAATGCTTTCCCTCCAGCTCTTCTTGGGTTACGTCTGCTTTATTTCTCGTATATGGGGGCTGTGTGTTTATGCATAAACTCACTATGTATTCCCTTATCCTGTCTTCTACGTGTACGCTTTCATGGATCACTTCTTGGATTTTGCGGATATCCTCTAAGGACAACACTTTTTTCACATCCTTTTTGATGCTCTCGAAGTTAGTGTTTTTTAGTTCGAGAAGCCTTTGTAACTCGTCTCTGCTCAAGTATTTAACATCTATCTTTAGCATGAATCTGTCGATTTGAGCTTCTGCTAATGGGTACGTACCTTCTTGTTCGAGTGGATTCATGGTTGCTAATACCATGAAGGGTTTTTCAACCTGGTACGTCTCTTTTTCAATGCTCACTTCCCTTTCCTGCATTGCCTGAAGTAAGGCTGATTGAACTTTTGGTGATGATCTGTTTATCTCATCTGCTAAGAGGAAGTTTGCAAATATAGGGCCTTTTTTTGTTTCAAAGTCCTGGGTTTTTTGGTTATAGATGGCAACACCTAAGATATCTGAAGGTAATAGATCAGGTGTGAACTGGATTCTTTGATACTTACCCTCCAATGCCTTTGCGAGAATTTCTACTGCAAGGCTTTTTGCGAGTCCAGGAACACCTTCAAGAAGGACATGTCCATCTGATAACAGGGCATAGATTAAAGAATCGATCATGTGAGTTTGTCCAACAATCACCCTGCTGATTTCTTTCTTAAGATCATTTATCTTACTAGAATAATACTCTTTTTTCTCTGAGGGTTTCATCATCAAGAAAGCCTCTATCTTCTTTTCTCTTTCTTCAATTCAGCCTCAATCAAATCCTCTATGCCCTGCAGACTGCCCTGTTTTGGAAGTTTCCCATTGACAAAAATTATGGGAAGGGGAAACCCTTCGAGTCCTATCTGCTGGCCATCTTCTATATCTCTGGCAACCAGGTTCTGTATGGATGGGTCCCTCATGTCTCTGTTAAATCCTTCCATATCAAGTTCGAGTTCCTTGGCAATCTCCTGAATCTTGGCATCATTCAGAG
>JABAOH010036019.1_pt1 | contig 40038 bp, 35 predicted proteins | sample 7062181 | NCBI WGS metagenome assembly JABAOH01 (sample SAMN14538630, study PRJNA623070) | marine sediment metagenome | biome: marine biome [ENVO:00000428]; feature: marine pelagic biome [ENVO:01000023]; material: deep marine sediment [ENVO:00002113]; isolation source: pool of 5 deep marine... | reverse complement strand
GGTCTTTTTGACCTGATTATTATAGAACGGGTCTTAAGGTTTGGTCTTTTTCACTTGATTTTTAGATAACGGGTCTCAATGGTTAGTTCGGGAGTCTCGATGTTTGATCTCCTTCACCCGAACTTTAGATAAGGGGTCTCGTTTTTGTGTCTTTTTCACCTAACGTTTATTCAACGGGTCTGGATGTATGGTCTTTTTAACCCGATTTTTAATCAATGGGTCTCGACGTTTAGACTCATTAACCTTAATTTTAGATAGGGCATCTCGATGTTTAGACCCGTTCACTAGATTTTAGATAGGCGTATCTAAACGTTCAGAGCCATCCAACTGAATTTTAGATAAAGTATCTCGATGTTTAGATCCATTCACCTGGATTTTAGATAGGGTATCTCGATGTTTAGATTCGTTCACCGGATTTTAGATAGGCGTATCTCGACGTTTAGAGCAGTTCAACTGAATTTTAGATAAGGCATCTCGATGTTTGGACCTGTTCATCTTGAATTTAGATGAGAAGGTCTCTTTGTGGGATTTCTTGCCGATTTCTTGCCTGCCCCCTTTTAACAATTTTTGATGTTTTTTGTCAAGTGTACCTTACAATTTTACCCGTTTTTTGTCAACTGCACTTTGCAATTTTTCAAATATTTTGTAAGGTAGAGTTTGCACTTTTTATTTTTTACATCTTCAGGAAACCGCGGCTTTTTCCAGGAATCAACGTTTTCCCGGGAAATTGCGAATTAAGTTTATAAACTGTATCCGGTTCTTTACCTTGAGCTTTTGATAAATGTGAAATATATGATTTTTTACTGTTTTTATGGAAATAAAAAGTTCTTCCTCGATGTCCTTATTACTTTTCCCTGCGAAAAGCAAACGCATGATCTCACCTTCACGGTTGGAAATTTTATATTCTGAAAAAATAGATTCCCAATTTGGCTCTTTATCCATTTGAACCGGATGATCAAGGTAATATTTTTTTAAAAACCCTTTTAAATAAAAGAGGGGGGGAAGATTCAACGAAAACAATAAGAAGTGTTCAAGAAAGCTCCCGGAGTAGGGGTCTGAGAAATAGATCAATGTAACCACATAACATACGAAACAGAACAAATAGATGAACCCGAAGGTTTTTATTGCCTTTTGTTTATCTTTATCCGCCAGCTTTCTTGTAAAGAAAAGGATTTTTATAAATGTCAACGTTAAGATGATTATAATCGCCACCAGGGAGAGCAAATAAATTATATTTATGAGTTTTGCATCCTTTGTTTCCATCAAGAATTTTATTCCCATGGCAAACCCCAAACACATGATTGCCCAGAAAAGAATGTAGCCTTTTTTGAACACCCCGGGAAGGTCCCTGTCCAAAAAACCGGTGATAAATTTGACAAAAAAATAGATACAAATCGGGACTAAAGGAAACACAAAAAAAAGTAATAATTGATGTATGCTGCAAAGCGTTTCCAGCGATAAGCCGTCGAATAATTTGGGGGCGAGATATGTCAACAGAAGTTTTAAGAAGCCCAGGATATTATAGGTGATAAGAAAATACAAATAATGTGAAAGATACGATACTCGATAGGTTTTAACCATCCGGTAAGAGAGGATAATGGTACCCATACCCACAGACAAACAAAGAATATACAGGAGAATTGACAGGTAACTCATATGGATATTTATATCAAAAAGGCTCAAAAAAGTAAACACTATGAAACAAACGGCTCATTTTTAAAAATGGGACCAAAGTCCCATTGAAACCACTCTTTTTTTAAATTACAATAAGTGCCCGGTACAATTGGTACCAGGTAAATTAAAAAGAAGGAGGAACAAGATGAAGAGAATAATGACAGTGGTGTTAATCGTTTTACTTTTGATTCTTTTATTTTTTCTTACGGGTAATACCTTAAATATGCAGGACACAAAAGACCCGGCATTGAATAAGAAGAAGCATGCTGATTACCCGTGGAAGGTTCATACAATTGCCAAAGATTTTAAGTTGCTGGATGTATGGGAATTCCCCATATTGGCTGACAAATCGAAAAATCAAGACTTTCATTTTTTCTTAAAAATAATGCGGGAACAGGATAAAAACTATCTTAAAAAAGGTCTTTCTCCCCGTCTTGTTGCCGCCGGTTTTCTTGTTGTCCTGCGTAATTTCCTGGGAAAAGTTTTCTCTCTTGATAAAGATGTAAATACTCTCCCTATCCCGGGCTGTAAGGAAACAAGTCTTAGGGAAAGATTATCCGAAGAGGACCGGGAAAAAAACCTTGCTGAGAAAGAAATAAAAAAGAACCAAATAGAACGTGGATTTCGAATAGTTTATCTATATGAGAATGAAAGTCTTTGGGAACTTTCCAATAATATGGTTCATTGTTTAATGCATGTCGGCTGGGTTCATAAATATGATAAATTTTACACGGCTCAATTGGCTGTATACGTAAAAACAAGGGGGTGGTTGGGCTGCGTGTATATGAAACTGATAATGCCTTTTCGCCATCATATCATCTACCCGGTGATGATGGACTATGTTAAATCGAGATGGGAAGAGTGTTGTAAATGACATTTTGACATTTTCGCCTGCCCCCTTTCTTCTTTCTTGTGCCCCCTTTCTTGCTTTAGGCCTCCGCCGAAGGCGTTTATTTGTCCGAAGGACGCCTTCCCATTCCCGCATTATTCCAATACCCCATCACCCCCTGTCTGCGTGCTCCTTAGGACACGCGACACGCACAGGTGAGCGAAGCGAACTAAGTTCTTATTATTTTAGGGACCTGTCTCGAAACGTCACACCCTGGGGATTTCCTGGAAAGCGCCGATATAAAAATGATAAGAGGCTGAAAAAGCAGTTTTACCCCAATTTGTGTGCCGAAACGACACAAAATGCAAAATCCAGTCTAAAGTCAAAAATGATGGGGCTGAATACTTCATTCAACCCAAAAAATGTGTACCGAAACGGTGCACTTTCAATGCCCGACAACATAGACTGGAAATTCTTCTAAAAACTCATATGCTGAATATAAAAGGATTTCAATGCCTTTTCTTTAAGTTGGCACCAAATTTGCATTATATTAGTCGGCTGCTCGTTGAGAGGACCTGATCGATTGAGATCAGGTTTTTTGTTCTTTGACTTTTTAGTAAGCCTGGTTAATTAGACCTGGAAAATAAAAGGTTTTTAAAAGGTTTTACCTATAAAACTTTTTCCAATAAATTTAAATACAAGGAGGGTTCTCAAATGAAACCTATTTCACGTAACAAGTCAACGTTTTTAACATGTCTGGTTTTTTTGGCGGCGATGCTGATGGCGGCATCGATTTCAAATGTGGCCCTGTATGCGGCTGGGGCGGATGCTCCCAAAAACTACCCCCCCATGCTGCAATACCAGATGGGTCATACCTATGTTTACCAGTGGCATTCCGATCTCAGCGCCCGTTATCACACCACCGCGGTGGTGGACCACGAAACCGGTGCAACGGAAAGTGCAACCGAAGAAAACCGGTCCCGGTTCGAGTGTATGGCGCGGGTGACCGCTGTGGACGAGTCTTCTCCCGGCGAATACCTGATGGCACTGCAGGTCATGGAACCAAGGTTTTTCTACCTGGATGAAAACCAGGTGGAAATAGAGGAAACGGATCCAATCCTTAATGAAGAGCTGGAGCGGCCCGTGTTCTTCAAGCAAAATTCAGAAGGCCTGGTGACCGAATTCCACTATTTTCCCGATGAGGATGAGTCGTCCCTCAACATCAAAAAAGGTATTATCTCGGCGTTACAGGTACATCTTTGCGACGATACCGGCGGGCAAATAATCACCGGGGCCCCTCAAACAGACGCCAGCGGGGTTTATACGCCGCGATACCTCTGCACAGACGGGGGTGATTCCCTGAACATAACCATGATCAGGGATATAAACGATTACACTCAATTTGTCAATGGGGAAGACCCGTTAACCCTGGCCAACTGTGTTTCTATCAATGAGAACGTTGTCAAGGATTTTAACAAGCTGGAGGGTATCCTGGTACATGGAAATATGGAGAGTCATATCATTTCCAAAGGCGTAGAGGATGAAGACCCGCTTGAAGATGGCGCTTCGATGTGGTCGGAATCTCATAGTACGTCTATATTAATGTTTAATGGCATGGAACCGAACCCGGAGCCTCTTTCCATGGACGGTTATGCCATGTCGAGCCTGATCGCTGTGGATACCGTGGACGTGGATGAGGATGCAGGTATTGAAACAATCCTGGCCCAGCTCGAGGTGAACCCGTATGCTCAGAGCCCTTACGACAGGCTGGTGGATGCACTGGTGGGCAATCCCGCGCGGGTCAAAGAGATTCGCTCCGCCTTCCTGGCCGGGTCGATCACCCCGCACATGCATCATGCCGTCATCGGGGCCCTGGGGGCGTTGGGAACTCCCGAAGCCCAGGAGATTATTATCCAGGAAATAATTTTGAAACCCGGGATATCCAGGACTTCCAAAAGTCAGGGGGTGGTGGCTTTAGGACTTATGAAACATCCAACCGAAGGCACCATCTCTATCCTGGAGATGCTGAGCAGGGAAAAGCAAAATCCGCTGAGCAGACAGGCCGCATTGATGCTGGGGGCAGCAGCAGAAAACCTGGCCCGGACAAATCCCGGCCGCGCCGCCATTATCATAAAAAGCCTGGAATTATCTCTTATTTCTGCGCAGGATGAGCAGGAGATGGACCTCTACCTGGGTGCGCTGGGGAATGCGGGTTTTGATTCTTCCTTAGATGTGATCGGGATTTACCTGGATGATCCTTCACCCCTGGTTCGGTATGGTGCTGTCGATGCTCTCCGCAAGATATCCGCCCCTGAAGCTGAAGAATATCTTCGCCGGGTGCTGGCCACGGAAACGAAGGAAGCCGTAAAAAAACTCGCCCGGAAGATATACCGGCAAAAAACCTCCAGCGATGAGGATATCTCCCGTCCGATGTCAGGCAACACTAAGAGCTGGTCGAAAAAAATCGGCAAAGGAGATGTGTATGGGAAAGTTTATGCTTACTTAACCGCCAACAATAATGGTGGAAATGACGACTTCTATATTTACGGGAAAGCCGAAGCCAAAGCCTACGCCTGGAGCTGGAATTGGAGCCTGGCTAAAGCTGAGGCCTGGAGCGATGATGTGTACCTTTCCGGCGGCACGTACTACCGGAAGTTTTATGCCAAAGCATATGTACTGGGATCCCAGGTGGCATCATATAATTACAATCTCGCCTGCGGTCAAACTAAAGAAGGTACGTTGTGGGAAGGGAGTAAAACGTTCTTCAATGTTTCCTACAGTTTCTATCCGTATGGAATCAAAGTAACGGTAGGGGTAAAGGCCAGCGGTTATGTCAAACTGAAATACAAATACCGTTTTATCGCCTGTAGTACCAATTTTCAAGTAGAAGCCACCGCTACTGCTTACGGTGGTGTAACCGCTTCCGGCAGTGCATCGGTTTCGGTGTATGTGGCAAAAGCCGGTGTTACCCTGTCCGTCTATATTGTCAAAACGACGGTCCCCGGGCTTGTCAAGGCAATTGGCGACACTTCCCCCGCTTCCTTCACCATCAATTTCAAGTTGGTCCTGACCATGGAATCGCTTAGCGGTAGTCTCAAGTTGTGGGCGAAGGTCAGGAAATTCTGGGGAGGGTGGAGAACAGTATACTCCACAACCCTCTGGAGTTTCTCCGGTTATGCGTATACCACAACAATATTTAACCTGTGGTATTATTATTAACATCGACTCAACCCGGACAAGTCGGAACCAAAAAGGTTCCGGGCTTGTCCGGGAAATTCCAAATCCCAAATCCCAAATCCCAAATCCCAAACGGAGAGGTGTCCTTCGTGGCTTTGTGGTTCAATTTTCCAATTTTCCAGGATAAGAATTGCCGGGAGTTAAGAAAAAAAATAAAAAAAGGGGTTGACAAATCAAAATAATTGTATTATTATTTTAATACAATTTTTTCAAAGGAGGTTGCAATGCTGCGATTTGGTATTGATAATTCATCGCCCGTACCGGCGTACCAGCAGGTAAAGCAGTCAATATTGATTGATTTGATGTCCGGCAGGCTGTCCAATGGTGACCGGCTTCCTTCCATCAGGGAGCTGGCTAAAATCCTGAAACTAAATCCCAATACTGTAGCAAAAGCATACTACAACCTGGAAGAAGAAGGTTTTATCCAGGGCAAGCAAGGCAGCGGCTACCTGGTTAAATTTCATAAAACAAAATTGGACAATTTAAAACTGGGTATACTGGAAGACGAGTTCAGGAGTTTCCTGCAAAAGGCTTTTTCCATGGGGTTTACCCGGAAGGATATCGAAGATTTAATGAGGAGGTTATTGAACCATGAATAATCCTGATCCTGTAATAACCATAAACGACCTTAGCATGAGTTTCGGCAAGAAAAAGGTGCTGGACCGTGTCAATGTTCGGTTTGAACGGGGGGAGGCGGTCCTGGTGGCCGGGAATAACGGTGCAGGCAAAAGCACTCTCTTGCGCTGCATTGCCGGTGTTTATTTCCCGGGATGCGGCGACATCCGTTTGGCTCCAGCCATTAGCAAAGAAAAGGTGGGTCTGATTTCAGATAAAAAGAGCCTGTTCGAGCATTTTACCCTGGAAGAAGGCATTGAGTTTCATTCCCGGGTGTTTAATATTAACAAATTCGATGATTCGCTGCTGAAACCGCTCAACATCGATATGAAGCAAAAGATAAAAGACCTTTCCAACGGCGAGCGCGCCCTGTATCACCTGTCGCTTCTGCTCTCTCAAAAACCGGATATTCTCCTGGTGGATGAGATCATTCATGCCATTGACCCGTATTTGCGGGAGCTTTTTTTAGAGGGTGTCATCGAATTGATCGACCAGTTGAACACCACGGTAATCATGGTGAACCAGACCTTTTATGAAATGGGTCGAATCCCTGAGCGGGTGCTGATCATGGAAAACGGGCAGTTTGTCCTGGATGAAAAAACCGAAGACCTTCACCGGAAAATGAGAAAGATAGTGACGGGAAAAGAAATTAGCCAGGATCTCCCGGTGATTTTCAAAAAAGAGACATCTGTTTTTAGTGAATATTACGTGTATCCCTTTACCGGCGAAATGGAAACCACCTATGATTATGAATTCCGGGAAGTGGATTTGACGGAAATCGTAAAATCCTTTATTGGAGGTTATTATGCTAAGAAAAGAGGTTAAAGACGTATCGAGACAATCTGGATATTTTATTATAAGTATTGTTGTGGGGACATTTTTGGTGTTGGTGGGCTTTGCTTTTGCCCGGTCATTCCCCTCATATGTCGAGTTGTTTTGGCCGGTGTATCAATTGGGGTTATTGATTTTTTCACTTTTCCTGGGGATTTCGCTGTTTGCCGTGGATATAAGAGACGACGGCATGGAGTACTTGCTGACACTGCCCTATTCCCGGCTGCAATTGTTGATGTACAAAACGGTCCCCCGCGCAGCGGCATTGATCTTGTGTTATGGGTTATATTTGCTGCTGACGGCTGTCCTGGGACGGGGCCTGGATATGCAGGTTTTTACAGTTCCTATGTTTTTTTACTTATGTGTTTCTCTATTTGTAATCGGTGTCTCGTTTTCGGTCTTCCGGGGAAGCTTTATCATTTCAGCGATTGCCACCGGGTTTATCTTTGTTGTTTACCTGGCAGTTGTTCGCTATCTATATCCCCTTGTTTGGATGTTAAAAGTGGAGTCGCCCGTCGGTCTTAAAGAAATCATGTTTTGGAGGAACTGGTGGGAAACACCTGTTTCAGTATATTTTGCGGGTTTCAGTCTGCTGGTTGGGTTTGCCGCCGCCTTTGTTTATGCGTTTAAGCGGTTTGAACTGGGCTCCCCGGGAAATTTTACCCGGCGGTATTTAAAGGTGTTTATTCCTATTGTTGTTTTTGCATTGGTGGTTTCGTTGTTCTGGGCTTACCGGGAAGCCCCTGCGCCCCCTAAACATTACTACCTCACCGCCAATAATCAATTGATTGAAACCGGTTACATGACTACCCGGATATACCATAAACGGGGGGTAAGTAAAATTGACTCCCGTTTTCTTTACCTGGGTTCTTTTGTTGAGAAAGGCCGTTATTTATATGCTCACAATCTCTCCTGGTCCGGTTCGGAGATCCTGAAGATAGACCCGGTGAATAACACCGATGAAATAGTTTACCGGGCCAGGGGAGATAACCGGCTCTGGTTCTTTATTTACTCCTATAAAGACACCATTGCTGCAATTGAAGGGGATGTTAAGGAAGGTACGCGAATACTGGTGTTGATCGATACGGGGACAAAATCAATCAAACGGATCAAGGTGGCGGAAAATATTAAAAAATGGAATACGTATTATCCCAGGGTATTTGCTGCCGATGAAGCAGATGGTAAACGGTTCTGGTTATTATACAGCGGTACGTATGGCGGATGGAGTATCCAGGCGGCGTGGGAAGACGGAACGTTGGAATCACTGGGAAACAGTGCCATGAGACCTGTTTATGCCAATGGCATGTTGATTACCCGCGACAATAAGCAACTGGTATTCAAGCGGATAACCACAACGGGAACTGAGTTAATCGATACGAAAGCGCTTCCTGTTGGAATAGAGTTTCACTTCAGGCGGGCCTCGACAAATAACCTGGACCGCGGCCCTACATCAGAACTCTACGGGGTAGTGACAGAGGACATATATGATATATATAAAGATAAAATAAAAAAAGCGTTGAGAGTGGACCTTAAAACCCTGGATGTCACCGAAGTCAAGTCCCTGGAAGGTCAAAGAGGTATGGTTATCCATCGCCACCCGGATACCTGGTATTTTGTTAAAAAGGAGTACGACCCCGCTGCTGAAGAACCGATTTTAAAAGCATTGTACCGGTTGAACCAGGAAAAGCTGGAATTGGTAAAGGAATTCGAACCCATGAGCATCAGTTATACGGATAGTCGAAATTATTTTGAGGTATACGATACCGGGTATGTGTTGAAAAAAAATGGAAAAATCAGCGTGTACAGTTTACCGGGTTTACAGCCTATTATGTTTGATGAATTAAAATAAAAATTATGGTGATAGTCTCGGCGATGGTTCAAAGATATCAGGTGTTTGCTGAGAATGTAGAAAAAATGAACGATGGATATGTTAGAAAGAAACGGGCGCTGCCAGGCGCCCTTTTCTTTGTGTTTCTTCGTGTAACTTTGTGGCTAAAACAAAAAAGTTGCAATTTTTTCCTGACTCTTGTATATTGTATCAGGCAAGATGAGGCGAAAAAGAATAACATCTCAATATTTAAACGTTTTTGTTTTTCTTGTTTTCATTACTGCGGCGATTTTATTGCCCTGGGCGTGCCGGGAGGTTCAAGACTCGCCTACACACTATTACTTAACAACAAACAATCAATTGCTGGAATATAGTTACCTCTCCACCAGGATATACCATCAGAAAGGAAAGGTAGGTAATATTGATCCGGGATTTTTTTACCCGGATACACTCCTTGAGAAAAGTTATTATTTATATACTACCGCTTTTTACCGGAGCGGCAGGCGTTCACGAATCCTTCGGATAAACCCGGATAAAAACAAATTTGATACCCTGTACCGGCCGGAGGGAAAAAACAGGCTGGGACGTAACGTCTACGCCTACAAGGATACCCTCGCTTGCATTGAAAAGGACTATTCCATCGGAGAGCGATTTCTTGTATTGCTTCAGCCGGATAAAAAGGCATTTAAAAAGATCAAAGTAACCGGGAAGTTAAAACGAAAACATTATTATTCGGTGGTGTTTGGTGCGGATGAGGTGAAAGGCAAGAGGTTCTGGTTGATATATATTGGTTTTTATCCGCAATGGTCTATGCTGAAAATTTGGGAAGAGGGTAAGATAGAAAAGTTGGGAATAAGTGAAATGGTCCCGGGTTATATCGATGGGGTGTTGATAACCGGTGATGAACAAATGATAGTATTCAGTAAAATAAAGGCGGATGGGCTGGAGAAGATTAAGACACTCCCTGCTGAGAAAGGGCTTGTGTTTCACCAGGGGGGTGGAAGGAACCTGGATCAACATCCAACCGGGGAGCTTTACGGGGTGGTCAAAGAAAATAGGGGAAGTAATAAATGGAAAAAGGTGTTAAGATTGGACCTTAAGGACCTGGAGCTCACTGAAGTTAAATCGCTGGAAAATGGTATCGGTTCGTTTCACTATTGCCACCCGGATGCCTGGTATTATTCCCACAGCGAATATGGCAGCGGCGAGGGCAAATGTATATTAAAAGGATTGTACCGGCTGAAACAAGGAATGCTGGAATTGATAAAAAAATTTGCACCCATTGACCTTGACAGTGAAGGGAATTATTTCAAGGTATACGATACCGGTTTTGTGTTGAAAAAGGATGGAAAGATTAGTGTGTACAGCCTTCCGGGTTTAACACCCATCATTCTTGAAAAATAGTGAAAAAAACGCGAAGGCACGGAGATAAAAGATATTAAATCTTTTCTTCATTTTTATCTCTTTTTCAAGGGTATATAGCGTCTACCGGGCATACTTCCTCGCATAACCCGCAGTCGGTGCATTCATTCGGATCGATATAATACTTTTCTTCACCAGGGATTATTGCTTGTACCGGGCATTCCGGTTCACATATGCCGCAGGCAGTACATTCATCGCTAATGCTGTATGCCATCTTTTCCTCCTTGATTAATACCATTTAATACTCATTATTAATTGAGAGATAATGATACCTTAGAATAGACTTTTTTTCAATATAAATCCTTTTTCTCCAAAATTTCATACTTTAGTTGTATAATGTCATACTTTAGTTGTACAAATTTTATTTTTTTTTTGTGCAAAAATACAACTTTTGACTGATTGACAAAAGGTTTTTTGTAGATTATCATTACATTTCCAGTGTTAAAATTTCAAGGTAGAAAATCCAAAGATAGAGTCAAGGAGTGAGTTGTGAGCAGGCTTATGTGTATGATCATTAAATTAAATTCATATCAATAAAGGAGGGCAAATGAAGAAACTTATTTCAGTTTCAACATGTCTCATGGTTGTTTTGATGTTTGTTGTCGGTTCTACCTGTGTTTTTTCCATGGTGCAGGTAGGAGAGGAAGTCGTGGAACGGTGTGAGACCCCGCATCCATACCCGGGTGAAAAGGGTGTGGTGTGGGAACGGACGTTCCATTGGCCCAATGCCGGGTATGTGGCGATTCACTTTTCGAAGTTTGATCTGGCAAAAGGGGACCGCGTTGAAATTTCCAGTCCTGATGGCAGATTCCGGTATATCTTCGAGGGAAAAGGGAAAAAGGTGAAGTTAGGCAAGAAAGCAAAAGAGACGGAGATTAGTGAATTCTGGGCCACTCACATCCCGGGTGATATGGCGGATGTCAAGCTCATCAGCAAAAACAAAAAAGGCGGCTGGGGTTTTGTCATTGATAAGTGGGCCCGTGGTTATGAAAAGGGATATATCGAAGCGGTAATGGCAGGCCTGGAAGAAGAGGCTGTTATTGAAGCCATCTGCAATGCCGATGACAAAGAATGGGCCAAATGTTACCTGGGCACCACCATGTATGACAAAGCTAAAGCGGTTTGCCGGTTGCTAATCGGTGGAACCAGTGCCTGTACCGGTTGGTTATTGGGAAGTGAGGGCCATGTGATGACCAACAACCATTGTATCAGCACCCAGAGTTCCGCCAGCAACACCGACTATGAATTCATGGCAGAGGGTGCCACCTGTTCCACCAGTTGTGCCAGTTGGGGTGCCTGCCCCGGTACCGTGGAAGCCAGTTCCGGTACACTGATTAAAACCAATTCTACGCTGGATTATACCCTGATCCTATTACCCAGCAATGTGACCTCCACCTATGGGTATTTGCAGTTGAGGGATACCCTTCCCACAGTTGGTGAACGGATTTATATTCCTCAGCATCCCGGTGCCTGGGGAAAACAGTTGGCAGTTAATAGTGATACCGATGGGCCATATGCAAAGGTTTACAGTACCAATCAAACCCCCTGCATGGGAGGTCCCGGTGATATCGGCTATTATGCGGATACTGCGGGTGGAAGTTCCGGTTCACCGGTACTTGGGTACGCCGATCACCTGGTAGTAGCCCTGCATCACTGTGCCAATTGTCCCAACCGGGGTGTGCCCATCCCCTCAATTATCACCAGTCTTGGTACTGATATGCCCAACGATGGTGTTGGCGGCGGCACCGGTCCCACCAGCTACTGCGCATCATCCGGGAGTAGTCAAGCCTATGAATGGATTGCAGGTGTTCAAGTGGGCGATTTGAACAACAGCTCCGGGGCTTCCGGTTACACGGACTTCACCGCTAAGGTTGCTCATCTAACCCCTGGGGCCAGTGCCAGTGTTTCATTAACCCCGGGATTTGCCAGCAGCTCATATAACGAATACTGGAAAATCTGGATCGACTACAATGGCGACAAGGATTTTGAGGATGCAGGTGAAGAAGTGTTCAGCGGTTCCGGCAGCTCTGTTGTCAGCGGCAGCTTCACTGTTCCATCATCTGCCAGTGGTCAGACACGCATGAGAGTATCCATGCGCTATGGTGGTGTTCCACCTACATGCGGAACCTTTACCTATGGCGAAGTCGAAGACTATACCGTAGATTTTTCGGGCGCCCCACCGGTCACTTATTGTACATCTTCAGGAAACAGTCAAAGTTACGAATGGATTGCTCGTGTTCGCGTGGCTAATTTGGACAATAGTTCCGGAGCCTCCGGTTACACGGATTTCACCTCTAAGACAGCTAATTTAACCAAAGGAGCCTCTGCCAGTGTTTATTTGTACCCTGGATTTGCCAGCAGTTCCTATAACGAATACTGGAAGATCTGGATTGACCTTAATCATGATGGAGATTTTAGTGATTCGGGTGAGGAAGTGTTCAGCGGTTCCGGCAGTTCCACGGTAAGCGGCAGTTTCACGGTTCCCACATCGGCCTTAAGCGGCAGCACACGCATGAGAGTATCCATGCGCTATGGTGGATGGCCTCCTTCATGCGGAACCTTCACCTGGGGTGAGGTTGAAGATTATACTGCCAATATCCAGTAATTAATTAATAGGTGTAGGGGTGCTTTTTACAGCACCCCTACATTTTAAAAATCCCGGAGACAATGAAACCGAAGAGTTTGAAGGCTTCCCCAAACGCTATGAACAACTATTTCCTTTTAGAAAAACATCTATTTGAAACGTGTTATTTATCTGGTTGATTCAGGTAAGGAAGCCTTAAAGATGGCGCGGATGCGCCTTCTGCGACTCGTGACGCTATGCGCCTCGCCGAGGGGAAAATTTTAAAAAATAAATATCAAAAGGGGTAGACAAATGGTTGAAATTAGAGTATACTTTGCATATCCTAATTTAGGATATTGAGGTCCTAAAATGCTAAATATGTCGAAGACGATTAAATATGGCTTAAGAGGGCTCCGTTACCTGGCTCAAAACAGGGAAAAGGGATTTATAAAAATTGAAGAGATTTCAAAGGCGGAAAATATTCCCGACAATTATTTGCGGAAAATTTTTCAGCAATTGATTAAAAACCGGGTTGTGGAATCCGGTGTGGGGCCCAAAGGCGGTGTTAAGTTTTCAACCGGGGCCGATGAAATTAGTCTGGCCCGGGTCATAGAGATCATTGACGGCAAACCGTCCTTTAAAGAATGTACTCTTTTCGGATACGCTAACTGTGCAAAATTTGCCAGTTGCCCGCTGCAAATGGAATGCAATTTATTTAAGGAGAATCTATGGAAAAAGCTCCGGGATTTCAAATTAAAAGAGCTAGAAAAGTAAGAGGGCAGCGCCCCATAAGTGCTATCATAAACTATAAATCCGAAATTGCGCAGAGACCAATATCGAAATTCGAAACAAATCCAAAATTCAAATACCAAATGTCCAAAACAGTTCTCCCAGTTAAGTTGGAGAGGATTTTGGATTTTGGAATTTGCTCCTTGATCGTTTGTGTGATTAGGAAGCCCTCTATTCTTTTTAATAAATTACATATTTTTTTCATTTCCGTTTTTGTTTTGAATTTTGTATTTCGGTCATTTGAATTTGTTTCGAATTTCGTGCTTGGAATTTCGGATTTAAAACTTTATGTAAATTGCAATAAAAAATAGACTTTTTCACTTTGCCATTTTAAGGCACCAAATTTATAAAACAGGACTAAAAGGAGGTATTGAAGATGAAGATTTTCATCAGTTTGATGATCATGTGTTTTATCCTATCGACAGCCCTGCCGGCTCAGCAGTGCGTGGATTGTCACAAGAAATTGACGCCCGGTATAGTCAAAGATTGGCAATTGAGTAAGCACAGTAAGAATGAAGTCGGTTGTTCCACCTGTCACGGGGATAAGCATACCGGTGACAAAGATGTGGCTAAAGCCAATGTGCCGACACCGGACGTATGTGCTAATTGTCATGAAGAGCGCGTCGAAGAATTTAAGAAAGGGAAGCATGCGTTAGCATGGGCAGCTATGAAGGCAATGCCGACTACTCATATGAAGCCGATGGCCCTGATTGAGGGTATGAAAGGGTGCGGCGGTTGTCATAAAATCGGTCTGAAATCAGAAGAGCAGATTAAGGAGTTAAAAAAAGGTGGTCAGGGATTTGGCCTTGCTTCTTGCGATGCCTGTCATACCAGGCATACGTTTTCGGTAAAAGAAGCGCGTCAGCCCCAGGCCTGCCAGACCTGCCATATGGGGTTTGATCATCCACAATGGGAAATGTACTCTTCATCAAAGCACGGGGTTCGGTACCTATTGAAACAGAAGGGGATTTTACCGGAATCTTCCGCCGCGCCCACCTGTCAGACCTGCCATATGCAGAAAGGGAATCATGCGGTACGAACAGCCTGGGGGTTCCTGGCGGTTCGTCTTCCCTTGCCCAAAGACAAACAATGGGCTGCTGACCGGGTAACTATTTTGCAGGCTTTGGGTGTGTTGGACCCGGAAGGCAAACCCACCGGGAGATTGGAGGTGGTAAAAGCGGCTGATGTGGCACGGTTAACCCAGGAAGACTGGCAGCAAGAAAGGGATAAGATGATTAATACCTGTGCTCAATGTCATTCCAGGAATTTTGCCAAATGGGAATTGGATAAGAGTGATAAGATGATTAAAGAGGGTGATCATCTGCTGGCAGAAGCGATCCGGGTGATTGTATCCCTGTATAAGGATGGTTTGCTAAAGAAACCCGCCAACTACAAGTACAATTTTCCTGATCTTTTGACCTTCCATGATGCGCCTACCTTAATTGAGCAAAGATTGTTTACCATGCATCTAAAGCACAGGATGCGGCTTTTTCAGGGGGCATTTCATGCGAACCCGGATTATGCTCTTTGGTATGGATGGAGTGAGATGGTCCAGGATTTAACGGAAATTAAAGCATTAGCTGGGGAAATAAGAAAGAGCAAAAAGACCCACTGACGTGAGAAAGTGCTCTGGTTTTTTTTAATAAAAAGTTTTGCGGGGGTCCAGGCCCGCGGCGCGGGCGGCCACAGCAGGCGCATTCGCGCCATCTGGAAGGCTTCCTTACCAGAGCCAATTAACAATGTAACCACTTCTAGAATTGACATGAATTGAAAAGAATAAAGGGGACGGGCGAAAAATCCCAAATCAAAAGTTTTTGTGGGGGGGCAGGGGGGGCGGTTTTTTCAAAAAGAGTCCCCCCTGGCAAAAATAATAAAAAAAATGTCAAAATTGTACTTTTCAATTGTCTTAGTATATCAGATAATTAAAGGACAATGGGCAAAAAATTGAAAAAAGAAATAAGAATTAACAACCTGGCCGCTTTCGATGACTTATACAAAGAATATTTCAACGCCCTTTATCGCTTCAATTATACCCTGGTGGGAAACGTTGAAGAAGCCCTTGATTCTACCCAGGAAACCTTTATCAAACTTTACCGCCAACTGGATACCGGCATAGAAATCAGAGACCCCAAAGCCTGGATTTACCGGGTGGCTGCCAATATCTGTTATAACCACCTGAAACGGAAAAAATTATTCCAACATATTAAAAAAGCAAATCTCCAGCCTGACATTACCCCCGGGGATATCGAAGAAAACTTAATGAAAAAACAGGAAATCAAGATGCTCCGAAAAGCCATCAATCAACTCCCGGCAAGAGACCGGGTGATTTTGATGCTCTACAAGAACGGTTTTTCAACTTTAGAAATTGCCGGGGTAATCGGGGTGAAAAAAAATTCCGTAGGAAAAATTCTTGCCAGGTCCGTTGAAAAATTATCTAAATTAATCAAACAAGGAGACGCCCGATGAAATGTTTGAAACAACATATAATGATATTGTACATCGATCAGGCATTGTCTGAAAAGAAGATGAACCATGTGGAAGCACATCTCTCAGCATGCCAAACTTGCCGGGCAAACCTGGAAAAACTAAAAAATAATCTTCAATCAATCATGGATAAAATGGAATTATTGGACCCCCAACAACCACCTGCGACTGAAATTAAGTTTATACCTCCTCAGCGGAAAAAATTCAACATTCCTAATTTTTTTGATTATTGGAGATGGAAACCTATTTTAAAACCGGCCTATATCACGGCGATATTTTTAGTCCTGTCACTGGTGGTGGGGATATTGATAATTGAATCTTCCCGGACAGGTAAAGATTATACGGGTTCTTCGCTTTTGGATTTGAGGACTCAATTTGCCATCCATTCGATTAAAATGGAAGAGCAACCGGCCCAGACCTATATTGTCACAGAACAGGAAACCAAAACAACCCTGGTCTGGGTGGAAAAAATGCAAGAATGAGAGGAGGAAACCATGAGAAATATGAAATTAATCTTGACATTAGTGTTGATGGCTCTACTCTTCATGACTATAGATGTATTTGCATCCGGGGATATTCTCGTTCATTTTAATTTTTACGAGGGTATCCGGCAAGAAGAGAAAACCCATCCCACTGTGGCCACCTCCTATTTTTTAAAACCCCTGGAGAAAAACCATTTGCTGCTCAGTACCCGCCAAACCAAACAGAAAGCCAATTTAAAACGGGTATATAACCTTAAAGAAGTCAAGTCTCTACTCCATGTGCAGTGGGTATGGCACCAGGGAGAAACAGCTAAAAAATTCCAACCCATTGTTTTAAATGGTCACGAGTTTCAAGTGCAATTAACATTGACCGTAAAAAAACGCGAAGATGGTTTCCGTTTACAAGTAATAGAAAAAACAAAAGATAAAAGTAAAAAAATATTGGATACGGAGATTACCCTTCCCCAGGAAAATACCGCTGTTTTCGGGTTTGAGGATTCCATGGCAAAGATTTATTTTCTCTCTTTTTACAGGGGAAAAAGCCTGGAAAGGGCTGGCGATAAACCGATTGATGTTTCCCGCCAGGGTGTGCCGGAACTGATCAAACGCGTTGATCCCGTCTATCCACCGGAAGCTGTAAACAAGGAAATTGAGGGTACGGTGATTATGGAAGTGGTGGTGGATACCAAGGGTAATGTATCCGGTGTTAGTGTGACCAGTGGGACGCATAAAATTCTAAACGACGCTGCTGTTCAAGCAGTAAAACAATGGAAATATCAACCCTACCTGGTCAATGGCAAAGCAAAACCAGTAAAATTTACAGTAGTACTGGACTTCTATTTTTATTGAGGAGGAAGAAAATGAAAAAAGTAATGTTTAGATTAATTTTATCGCTTACTGTTGCTCTTTCGTTAACATGTGCGAGCCGCAACAATTTGGAGACAGAAAAAGCAGCAGTAAAAAAAGTCATCGAGGATGCGTATATGAATGGTCTTTTCCCAAAATTAAATGTCGAAGCCGTTAAGAAGGGCTATCATAAGGACTGCAGTTTTATTAGTTATAGTTTCATCGGTATTGTGAAACGGTCGATGGATGAGTGGTTGGATTATATTATAAAGAATCACTCCGAACCGGAGGAAGGGGAAGTAACCCATAAATTCCTATCCCTTACCGTCACCAACCGTACAGCCAGTGCAGTGATGGAGACTCACATTGCGGGCCGCCGTGAAATTACAACCAATTTAACCCTGTACAAATTGAAAGAGGGATGGAAAATTGTCAGCGATGTCATTTATTGGCACGGTTTTGATGTTCCGAAGGATCGAAAAACGGTGAACCTGGACCCAGCGCTTTATGACGCCTTGACCGGCCGCTATGTTACCGGCAATGGACTTGAATTCGTCGTTTCCAAAACCGGGGACCAACTGTTTATCCAAATGCAGATACCGAAGCATCCGAAATTGGAACTCTTTCCCCAATCGGAAACCGTGTATTTTAATAAAGACATCAATGTTACCGTTACCTTCGCGGGGGGGGCATCCCCAACTCCAAAGGGTAAGATGACACAATTGGTATTTCGGACGGGTCCGACGGGGCACTGGGACCTGGTTGCCCGGCGGATGATCCCCAAGGTGGCTGTGTTCTCAGGGAAAATACAGCATTTCAAAATGAGTGAAGTGGTGGCCGGGCCATTTGATTCCCAAGAAAGTGCCATGAAAAAATATGGAAACCAACTGCCGGATGATCTGGAAATCGCACCGGCATCTCCTAAAGGAATGGTAAAGGGATGGTTCTTGTTGAAGGCTGAACCAATAGTCAGTACAAAGGACCTGGAATCGGTAAACCGGGGTACGAGCCCTCATGGCGAGCCTGCCATCAGCATATCACTTAAGCCTGAATCCGCCGAAAAAATGAAAGCCTATACGACTGCTAACCAGGGAAAACGTTTGGCGATTATGCTAGACAACCAGGTGATTTCTGCCCCGGTGATTGGGAGTGTGATCTCCAAAGATAGTATGATCACAGGGCATTTTACCACGGATGAGGTGAGTGAGTTGATCATTCAATTAAAAATAGCTATCAATAAAAATCAATAAAAAGTTTTTGCGGGGGGGATTAAATAATGAAGGATGGAAGGATGGAAGGATGGAAGGGTGGAAGGGTAGAAGATGAGAAGATGAGAAGACAGATGACAGACGACAGACGACAGACGACAGACAACATGTCGTAATTGTTTGTAATTTTGTACATTGTAATTTGTTTGTAATTTGTAATTTTTTACTTATAGGTCCCCCCTCCCATGGGACCCCCCTAATAGGGTGCCCGCGCCGCGGGTCCGCCGGAGGCATTTTTGCCAGAGCCTCAATTGTTAATTATTAATTGTTAATGGATGAAAAGCGGAGGAGGTGGGATTCGAACCCACGGACCCGTTGCCAGGTCNNCCCCTCCGCTCTTGGAAAAAGTCTTGGAGCAACTTCGAGGTCTCCTCTACCATTATACCAGATTTTACCGTAATTGTGTGATTAAAAATGTCTTTTATTAAAGCAAATTTCCCCGTAGAGAAGATCCCGGCTTTATTATCGAACGCCCCAAAATAAAGATTCCTGATCCGCGCCTGCACCATTGCCGCATAACACATCACACAAGGCTCCAATGTAACATAAATATCCGCATTAAGAATACGATAATTTTTAATTCCTTTTCCCGCCTCTCTCAACGCCATGATCTCAGCATGAGCCGTGGGATCGGATTCCTTGATGACAGAGTTACGGCCTTTTCCAATGATCTCATTATCCAATACCACCACCGCACCCACCGGCACCTCTTGCTCTCGATAGGCAAGCTCCGCCAGGGCAAACGCCTGCTTCATAAAGTTCAATTCATTATTTTCCATTTTTTCACTACCTCCGGCGGCCAGGCCCTCGGCGAGGGCAGCCTAAGAAGGTCCTTCGGACCATATCGAAGGCTTCCTTACCAGAACCAGCCAGATTATGATGTCTTTTAAAATTGATATTAACTGAAAGAAGAATTCCTGTTGCAACCGTTTGGGGAAGCCTTCAACTTTCATCATTCATCACTCATCAATCATAATTTCCCTGGCCCCTGGACCCCGCAAAAACTTTTCATATGCGGACAGTCCCTGGAAGTTGTTCCAAACAACTTACCTCATTACAATCGTTTGTATCCCGTTCCCAAAGAAGGATTTGTAATTTGTAATTTTGAATTTGGAATTTGTTTGTAATTTGTGATTTGGAATTTGTAATTTTCATCTTTTCTTCTCTTCTTCGCTTCTTATCTTCTTCACTTCTCCTCTGAACGTCTGCCCTCTGACCTTCTGACCTTCTCTTTTTTTTCCAGGTGTTTTTCGATTTCTTCCCTGGTGCGCCATACCGGTCTCAGTTTCTTTTTTACAAACAGTTCCAGTTGGTCACCCCGGTGAGCAGAATGCAGCTGGGTAGAATTGCCATAGGTTAAAAGCACCCGGGCGTTTACCGGGTTTGAAAATTCCACCACCGCCACAAAGGAATCTCCATAATAAGAACAAAAGCGTTTATCCTTTTCAGGGTAAAACCGCACCGCCCGAAAGATGCCAAGATTATCGTTTCCTCCGTTTGCTGGAAGGTCTATGTTCTCGTACCGCAGGCGATAGACATCTCCCCAGGGAATATCCAGGGCCCCATAGTCAGCGATGATCCTTTGAGCCACTTCTTCCAGGGCAGCCGCGGCCTCTTTCGGGTCTGCTAATCCATCGGGGGTTGTTAAGGGGGCTGTTTCTTTCCACTGTTGTGCATATATCTCTGGTCTTTCTCCCCAGGTGGCCCCGATTTTATCCACCCAGGCAGCAAACAATACCGCACCTTTACTGTCGGCATCGGCTTTTCGGTCCCAAGCCGCCAACACATCCGCGGCTTTATTTGCCAGTGGGCTGTTGGTTTGTCGAGATGCAGAGATTAGATCGTCCAGGATACGATCCGCCATTTCCATGCGCGTGGAGTGTTTGTATTGAACCAGTTCGGCAAAACTGATTTTTGCGTTTGCATGGAGCATGTTGATGGACCTCTGCGATCGGAATTGTATTTTTCGGGGGGACATATAAGAAGGAAAATCATCAGGGTTTAACACCATTGGAAACGTCGAAGACCAGGGCGGATCATTGGTATTCTGCAACCAGCCGGAAGGGGGGTTCTTCACTTTCGGCAAATCCTCATAGGAGTGAGTTTCTGTCCACAGGGTGGCAGAAGTGTCCCCGGGAATAAATCCCTCCCAGTAATCCCAGTTACCCTGCGGCCGTTTGGGTACCCGTCCCCCGAATAAATACATGATATGGCCGTCCCTGTCAGCATAAATGATGTTAAAAAACGGCTGCTGCAGCCGTTTGACTGCTTTTTCAAATTCCTCCAGGTTGGCAGCTCGCATCATATCCCAATACTGTTCCCACATGTACGGTTGATCCAACCCCACCAGGCGAATAGCCAGGGCTTTGCCCTCATTTTTTTTCTCTTCAATCACCGGCCCGTGTATTGATTGGCGAGTGATGAATTCTTTTTCAATAATTTCCCCATTTTTTTGCTTCACCTTGAGGGTTTTGGCCCGGGCAGCAAAAGCCAGTACTTTCCCATCCATTCGATATCCTTCCCCGGTTAGGTTCAGCTCATACAGGTCCATCCCGTCCAGTAGATTCGCCGTATGTGTCCAACCCAGGTAATCGTTAAAGGCAATGGTCAACACCGGCATACCCACCAGCGTCACACCGTAGGCATTGATCCCCGGAGCTGTCAGCTGCGCTTCATACCATAAATAAAATCCGTACCAGGGGAGATGGGGATTTGCCAGCAGCATGGCATGATTATTGGCTGAACGTGAAGGTGCAATGGCCCAACCATTGGAGCCGATGGGATGGGAGTGCCAATTTTTTACTGCTTTTTTTAAATACATGCCAATAAAACCAATATGGATGACGCGCTGCAGGTGAGCCAGCGAGTCTTCGGGTTGGACCGGCAGTACCACGCGAAGCGATTTGGTTATTTTTTCCATATGCACCTGTGCGTAATCGTTCATACCCCTGGCAAATTCATCCAGGTAAACCTGGAACAAAGGCCCCTGGGCTTTGTACCATTGACGGGCACGTTCCGGTATACCCATGGTATGCATAAACATGTCATGTTTAAGGAATCTTTCTCCCCAATACTCCGACGCCCGGCCCCTGGCTTCCGCATAAAGATGCAGAATCAGGTCACCGTGGCTTTCCATTTGCGACCAACCAAATGCATAAAATAGACGTTTGGCGTCTTTTGCAAAAATGTGCGGAACCCCCCACGTATCCCAGAGAATTTCTGTGCATTCTGTGTTTTCTGCTGATTTCTTTTGGCCGCAGGAATTTAACAGCACGGCAATAATTACTAATACCAGTACGCTCAGTAATGATACAGGTGATATATTCCCCGGTTTTCTCCGCTGGACAATACCCTTATTATTAAAATTAACATTCAAAATCATTCAACCTCCTGGTAAAATAGTTAATACGAAAAAAGGAACGATTTTGTTCTGTTTTTTCCCTTGCAAAAGAAACCAATCAATAATATAATGGTATTTCTTAAACAGTAAACATAAACCACGTTAACGCTTAAGGGACTGGCATTTGAAAGAAAAAATGGGATCCGTTCTCAAATACCGCTTGCAGCAAGCCGAGGAATCCGTAAAAGATGCGGAGATTCTCTATGATGGGGGAGGAAGTCCGCGGGGGGTTATCAATTTTTCCTATTACAGCATGTTCTACAGCGCCCTGAGTTTGGTTTTACAAAAAGGACGGGGAAATTTAGTCCATGCAAATCCCCATGCGGAAGTGCTGGCGATTTTTGACAGGGAGTACATCGATACAGGCGTGTTCCCAAAAGAGATGAGTGAGATATACCATCGTGCTTATGATTTAAGAAAAGAATATGATTATCAAGAGTCTAACTCCATCAGCGAAGAAGAGATCGTTGAAATAATGAGTGGTGCTAAAGAGTTTTTAAGCAGGATCAAACCTTATTTAGAAGTCCAACAAAGGCAAAATCATATATCGCAATTATTACGTTTCCTGGAAGTTATTCGTGGAAAATTCTCCGCGGGAAGTTTTGATTAGCGGTCAATGCTAACATTTTTGGGAGGCAGCGAATGAAACAGAAATTATTTTTAATTGTGATGGTGGCTGTAGTAATTTTTAGCCAATGCCAGTCCCGGGAGCCCCAACAAAAGGCAACCTTACCCACAGAGGAGGAAGCCAAAATGAGTATCACCAAAACATTTTTCGGTAAAACCGGCGGCGGCCAGGCGGTAGACCTCTACACCCTTACCAATGCCAACAAAATGGCGGTTAAAATTACCAATTACGGGGGTATTGTTACGTCCATTATGGTACCGGATAAAAATGGGGAATTGGATGATGTGGTGCTGGGTTTTGACACACTTGAAACGTACCTGGAAGGCCATCCCTATTTCGGGGCTATTGTGGGCCGTTACGGTAACCGTATTGCCAAAGGCCAATTTACCTTAAAGGGTGTTACCTACAAACTGGCAGCCAACAACGGTGAGAATCATTTGCACGGCGGGATCAAAGGATTCGATAAGGTGGTTTGGAAAGCAAAAGAAATAAAAAAGGAAAATGAAGTAGGCGTCAGGCTGAGTTACCTGAGCAAAGATGGTGAAGAGGGATACCCGGGGAACCTGTCTGCCGTGGTGACGTATACCCTCACCAACGACAATGAGTTAAAGATTCATTATGAGGCTGAGACCGATAAACCCACACCGGTGAATTTAACCCATCACAGTTATTTTAACCTGGGGGGCGCAGGTTCCGGTGATGTCCTGGGACATGTGTTGACCCTTCATGCGGACCGGTATACACCTGTAGATGTGGGACTCATCCCCACCGGTGAGTTAAAACCCGTAAAAGATACCCCCATGGATTTCACCACACCCACAGCAATCGGGAAGCGGATACATGAGGTCAAAGGTGGATACGACCACAATTATGTGCTCAATAATTGGGACGAATCACAACCATCCCTTCGACTGGCGGCAAGGGTCAAGGAACCCATCTCTGGCCGGGTGATGGAAGTATGGACCACGGAACCGGGCATGCAATTTTATTCCGGGAACTTCCTGGATGGCACCATTACCGGTAAAAAAGGGAAGGTTTATCATAAGCATTATGGTTTTTGTTTGGAGACACAGCATTTCCCGGATTCACCCAATAAACCGAACTTCCCATCAACAATCTTGGAACCCGGAAAAGAATACACCCACACCACCGTTTATACGTTTAAAACCAAATAAATTGCTTTTTTTTGGTGTTATTCGATTTCTTTTAATCCCAGCTTCTTTAACATGCTGTTGTAACCGTCTTTAAGCTCCTTTTTGAAAGACTCCGGGATCATGGGATTCCGCAAAATGATTCGTATTTCATTGTTTAACGTGGAGTACATTTTCTTGATAAATTCCGGGTGGAATTCAGCCGTTAAATGGATAAGTCCAATGGCCTCTTTTAAGTAACCCTTTTTGATCAATTCCTCTGCCAGAAATAACAGGCGAAGCGCTTGCACATTCTGGTCATAGGGATTCTTTGCTTTTAATTGGCGATACCCCTCGAGGGCTTTTTCTACTTGATGTGCCAACAGCAGTTCCAGGGGTACGGTGTAATCATCACCTTTGGGTTCGTAGGTTCGCTTCTGACCATGCCGATGGGCAGTGATATTAAGGACTTTGCCTGTCTTCGCATCAGAAACAAACTCATAAATTACACGTTCATCTTTTCGGACGAATTTGGTTTCCGAAATGGGGAAAATTTTAGCTTTTTCTCCGTACGTCACCTGGGCAGTTAACCGGTTGTCTTCCCAGGTAAGGGTTAATACATGATCTGAATCCACTGCGTATTTGCCTGCCAGGGGTTTTAGTTTTTCAGGGGCAATTTTTATGATTTCATGGGGTTCCGGTAAGTAATCGTCCCACTGGTAAATGTTGGCAATTCCTCTTACTATTTCGTTATATAGGAACACACCATTATCGGAATTGGTCATTACCACAGCGCCGTACCCGTTGTTTTTATGGGCAATCAGATAACAACTGTATCCTTCATTGTCGCCGCTGAACCGGAAATATACCGCATTCTTCCCGGGTTTAGAGATGAGAAGCCCCAATCCCATGAAATTAGAAACATGGGGTGTCAGCATCTGTTGGCTGGTTTCTTGCGAAAGGACCTTGTTGGATTTGTTTTTTAATGAGAGTTGAAGCTCAATGACAAATTGAGCCAGGTCCCGGGAAGTGGTCCATAATCCGGCGGCGGCCATTTCAGGGTATATGTGCCACTTGCCTTTAATACGAAAACCAACGGGTCTATGACCGGAGGCAGCAAATTTCTGCCGGTCCTCCGGCAGAGGCTGCAAGTAGGTGCTGTGGGTCATGCCCAGGGGTTTTAGAACCGTGTCTTCCATAATGATGGGAAACGGCTGCTTCACCGTATCCATCAACAGCTGCTGAAGAATGCAGTACCCGCCGCCGGAATACCTGAACATATATCCCGGTACCATATCCACCCGGATGGCTTCGGAATTGGCAGGCCTTTTCCCATCTAAAACCTGGACCAACGAAGGAATTGGCTCGGATGATGTATACCCCCGGAAGCCATGAACCGTCACACCCCCACTGTGAGTCAGGAGGTGTTTGATGGTTAACGGGGTTTGTTTGGTCAGTTGATTTTCCGGTAATTTCCAGGTAACCAGGACATCGTTGACCTTCTCATCCAATTTTAATTTACCTTCCTGGACTTTTCGCAGGACTGCCATGGCTGTTACCGGTTTGCTGATAGATGCAGCCTGGAATAGAGTCGCCTCGGTCACCGGTTCCATTGTAGTAACATCTTTAATACCGTAACCGTTTGTCCAATGCAGCTTAAAATCTTTAATCACGGCAATACTGACTCCCGGAACCTTGTGGTGCTTCATCCGCTCCGTTAACCGCCACACCGGTTCTCCTTTGATCAGTACCGGTGGTAAGAGACCATTTTCAAGTTTTTGCATCTCCGGCTTTGCCGTACCGGTTAATGGAGCATTAAACAACGCAAAAACAAAGGCCAGAATGATTAAAACGTTTAATGGTTTTCGTTTGTGTTTAAATTTGTTCATGATTGCGCCTCCATTCGTTGAAGTCTTATTATATAACAGGTAAAGGGTAAAAAGCAATGCTTGGAGTTAAGAAGAGAAAGAGAGGAGAAACGAAGAAACGAAGAAGGTGGAAGAAATAGTTGTTAGAAACATAAATTTAATATAATTCTAACAACTACTTGACAAAAAGGGGTAAAAATATTAGAATTCATGTGCGTAAACCTTCCAAGAATTATATTATAAGTCGGGCTATTTATTTTTAAAAGGAGAAGACTTATTGAAAGATAAAAATTTAAAAAATAAAAAGGAGAGAAATATGAAAAGAAAACTCTTTTTAACAATGGTGATTGGTTTCTTTTTCCTGCTTTTTGCCACCCTTGGGTTTGGCGAAAGCTGGATTCTGAATCCCAAAAACGACAACTTACTTGCCGACCTGGAAGCAAAAGTCAACCAGGCCGGTGGGACATTAGTTATGACCCTGGATGAAGTGGGCATTGCGGTTGCCGAGTTTGCCACCCGGGAAGATGCAGAATCATTGGAGGTGCATGGTATTGAAGTGATGCCGGACCTGTATGTTGACTGGCATGGAAGTGAAGTTCCGAATGAGTATGTAGACTCAGACACCCTCGAAATGGCAGCCCCTGAGGCCACCTGGTATTACCGTCAGTGGCATATACCGGTAATCGAGGCGAACAAGGCCTGGGATGCAGGTGAATTTGGTGCAGGCGTCCGGGTCGCGGTGGTGGATTCCGGGATCTGGTATCCTCATCCCGATTTATTCACTAACATCGACTTCGCGTCCAGTAAGTCGTTTGTACCTGGTGTGCCGGACTTCATCGATATTGATGGTCATGGCACCCATGTAGCGGGTATTATCGCTGCCAATGGGACCCTGAGGGCCAAAGGCATTGCTCCCCAGGCCACATTGATTGCGATTAAATCTGCAGAGGGTGGAGGCGGCTATATGAGCTGGATTATCGCCGGTATCAACCATGCCGTTGCCGTGGATGCCGATATCATTAATGTGAGTATGGGAAATTTGCTTTCTAAGAGCGGATATTATCCCTATTACACCGCCAGAGACGTAGCCATGGTTTGCCGAATGTATACAAAAACTATTACCAGGGCCATGGCTGAAGGCTCCCTGATGGTCTTTTCAGCCGGGAACAATGCATGGAACCTTGACCACGCCTGGGAGCTGATCCATGTCCCGGGAGAATGTGGAAATGGCCTTTCTGTTTCTGCCACTGGCCCCATTGGCTTGCAAGATTTTGACCGGTTGGCCTCCTACTCCAACTCTGGTAATTCGCTTGTCTGGGTAGCGGCTCCTGGTGGTGATTTTGTTCTTTTGCCAACTCCGGGTTGGTGGTATGACATGGTGTACAGCACTTATATCGGTGGTTGGGCCTGGATGGCGGGCACCAGCCAGGCGGCTCCCATGGTCTGCGGTGTGGCGGCTTTAATTCTTTCAAAGCACGGCCCTATGAGCCCGGGGGAGTTAAAAAATTACATCGCCAATACTGCCGATGACCTGGGTAAACCCGGACACGACCCCTCTTACGGCCGCGGTAGAGTCAACGCCTACAGGGCCGTTACCGAATAGTAAAAAGTAAAAAACAACACAATAACCTGCACGCGGCAGCCTGTTGCCTGCCGGCTGCCGCCTGCCTGCTGATCAGCATCTTTATTCTTTTTTTTCCCTTTCTCTTTTTTCTCCCGCCTTCCCCTTTACATTTATTCTATTTTGTGGCTAAATATATGAGAAGTGAGAAGTAAAACGATTTTTAAAAAGAGACTGGGTCTGCTGCTGGGTTTATGTTTCTGGGGGATAGGAATATTCCTGTGCGGCCTGGACCCGGCAATGAATATTCATCAATACAACCTGGAGGTGTATACCACAGGGGATGGTTTACCCCAGAGCTCGGTTCTATCTATGGTTCAGACCTCTGATGGTTATCTCTGGTTGGCAACCTATGAAGGAATCGCCCGTTTCGATGGGATTCGCTTCCGGGTTTTCAATACCGCCAATACCCCGGAGATGGCCAGCAACCGTATCAAGTCTCTCCTGGAGGATACCAAAGGAAATCTCTGGATCGGGACCAGCGAAGGGCTGTTGTGTTACTCTCATGGAACCTTTAAAAATTATACTACCCGGGAGGGGCTCTCCGGTAATTTTGTTCTCACCGTGTATGAAGACCGGGTGGGCAGGCTCTGGGTAGGCACCACCCACGGCCTTAACCGTATTGAAAATAATACCTTCACCGCTTATACCCGTGAGCATGGGTTATCCCGGGATTATATTTCAGCCCTGGTGGAGGACAATGACAGCAATCTCTGGATTGGGACCTCCGGGAAGGGTCTCAATATTTTCCGGGATGGCAAAACCAGGATAATCCCACGGTCAGTGAAGGGATTACCGGATAATGTGGACATACGGACATTGTACAAAGATAGGCAAGGGCGTATCTGGATCGGAACCAGTGGTCATGGACTGGCTGTAGGGACCGACGGCACAAATAAAAAATTCCGGGTCTATTCCCAAAAACACGGATTATCCGGTAATGATGTCCGGGCCATTTTCCAGGACTCCCACGGTACCATCTGGATTGGCACCAATGGTCAGGGGCTGAATACCTTTAAAAATGGAGTGTTTACCTTTTCAGATTCCCAGCAAGGCTTCTTAAACAGTCCCATTCGTTCTATCCTGGAAGACCGGGAAGGCAGTCTTTGGATTGGAACCAGGGATGGGTTATCCCAATTAAAAGAGGGTAAATTTATTATCTACAACAAACGGAATGGGCTGCCGGTGGACAGCGTAAGGACTGTGTTCCAGGACCGTTTCAGTATGAATACCATTTGGCTGGGTATGGTAGGTGGGGGGCTGGTTCGCTTCAAAGAGGGTCAATTTAAAACCTTTGGGTTCAAACAAGGATTAAAAAGCGAACACATCTGGACCATTGCCCAAAGCCGTGACGGTTCCATTTGGTTTGGCACCTATGGTGGTGGGGTGCATCGCTTAAAAGATGATAAAATTCTAACCATCTATACCACCCAGAATGGATTATCCAACAATGTGGTGCGGGCGATATTCGTGGACCGGGACGATAACGTCTGGGTGGGCACCAACGGCGGTGGGGTGGATGTAATAAACATAAGCAAAGGAAGGATTGTTAACTACAACACCACTGACGGGTTGTCCGATGATTTTGTATATGCCATCAGCGGCGACCATGAGGGGAATATATGGATAGGGACCTATTCCGGGGACCTTAATCGGTTCAGGGCTGGGGAATTTACGGTTTACAGTGTAACGCATGGATTACCCGGGCAGGCGATATGGTCCATTTATGTCGATAGGAATGATAGAGGGGTAACCTGGATCGGCACGGATGACGGTGGACTGATACGGTTTAAAGATAACAAGTTTACCCGCTTTACCATCAGGGATGGTCTTTACAGCAACCTGGCATTTGTGATTTTCGAAGATCAGCGGGGAAATCTCTGGATGAATTGCAACCAGGGAATTTACAGCGTGCGAAAAAAAGACCTTTTGGATCTTATGGAGGGTAAAATCCGGCAAATTTCCTGTTTTTCTTTTGGGAGAACCGAAGGAATCAAAAGCACCGAATGTAATGGCCCGGCCCAACCGGCCGGGATATGTACCAGGGCCGGGAAACTCTGGTTTCCCACGAAGCGGGGTGCGGTGGTGATGGACCCAAAAAACGTTAAAACCAATCGGATTGTACCGCCGGTAATACTTGAACAAATGCGGGTGGATGGTAAGGTAATGTATTCTTACCCATCTCCCCGGAAACGGCGAATAATCCTTCCTCCCGGTGCAAAACGGGTAGAGTTTAAATTTACAGGTTTGAGTTTTGTTGCCCCCCATCGGGTGAGATTCAAATACAAACTGGTGGGATTCGATGAGCAATGGTTGGAGGCCGGGACCCAACGCCAGTTATCTTATACCAATATCAAACCCGGCGGTTATACCTTCCGCGTCGCTGCCTGCAATAATGACGGCATCTGGAACAACGACGGGGTACACTTCTCTTTTAACCTGGAACCCTTTTTCTGGCAGACCTGGTGGTTTCGCCTCCTTATTATTGTGGTCTTTGCATTTTTCTCTTATATGGTGATCAATTTTGTCAAGAAACACCTGAAACTGATTGCCTTTTGGAAAAAGAAAAAATATATCGGTTCTTATGAAATCGATGGACAAATCGGGATGGGAGGAATGGGTGTCGTATATAAGGTTCACAGCTTGATGGATAAAACCAAAATATATGCCTTGAAGGTGATGAGGGAAGAATACTTGATGGATGAGGCCCAGAAAAAGCGGTTTAAAAATGAATCACTCCTGATGGACAAGATTGACCATTTTAATATCGTTAAGGTGTATGAACGGGGTGAGGATAAAGGACAACTTTATATTGTTATGGAACTGTTGGAAGGTCAAACATTGGCGGACCGGTATAAGCAAAATCAATATCCTAATGTTTTTCAATGTATCCATCTGATGGAACAATTGGCGGATATCCTGGTGGAGATCCACCAGGAGAATATTATTCACCGGGATTTGAAACCGGAAAATATTATGCTGATTAGCAAAGATGGTGATCCCGATTATGTGAAATTATTGGATTTTGGTATTGCCAGGGTTCCGAGTTTTTCTCATTTAACCGTAACCGGAGAGGTTCTCGGTACGGTTCCCTATATGTCACCGGAAGTGTTGACCGACGGTTCGCTTTCATCGGCGGTGGATGTGTATTGTCTTGGAGTTATCGGGTATGAGATGTTGACGCGCCGGAAACCTTTCACCGGCGATAAACCCCTGGAGACAATAAGGGAGATTCTCACTCGAAAACCGTTGGAACCGTCTGAATTGAACCCGGACGTTCCCCCGGGGCTGAATGATCTTATTTTAAAGATGATCGATAAAGATTCTGCCAACCGGCCCGATGCCAGAGAGGTTTTGACGGTTTTAACCAATCTTGTTTAGATAAGGAGCGAATAAGGAGTGAAGGTCTTCCAGGGAATCTTCAATAACCAGGGATAGGGTTTGGGCGAATATGTCCAGTTCCACCAGGGCATTGATAACCGAATCCGTTTTGGTAGCGGCTCGCAACCGTTGGGCAATGGTGTAGTTGACCAACTGGATATTATGATAGATTTCTGCCAGTCCTTTCAAGTCAAAATCCACCTCCTTTCCTTCTTTTTTTAAGAAGTATTGAGCCAGTAGATACATGGAGGCGGCACGGTAAATGGTCTCCTGGTTATTGGCCAGGGGCAGGTGAAACCGGGCCATCGGCTTGAAATAAAGGGTATGGGGACACCCGCACGTGGCAATGATCAGGCCCATTAAAGACCCAACCGCTCGCTGCACTGTTGTGTCCTGTGAAATGACTCTCTCTTTTGTGGTAACTATTAAATGGGTCTCGTTGTAAGACAAAAGAGAACCGAAGCGATTCACAATATTTACCAGGTTGGCTGCCACCGGACAGAAGGGATGTTCTTCAACATCTAACGGGCAGTTGGGGCATTGATAAAAGTCAAGGTTGGTCCAGTCCGGCAGGTTATCCGGGATATTCCTTTGTAATTCAAGACTCCCGGCGTCCAGGTGCACATCAAAAACCTCCATTGTACCTTTCCCAAAACTAAACCAGTAAGCAATAGTTATCGTTTCCATAGTATAATACGTCTTCTCGGTTATTCTTGTAACCCATTAGAAACAAAAAGTCAAGATTATTTTATTTTTTTAATTGGTTATACGGTTACACGTATCACATATTTGACTAGCAAAAGGTTTTCATCCATTGTTTCGCTGAAATAGGCATATTTATCGGAAATAAAAATCGGCTGGTTTTTGATTTTTGCTGTTCCCAGGAATTTACCTTGAAGGGTAAAAATATCCACCGGTATCAAGGTCTTCTCATCCGTTATATCCTCTTTAATCCTGAAGACAAACACATATTTTCCTGAAACCAGGATTTTATCAAAGTAATTTTTGTAATTGGGGATTTTTTTAATAAATTTCTTTTTGGAAGAATCATGCAAATTGCCTCTGCTGTTGATTTCATTTTTAAAGTAATCGATTTCTTTTGCCTGGATTTTAGCTGGTTTTACATCTCGTTTGCCTGCTGCTGTCACCTCACCGTTGTGATTTATAATGAGTATTTCGTAGCGATTTCCCATGCCCAGGGCTGCCTGCTGTTTATAACTGCTGAATAGTAATGCCGGGGTATATTCATCCGTAAAGAAACTGATCATCACCATGCGGCCGGTTTCATCCGGCGCACCTACGGAAAAGGCGTCTTTTGACACTTCAAAAAAGGTTTTTATTATTTTGCCTTTGTTATCCAGCAGTACTTGCTGTTTGGATTTTTTTTTCCATGTCCAGGCGTAATACAGGTTACTGCTTATGTATCGCAGTTCCAGGCCGTTTGCCAGGCGAATTCGTTTTAAGAATTTTCCCTCGAGGTCAAATAATGACACAAATGCCATGTCTTCGCATACAACCAGTTTTTTATCTTCAGTCACGCAGATATAATGGGGGTATGCGTAATCGCCCGGCCCCTGGCCCTTATTGCCGAAGGACAACAGCCGTTTACCTTCGGGTGAAAATTTGTGGACTTTATAGGCTTTCCGGTCCAGCACGTAGAAATTGGCACCATCATCTTCACACACCGAATCGATGCTGTAGAACATGAAATCGTCGATATCAACCCCCACCTCCACTACTTTTTTTAATTCCAATTTAATCGGTTTGTCAGCCAACAATGAAAATGAAAGCAAAAGGAGACCCAATAAGAGGGCTTTGATTTTTTTTAGTGTCATTTTTTCCTCCTTAACTATCTAAAACCAGCCGGTAACTGATGCTGCGGCCCTTTCCCTGGTTGGGAGCCAGGACCCCTTTATTGACAAGATCGGAAATCTCCCGGTAAGCAGTTGCCCGGCTGACCTTTGCAATAGATACATATACATTCGTCATCCGAACTCCTAATCGCTTCAAATTTTGAAGCAATTATACCCCTTATTCGCTTCATTTTCAACCCCACTGCCCCTCGGCGAGGGGAGCCGCAGAAGGCCCTTCGGGCCATCTCGAAGGCTTCCTTACCAGGATCAACCAACCGGGTAACCACTTTTGAAATTAACATGAATTTAAAAGAGGGATGTTGTTTCAAACGTTTGGGGAAGCCTTCAACTTCTCTTCTACTATTCTTGTAAAAAAAAGGAGCAGGCTAGACAAAAAGTCTACTATGCCATTATTTGGCATACTACCACTATTATAATCTATATGAAACCAGCAAATCCTTCTTGTGGTTTGCTGCTGGAAAATCATATTTTGGAGGTTTAGAATTGAAGCAGGCAATAAAGCGACACACTTTCTGGCTTAATACTGGAAAGATTGAACTTTTCCCCTGTTTATGGTATTTTATTAGAGGAAAATTAAAATCATGAACTCAGTCGATAGATTTGAAAGGTTTTTGAATGTGTTGGGTTACCCCCAGAAACTACTTGCCAATAATTTAAAAGAAAATACCTTTACCTATCCCATAGAAGTTCGTGACCCTGCTGTAATGAGCTTTGCCACTAACCGGTTGGATTTGAAATATGTGTATACGCCTACAGAAGAATTGATTTTTGAGACTCATTCCGATTATTGGAATCAAAACAGTGTAAACGTCTTTGTTGCCGTATCCGATTATAAATGTCACATCATCAATGCCAGGGAAAAACCCGAAGAAAGGGATCCTTTGAGCAGAAATATCAATATTAAAACATTTGACTACGGCGTCAATTCGGAAGGATTTGAGAAGGATAAACTGAAAGAGATATCAAAAGAGTCCGTTGATTCAACTTATTTTTTTGATTTTATTATTGAAAAACAAAAAACCACCCATGAGGTTGATAAAGATTTGTTACTCAACCTCATCGCACTGCGAAACGACCTGGTCAAAGGTAGAAACGAAAGAATTGTCTATCTATTAATCCTTAGATGTCTTTTTATAAAATACCTGGAAGATAGGGGGATATACAGGAAAAATTATTTGCTGGATATTTTAAGGAGCAGCTTACCGGAAAACCTGCTAAAGGCTTTTAATGAAATTCGAAAGATTAACGGGGACATTTTCAAACAGGATAGAATCGATGTGCAAGAGATAAAGCCCGGATATTTGGAGAAATTATCCATCTTCTTTAGTTGTGATTACCGCAGCAGACAGGGTAAATTATTTCCATACCGCTTCGATAAAATCCCGGTTCAATTAATCAGCAGCGTATACGAAGCGTTTCTTAAAAGTGAAGACAAAAAGGATAAAGGCATTTATTATACGCCATCTTTCATTGTCGATTTCATGCTTTCTCATACCCTTAAGGAGAAATTAAAACACAACCCCCGGGCGGTGGTATTAGACCCGGCATGTGGTTCAGGGGCATTCCTGGTAGAAAGTTTTAAAATGATAGTCGATGCCTTACCGTTAAAGCCCGGTTTTGAAAAAAAGAAAGAAATCCTTGAAAACCAGTTGTTCGGGATAGATAGTGATCCCAGTGCGCTGCAAATAGCAGCTTTCAGTCTTTATCTGGTTTTGTTAGAAACCGAAGACCCTGAATTCATTCGACATCAAATCGAATATGCTCACCCGATATTGCCCGGTTTAATCGGCAAAACCCTGGTAAGAGGAAATGCATTAGTAGATGATGAAATATTTAGGGGGAAAAAATTCGATTGTATTATTGCCAACCCTCCCTGGGGTTCGATTCCTGGTGATGAAGATGTCGAAAATATCGAAGAAAGGAAAGCAATCGGTGCTAAAGGAAAAGAAGGTACAAAACCGGAATATAAAAATGTTTCGGATTACGAGCGTTCCCAGGCTTTCTTGCTGAGAGTCGGACGGTGGGGTGGTAAAGAAACAATATTTTCCCTGGTAGTGAAAAACTCTATTTTCTTGAACGAAAACGCAGACGCTTTTAGAAAAGAATTATTGCAAAAATATAGGTTGACTTATTTTTACGAGATGTCAGATTTAGACAAAATCCTCTTCAAAAAAAGACCAATCGGAAAAATAAATGGCAAAAAGATTGAAATCGGGGCAACAGAACCATGTGCCATAGTTGTATTTGACAAATCAGAAACCAGGGACAACATCATCAATTATGTTTCGCCGAAGTTAACCGGATTTTCCGAAAAATTTCAGCTTATCCATTTCAGCCAAAAGGATGTCACCCGGGTAAAACAAGAAGATTTCTTTGATGATGATTTGCTCTGGAGAGTTCTTGTAAGCGGTAATATTGATTATTATAAACTAATCCGAGGAATTTCTGCCAAAAGGGCAGCACTGAATATCATTTGTAGTAGAGGTTTCGAGCCTGATAAAAATCGTCTGTTGACAAAAAAGGCTGCATGGTACAGAACTCTAATCAGATCCCAGGATTTTGATAGGTATTATAAAAGAAACGATTTGGGAAGATTCAATTGGCATCAAAAACATCGCAGAAATGGAAATGAAGACTTATTTTCCGGTAAAAGAATCTTACTCGCTTATCGACCGACTTCAAGAGACAATATGCGGCTGCGTGGTATTTTCGTTGAAGACGAAATCATTTTCAGAGATGATGTGGTTGGGCTTAAAATAGAAGGTGTCAATAATTATTTGCCATATTTAGCTATTTTAAATTCTTCATGCATTGGATTTTATTTGTTCAATATCTCCTCGCATTGGCAAGGTGGTTTAAAAAGAGAATCGCTGCGATTAGGTGATATTAAGATTTTACCAATACCTGATGTTAAATATTCCGACAAAAGTGTTTTAAAAATTACAAGGTTAGTAGAACAAATCGGTCTCAACTTAGACGAAAATAAAAAAATTGAAAGGCTGGAAAAAGAAATTGATGAGCTGGTTTTCGATTTGTACGGGCTGCTGGAGTTCGAAAAAGAAATTATCCGGGAGTTTTATCAAATAAATGTGGAACGGAAAAAGGATCATGTCAAAAGTGAAGATATTCAAAATTATGTGGATAGATTCCGCCACAATTTCAAATTTGTTCTGGACCAGGATTTTCGCTTAAATGCCGAATATTCTGTTTCGCCTCATATGGGGGCGGTGGTTTGTTTTCGAATCGTTAAGAAAGAGGATTTTATCAAAGAAACTCCTCTTATAGAAATACCCCTTTTAAATATCGTTAAGAAAAAGCAATTGCAGCAAAGCTTCACATCCAGGATGCTGAATGAAGACAGGGTGAAAATTTACTACGACAACAAATTTTATATTGTCAAAAGTAACTATTTCAAGGATTGGACGGAAAGGCAAGCTGTAAAGGACGCTAATGAAGAAATCGGCCTGCTGCTCAAAAATCTACCGGAGAGTAATAACATTGGTTAATAGAGACGAATTTATGTACTTTGCTCTCGATAAGTTGGGATTTAAAACAAAAGAGGATTTATATGAGAACCTTTATTTAAGGGCTTTTATCGATACTTACCAAAGAATAGGAAAAATGTCCATATTAGAAGAAGAAATCAGGGATAGGTTCGTTTATGATTTCGAACGGGTAAATCCACTAACGAGAGATTTAATCCAGCAGCAAATTCTAATACTTACATGGGAGAGGTGGCTGAATGTTTCCGAAGAGGAGAAGCGTAGAGCTGACATTTCGTTCTCGATTTCCGGTTTTGAATTTATAATAGAATGCAAACGACTGAAGTTTGCGGATTCTAGATATTTGAATGACGGTATCATAAGATTTGTCCGGTTAAAATATGCCAAACGCGATACATGTGCGGGGATGATTGGCTTTGTAATCGGTGGAGATATCAAGAAGATCGTAGATAATTTGAAATCCAGGGTTAAAGATTTTTACTTCTCTCCCGGTTTTGAATACCTTTTAAGAAAAGGTTGTTTGGATTGGGAATATAGCTTTCAATCCAAACACGACAGGAGCAACAATACCCGTATTCACCTTTACCATTTGTTTTTCGATTTTATCCCCGAAAATTCTATCTCTTCCTGATCGATTTAGCCATGCCTGGTAACTTTTTTATAAGATGAATTGAGAACATATATGTACGCCACAAGAACATAATGATACACAATAAGAACATATCTGTCGTAAGAAGAACAATTATTAATAGATTGAGAACAAAATGAGAATAAAAAGAACAAATAAAGAAGGGGAAGAACAAATAAAGAAAGGGAAGAACAATATGAGAAGGGGAAGAACATATCTGGAAGGGGAGGAACACCCCCGGAAGGGGAAGAACATATTGGGAAGGGGAAGAACATAAGTTCTTGTCTGGCACCTCTTTTTCTATTCCCGCTATTCCAAAATTTTTCTTGAAATTTATCACTGTTTCTTATACAATATCCCTCAAATGGAGGTGAAAAAATGCGGAAAAACCAGGGAGTTCTTTCAATATGTATTTTAATAACTGTAATGAGTTTTTTTATTGGGTGTAACGATTCAATGAAGCATGTAGTTTCCGGGATAGAATACCATAAAAAAGGAAAATATAATGAGGCGATTGAGGAGTACAAAAAAGCCATTGAAATCGACCCGAAATTTACCGATGCTTACTTCAATATGGGAAATGCATACTATGGACTGAATAAATATAACGATGCCATCGCTGCCTACAAAAAAGCCATTGAGCTTGACCCAAAATATACCAAGGCTTACAACAATATGGGAATTGCATACGGTAGGCTAAAAGAATATAATAAGGCCATAGCTGCCTTTCAAAAAGCCACTGAGTTTGACCCAAAAGATGCCTATGCTTACTCCAGTATGGGATGGGCGCTTTTAAACCTAAAAAGATATAACGAGGCCATCGCTGCCTTCAAAAAAGCCATTGAGCTTGACCCAAAAGATGCCGATGCTTACAACAATATGGGAATTGCATGCCGCAAACTGAAAAAATATAACGAGGCCATCGCTGCCTACAAAAAAACCATTGAGCTTGACCCAAAAGATGCCTATGCTTACTTCAATATGGGAAATGTACTTATAGACCTGAAAAAACATAACGATGCTATCGCTGCCTACAAAAAAGGCATTGAGATTGACCCGGGATCTACTCCGGGTAAAACAGGTCTTGCAGAAGTTTATTTTTTGGCAGCACATTTTAACGATGCCTATGCATTGGCCAATGATCTGTTGAAAGAAAAAGATATTTCAACTCAATTTATTTTAGCCATGCGGTTTGTCTCGATTAGTTCGCTGGTTTTCCAGGGGAAGAGTGCAGAAGCGGCTGCTGAATTAAAGGAGTTTATCAAATTCTATCGATCTATTCCCGGCGAGTACGAGAGAACCTGGGATTACAGTACTATTAAAGAATTTATAACCGGCAATAAAAAATTAGCCCCAGAGCAACGGAAACTGTTATTGCAACTGGTGGACCTCCTGGAATCCCCGAAAGAAAAAGGAGACAAAAAACTCAAGCAACTGGAGAACGCTGTCCGGGACATTTTCTACTAGCCCGTTCGGCCTTTCCCTTATTCCAATACCCGCTATTCCATCTGTTCCATATTCTTTTAAAAGCAAAAATTTTGTATGGTAAATTCTGATAAAAAAAAGTAAATGGTTGCAAAATACGGGCATATTAAATATAATATGCCATGGATGAGGAAGTACAATGAATAGTGAGCAATTTAAAAAGTTAGAAATTATCAGCAACCTTTCGTTTGTTCCCGCCGATAAACTGGATGAGATTAGCGATTTTATTGAGTTTATATTACACAAGAGCAATCTAAAGCAAAAAGAACCGATAAGTGTAAGGGGAATTTGGGAAAACAAAGGATTTGAAAATATCGATATTGTAAAAGAGTTAAAAAGCATACGCAAAGAAATCCATGCGGGCCTGGATTCTAAAAAATTTGATTGATGGAATATTTATTAGACACTGTAACGCTGGTTAGATATTTGTCAAAGACGGGCAAATTAACCGTGAAGGTAAAAACCATTTTTGATCAAGCTGATGATAACCTATGCAAACTTATTGTTTCTACGATCAGTTTTATGGAGATATTGTATTTAGCGGAGAAAAACAGGATTCCCGTATCGTTAAAAGAGGTGGTTGAAAAGGTTAGATTATCTACAATCTATAAGGTCGTCAACCTGTCAACCGAAATAGTATTAACCGCCCAATCGGTTAATTTTCATGAATTACATGACAGACTAATCCTGGCGACGGCCAAATATTTGGATATTCCTATAATTTCCTCTGATGATCAATTCAAAGAGGTTAAGGAGATAGAAGTAATCTGGTAGCAGGAAAGGGGGCAGGCAAGGAAAGTTTTCTATTCCAAAATTTTTCTTGAAATTTATCACTGTTTCTTATACAATATCACTCAAATGGAGGTGCAAAAATGCGGGAAAACCAGAGATTTCTTTTAATATGTATGTTAATAACTGTAAATGAGTTTTTTTCTTGGGTGTAACGATTCAATGAAGCATGTAGCTTCCGGGATAGAATACCATAATAAAGGAAAATATAATGAGGCGATTGAGGAGTACAAAAAAGCCATTGAAATCGACCCAAAAAATGCCGATGCTTATTACAATATGGGATCAGCACTCGGTTTGCAGAAAAAGCATAATGAAGCCATATCTGCCTTTCAAAAAGCCATTGAGATTGACCCAAAATATGCCGAGGCTTACAACAATATGGGAGTTGCTCTCTATGAACAGAAAAAGTATAGTGAAGCCATAGATACCTTAAAAAAAGCAATTGAGATTGATCCAAAAAATGCCACAGCTTACTCCAATATGGGAAATGCATACCACAGCCTGAGAAAATATCAAGAGGCCATCGCTGCCTACAAAAAAGCCATTGAACTTGACCCGAAATTTGCCTATGCTTATAACAATATGGGAGCTGCTCTCAATGAACAGAAAAAGTATAATGAAGCCATTGAGGTGTTAAAAAAAGCCATTGAGATTGACTATAAATACAACCGCTTAAAGTTCAGATTTTAACCAAAATTCCAAGAATTAAAGTATTCGTTTAACCCATTTTTCCTTTAGCCGTAAATATGTGCTTTGTAAAGTAGTGATAATGCTTCCACTCGATTCCAATAATTAAAATATCCATTTAGGTGGTTACGTGATCGTGTGGAATGCCTTCATTATTAATTTGTGGACTTACA
>JABAOH010001707.1_pt1 | contig 40047 bp, 35 predicted proteins | sample 7062181 | NCBI WGS metagenome assembly JABAOH01 (sample SAMN14538630, study PRJNA623070) | marine sediment metagenome | biome: marine biome [ENVO:00000428]; feature: marine pelagic biome [ENVO:01000023]; material: deep marine sediment [ENVO:00002113]; isolation source: pool of 5 deep marine... | reverse complement strand
GCTATTCAAGGGAAGCAAAGACCACTTCGCGCTTCGCCTGAGAAAATGGCGGCTCAGCGTGAGACAGACAGTTCTTTTAAGTTACGGGGTATCTACACTGTGCGGCCTGTTCGGTATAGCGATCATGGTATCCACATTGATGATCGCTTCGGCTCTTCTCTTATTACAATCCGTGGTTTTTCTGGGGACCGGCTTATGGCTCAAGAAGATAGACATGACCCTGTGAAAAAAGCGAAACTTGTTCACATTATTACCCTCCTGGAACTCGGCGGTGCGCAGGAGAACACGCTCATAAACTGCAGACTGGCCGACCGCGATATCTTTGACGTATACCTCCTGTCGGGGCGGGGGGGATTGCTCGACGGAAGAGCCGAGGAAATGAATGACCTCATGTTTTATCCCATCAAAGATCTTGTCCGGGAGATCAACCCGATAAAGGACGCTGCTTCCCTGATCAAGATATTTCTCTTTCTCAGGAAACTGAAGAAAGAGTCCCCGGCCCAGCCATTGATAGTCCACACCCACAGCTCGAAAGCAGGAATCCTGGGAAGGACAGCAGCCGCCATGGCGCGCTGTGAAATCGTCATCCATACCGTTCACGGATTCGGCTTCAACCCGCTGCAGGGACGGTTGATACGGTGGTTTCTCATACTGCTCGAGCGTCTTGTGGGCACTTTTACCGATTTTTTCGTCCTCGTCTCTTCCGATAATGGTAAACGGGGGGTGAAACTCGGTATTTTCAAACCCGGCAAAACGTCCCTCATAAGATCGGGCTTCAAAACGGCCGACTTCATTCAATCATCACGGGAAAAGGGAAGGGAGGTGCTCGGATTAAAGGACGATACCTTTACGGTAGGAATGGCGGCGTGCTTTAAGCCCCAGAAATCTCCCCTTGATTTCGTGAGGGCTGCAAAGGAGGTAAAAGATCGGGGGTATAACTTCAGGTATGTGCTCGTGGGAGACGGGGAGCTTCGTTCGGAGATAATGAAAGAGATAGTGCACCTGGGTCTCGGGGGTGAATTCATACTCCCGGGGTGGGTAGAGAATGTCGGCGATGTGATAGCTGCGTTCGACCTCCTCGTACTGACATCATTGTGGGAGGGCCTGCCCAAGGTGTTACCGCAGGCTCTCATAGCCGGGGTTCCCGTTATAGCAACAGCCGTGGACGGGACAGTGGAAGTGGTAAAAGATGGGATAAACGGGTTTCTCATCGATGTAAACTCCCCAAAAAGTGCAGCGTCAAAAATTATCATGGTGAGCGAAGGGGCCTTGGACAGGGAGAGGCTCATGCAAGGTGCGAAGGGTCTCGCTGATGAATTTTCAGAAGAGAAGATGGTCAGCTTGCACCGGGACCTGTACCTGAAACTTTTAGAGGAAAAAGCATGGAAAATCTGAACTACATCCTCTGTTTCCTCGTGGGTGCCGTTTTCGGCAGTTTTTACAATGTGGTGATATACCGGTTGCCTGAAGGAATGTCGATCGTGAGACCCCCTTCATCCTGCCCTTCCTGCAATGAGAGAATATTGCCAAAGGACAACATACCCGTATTGAGCTTCCTCCTGCTCAAGGGAAAATGCAGAAACTGCGGGACAAAAATACCGATACGATATCCTCTCGTGGAACTTGGTGGAGGACTTATTTTTTTACTTTCATACCTGTATGACGGAATGAGCTTTATGTTTCTGCGGGATGTACTCTTTTGTTCGATCCTCCTGATCGTTACATTCATAGATGTGGACAAGAGGATTATCCCTGACATTTTGAGTCTCGGGGGACTCGTGGTCGGATTTTTTATCGTCACTCTGCTTCTGGGAAAGGGATGGCGATTTCCCGTAATCGGGATACTGGTCGGTTCGGGAATCCTGTTTATTACTGCTTTTTTTTACGAGCTCATAACCAAAAGGGAAGGACTGGGAGGAGGGGACATAAAACTGCTCGGGATGGTGGGAGCATTTACCGGTTATCAGGGGGCCATCCTCACCATTTTCATCGGCTCTGTCGTGGGGACACTTTTCGGTCTTTTTTTGATATTGAAGGAGAGGGGTAATATGAAGACAGCCGTTCCTTTCGGGCCCTTTCTGGCGGGGGGCGCTATCGTTGCCGATATCTTCCTTCGAAATTTCACGATACACCTTTAGCAGAGATTCTGTAACAGCGGTTCCCCATCTATATATCTCACCTATGGGGGGAATTTGCTTAGAGGGTCCGGGTTCCCCTCCGTGTGTGTCGTGAAATCATTTATTGAGACCGAGACGCTTATGGAGTAATAGTGGTAATTTGCCTTCCCAAATTCGAGAGCAATAAAGTCGAATAATCTTCCATCGTCGAACTTCTATTTTGCCCCCGTTCTCAGGTGATAAAAGAATCAGAGCAAAACATGGTATTTCTTCATTCCTTGAGAGGAATTCTCTTAAGATATGGGGTTTTCCATTCGAAAAAGATTACATGGGTTAGGTTCCCTTGCTATCGAATTCTGTTCACTCTCGATGCAGGGAATTCGAACTTGCAGAACACTTGCATGTTGCTCTTGTTCATAAATGATTTTGCTCTGTGTAATGGAAAGGGAGCCATATAATTTTGCCAGACCGGAAGCAAAAAGGACCAACCCTCGGCATCAGGAGAGGCATACCTGTTGCCCTCATAATCATTTTTTCATCGGCCCTTCTCTTTCAGTTATTCCTCTTCAGTTACGCCGTGAACATAATATGGAGAAATTACACTGCAGGAGTAATCTCCCTTCTCACGGAATCTATCAACAGGTCGGTGAACGATGTTTTCAGGCTGGAGGGAAAAGAGGGACTTGTAAGACTGACGAGGGAGCTCACGAGCAGATATCCAGGGCTGAAGACAAAAGTGTTCAAAAGCGGTGATTTTCCGAGGGGAGAATTGATTGGCGAGTTAAACGAGAATGACCGGCGAATGCTCTATTCGGGAAATCCCATCTCTCTATCGAAAAACAAAAAAGGCGTCATCCTGGTTCCCATCGGTGGTCCTGCTTCTGCCGGGAGCGTGTACTCGTTTGAATTCAATTTTCAGGGGCTTGGAGAGATCAACAGGATGAGCATAATTGTGGGTGCAACCTCATTTCTCTACATCCTTGTACTTTTCGTTTTTACCTATTTTGTCTTCAGGAAAAAAATTACAGCCCCCCTTTCGAATCTCCTCCATGTTGTTACCAGAGTGGAAGAGGGCGAACGGGAAACGCGAGTGAAGGACATGCCCCCGAATGAACTCGGGCGGCTCGGCGATGTCCTCAACAGCGCACTTGATCTCTTGGATGGCAAGAGAAGGGAGCTCGAAAATATCGTCGAAGCCCTCGAGACGACGAATGAAGAACTGAAAAAATCACAGGCGCAGGTTGTTCAAGCCGAAAAGATGGCGACAATTGGCAGACTCTCCTCTGGAATTGCTCACGAGGTGGGAAACCCGCTTATGGCAATCAAAGGCTATGTTGCTCACCTGTTGAGGAACACATCTGTCAGTGACGAACAGCGCGACTGCCTGAAAAGGGTTCATGATGATTCTGAAAGGATCGAAGGAATATTGAAAGGCCTCCTCGCTCACTCACGAATAAGTATCGGGGAGGCGGAGGAAGCTGACGTTGGAGAGATCATTGACGATATCATCGAATCCCTCTCTTACCGGAAGATGGTCGAGAAGATTGAAATAGTGAAGGAGTTGAATCCCGTTTCGAAAGGACTGATAAACCCGGAAAAGCTTCGACAGGTACTGTTGAATGTGTTTATGAACGGGATTGACGCAATGCCCACGAGCGGAAGGCTGACCGTAAAATCGTACATGGAAAAGAGTTCGTCCGGTGAAAGCGAGTTCCCGCAGATTAGAAGAAGGAAAACGGATCCTCCCGAGAGCAATTTTGCAAGATTACGAAAAAATTTGGGAATGAGAATGGACAGACTAATGGGCCAGTACGTGGTTATTGAAATTGCCGACACGGGAACCGGCATTCGCGAAGAGGACAAGGATAAGATCTTTGATCCCTTTTTCACAACGAAAGAACCGGGGAAAGGTACGGGTCTTGGCCTCTCTGTTACCAGCGCGATTTTAAATGCATACAACGGGCACATTTCGTTTGAGAGCAAGGAGGGAAGGGGTTCGGTTTTCTGTGTTTATGTTCCTGCTTTCAGAAAATAGTGATGCGGTGGGAGAACGCCTCGGTTCGCTTTTTTCTGTTTGCAAAACAGGGGGTGATTTTTGAAGCACAAAATACTTGTCATGGATGATGAGGAAAACGTAAGGGATATGCTGAAAAGAGTCTTAGAAAAGGAGGGGTTCGAGGTGCGGACTGCGGAAAACGGGCAAAGGGGTCTCGACCTCTTGGTATCGGAACCCTGCGACATAGTGCTGGCGGATATAAAAATGCCCGTGATGGATGGGATGGCGTTTCTCGAGCATGCGAAGGAAAAAGGGATCAAGTCGATCATCATTATGATGTCTGCTTTCGGGACGATCAAAACGGTGATCAAAGCGGTCAAAGAAGGCGCATATTACTACGTCTCCAAACCTTTCGACATCGAGGAGATCCTCGTTGTGATCAGAAAGTCGCTCGATGAGAGAAGGTTGAGGGAAGAGAACGAGAGGCTGAAGAGAGAGGTGGAGAGAAAATATTCCTTCGAGGGCATTATCGGAAGAAGCAAAGAGATGGAGGAAGTGTTTTCCCTCATCGAGAAGGGGAGGAATTACAACGTCTCAGTTTTGATAACGGGTGAGTCGGGTACGGGGAAAGAGCTCGTTGCAAGAGCTCTCCACTTCGGTGGGGAAAGAAGAAGCGGAGTTTTCGTGCCCGTCAACTGTGCCGCGCTTCCCGAGAACCTTCTTGAAACGGAACTGTTCGGATACAAAAAAGGTGCTTTTACCGATGCACGTCAAGATAAGAAGGGTCTTATCGAAGAAGCGCACGGAGGAACGCTTTTTCTGGATGAGATACCCGAGTTAACGTCCCCGATGCAGGCAAAGCTTTTAAGATTCCTCCAGGAGGGGGAGATACGGCGTGTGGGAGATACGGATAGCCGTTCAGTTGATGTTCGGGTGGTGGCGGCAACTTCGAAAAATTTGAAGGAGGAGGTTTCCGGGGCGAAATTCCGGGAAGACCTCTTTTACCGGTTGAACAAGCTGGTGATACACTTGCCTCCTCTGAGAAAACGGAGGGAAGATATTTTCCTTTTAGTGGAACATTTTATTAATATTTTTTCACAAAGGGTCGATAAGAAAATAAAAGGGTTGTCTGAGGAGGCGTATCGCTTGATTGCCGAATACGAATGGCCGGGGAATGTGAGGGAACTAGAAAATGTCATCGAACGAGCAGTAGTCATGGCTGATGCCGATGTCATAACCCCGAAATATCTCGGGGACCTTGGTGGGGCGGTTCAAAAACCTGCCACAACCAGCTACGTATCCTTTGACCCCGATAAAATTTCCCTGAAAGAGGCCATCAAAGAGGTAGAAATTGACATGATCAGAAAAGCCCTTCAGAAAGCGGAATGGAGAAAGCCACTCGCAGCGAAAATCCTGGGGATATCCCATCCTGCGCTTTTGTATAAGATAAAAGAATATGATATAAATTGAGTTAAATTATGCATAATTATACATCAGTTAAAAAAAACTTGACATAATATTTTATAAGGTTAATATTTTTAACAAGAAAACCAATGGTTAAGAAAAAGTGGAGAAAATGGAAAGGAAGCGAGAAGCAGAGAAATACAGGGAAAAGAACAATGTGAAGAAAATTCGGGAGAGCCAGCTCATGAGCAAGGCTGAACTGGCGCGGAGAGCCAGTGTATCCGTTCTCACGATTGACAGGATCGAGAAGGGAATGAGATGCAGGGTGGATACGAAACGGAAAATAATCCTCGCTCTTGGCCTCAAACTTTCGGATAAAAATAAGGTTTTCGGGAATGATAATGAATGATAGGTGGTGAATGATGAACTTGTTCGGGAAAAAAGAACTCGTAGGTTTGGATATCGGTTCGTCAAGCATCAAGGTTATGAAATTGAGGGAAATGGGGGTATCCTATCAGGTGCAGAAATTTGGTGTGTATCCCCTTTCTCCCGATACTGTTGTAGACGGTGCGATTATGGACCACAGCACGGTGGTGGAGACTATAAAGAACGGCTTTGCCGAGCTGGGCATAAGGGATAAATTTGTTGCTGCATCCATCGAAGGTCATTCCGTAATCATCAAGAAGGTTATTCTTGCCACGACGACACCTGAAGACCTTGAAGAGTCGATTCAATGGGAGGTTGAGCAATATATTCCCTTCGAAGTAAAAGATGTTCAAATCGATTTTCAGGTAATAGGTCCCCTTCAGGATGATCCCACGAGAATGGATGTGTTGCTCGTTGCCGCCAAAAACGAACTCGTGGAAGATTACGTATCGGTGATAAAGGAGGCGGGTCTCGTCCCGTCCATAATCGGCGTCGATTCGATAGCCGTCGGTAATGCGTTTGAAGCCTGTTCCGGGATTTCAGAGGAGCAGGTGCCGATGGTAGTGAACCTGGGCTCCTCTTTTATGAACATTATCATACTGGATGAGGGCGTTCCGCTGTTCACCAGGGATGTTTCGATGGGTGGGTCCATGTACAACAACGAGATTCAGCGGCAGTTTGGTGTATCGTACAATGTTGCAGAGAAAATGAAAAAGGGAGAGGATTTAGAGGATTTCAATCCCGAAAGGGTGGATGCTGTCGTGAAGAATGTATCGAGCATCATTGCGACCGAAGTCCAGCGGTCGTACAACTTTTATGCTGCCACGTATCCCGATAAACTGGTAACGAAGATCTTTTTATCGGGTGGAGCGGCCCGTACGAATCACTTGAAGGAACTCATAGAGGAGAAGCTCGCCATATCAGCGGAAATATTCGATCCCTTTGATGGACTTATGATCGACGAATCCGCAGTGTTACCCGAATATGTGAAAAATTACGGAACGGCAGCGACCGTTGTTACGGGATTGGCGATGAGAAAACCGGGAGACAAGTGATGATCAAAATCAACCTTATCAGGCAAAAGCGCAAAAAGAAGAAGAAGATCAATTACGACCTTCTCTATTTTCTTTCCATCATCCTCTTTATCGTCCTCATATTTTCTTTCCACAAGACGGTTCTCGTATCGAAAAAGCACCAGCTCGAGGAGGATGTGAGAAACGCCCAAATGGAGATCGCAAAGCTCAAGAAGCAAATCGGTGAAGTGGAGAAGTTTAAGCAGAAAAAGAAGGAACTCCAAACGAAGGTCGATATCGTGGCAAATCTCCAGAACGGAAGAAAAGCGCCCGTCGTTGTCATGGATACCCTTGCCCGCAATGTTCCCGATAAAGCCTGGCTGACGAGGTTGAAATATTCAGGGAATTCAATGGAACTCGAAGGGTACGCCCTCAACAATTACGTCGTCGCAGATTTTATGAATAATCTTGGAGCGACGGAGAAATTCGGAAGAATAGAACTGCAATCGGCTGAGCGGAAGACGGTGCAGGGCATCCGAGTAATGTTGTTCAAAATAAGAGTCGAACTGACCGTGTAAAGTAAAAAGGTGAACTATGGCGCTCAGAGACAAGTTATCGTTAAAGGGAGTCGGGACCAAACAGAAGATGGTATTGTACGGGCTTCTGGTTGTGGCTGTCCTGGTGGGGTATTACTACCTGTACTACTCACCGCTGAAAGCTGAAATGGCTGTTCTTCAACAGCAGAAAGTGGCTCTTGAGGGGAAAATAAAGGAACAGAGGATAATAGCAAAAGACCTTGAGACGTTCAAAAAGGAAGTGGTCAAGCTTGAGGCTCAACTCAACAAATTGCTCGAACAGCTGCCCAACTCTTCCGAGATTCCGAACCTTTTGCGCAACATATCAGACGTCGGCAAGGAGAGCGGCCTTGAGTTTCTGAAATTTGCTCCCAAAGGTGAGGCCCCGAAGGAATTCTATGCGGAAATTCCCGTCGAGATATCGGTAACTGGCGGTTTTCACGACTTTGGGATGTTTCTCGATAGAGTGAGCAGACTCTCCAGGATCGTCAATGTTTCCGATGTCGTTTTTGATAAGCCTGCTATTTTGGGCGACAAGGCCAACATGACCATTAACTGCACTGCACGAACTTTCAGGTTTCTCAAGGAAAAAAAGGCTGGCCAATGAAATTAATATCAGGGAGGGAAAAGAAAGGGATGGGAACCAGGCAATTTTCTGCTCTCACAATTTTGCTTCTTACGTTTTGCCTCTTGATTTCTGGATGCTCGTCGGAGACAAAAGATATGCCGAAAGCTTCCAAGGCGATCAAAAAAGCTCCCGCCGAAACTGCAAAACCGCAAACGGGAGATGCAGTAGAGAAGATGAAGCAACAAGAAGATTCTTTTGCGGGTTACACGGCTACTGCTTTAAAGGACCCCTTCGTCCCTTTTCTGAAGGAAGAGGTCGTGGCTGTGAGGAAAAGGGGGCCTCTGTCCCCGCTTGAGAAATTTGACCTGGGGGAACTGAAGCTGGTGGGGATTTTGATGAAAGGAAATGAGACCGTTGGGCTTATTGAAGATAGTGAGGGGAAGGGTTACTCAGTAAAGAGGGGAGTGAAGATAGGGAAAAACGGCGGTGTCATTTCGAAAATAACGAAGAACGAAATAATCGTGGTAGAGGAATATTTTGATTTAACGGGAAGAAAGGTTACGAGAGAGAAAACTTTAATGCTCCCGCTACCAGGAGGAGAATAGGTATGGATCACAAGACCTTGATGAAAGAGTTGATAAAAAAAGCTTTGCTTCTCATCGTTCTCCTGACGCTCCTTGTTTTCTTGGGTGTGAAGGTTTACGCAGCAGAAGCGCCCGGTGTCAAGGAGCAGGGAGATGCAGAGCAAGCAACGCTTCTTAAAGAAATCCTCATAGATAAAACAGCATATTTCACAAATATACGGGCGAAATTGGACGGGGAATTGAAAAACTATAATTCCTTTAAAATATCAGATCCGTTCAGGATAGTACTGGATTTGTGGGGAGTAAAAAATCTCATCGGGAAAAGTGATATTTTTGTAAACACGGCTCAGGTGGAGGGATTGAAGATATCTGAGCAGGAAGACAAAGTGAGAATTATGATCGAGACAGTAAAGGACACACCCCTTCCTTTTCTGGTAACCATGGAAAATGGAGATCTTGTCGTTTCGGTCGGTGGGGGATCGGAGGATAAAGTTACCAGCCTAGACAGGGGGGTCGAGCCAACCCCAGCGGTTTCCGAGATCATGGGTATCGACCTTGAAGACTTCCCGGAAAAATCTGCCGTGGTGATAACCTATTCGAGCAAACCGGAGATCGATCGGGAAGAGTCCGATGGACTGCTGCTGGTAACGATGAAGGAGGTGAGAATAGCAGAAAACCTCCTTCGCCATCTCGATGCTTCAAAGTTTGGCATACCCATAAAAATGGTTGACGCCGAGAAGAAGGGAAAAGATGTGAGCGTCAGGATCGCTTATGATAAAGGTTCCGTATACGATGTCGATGAGGGTGATGAAAGGCTTGTGTTTTCCTTCAAGAAAGAGGAGAAGGTAGAGAAAGGTTACAGGGTGGCAGAATACCGGGCAATGGAGGTGAAGGAGGAAACGGCCATCGGGGCGCCGGGAACAGGGCTGCAGGAAAAGGTATCCCCATTTGCGTCTGTCGATACCACGCAACAGAAAGTGTATAAAGGTCAGAGGATTTCTCTCGATTTTAAGGATGCCGATATTCATAACGTTTTGAGAATAATTGCCGAAGTGAGCAACCTCAACATCATAACATCAGATGACGTCAAGGGTAAGGTAACGCTCAGGCTGGTCAACATACCCTGGGACCAGGTTCTCGACATTGTGCTGAAAACGAAGGGACTTGGAGCGAAACTCGAGGGAAACGTCTTGCGAATAGCTCCCCTGGCGAAATTGAGGGAGGAAGAAAAAGATCTTCTCCAGAGCATCAAAAACAAAGAGAACCTTGAGGAGCTCGTCATTGATACGATTCCTGTAAACTTCGCCAACGTCAAAGAACTCGAAGGCCAGATAAAGGAAGTCATGTCAGATCGGGGGAAGGCGAAAGTGGACGAGAGGACCAATACCCTCATTGTCAAGGACATTCCGAAGAACATCCAGAAAGTGCGGGATCTTATCGCAAAACTCGACACGCCCACTCCCCAGGTCCTCATAGAAGCGAGGATTGTGGAGGTGAGCACGCAGTTTTCAAGAGAGCTAGGGGTCCAGTGGGGGGGCGCATATCAGAGCCAGTCGGACGGAATTTTTGTTTCAGGTATCCAGGATGATACGGGAACACTGTTCCCTGATGCTCAGGCACCGAGCTCGACTACCCCCACATACGCAGTCAATTTGCCCGCAGCCGTTGGCCAGGGATCAGGTGGGGGGATTTCTTTCGGTATCATCAAAGGAGACTTTCGGCTTGACCTTTCCCTCTCTGCTCTGGAGACGACCGGGAACGGTAAAATCATATCGAGCCCGAAGATCGTCACGACGACCAATAACGAAGCCGTGATCCAGCAGGGGGTGAAAATTCCCTATTCGACGGTATCTGCATCAGGAACGCAGACCGAATTTGTCGATGCAGCATTGAAGCTCAAAGTAACTCCCCATATTACTCCCGACCGGACGATAATAATGGAGTTAAACGCAGCCAACGATACCCCCGATTTCGGAAATGCCGTGAACGGCGTTCCGTCGATAGCAAGCCGTGAGGCTGATACGCAAGTACTCATACAAGACGGTGAGACGGCTGTTATCGGTGGGATACTGCAAATTCAGCGAACAGAAAGCGTTGATGCCGTTCCATGGTTTCACAAGATTCCCCTCCTGGGATGGTTCTTCAAGAAGAAGTCGGAGCGAAACGATAACACGGAGCTCCTGATATTTATAACACCGAAGATAGTCGAGAGCGGCCAGGAGATCTGATTCTTCCAGTTTTTTGCTCATAAGCACCTGGACGCAGATTCCAGGTGCTTTTTTTATTCAATGAATTTCTACACGGGGAGATACTATGGTGAGATTTCTCACGTCGGGAGAGTCTCATGGAAAAGGATTAACGGTTATCGTTGAAGGCTTCCCAAGCGGGGTCAGCGTAAGCAAAGAGTTTGTAGACGGGGAACTGAGGAGGAGGATGGCAGGGTATGGAAGAGGGGGCCGGATGAGAATAGAGGCTGATTCTGCAGAATTTAATTCTGGAGTCAGGTTCGGAAAAACTCTTGGTTCGCCGATTTGCATTCACATTAAAAACCTCGATTATAAAAACTGGAAAAAGATCATGTCTCCGTTCAGGGGACGCCTCGAAGAGGACAAAAGGATTCTGAACCCAAGGCCCGGCCATGCTGACCTTTCAGGAGTTCTAAAGAGAGGGGCAGAAGATGTTCGCGATATTTTGGAGCGGGCGTCGGCGAGAGAAACTGCGGCGAGAGTCGCTGCTGGCGCTTTAGCAAAATTGCTTATCGCCGCATTCGACATGAGCGTGAAAAGCTACGTGACGTCCATCGGTCACATACGGCATCAGAGGAAGAGGTTCAGAAGCGGGTTGCTTACCAAAGATACAGACAAAGATCCATTGAGAATGGCAGATGAGAAAGCATCAAGGATGGCGAGAAACCATATCTCCGATGCGGCGAAGAGGGGAGACAGCGTGGGCGGCAGCTTTGAAGTTTTGGGGTTTGGGGTTCCCCCGGGTTTGGGAGATTATACCCATTGGGATAAGCGACTCGACGGGAGACTAGCTCGGGCACTTGTATCGATACCGGCCATCAAGGGAATCGAAATTGGAGATGCCATCGATGCCTCTCGAAAAGGAGGCGTCAAGGTTCATGATAGGATATTCGCGGGCCCGGGCAGTCAGCTGTATTTTGAGAAATACAGGCTTCCATTCAGGAGAAAGACGAATGCTGCTGGTGGTATTGAAGGAGGGATGAGTAACGGAGAAAGTTTGGTCGTCAGGTGTTACATGAAACCGATACCGACCCTCACCGTTCCCCTCGATACGGTTTCCATACACGACTATTCGCAGACGGAAGCAGTCAAAGAGAGGAGCGATGTCTGTGCTGTGCCGGCTGCGTCAGTGGTTGGTGAGTCGATGGTGGCTCTCGTTTTGGCAGAGTGCCTGACGGAGAAATTCGGAGGAGACTCTCTCGGGGATATGCTGGAAGCCTACGAGTCGTATCTTGAAAGGATATGCGTGAAAAGCTGAGAGGCATTATTATCACAGGTTTTATGGGTACGGGGAAGACGGCAGTCGGAAAGTCGCTTTCAAGGCGGCTCGGTATGGAATTTGTCGATCTGGATGATGAGATAGAAGTAGAGGCGGGGATGGGCATTACGGAAATTTTCTCACAAGTGGGCGAATCCGGATTCAGAGATGTGGAAAAAAGAACGTTACGAAAAGTTTTGAAGATCCCCGGCAGGGTTGTTTCGACCGGTGGGGGAACCGTTCTTGCTCCGGAAAACCTATCGTTGATGAAAACGTATGGTATGGTAATCTGTTTGTGGGCAAAACCTGAGGTGGTGCTGAAGAGGCTTGAGAGGAACGAAGACCGTCCGCTTCTGAAGGAGGAAGATAGGCTTACAATCATTACAAAGTTGATGGATGAGAGGAGATCACAATACCGTTTCGCCGGCAGAGCGATAATAACGGACGAGAGGAGCGTGGAGGATATTTCAACAGAAATAGCATCCATATGGAGGGAGTCAATTGACGGTTGAGAAAACATTAAATGTGGATATCGATGATAGATCCTATGACATCTTCATCGGAAATGACCTCGGAACCTTTATTGAAGAGTGGTTGCTGAGAGTCTACGCTGACAAGAGAGTTTACGTTGTCGTGGATAAAAGGGTATACGACATCTACGAGAAGGATATAGAGAAAATCTTTAGCAATACCCTTTACGAATTGTTCTCCCTGGAAGTTGACGAGGAAGCGAAAAATCACAACATCACACAGAGGGTCTACGAATTTCTCCTTGAGAAAGAGTGCGACAGAGAATCTCTCATAGTATCTTTTGGCGGAGGGGTAACGGGTGATATTGTCGGTTTCTCTGCTGCAACTTTTATGCGGGGTNNNNAAAAACGTTATTGGTGCTTTTTACCAGCCACGGGCTGTATTCATCGACAACAAATATCTTGCCACCCTCGATGACAGAAATTTTATGGCGGGACTGGCTGAGATTTTAAAGGTAGGTTTTATCGGAGACCGTGAAATTGTCGAGATGATCAAAGGAAAGACGATCGCCGACATCCGATCTTTCGAGTCGGCGTTAGTCGATCTCGTCGCAAGGAGTGTACAGTTCAAAACCGATATTGTGAGAGCAGATGAGAGAGAGTCGGGACTTCGCAGGGTCCTCAACTTTGGCCATACGGTGGGACATGCAATTGAGGAGGCAACTTCTTATAAACGGTTTCTGCATGGCGAGGCGATTGCCGCAGGAATGGCGATCGAAGCACAAATCAGCCTCATCGTCGGAGCCTGCTCAGAGGAGACACGAAACATCGTAATAAGTTTCATGGAGGATCTCGGTTACGAGATACTGCCGGAAAAGGTTGACTACTCGAAAGTGTTCTCCCTTATTGTGAGAGATAAAAAGAGGACCCTCCACAGTATCGTTGCTCCCGTTTTGACCGCTATTGGCCAGTGCGAACTGAGGGAGTTTCAGTTGAGCGAATATGATAAGTTCGCCGCAGAGTCCCTCAACTTCGTAAAAAGTTTCCAGGAGATCAAATTGAGCACCAAGTTGAGGCACGAGATATTAGATGATCTCGACGTGCTCGAGTCAAGCGGAAGGTTCAACGATGCTGAGAACCTCGTCACGAGATTTCTGGAGAAGGACCCGACGAACGAAAAAATGAACCTCGTTCTTGCGAGATTGTACGCGAGACAGGGAAAAAACAGTTCGGCCATCAGAGTTATCGATGAGATCCTTCAGTTAAATCCGGGAAACAAGGATGCCATAGCCATGCGGAGGGAGTTCGAGGAAAGCCTGGATGGTGCTTTGCAGGATGTTGAGCACGCTGGTTGGGAGTCCATTCCTGTCGAGACGGTTATTAGGATCGATGAAGATGTATATCGGATCGAAGGGATTAGCGAAGATGAGGAGACTCCCGATGTGGGAGAAGAGGAAGTATTGAGAGAGGAATATGTGGCAGATGCGCGTGTCGCAGAAGAAAGAACCGGTGTCGATTCTCCCCTCGAAGAGGATGCCGAAGAAGGGGTGCCGATTTACACCTCCGCTATGGCTGAAATCCTCCTGAAAGAAGGAAGAAGGGATAAATCCATGGAAGTTCTTGACGAAATACTCAAGAATGACCCTGGAGATGAAAGTGCGTTACTGTTGAGAGAAAAAATCCTTTCCCTTGAGGAGAAAGAAAAGGTAACGGAAAGGTATCGCACCATCCTCGAGAGGTTTCTTGAAAAAATCGTGGAGGTTTATAAATGACCTTTGCTGACATCGTAAAAAAGATAGTGGGGGGAGAAAAGTTAATCGACTGCGTTGCCGTCAGTGCGTTTGACGGGTTGATTATAGAAGAATGGAAGAGCGATACTTTTACGCTCGACCTCTCGGCGATTGCAGCGGAAATTGCTTTGCTTTTGAAGGAATTGTCAAGAATTTCGGAGGAAAACGCCCTTTCTAAGGTCGATATACTCTGCTTCGGAGGGAGCGGTTACTACGTTCACGTACTGGCGGTAGAACAGGACTATTATCTCTTCGTCGTTACCTCGGAGGTCCTTTTAACGGGAAAAACGAGATTTTATTTGCAATCCGCCGTGCCAGCGCTGCGCGATACCCTCTGATTCGCATTCCTCTCGTGATCTGGAGGATTCAATGAAAATATTATTTTTAAGCGGGCCGAATATAAATCTTATTGGCAGGAGGGAAAAGGGAATTTACGGAGAGACGACATACGAAGATATGCAGAGCAAAATAGCGAGCCTCTTATCGAAGGAAGGAATTCGGTGCGATTTTTTTCAGTCCAATCACGAAGGGGCTATCGTTGACAAAATTCAGCAGTCTGCAAATGATGCAGACGGAATCGTTATCAATCCAGGGGCTTACACACACACGAGCATAGCAATCAGGGACGCGATCCTTGGGACGGAAGTTCCGGTTGTCGAGGTCCACATGTCGAACGTTTACAGCCGGGAAAACTTCAGGAAAAGTTCAATGATCGAGGACGTAGTTGTTGGCAAAATCTGCGGTTTCGGATGGCACTCGTATTGCTTGGGGGCTCTTGCTCTGAAAAACTTTCGGGAAGGCAGGTGAATTGTTCGATTACCGAAGCAGACAGACACAGTTGATCAGAAGACTGGAAAAGTCGGGTAAAATTCCCTTCCTCATTACTTCGTTAGTTGATATACGATACCTGACGGGATTTTCAGGTACGGATGCAGTTCTATTGTTTGGTGATAAAGGGGTCTTGTTCGGAACAGATGGGAGATACGAGATTCAGTCCCGCCATGAGGTTGTCTCCGATATTACCTTTATTTACGGTAGGAAGAGAGACTTTTTTAAAAAATATTTAAAAAGAGGGGAAAACGTATATGTTGGGCGGGAACAGCTCTCCTTCAGCGAGTTTAACCTTTATCAAAAATGGAGCTTTGCCGTCCATCCGGTGAACTCTCCCCTTGTCCGGATGAGAACGATAAAAGATAAAAGAGAGATCGAAATCATCGAACAAGCTGCAATACTTTCTTCTACGGCATTTTTGGCCGTGCTGAGCTCTTTCCGTCGCACCATGACCGAAAACGAAGTTGCCGCAGCGATCGAATTTGAAATGAGGAGGCGAGGGGCGGAAGGATCGTCCTTTCCCCCGATAGTTGCTTTTGGAGAGAAATCTGCCCTTCCCCACGCGAAACCGGGGGGCGAGGCTCCCGGTGATGCCCAGATAAGCCTTTTCGATTTCGGCTGCAGGCACAGAGGGTACTGTTCCGATGAGACGGTGACCCTATTTAAAAACGGGAAAAAGATCGACAGGGAATTGGAAAAAGTCATGGGTCTTGTCAGGAAAGCTCGCGGTGAGGCTTTAAAAATAGTTAAGCCGGGGGTAAAATGCAGGGATGTAGATCTGGCTGCGAGAAAAATAATCGATGAAAAGGGATACGGAAGATACTTTGTCCACTCGACGGGTCACGGGGTAGGAATGGAAATTCACGAGCCCCCCCAGATATCTCGTTATTCCCGGGATGTATTAAAAAGAGGAATGGTTATTACAATAGAACCGGGTATTTACATTCCCGGAAAAGGTGGTGTAAGATTGGAAGACCTTTTTGTAATCACGGAGAATGGTTTTGAAAAGTTGACATATCTGCCGAAAGACAACACGTATCCATTATTGCAATGAGGCGATAAATTGTACTCCACTTCAGATTTTCGAAGAGGTCTCAAGATAGAATTTGAGGGTGATCCCTGTATCATCGTTGAATTCCTTCACGTCAAGCCTGGGAAAGGAGGTGCATTCGTCAGGACGAAACTGAAAAGCCTCCGCACCGGAGCGGTGCTGGACCATACATTCCGTTCCGGAGAGAAAGTGGAAAAGCCCGACCTCGAAGAGAAGGAGATGCAGTTTATGTATGAGATGGATGGAAATTTTTACTTCATGGATACCGCAACGTACGAACAGATTTTTCTCAGCGGCGAGCATGTGGGAGAGACGAGAAGGTACCTGAAGGAAGAGATGCTCTTGAAAATACTTTTCTACAAAAGAGAACCCATCGGAGTCGATCCACCGATTTTTGTGGAGCTGAAAATCGTAAAAACTGATCCCGGCTTGAAAGGAGATACTGTCTCGGGTGGAACGAAACCGGCAGAACTGGAATCTGGGGCAATCATTCAAGTTCCTCTTTTCCTGAATGAGGGAGAGATAATTAAGGTTGATACGAGAACCGGCGAGTATATAGAAAGAGTTTAAATTCTGGGGGATATATGAATTTGAAAGATATCAAGGATCTGATTAACCTCATCAAAGGATCAGATGTGGTGGAGCTTGAATATAAAAAAGGGCAAAGCTCGGTGAAGATTAGCAGGAGAACTGCTGATACTCCGCTCGTGCATACCGCCGATAGAGTCGTAGAAGTCCGCAGGGAACCTCCGGCGGGAGAGATGGTAGAAAAGCCGATGGTTGCGGAGAATATCAAAGAAATCGTCTCCCCTATGGTGGGAACTTTTTACAGGGCCCCGGCCCCGGATGCTGCTCCCTTCGTGGAAGTCGGTTCGGTCGTAACCAAAGGGCAGATATTATGTATCATAGAGGCAATGAAAATTATGAATCAGATAGAATCTGACACGTCCGGAAGAGTCGTTGCGATCCTCGTTGAAAATGGGGAGCCCGTTGAGTTTGGCCATCCTATGTTTCACATAACAGTGGGATGAGAACGCGGCGGTTCATATGATAAAGAAGGTTCTCATAGCAAACAGAGGCGAAATTGCCCTCAGAATTATCAGAGCCTGCAGAGAAAATAGCATTCAGAGTGTGCTCGTCTACTCTACTGCGGATAGAGACAGCCTCCCGGTCAAGCTGGCTGATCAGGCAATATGCATCGGTCCTCCAGAAAGCAAGGACAGTTACTTAAACGTTCCCTCGCTTCTTTCTGCAATCGAGGTGACAGATGCCGACGCAGTACACCCCGGCTATGGTTTTCTTGCTGAAAATGCGGCCTTTGCGGAAATTTGTGAAAACTACGGTGTCAACTTTATCGGGCCTCCCTCCTCGGTTATTCGTCTCATGGGGAACAAGATTGAAGCGAGGAAATTGGTGTCATCAGTGAAGGTTCCCATATTACCGGGAAGTGAGGGCCCCGTTGTGGAAGAAGAGGAAGGAATGGCAATTGCGAAAAAAATCGGATTTCCCGTGATCATAAAAGCCGCTGCCGGAGGAGGCGGGAGAGGAATGAAGATAGTGCATTCCAATGCGTCATTTCTCAATGCGTTTTTAACAGCTCAATCCGAAGCTCTCGCGGCATTCGGGCTTCCGGATGTATACATAGAAAAGTATTTCGAAGATGCACGGCATGTGGAGGTGCAGGTCCTTGCAGATTCTTCCGGCAGCGTAATTCATCTCGGTGACAGGGACTGTTCTGTGCAGAGGCGCCATCAAAAATTGCTCGAAGAGGCGCTGGCTCCTGGAATACCTGCGAGATTGAGAAAGAAAATCCATGCAGCAGCGGTAGAAGTTGCAAAGGCGGTAGATTATGTTAGCGCAGGGACTGTAGAATTTCTTTACATTCCCGATAAAGAATATTTCTTCTTGGAGATGAATACGCGGATTCAAGTGGAACATCCGGTAACGGAAATGATAACGGGTATCGACCTGGTAAAAGAGCAGCTGAAAATTGCTGATGGGAAAAAGCTGAAAATCGAACAGGCCAATGTTCGTTTCAAGGGACATGCAATAGAATGCAGAATAAATGCTGAAGACCCCGAAAAGTTCATTCCCTCACCCGGTTTGGTGAAAACATGTTATCTTCCAGGTGGATATGGAGTGAGGGTGGACACAGCGATGATAAACGGATATATAATACCGGCTGATTATGATTCTTTGATCGCAAAGGTTGTATGCTGGGGTGAGGACAGGAAAGAAGCTATTTCACGTATGAAGAGGGCTCTTGACGAGATCGTTTTTGAAGGTGTACAAACGACTGTTGGGTTTCAGAAGAAGATACTGAGCGATCCGGATTTCGTTGAGGGTAAGTTGAGCACGAGATTTATCGAAAAGTACGGGGGAAGCTGATTTGATCACGTGGATATACGATTTCGATCTCTCTCCTCATGAGAACGTACAGAAGGATAATCTCATCTTCGACGCTACCGGTGAGCTTGCTTCACCTGTGGTTGTTAGGGTCCATACTTTTCGGGATTATTGTGCAACGACCGGTTACTTGACCCGGTTACATGGGAAGACTAAGGAGAAATTTAAACGGAGTGCAGTTCCTCTCCTGCGACGCATAACAGGAGGAGGAGTGGCTTTGCATGGAGATGACCTCTGTTTTTCCCTTTTCTTCAATGGCGGCCCTGCGTTGAATCTCATGTACCGTTCCTGTGTCATGGAAATCAGGAGAATCGTCATGGTAATATTAAACAGGAGCGGCGGAATCCCCGTCAAACCTGGGAACATATCTCGTTTTAAAAGACGTGAAAGTGAGTTTTGCCTTCGCGCCGCAGATGAGGGAGATATTTTCTTGGGTGGTGAAAAAATTGCGGGCTTTGCCGGACGGGTCCGAAAAAACCGGTTTCTCATTCATCTTCAGCTTATAACGCCCGGTTGGCATCGCGATATGATAAGGAGCGTTGCGGGCATTCAGCTGAACGTTCCAGTGGAGTTTCCCGCATTAAAAAAGTTTGTTTTTTCAAAACCTTTTTTGGAAAACATGAAAGAAGAAGTTGAATATGCGTTCTCTAGCCGGTTGGGGTATTGTTCTACAATATCTAAATGTTTAAACGTATAGGTGGTTCTCATTGAGTATATTTGACAACATCAAGAAGCGGCTCAAGCCAGTCGATGAGGTGAAGGAGCTCAGGGAGAAGATAAAGAGATCTCCAAATGATCCGACTCTGCACCAGAAATTAGCTGAGCGTCTCATAAAAAGGGGAGAATATTCGGATGCTATTTCTGAATATTATACTGCCGCATCCCTTTTCGAGAAGAGCGGATTCGGTTTAAAATCGATAGCTGTTTTGCGACAATGCCTCAAGATTGACCCCGGCAACATCGATACGGAAAAAAAGCTGATTTCAGCACTGGTGAGTAATGGCCTCACCGGTGATGCCATATTTGAATTTCAGAAAATTATAGGCGATAAAAGCTTTTTCCATGATAGCTCCTCGCGGGAAGATTTTATACGATATTGCATCACTCTTCTCGGAGACATCCCAGAGATACATACATATGTGATAAATGACTGTCTCGGCGCACACAATAGCATGGGAATCATTTCCTCGGTGGAAAAAACGGTGCCCCAAATTATTTCCCGTAGGCAGCTGGAAAACTTTCATACATTCCTAGAGGGTGTCACATTGGAGGTAGATGATCCATCGGGAATTTGGGAGGTTTACGCGCTATCACTTCTTTCTTCAGGATTCAAGGAGAAGGCATTTGAGGTTCTGGAAAAAATAGAGAACGCGGGAGACCTCGATGATGATAAACAGAAAACTATCGAGGATGTGAAGGCTTATTTTGCAGAGGTGGACTCCGACGAATCGTTTCCCCGATATTTTTCATCAGTTTCAGAATATCTAGAGAGTTTAAAGCAAAAGGAAGAGCAAATCGAGCAGATCGAGGTGGAAGAAGAAAAGGAGGAAGTTTCCGAGGGGGAGGAGGACATTGGAGCGGTGCTCGATAAATTGAGGGAGAAAGTTGAAACCGAGATAGGAGAAGAAGACTTAAATGCCCGATACAATCTCGGCATCGCGTTTAAAGAGATGGGATTGTATGAAGAGGCAATAAGGGAGTTTGTTCTTTCAAGCAGGGACGCCAGTCTCCATTTTTCCTCGATGGTGATGTTAAAAGATTGTTATGAAAGTTCAGAAAAATTTGAGGATGCCATTACGATAATAAATGAGCTGCTGGAAAGAGGGGGAAATGAACAACAGGTGGAACTCGATCTCATGTACCAGAAGGCAAAGATATTCGGCAAATCGGGGGACATGGAAGAAGCGAAGGCATTGTACATGCAGATATATGAGGTTGATGAGCATTTTCGCGATGTGGCAGATAAAATAAAAAATAGCTAGCGTGGCGAACAATTGTTTTTTTACCGATACTGTGATATAAACCGTGATGGGCGGGCGTAATTCAGTGGTAGAATGCAAGCTTCCCAAGCTTGACGTCGCGGGTTCGACTCCCGTCGCCCGCTCCANNTTTATCTCCCGGATAAGGCTATAATGGCAAGAAATCGAAAGATACTGCTCTTTTTTTTTGCAATCCTCTTTGGGATCATCATCACCGTACTTTTCGTTGTATCTCTCAATAAAGAGTACCTTTTTTCAAAACTTGTAAACTCGGCGAACGAAAAGTTGTATTCCTACGGGTACGCTTTCCGCTATGATGATGCGGAGATAGCAGTTTTCCCTCCGCGGTTTTCTCTTACGGGCGTTATTATTCTCAATCGAGAAAATGGAAACCGCGTCCTCGAAGCCAAAAGATCCTACCTTTCAATAAGGCCATTAAACCTGCTCTTTCACGGTGCTTCTCCCCTTAGCATTTATGTTGAACAGTTCAGCGGAAAAGTGGATGGAAAATTGCTAGACCTGATTTCCCGTCCACCGCGAAGTGGGAGGAAAAGAAGGCCCCAAAAGTCATTTATTCCCACACTGGTTTTGAAGGAGGGCTCAATTGAGATAATCGACCCATGGAAATCGATCATCGGAGCCAGATTATCGATACAATCCCTCTTATTAAGTGGAAATCTGTTGGAGGGGTTGGGCGTTATCTACACGACGGGGGAAGATGGGATAACGGCTACGATAAGGCACGATGGGGTCGAATACCCTCTTCGGGTAACGGCGCTTCACCTCAATTCCCATATTCTGGCAAAAAAAATTGACATAAAGAAAATGACAGTGAATTCGCCGTTTATCAACGTATCACTCCGGGGGCGCTACGATGTGTTGAGGGAAAAACTGAAAGGTGAGGTGACGGGCGATATAACGCCAGATAAGATTGCACGTCAATTTCACATTGGTGCTCTGGAAAGCCTGTTCGAAGGCGGAAGTGTTTCTTTTTCAGGTGATGCTGCTTTGGAAAGAGAAAAGGTCAAGGTAGGCTTTGATACGGAATTGGTTAAATTACGGATCAAAGGATTCGAGTTCAATGGCTCCACCCGATGTGATTACGATAATGGAATGGTTGCGCTGAGAAACCTTGCCATCGATACGCCGGCGGGGAAATTGAACGGAGATATGCGTTTTGATTTCTCAAGCCTTAGCGGTGAGGGCGAGCTCGACATCCAGGATTTTTCACCGGGCAGGTTGGTTGATTATTTCGTCAAGGAAGCGGTAATAGGAGCCGGGGGAATAGGGAAAGGTCACGTATCCTTCTCTTCCCCGAAGAAGGGTACGGTCATTATGAAATCAGCGCTGCATATGGAGAGGGGTTTTAGCCTTTTGTTCAGGAATATGAATGAGAAGATTGAATGGGCTGAGCCTGTTGAGCTGATAATCGAAGCGTTTCTCACCGATCTTTTCAAAAACCCGGGTATAGAGCTCAACCGGCTCGTCATTGCAGACAGGGAAAACAGGATATCGCTTTCGGGAGATCTCAACCTGAACGAGAGAGAAGGTCGTCTGGTTGGAGAGGTAGACATAAGGAGGGTAAAATCGCTGGGATTAAAGGGTATTTTCGCCAAGTCAGGTGCTATCAGGGGAAACTTCCTCGCATCCGGCAACCTGTCCAAACCTCTGGTTGAGTCGAGCTTTTCCTTAAAAGATCTCTCCTTCAGCGGCCTTCCGGCTGGAAACGCATTCATCAAGGGATCGGGGATACTGGGGGGCAATATATCGCTGATCGCAGACTATTCGTCGAGCATCGGAAACATAACGTTTACCGGAACATATTTTCCGTATGAGGAGCTCTATTTTACGGGGAGCCTCAATGCCGAAAAAGTCGATATCAGTTCTTTTTTCTCGGACAGTTTTATGAAAAAAGAGCTTTTTGACTCCTTGCGGGTGCGTTTTCCCCTTCTCTTTCCCGTTACCGGCACGGTTTCATTCTCTGGAGACGTTGCGTTAGGAAAAGATACTATGAGAGCCGATGGAAAATTGCATAGCGATGCACTTCGCTCTCCAAAGCTGATTTTGCAATCAGTAACGGGCAGCATAGATTATGATGATGGCAACCTCAGTATCGAAAATATCTCCTTTACCACATTCGGTGGACAGGTAACGGCGAAGGGAGCAATCGGTGAGGATCGACTCGAGCTCCTCGGCAACTTTTCGAATATCGATCCGAATGCTCTGGGTCACCTTATTTCTGAAGATGGGAAGGGGATAGGCGGTGAGAGTGTCGAGGGGGCTTTTCACCTGCTCCACAGAGGGAAAACCTTCGATAAGCTCGACATACACCTGACGTCTGAACGGATTACGTTCCAGGGTGCCGATCTCACCGGTATCATCTTGGATGGAAGGAAGATCGGGAACGTCCTTTCTCTTACGCTCTCTACGTCCAATGATCTTGTTAAACTCCTTGCAGATTTTGATCTCAACAATTCAGAGCTTTTCTGCAAGGTCGATTTTATAAATTATCCCGTTAACGTCACCGATGAATCCATTGATACCAGGCTGGGAATATTCGGGATAGGTGTATCGGGTTCTGCGACAATTTTACATGATGAAATATCAAACCTGCTTGGGTCGCCATCGGACATGCTTTTCAAGGCTGAAACAGTAAAAATCGATTTTATGGCAGCTCCTTATTTAACCTCTTACAAAAAAAGCCTCCCCGAATTTCACATAAGCGGGAAAAAAGGGGAAGGGGGGATATTGCTCAACATAACGTCGCCTAAAGCAGAAGGTGAGGTCGTTGCCCTGATTGAACAACGGGAAAAGGAAGGAATACATTTTCGAGTACGGGGGAAATTAAATTCCGGGAAATTGCCTGTTGTTTTGCCATCGAAGATTCTGGGAAATATTCAATCCGATCTATTGATAGATTTTGAGGGTTCCCTTTTGTCCTTTCCCAAAAAGAACGCGGGCCGGTTTGTTTTACAAAATTTGAACTTAGAATTTCCCGGAGAAAGTGTCAAAGGGGATGATATCGCAATTCTGTTTGATGAAGGAGATATCACAATCGAGAGATCATCAATCAGTGCGAATCAAAAAGAATTTACGATCTCAGGGAAGTCTGCCCTGGAGGGCAATATTGACCTTTTCCTGTCCGGTGAATATGATGCCGGCCTCGTTAACATTGTTGTCAAAGATGTGTTCGAAAAAATCAGCGGAAAAGTTGTAGGTGATATACGGTTGACGGGAAAGTTCCCCGACGTGCAAGTTTCAGGTCAGGGCGTTGGAAAAGACGTATTTATAAAGTTTACAGGTTTCAAACATTCACTGGAGAATGTGACAACCAATGTGTCATTTTTCAAGGACTATATCCTTTTCGATTCGATAAGTGGAACTATGTCGGGAGGGGATCTCGAGGGATCGGGGGAGATACGTATTCTGAAGGAAAGTCCCGTTAACCTCTCTTTCAGTGCAGATTTCTACGGCGTCAACTTGTCCTATCCTGAGGAATTGCCATCTAAGCTGGAGGGTTCGATAGAGCTCCTGGGTCCGGTTGACAATCTTTTCTTGCGGGGGGAGATCTTTGTGGACAGGGCAGCCTACGTCACGCCAATCTACCCTGAAAAATTTCTCGTCGATATTAGAAAAAAAATCGCGAAGTTCAGTGCCCCCGTAGGAAGATTTTTCGCTATAAACTTCGACCTCGAGTGTGTGTCTGACGGAACGATTGTTGTCAAAAACAACATTGCTGATGCCACGGCAGGCGGGACCTTTCGCGTGCTGGGGGATACTTCCCGCCCGATAATAATCGGTACCTTTGAAACGGTCGAGGGGGAAGTCGAGTTCAGGGGGACGCAGTATATGGTTGAAAGACTCAACGTAGACTTTGATAATCCCCTTTCGAACAACCCGAAAATAGACGCTTTCGCGAAGGCGGAAAAAGGGGATTACACGGTTTATGTAGAGGTAACGGGCAGGCTCGATAATTACTCCGTTGAACTGTATTCGGAACCACCTCTTACGAAAACCGATATCGTCAGCCTCCTCTCACTGGGTGTCACAACGGAGGCGTATGCCGCCAATGGATCATCGGTTACCACAACCGGGCTGGCAACCGTTGCGCTTTCTCCTTTGAAGTCCCAGATCGAGGAAGGTATCAGGACTTTTACCGGTTTTGAGAGGTTTGCAGTGGAATCGAACTACTCTTCTGTGACGGGAGTCGTTGAGCCCACGGTTGTGGTCGGAAAAACCGTCGGTGACCGTTTTTCCATGGACATCTCCACCTCACTTGTCGGTACAGGCACGACCAATGTCATTGGCGAATTCAAACTGATCAGGGACCTTTACTTCAGAGGTGACTGGACGGGGGGCGGAACTGCCGACGAAGGTGAAATAGGAGGCGAGCTGCGGGTGAGAAAACGGTTTCACGGCTTTTCGGATTTTGCTGAGAAAATGTTCGGCGGGGAAGGCTGGTGAGGGGGAAGCGCTTAGGGTTCATAATTTCAATTCTTGCGATCTCCCAACTTTTACTTATATTCGTCAAGCCGGTGTTCTCCGGTGAGGATATTTTCGGGAAAAGAGCGAGGGATATAAGATTCGCGATTGATTCTCCCTTCCAGATATCCTATCTCGAGCTCGTAAATCTTCTGTCGATTGCTCCAGGCGAGGTCGTTTCCCAAGAAAGCATCAGAAAATCCGTGAGCAGTCTGAATGAAAAAGGCATATTCGAAAGGATATCAGTATATGGTGAGGTTGAAGACACACAAGTTGATCTCGTTTTCTTGCTGGAACCTTCCGTGTCGATTGGCGCGATTACGGTGGACGGAGTGAAATATTTTTCGGAAAAAGAGGTGATATCGAAATTGAGGTTACGGCAGGGAAAGCTTTTGACTTCGGTTGTTGCCGATGACATCCGGAGGAGGTTAGAGGGTCTCTACAGGAAAAACGGATACTTTGAGGCGAAGGTGGAAATCAAAGTTGCCTGCAGCCTTGAGGAGGGAACCAGTGATGTAATGATCAGAGTAAGCGAGGGCCGAAAACCGAGATTAACCCTTGCAGACATTCGGGGAAACGTGGCCCTTTCTGATTCAGAAATCATGGACGTGCTGAATGTGGTGGTTGGTCAGACGCTGAATTTGCAAAAAGTTAATAGAAGGATCGAAAAACTTACGAAGATATACAAAAAGAAAGGGTATCTTCTCGTGAGGATAAACGATCCGGATATATCAAGGGTAAAGGATGATACGAACCTTATCGTGGTTGTCGAGGAAGGGGAGCGGTTTGAGATTGAATTTATCGGGAATGAGCGGTACAGCAAGGGAAAGCTCACATCGGTTTCGGGGATCTATACCGATACGACAAATTACGAAGGCGGAATCGTTGATGCAATAAAAGGAAAAATAGGGTCCTTTTACGTCAACAAAGGGTTTCCCTTTGCGAAAGTAGATGTTGCTTTCAACCGGGAAACAAAAAAAATTACCGTTCGGGTCGATGAAAGGGGGAAAGGGTTGATAAGAAGTATTGAATTCGAAGGAAACACTAACACCAGCGGGAAAGAACTCAAAAAAGTGATGGATACGGCCGAGAGGGGCTTCTTCTCTTTTTTAACCGGTTCGGGGATCTACCGGGAAGAAGTTTTGGATAGCGATCTTGAGAATCTCAGGGGGTATTACCAGTCGAAGGGCTTCCCGAACGCCAGCTTAACCGTTGGAGAGATAGAGCGTCCCGAAGAGGGCAAGTTGAACGTGAAGATTCATGTTCTTGAGGGAATACGCTACACAATCAGGGATATTGATCTGAAGGGGGTTGCTTTTTTTACCACCCGCGAGATTTGGAGTGTTCTGGTGAACCTGCCTGGAATCCCAATCGACTATGTATCGGCATATGCCGATTCTTTAAAGATCCAGAAATTGTATTTTGACAAGGGATTTTACGATTGCAAAGTGGCAGTTTCTTTTATAACGGATGAAGAGACATCTCAAATCGACGTAGTTTATACCGTTTCAGAAGGGGGGCAGTTTGTCCTCGGCAAAGTTCTCGTTTCGGGAAACAGCAAGGTATCATCGAATGTTATATTGAGAGAACTCAGAACGAAAAGGGGGGAAGTGTTTGGAGAAGCCGATCTTTTGAGGTTACAGCAGCGACTCTACAGAACCGGGCTCTTCCGAAGCGTCAAAACGCGAAAAATCAAAAATTACGAGAATAAGGAGATCAATCTGCTCATGGAAGTTGAGGAGTCGGATGCACTTGTTCTCGAGGGTGGCTTCGGATACGGAACCGATACAGGGTACAGGGGGAGTTTCGGGATGGCTCATAAAAACATCAACGGACTGGGGCGCAGAGTCGACGGAAACCTCATTGTCTCTGAAAAAGAAAACAAATTTGCACTTGACCTCACTGAACCATGGTTGCTGGGCTATAACGTAGATGGTGGGCTGAATTTTACCCTGCAGACCACGGAGGAGGAAAGTTTTACCCTGGAAAAATATTCCCTCGGAGGTTCGTTGACGAGAAAATTCTGGGAAAGATCATCGATATCATTTCAGGTGGAATTTACCCGGGATCAGACGAGGAATGTTGCTGCCGGTGCCATTATTTCTCCCGAAGATGTGAGGGATGATAGGGTAATCCTCTTAAGGCCCATTTTGGTCCTCGATCAAAGAGACGACCCTTTCAATCCCCGCAGGGGAACGTTTAATTCTCTCGTAGGAGAATTTGCTTCGGGGTTCATCGGATCGGATATCGAATATTGGAAGGTTACGGCGCAAACTGCGGGTTATCTGAGGTTGAAGAGGAATCTTATTCTCGCGCTCTCTGGAAGGGGAGGTTATGCGCAATCGATCAGCGGGGGAGAAGTTCCGATCGATAAGAGATTTCTCCTTGGCGGAAGGACAACGGTGAGAGGATTTGAAGAGGACAGGCTGGGGCCTATTGGAACTGACGGTTCCCCGATTGGCGGGGATACCATGGTGAATCTCAACACCGAGTTGCGGTACTACCTTACCAGATCCATTATACTGGCCCTGTTTTTCGACGGCGGAAGCGTGTGGCTGAGAGACCGGACGGAGTTCGATTTTGATTGGAGGGAAACAGCGGGATACTCGATAAAGTACGTAACACCCGTTGGTCCGATTTCTTTCGATATGGGTTTTAAACTGGACAGAAAAGAGAACGAGTCAAAATCTGAAATACATTTTACGATAGGAACAGCTTTTTAGGGATGTGCTTCAGGCTATTGCCTGAACTTCCTCCTCCTTCCTTATAACCACGGTGTTGGCGATCCGGTCACCGAGCCTCTGCCTCTGGGGGTGAAACAGGGCAAAGAATCCCTCAATGACGACGGTAACGGGCATGAGAAAATAAAACATGAAGGTTATATTGCGAAAGGATGAATCAACGAACCCTATCTTTCGACCGTCGAGATGGGCAACCCGCAACCCCAATATTTTTTTTCCAATGCTTTGCCCGCCGAAGAACCCATCCCTGAACAGTATATAGAGCATTGCAATGAAATGGCCGAGACCACCGAGCCCGTAAAAGATCGCCACGTATATAATTATGTCGATTATGAAGGCGAGAAACCGCGTGGTCAGTTCAGCCATGGTTACATTTTCAAGCATAGCTTCATCTCCTGCAGCATATCAGAGGGTAAATATACATATATAACGTGAGCCGGTCAATAATAAATTAAAATATGGGGGCGGAATTATTCCGTTCTCATCAGGGCAATTCGCATGTAATGGGTATATTGTATCGGTTATACTGTTTGACAAGAAGGTCTCGTTCATTCAATAAATGGTGATAGATTGTCTTTTCTTTTTCGGTGCGGATCGAAAACATGAATGTCATCCTATTCATAATCCATGTAATTCTCCTCTTGTTGCTGATTTATCTCTACCTGAGATTCCACAGATTCAGGAAGATGATCGAGGCGCATATGCGAAGATTTCATGAGCATGGTTTCACGAAGATTATTCCCTTGGGGACGGAGGAGGGCATAGAGAAGAATCTTTCAGAGGTGGGGGATAAGATCATCGAGTTCAAAGAAATTCTCGATGAGAACAGTGAATTGAAAGAGACGACAGGGAAAATTACGAAGGAATTGTTAGAGACAAGAGAGCACCTGACGAACAAGATAGCAGAGTTGCATGCCCTTTTCGATATATCGACGTCGATTAGCCTCTTGACGGAAAGCGGTAATCTGTTCAAATCAATTCCTGAGGCGCTCAAGACATACCTCGGTATCGAAAAGATCGCAATTTTTCTTTTCGATGAAGAGAAAAATGGGCTCGTTCCCGTGAGCTATTCCGAAGGGCTCAGAGATTATTTCGAGAAGAAAGTGATAAAAATAGGCGAGGGAGTTGTGGGAAAGGTTTACAGCACCGGAGAGTCCGTTTATATACCCGATATGAATAAGATTTCAGCTCAGGTTTACGCGAGAGGGCATAAGAGAGATGTCCGATCTGTTATAGCCGTTCCTCTCAAGAAAAGGGACAGGACTATTGGCGTTTTTTACATCAGCCATAACGAGGATAATGCCTTTGATCCGGAAACATTGGGCACCGTGAAGACACTCGTTCGAAACATTGCGATTGCTATTGAGAATACCGAGTTATACCAGTATGCGAAGATGCTCGCAGAGAGAGATTCTCTCACATTGCTGTACAACCACGGCACGTTCCATTCGAGGCTTGAATATGAGGTCGACCGGGCCAGAAGGTACCGGCGCCCTCTTACCGTTGTTATGCTCGATATCGATGCTTTCAAACTCGTCAACGATAAGTTCGGACATATCACAGGCGACAGGATCTTGAAATTGGTAGCCGGGGTGATAAATGCCCATACGAGGAAAACAGATATTGCTGCACGGTATGGAGGAGATGAATTCGCAATATTGTTGCCAGAAACGAACCATGCCGCAGCACTCGCAATCGCAAAAAGAATAAACTCCGGGTTAAAGAACTTGAAGGTCGATACAGGGAAGGGGGGAGACATATCTGTCACGGCGAGCTTTGGAATAGCGTCATGCAGACACGATTCTGTTGAAAGAAAAAACATCGTAGATGTGGCGGATACACTTATGTATACTGCGAAAAACGCGGGATATGGAGAGATCGTTTCAAAAATTATTTAGCTTGTTTCAAAGTAATTGTTGTGCCCATCCAGCTCCATCAATAATGAGAGGCAGATTATTTGATGGTAAAGAGAAACACCCAGGAAACGAAAGGAAAAATTACGAAATATGACCAGATGAGTGATTCGTCACACGGGGGAGCAAATGCGGGTTGATGAAAAATTGCTTTCATGGTATCGATTTCACCTTTTCGGACGGTTTATTCTCGGTGTATCTCACGAGATAGACAATTGTTTAAGCGTAATTCTTGGATTTTCTGAGCTCATGAAATTGAGTCCCGGGAATGAACAAAATATCTTGAAGTCAGTGGAGAAAATTACCGGGTCCGCCGAAAACTTATCGAGATTGATAAAAAAATACTCCTACTACGTGAGACCCCGGAAAGTTGAGGAGTCGGTGTTCGATATCGGTGAGACCATTGATGAACTTATAACCTTTGCCGGTTACGATTTAAAAAGGAATGGCGTCGTCTTGGAGAAAAGGATACATGCCGATGCCTCTTTGATGCGTGGGGACCGTAAGGATTTTGCATTTATGCTCCTCAACGTGATGGTCAACGCTTCGGAGTCGATGGCCCAAAAAGGGGGGGCGCAGGTGATAACGGTCAATAGGGAGAATGATAAAATAGTTACACACATTATTGATAATGGAGTGGGGATACCATCGGAGCTTTCAGAAAAAATTTTTGAACCCGGTTTTACGACGAAAGGAGAAATGTGCCGGTTAGGTCTCGGCCTGTCCGTATCGAAATATTTGGCGGAAAAAATCGGTGGTTCATTAAACTTCACGTCGAAAGTGGGAAATGGGACGAGCTTCGAGATCAAAACCCCCACCCATATGTGAGTACTGTTCAATCAGGATTTCATTTTACCGGAAGGTATGGGCATGAAAGCAACGGGTAAACCCATCTACAGGACGATTGAGACAGAAGGGCTTTCGCATCGAAGGGAAAAGCTTTTTCGTGTATTGGAAGATTGTACGCTCTGCCCCCGGAATTGCCATGTCAACAGAATCAAGGGGGAACTGGGTTTCTGCAAGACGGGAAAAAAAGCTATTGTTTCGTCTTATGGACCCCATTACGGAGAGGAGTTTCCCCTTGTGGGAAGGTATGGCTCTGGCACCATTTTTTTTACGAACTGCAACCTTGGCTGTATCTTCTGCCAAAACTACGACATATCGCACCTTGGCCGGGGCACTGAGGTGGACTCAACCGAACTCGCTTCGATATTTTTGAAAATTCAGAACTTCGGCTGTCACAATTTAAATCTCGTCACTCCCACCCATGTTATCCCGCAGGTTATCGATGCGCTTGAAATAGCCGTAGAGAAGGGGTTTTCACTACCCCTTGTGTATAATTGCGGGGGATATGAGGCTATTGAGTCCATCATGGCTCTTGATAAAGTCGTCGACATTTATATGCCCGATATGAAATTCATGGATGATGAGGTAGCCTTCAGCCTGACAGGGGCAAAGTCCTATTCGAAACACATGAAGGAATCGGTAAAGGAGATGCACAGGCAGGTGGGAGACCTCAAACTCACCGTTGAAGGTATAGCTATACGCGGATTATTAGTGAGGCATNNTCAGGGACCGAAAAAGTTCTGGAATTTATATCAAGGGAGATAAGTTCGAATACGTATCTTAATCTTATGGATCAATATTACCCCTGTTACCTTGCAAAAGATCATAGCGCTCTCTCGAGGCGAATTCGTCCCGAAGAGTGGCGAGAGGCCGTTGCCTTGGCTAAAAAAATGGGGTTAGCGAGATTAGATAGCAAAGTGTAGTAAAAATTGTAACCACTTTTCCTTGCTGTTATTTCCATCCACTTCATAAGCTGGATGCATTTGTCTCCCCTAAAGGGTTGGATTTATGTTATATATCAGCAAGCCACGGGAGATGAATAATAAAATTCGCTGTTGATTTTATTTCCCATTCGATTAATATAGGGAAAAAAACAGGGAGTGGAAATGGCTGATCTCATTCGTCTTGACGATATTGTGAAGAGACTGAAGGAAAAAAGAACGGGAGATGGAGAATATAAATATGTGTATAGGAAATCAGCTCATGAGATGAACGATGCCGAAATGAGGGAGTTGATCGATGATGTTGATGAAATAACAACATGCCTCGTCGAGGAAATGGAAGTGTTAAAAAAGAAATTGGCAGACATGGAAAAGCTTAATTTGGTGTATGTCGATCTCATGAGGAAGCTCGTGGAGTTGATCGTTTTATCTGGTGAGAAAGAGGGTGACCGGGTTTTAATCCAGATCCAGGAATGGATAGCCGAGGAAAAGAGGAAGTCAGAAGGTTAAGATTATTTTCCCGCCATTGAGTAATTCCCAGGGCTGAAAGTTATGTCAAAAACGCATGTTCAAAGTGTTTTCCGCAGTCAGTTTCTTGATTGGTGCCGAAGGCGGGACTCGAACCCGCACGGGGTCAATTCCCCACCAGACCCTGAATCTGGCGTGTCTGCCAGTTCCACCACTTCGGCATTTCTGAAATCTGAGAGTATTTATCATAACACCATAAAATGGTCTGTCAATTTATTTGTTCTCAAACTGCCTTCGCAAGTATTATGTATATTACAGGCGCAATGGACTAAGGCGGAAAAAAAGGAGATAAAAGGCGGTATGGTGATAAAAAGGAGGTTCGATTGAAGCGCAAACGAAAGGGGCAACAGGGCAAGACGAGCAATAGAAGGAGAATCAAAAAAAAGATCATTCAGGTACTCAGAGCGACAGAATCCGGGTCAATGAGCATAAAACACCTGGCGGAGAATCTCGACGGGGAACAAACGGGGATGGAAGGTCTCCGTTCGCAGATTGCAGAGTTGAAGAGAGAAGGGAGAGTGAGATCTACAGGAGATGGGAGGATTGCGGCAACGTCTCCTTCGGTGCGTTTTGAAGGAAAGCTACAGGTTCACCCGTCCGGTTTTGGCTTTGTCGTCGTGGACGGTTTCGACAGGGATATATTCGTATCGAAGGGGAAAATGGGCGGTGCCTTTCATAACGATCTGGTTGAAATTAAAGTCGACAAGGGCCGCATGGGGCCAAGAATTTCGGGACGCATCACGGATGTGGTCGAGCGGGGAATGAGAAAAGTTGTGGGAAGATACCATCGGGGAAGAAGCGGTTCCGTGCTGAAGGTGGAGGATAAAAAATTTGCTTTCGATTTTCCTGTATTTTCGTCAGCAGCGAAAAATCTGAAGGAAGGTGACGTCGTAGAGGGAGTTATTGAAGGGAAGTCCAAAGAGAAGAATCGAAGAGGTGTCAGAATTGTACGAAAAATCGGAAAGACGAGCGGTGTTGAGTCCATCACCTTATCGACGATATACCTTTACGGTTTTGAAAGAGAATTTGGCAGCGAAATAAAAAGATCCGTATCATCCTTTCCCGTCCGTATTCGCAAAAATGTTCCCGGGAGAGCCGATCTCACAAACTTTCCTTTTGTCACGATCGATGGCGAGAATGCCCGGGACTTTGATGACGCCGTGTGCTTGGTGAAGGAGGGCGATAACTACAGACTTCTCGTTTCGATCGCAGATGTAAGCGAATACGTCGAGTGGGATTCCCCGCTTGACAGAGAGGCGATGCACAGGGGTGTGAGTGTCTATTTTCCGGACAGGGTTATACCCATGTTACCCGAGGTGCTGAGTGCAGACCTCTGCAGCCTCAGGGAAAAGGTAAACAGGTTGACAATGACCGTTGATGCCAGAATTAACCGCCAGGGAGAGGTTATCGCCGCATCCTTCTACCCTTCCGTCATACGGAGCAGGAAAAGATTAACGTACGAATCTGTCCAAGCCTTTCTCGATGGTGGTGTGAATTTAGATCCCCGGGGCGGTCTCGGCAGGATGATCGTGATGATGCAGGATCTTGCTGCTGTGCTGCATGAAAAAAGGGTTCGGGAAGGCTCACTTGACTTTGATCTTCCCGAGTCTCGGATAACGATATCTCTCGGTGGCGATATAGAAAAAGTGGTGGAGGAGGAGAGGCTTTTTTCCCATAGGATAATTGAGGAGTTCATGCTTCTTGCGAACATTCAGGTGGCCAAGCATCTGGATACATCGAATGTGAAATTTCTCTACAGAATTCATGAACGGCCGGATCCATTAAAATTAAAACAGTTTTTCAAGTTTTCTTCCCATTTCGATAGAGATTTCAGTGGGCAAATGAGCCTTCAGGATATATCACTCAAAAAGGCACTGGAATTTGTCAAAGACAAACCGTATGAAAAGATATTCAATCGCGTTTTACTCAGAAGCTTTAAGCTTGCACGGTATTCTCCTGAAAACCCCGGGCACTTCGGTCTCGGTTTTAATACATACACGCATTTTACTTCCCCGATAAGAAGATATCCCGATCTCATGGTCCACCGGGCGCTTAAATTTACCCTCGGTGACAAAAAGTATGGTAAGCATCTCGAGGTCATTGAAAAGGATCTTGCCAGGATTGGTGATCACCTTTCGAAACGGGAGAAGGATGCCGAGCAGGCGGAAAGGGATGTTGTAGATAAATTAAAGGCACTCTATATGGTAGGGCGGGAAGGGGAGCAACATGCGGGTTTGATCACTTCGGTTCATCCCTTTGGGTTTTTCGTTGCACTTGAAGATGTTATTGTCGAAGGTCTCGTTCATATAAACGATCTGCCTGAGGATGTGTATTATATGAACAGCGCGGGATTCACCCTTGCCGGCAGATATTTTGGCAAGACATTTTCTGTGGGCAACAGGGTTCATATTAGCGTCAAGGAGAGCGATCCCCTAAAAGGCAGGGTTGATTTCCTTTTGGTTGAAAAAGGTCGGCAAAAAAAATACAATGAGGTGAAAACAGGAACAAAGCGGGGGAAGCATGAAAGGAAAAATTCTTATCGTAGAAGATAGCTTGACGATTCAAAGGGTCTTTGAGCTTGCTTTTCTGCGAAGTGGTCATCAGGTTACGTACATCGACAGAGGAAAAGACCTGGAGAGTATGGCACATGAATTGAAGCCAGATCTCGTCATTTGCGACGTTACGCTTCCCGACATAGATGGATACGAGGCAGTGTCTCAACTGAAAAAAGATCCGGGCCTTTCTTCCGTCCCATCGATTCTCCTTGCGGGGTCGATCGAACCCTTTGACGAGGACCAGTTCAAGAGTTCCGGTGCTGATGGGGTTATTTTCAAACCCTTCGATTCCCAGGATTTGTTGGATAAAGTAGACGAACTTTTGAGAGACGTGGCCCCTGAAGATTTGGAGGAGCGAAGAGAGGAGCGGGAACTGGCTGAAGAGGGATGGGATTTTTCAGATGTCTTTGAAGATGTCGAACTCGGCGTTGCAGGCAGAGAGGAGATATCCGTTGAAGAGCCTTTTATCAGCGAACTCATGGCGGAATCTGATTTGACCGATGTGGAGCGTGTGGAAGATTACGACATCGGGGTTGATGAGCTGGGCGCGGAAGCTATGGGTGAAGTGCCCGAGGTAGAGGATCGTGATGGATTAAAAACAATGGAAGATCAGGAAGAGGCTCCTTCGGAAGATTTTGATAAGTTTGACGAAATCATCGAGGATTTCGAAATGGAAGCCAAAGAGGAAGTCGGAACTGAGGCTGAAATCACATCGGAGGTTGAAGACGAAGCAGCGGATTTTGCGTACGAAGCCCTGCTTGATGATGACATAACTGATGACGATGTAACAGAAGAAGAAGCGTTACGGAAGGAGGTCCCTCGTTTCGATGCAGAGGAGGTAACGGGTTTGGAGGCAGAGGCTGCGGTTACTGATGGAGATCAGCCGATAAGGATGGATGAGGAAGATAAGATGATGGAAGAGATAGCCAGGGATGTGGAGGATTTTCCGATTTCGTCGGGCTACGACTTTTCATCTCACGGTATTTTGAAAAGGGCTGCTGCGCCAAAGTCTCCAAAAAAATTTAACGGTGATGAATACGAGGATAAGATGAGAGAAATTTATTCATCGGACGAATTCAAAGATGAAATGAAGGTTCTCGTGTCGGGGATTACGGAGAAGATACTTTGGGAGGTCTTTCCCGGTATTATGGAAGAGTTGAAGGGCGAGATCGTCAACGTGATAAAAGAGATCTCTGCATCGGTGGTGCCCGATGTGGCAGGGCAGATCATCCAGGAAGAGATAAAGCGAATCAGGGAAGAAATCGGTTATCCAGAGTAGACCTCCGAACCTGATTAAATCCAGAAAAAAAGAATGGGGTATACGGGACGATGGGAGACTCTGTTCTCGCGAAAGTTTATCAACCTGCTGTAATAGAAGAAAAGTGGGGAAAATTCTGGATGCAAGAAGGGCTTTCCCGGGCTGATGCACGGTCGGAAAAACTTCCCTTCTCGATTGTTATTCCCCCACCGAATATAACCGGTTCCCTGCACATGGGCCATGCCCTCAATGTTACCCTTCAGGACATTATCGTGAGATATAAAAAAATGAAAGGCTATAACACACTCTGGCTTCCCGGAACCGACCACGCGGGCATTGCGACACAGAATGTGGTTGAAAGGCTGCTTGCCGAAGAGGGCCTCGACCGGCAGGCGATCGGCAGAGAAAAATTTCTCGAAAGGGTGTGGCGGTGGAAAGAACAAAGCGGCGATACCATTCTGAACCAGTTGAAGCGTCTTGGGGCAACGTGCGACTGGTCAAGGGAGCGCTTCACGATGGATACAGGTCTTTCCCGTGCGGTACGGTACGCATTCGTGCTGCTCTTCAAGAAAGGTCTCATATACCGCGGGAATTACATGACCAACTGGTGTCCAAGATGTAACACCGCTCTATCGGATCTCGAAGTCGATTTCGAGACGGTCAGGGGAAAACTCTATTACATGACGTACCCGGGAGAATCGGATTTAGACGTGGTTGTTGCCACAACGAGGCCGGAGACGATGCTTGGAGATACTGCAGTAGCAGTTAATCCGGCCGATAAACGCTTTGAGGACCTCACGGGTCAGCAGGTAAATCTTCCGCTTACGGGAAGAAAGATCCCCGTTATTTCAGACAAAATGGTAGACCCTGAGTTCGGGACAGGAGCGGTCAAGATTACTCCCGCCCATGACTTCAACGATTTTGAGGTTGCCCACTCCCACAAGCTTCCATTCGTGAAAGTAATCGATGAAGATGGCAAAATGTCAAAAGAGGCGGGTGAGAAGTACTACGGGCTTGATAGGTTCGAGTGCCGGCGCATAGTCATAGCAGATCTCGAAGAGCAGGGGCTTCTCGATCGTGTAGAAGACTACACGCATAATGTGGGTCATTGCTACCGGTGTAAAACTGTCATCGAACCTGCAGTGAGTTTGCAATGGTTTGTTCGCGTTGGCCCCCTTGCCGACGAGGCTGTCGGGGCAGTCAAGGACGGCAGGACCGCAATCGTTCCTGGAATGTGGGCGAAGACATATTTCGAATGGATGGATAACATTAAGGACTGGTGTATCTCGAGGCAGATCTGGTGGGGCCACAGGATTCCTGCATGGCATTGCAATGATTGCGGCCACGTCACGGTGGAGTTCGACGACCCGGAGAGATGCTCTAGCTGCGGGAGTTCGGCTATCGACCAGGAGGAAGATGTTCTCGATACCTGGTTCAGTTCTGCTCTCTGGCCGTTTTCTACCCTCGGGTGGCCCGACAAAACTGAAGATTTGGAAGTCTTTTATCCCACGAGCGTTCTCGTTACGGGTTTTGACATTCTGTTCTTTTGGGTGGCGAGAATGATGATGATGGGCCTTGAGTTTATGGGCGACGTTCCCTTCAATGAAGTTTTTATTCATGCACTCGTCAGGGATGCGATGGGGCAGAAAATGAGCAAGACGAGGGGAAACGTAATCGATCCACTCGAAGTTATGGATCGCTACGGAACTGATGCATTCCGCTTTACCCTCACGGCCCTTGCCGCGCAGGGTCGGGATCTCAAGATGTCGGAGGAAAGGATAGAGGGATATCGAAATTTTATCAATAAACTGTGGAATACAACCCGCTTCGTCCTGATGAATCTCGACGGTTTCGAAGAAGGAGACACCCGTTCGCCTAACCTCGAGGACCGGTGGATACTAAGCAGGCTTGCAAGAACGGTGAACGGTGTAACGAGGGCTCTTGAAGAGTATAAATTCAATGAAGCTGCAGGCTTAATATATCAATTTCTCTGGCATGAGTATTGTGACTGGTATGTGGAGATATCAAAGCCATATCTGCTCGGAAAAATGGGCCCCCAGGAAAGGATAATGAAGCAAAACATCCTGGTTTTCGTCTTCGAGACAGTTCTGAAACTCTCCCACCCTTTGATTCCTTTTGTCACCGAAGAGATCTGGCACTTCCTTCCCGGAGAGAGGGGGAGTATCCTCCTGGAAAAATTCCCCGAATTTGACGATAGTTTCCTTCATGATGAATCGGAAAAACAGATGGAGTACCTGATTACTTTGATTCGGGCTATTCGCAACCTTCGAAGGGAAATAAACGTTCCACCGGGGTATTTTGCAAAGGTGAGGTTGCGGGGTGGCAGATACATGATGACAGTTGTGAAGATGGAACCTGTCATAAAGAGGCTTGCTCGTCTCGAGAGATTGGATTATTTGCCGGATGACGCTGTGGTTAAAAACGAGGCCTCCGCGGTTGCCGAGGACACAGATATTTTTCTCCCCGTGAGGGGGGTACTCGATTTTAATGCGGAAAGGGAGCGGATTGAGAAGATCATGGTGAAACTGGAACAGGAGAGAGAAGGGCTTATTGCGAAGCTCTCCAACAGAGATTTCGTCAAAAAAGCACCGAAGGAGCTTGTGGAAACAACGAGGAAGAGGGAGGAACAGGTTGAGGCCAAACTCAGGCGGTTGAAAAATAACCTTGAGTTGTTTATCGAATAACGTGTATCCCTTTGACATGAAAAAAATAGTGGAAGCCGCACTGGTTGAGGATGGGGGGGTTCATGATCCCATCAGTTTCTCTCTGGGAAAACAGGAGGCCAGGGGTGAGTTCATCGGTAAGGAGGAGTTTGTTTTTTGTGGCCGGGATATCATGGAGATGGTGTTTAAGACTCTCGACAGCTCCCTTTCCATTGATTTTTACTTTGATGATGGTGACACGATAGAGTTTGAAAGCAGGCTCGGCATCGTGTCAGGCTCAGCGGGGGCCATTTTAAAGGGCGAACGTGTGGCGTTGAATTTTGCCCAGCGCCTGTCGGGAATTGCAACCCTCACCAGAAAATTTGTTGACAGGATTGGGGACACGGGTGTGAAAATCTGCGATACGAGGAAAACGACGCCACTTTTCAGGTGTCTCGAAAAATATGCCGTCAGGTGCGGCGGAGGGGCGAATCATCGATTTTCCCTCTCAGATGGTGTTTTGGTGAAGGATAACGCTATTAAAATTTTCGGATCCCTCAAGGATGCAGTTTCAAGGGTCCGGGAGGTGGCGCACCATCTCTTGAAAGTTGAAGTTGAAGTTGAAAACCTTGCCGAGTTTGCTGAAGCTCTCGCATTGGACGTGGATGCCATATTGCTTGATAATATGTCTTGTGAAGATGTTCGAAGGGCGGTGTCCTTGGGTAAAGGAAAGGTTGTGCTCGAGGTTTCGGGGAACATAACGCTTGATAATGTGAGAGAGTACGCAGAAACGGGAATCGATATCATTTCCATCGGTATGCTCACCCATTCTGCTCCAGCTGTTGACATATCATTTGAATGCCTCCGATGAAGAAAACGCTTTGTTGCATTATTTCAATCTGTATCCAAATAATCTCTGCGAATTGGGCTTGCGGGGAATACGTTCTCATTGACAGGACCGTTGCTTTTGTCGGCGAGAAGGTGATACTTAAATCTGATCTTGAAAAATATGTTTGCTACGTGGGCATGAAAACGAAAAAACCTGTCGAGAATCTTGACAAACGGAACCTTCTCCTGAAAATGATTGACGAACTGGTACTCGTTCAAGAGGCCAACAAAACAGGTGTCGTTAAAGCCGGGCAGGAAGAGGCAAACGTGATGATGATGGAATTGAAAGGGATGATGGAGGAGAAAAGCAGATGGTGCAATGATACCCGCTTGGATGAGGATTTCATTGCCGACAGGGCATACCGTGAGGTAATCGTAGAGCAATTCATAAAGAATCGGATCGAAATTTTCGTGAAAATTGCCGACATGGATATTTCCCGGTACTATCTCTCCAAACATGGTGACAGCAAAGAGGGTTATAATGAGGAAATGAAGGAAAAAACCGAGAGGGAACTAAG
>JABAOH010018283.1_pt1 | contig 40089 bp, 39 predicted proteins | sample 7062181 | NCBI WGS metagenome assembly JABAOH01 (sample SAMN14538630, study PRJNA623070) | marine sediment metagenome | biome: marine biome [ENVO:00000428]; feature: marine pelagic biome [ENVO:01000023]; material: deep marine sediment [ENVO:00002113]; isolation source: pool of 5 deep marine... | reverse complement strand
TGTTCCCGAATGTTCGCCATATCAAGGAAATATGCGTTCAAACCCGCTGATTTCAACGTTTGCCTAAAAGTTTCAAGGTGCATTCGCGGAGAACACGACGCCACCACAATTCTGTTGAGTCCACGTTCTTTTATCCCATTCATTATCATTTCCTGTCCAGGATCACTGCACACGTATTCATACGTTTCCGCAACCTCTACTCCTTTGAATTTGGCGGCGGCTTCCTTCACCTTTTCCACGTCCACCGTGTCGCTGATGTTTCCTCCACAGTGGCAAATGTACACTCCTACTTTAGCTTCTTCTTGCGCCATTTTGCTTCCTCAAATAATCATTTGTTTTTGAAACTTTTGAGAATTTCACTAAAAGGTTATAGAGGTATTAATATGTTTCCAAATCTGAAAGTGTTTTGCTCCAACGGTTTGGCGATATGTCTTAATTTCTAAGTTTGAAACTGGAAAAGAGTTAATTTGTTTTGGCGCTCTTAATTTCTGGTTTTTATCAGATTTTAGCTATAAATTTGATGTTTAATACCAAAAAACTAGGATTACTACCACCTAATGTATCCATAACACATCCTTTCCTTTTCTTGTCCACCACCTGACAAGACAAAAATGAATAATTTATGTACTTATTGTTAGTTTCTTAAATGCAGAAAAAAGAAAACTTAAACAGAGGCATAGCGATGACGAACAACACTACGCTAGACTACCTCAAAAAATGTGTTTTAATCCTCGGCTGCGGCAACATACTCTTCGGCGACGACGGTTTTGGTCCCGCAACCATAGAGTACATGAAACAAAACTGTCAAATCCCCGACGACGTTTACGTTATGGACGTCGGAACTGGAGCGGGCAAAATGCTTCTCACGTTGGATTTAAGCGAAGAAAAACCTCAAAAAATAATTATTCTTGACGCTGTAGATTTGAAGAAGAAGCCCGGAGAAATTTTCCAAATCTCAATAGAAGAGTTGCCGAAAAATAAAGCAGGCGACTTTTCACCACATATATTTCCAACCACGAATTTCCTAAAAAAGATCAGAGACGCTGGCAACATTGAAGTTATCATCCTTGTGTGTCAAGTTGAAAATGTACCAGAGCTTGTCAACCCTGGACTATCTAAGGTTGTTAAGAAATCAGTACCTGAAGCGGCAAGGATGGCGCTGGAGTTGGCAAAAAACTCGAAAAGTTAACAAGGGGAACAACCATCTTTATGTTGTTTAGCCAGTTGAGGAATGATCCGTGTTAAAGAAAGAGTTAGGGGCGGTTAAGTTTCAGGAAATGCAAAACAAAACGTTCAAAGTGATACAGGTCGTCGAGAAATTATGTGAGTTTTGTGACAAACCATTGAGTTTGGAAGAAAAAATGGTGAAGACTATTCGTATATCTAGTCGCAATGATTATAGAAATTTATTCGTGAGAGCAAAAGCTCACGACCGCGTTGAAGTAGATCCGGAAGAAAACAAAATTTACCTTTACGAACATGACTATCCTGGCGACGTACATCCAAATTGTGCGAAAACTATGGCGAAAGACACTAGTGAAATATGAGGAGTTCACTTTACTTCATAGAGGTACTCGTCTTCTTTTTCACCTGCTTCTGAAATTATGCCTTGTTTTCTTAGGGCAAGTATGTGCCGTAATATTTGTTTAGGAGGAATTTTTGTTGCTTCAGAGAGTTTCTTGATGGTTAATGGCCCTCTTTCCTTAATCTCGCCAATGATCATCTGACGGGCCATTTCATCTTTCATTATGGCATCAGTTATGTCGTGATATTTCTTTCCTCCTATTTTAGGACCAACCTGTGATATTCCCAATACCCATCTGAGCCTCTCCGTCTTAAAGGCTTCAATTGTTGCGTCAGTCTTTTTAATGAGACTTTTCTTTTTCTCTTCACTCAACGACAACCACCTTATTCAGCTAACGCCGCATCTATCATGGCGGCTATCTGATCTAATGTGAAATGCTTAACATATATTGCTTTAGGTGGACATGTCGCTGCGCATGCACCACAACCTTTGCACAAAGCATCGTTCACCACTGCACGTTTCTTTACTTCACCGTTCTCCTTGTACTCCTCAATTTCAATCGCGTTGAATGAACAGGCTTCTGGACACATGGCACATCCGTCACACTTAGCCAATTCTACGTAAGCAACGGTTGGTTCCAACTCAACCTTGCCCTTAGCCAAGAGCGCTGAAGCCTTAGCAGCTGCCGCGCTTCCCATAGATGCGCTGTCGGTGATATCTTTGGGACCTTGCGCTGTTCCAGCTAAGAAGATTCCATCTGAAGGCGTGTCTAGTGGTCTTAGTTTGGCGTGAGCTTCAGTGAAAAATCCTTCAAGACCTCTCACGATTTTTAACGCAGACTGCACGTCGGAGGCGTCTGCGGGAGGAATCATACTAACATTCAAAACAACTAAGTCAGCAGGTATGACCATGGTTTCGTTGCTTGTTAACATGTCTTGAACGGTGACTGAGAGTCCATGAGGATTATTTGAAACCAGTGGTGGCGCTTCAGGACTGTATTTCATGAATAAAACCTGAGATTCGCCAGCCTTTCTATAATATTCTTCGTGACCTCTCCCAAAAGTTCGCACATCTCGGTAGAGATAATACACTCGGGTATTGGGATATCTTTCCTTTATTTCTATGGCGTTGTTGAGCCCAGCCATACAACACACACGAGAACAATATCTATGGAGTTGCTGCTCTTCTTCAACTGGTTTATAAACTCCAGGCTCTTGCCTCGCTCCAACGCAAGAAATGAAAACTACACTTTTGGGCGGAGAACCGTTGAACGATAACTGGCCGTTTGTCGGCCCATTTTTGTTCAGGAGCCTTTCTAGTTGTGGCAACGTTATTACGTTATCATACTCTTTGTAGCCGTATTCCCCTTTCGGAGGATTATATAAGTCGTGGCCCATGGCAACGATGATTGCCCCTACATCTTCCTCTATTTCTTTTGGCTGTTCCTCGAGGTCGATTGCTTCTCTTTTACAAACTTCTATGCACTTTCCGCATTTGGTGCAGTTTTCGGCGTCAATGATGTATTTTTTGGGTACAGCGTCTGGAAAAGGGAGGTATATCGCTTTTCTCTTGCTTAAACCATAGTCGAATTCGTTTGAAACTTCAATGGGACATACGGCTTCACATTCACCGCAAGCATTACATTTTTCATTAACATATCGTGGTTTTACGTTGATTTTCGCCTTGAAGTTTCCTATGAAGCCTTCTACGGCGCTTACTTCAGAGTTTGTTAAAAGCTCAATTTTCGGGCTGGAAGCAACCATGTCCATCATCGGCTTCAATACTTCTAGCGCATACTCACCCGTCGGATACAGTATGTTAAGTTGCGCCATTCTACCGCCGATGCTGGGCGCCTTTTCAACAAGACATACGTCAAAACCTCTTTCAGCCAAGTCTAAGGAGGCTCTTATACCAGCCAAGCCCGCTCCGATTACAAGAGCTTTTACCGTAACGGGCATTTCCCTTTTCTGAAGTGATTCCAGAATTCTAGCCCTAGCAACCGACATTCTAATTAAATCTTTAGCTTTCTTTGTAGCTCTTTCCGGTTCATCTGGGTGAACCCAAGAACAGTGTTCGCGGATGTTTGTCATTTCAAACAGATACGGGTTTAACCCGCCCTCTTCCACGACTCTCCTAAAGGTGGGTTCATGCATCCGCGGAGAACACGACGCAACAATCACTCGGTTAAGTCCATGTTTCTTGATGTCTTCTTTAATCATTTCTTGAGCGGGAGCAGAGCACATGTAGAGATAATGCTTTGCCACGGTAACATTAGGTAGTGTCGCCGCATATTTTGCGACATCTTCAACGTCCACTACACTGGCTATGTTAATGCCGCAATGGCAGATGTACACGCCGATTTTAGGCTCTTCTTCTGCTGACATTTTACTCCTCCTCCTTCAGAAGGATTGAAGCTTTCATAGCTGCGGCGCTGGCTTGAGCAACTGTGTCTGGGATGTCTTTTGGACCCTCTGCTACACCTGCTGTGAACACGCCTTCCATTGATGTTGTAACCGGGTCGACTTTTGGATTGGCAGTCACAAAAAATCCGTCGTCGCCCATTCGAATTGGCAGTGTTTTTTCCAAGTCGTTTGTCGCGGCTGGAACTAGGCCAGTTGACAAAACCACCATGTCTACTTCTTCTTCAACTGGCTCACCTGATTCAACGTTTTCAGCTCGGATGAAAAGATTTTTAGTCAGCGGGTCTTCGAGGATTTCTGCAACTCGGCCCTTTACATATTTGACTTTAAATTCTTTCTTAGCTCTTTGGTAAAACTCTTCGAAACCCTTGCCGAAGGCTCGGATGTCCATGTAGTAGATGGTTACGTCAGCGCCGTGAACGTGTTCTTTTATCAATTGTGCTTCTTTCGTGGCATACATGCAACAAACTCTGGAGCAGTAGAGGTTTCCGGTTTTTTCGTCTCTAGAACCCACACACTGCACAAAAGCAATTCTCTTTGGTATCTTTCCGTCAGACGGTCTTATTACATGCCCTCCAGTGGGTCCAGAGGCGCTCAAGAGTCTTTCTAGAGCCAAACCAGTCATCACGTTGTCGTAGACGCCGTATCCGTATTCTTCTTTCTTTCTAGCGTCAAATAGTTCAAAGCCGGTGGTTACAATTATTGCTCCAACTTCTAGTTCGATTTCCTTTGGTTCTTGTTCATGATTAATTGCTTGAGCTTGACACACTTTCTCGCAAAGCCCACAGTCTATGCAGTTGTCTTTATCGATTGTGTATATGAGGGGGACGGCTTGTGGAAATGGAACGTATACTGCTCTTCGCACACCAAGTTCTTCATCGAACTCGTTGGAAACTTCAACTGGACAGTGTTGGCTACACATGCCACAGCCAGTGCATCTTGTTTCGTCTACATACCTAGGTTTTTTGAGAACTTTAACTTTGAAGTTCTTTCCCGACCTAGAAACTTCCTTTACTTCGGAGTATGTAAGCATCTCTATGTTTGGGTGTCTTCCAGCGTCCACCATCTTAGGCGTCATTATACAGGCGGCGCAGTCCATAGTTGGGAAGGTTTTGTCCAGCTTTGCCATCTTGCCGCCTATTGTTGGAGTTTTCTCCACAAGGTACACTTTAAAACCTTGATCAGCTAGGTCGAGGGCTGCTTGAATCCCCGCTATTCCTCCTCCAATCACCAGTCCAGCTTTCACCATTTCTCTCACATCGGTTTGAACGGGCTAGGTCCGAGTTTCTTAAGTTGTTCAGTCATTTCTCGAATAACCTTAGCGAATTTTTCTCCTTCACCGCTGGAGACCCATTCTAGTCGTAAACGTTCAGGTTCAATGCCCATGTCCTCCATCATCACGAACATCGCATCGACACGACGTTCCGTCTTGAGGTTTCCATCTGTGTAATGGCAGTCGCCGGGGTGGCATCCAGCTATTAGCACCCCATCCACTCCTTTCATTAGTGCGTCCATCGCCAGAGCCGGGTGAACCATGCCGGAACACATTACTCGTATTATCCTTACATTTGGTGGATATGATATTCTAGCAGTTCCTGCCAAGTCTGCTCCAGCGTAAGAACACCAATTACAACAAAAGGCTAGAATCAAAGGCTCAAAGTCGGTTTCTGCCATCAGCTCTACCTCCATTTAATCATGGTCTTAACGGGCTAGGTCCTAACTCCTTAATTCTTTTAGTAGCATCCCGGATCAAAGCCGTGAATTTTTCACCTTCACCAGCGGAAATCCATTCTAGTCTAAGCCTTTCCGACTCAATTCCAAGGTGGTCAAGAGCATCTTTAACGAAGTTGAATCTCCTTTCCATCATGAAGTTCCCTTTAACGTAGTGGCAGTCGCCGGGGTGGCATCCGGTTATAAGCACTCCATCTGCTCCCCACCTGAAAGCTGAAAGAATGAATGTGGGGTCTATTCGTCCGCTGCACATAACTCTGATTATCCGTACATTTGTTGGGTATTCAAAGCGACTTGTACCTGCCAAGTCTGCTCCAGCGTAAGAACACCAATTACAACAAAAGGCTATGATTAACGGTTCAAACTCGGTTTTTTCCATCAAACTCACCTTGCCTCCATTTCTGCAGGGATTAACGCCGCCTTTAATTGTGCAAGAATTTGCTGATCTGCGTAGTGAAGCATGGTTATGGCTCTTCTTGGACATTCTGCGGCGCAGGCACCACAGCCTCTACAAAGAGCTTCGATGGTCTTTGACTTGCTCTCTATGATCTGATGTGCACCGTATGGACATATTTCCTCGCAAAGCCCACATCCTATGCACAATTCTTCATCAACAATAGCTGTGAGAGCCTCTGTTTTCATCTTCTTGTTAGCCAACAAAATAGACGCTCTAGCCGCAGCAGCCTTAGCTGATATTATGGATTCTGGGACGTCTTTAGGTCCAGAAGCGGTTCCGGCAAGAAAAATTCCGTCCATCTGAGTGTCGACAGGTCTCAGCTTCAAGTGAGCTTCCATTAGAAAGCCGTCTGGGCTTATCGGTATCTTAAGCATTCGTGCTAAGAGGACCTCGCCCTTGCGCGGTCGCAGAGGTGTTGACAACACAACCCAGTCGCATGGAAGCTCCATTTTTTGGGCGGCAAGCGCGTCATATACTAAGACCCTAAGCTTGTTATCTGGGCCCATGCTGATCTCAGGAGTTGCTTCCTCGATGTGTTTTACGAATTTCACTTCGAGGTCTCGGGCTCTCGAATAGAAATCTTCGTATTCCTTGTACACTCTGATATCGCCGTAAAGAATAATGACGTCGGTCTCGGGATGTTGAGTTTTGATTAGTATGGCGTTTTTGATGGCGTTCATGCAGCAAATCTTAGAGCAGTAGGGCCAACCCTCCTCTTTCTTCGATTTAAGGATTTTCGCTAACAGTGCAGCGGTGTCGGATTTTGGAAACCCTGCGAGATCTAGTGCCCGTATCTCACCTTTCCTAGCTCCAACACATTGTATCATCACAACCCTCTCAGGGGTTCCCAGTTTTCTTTCCTTTAACAATAAGTCCATTTCCAGTTGTGTTACAACTCTGTCATACACTCCATATTGGTACAATCCCTTGGGTGGTTGGTAGTTCAAAGCGCCACAAGCAACAATAATGACACCAACTTCCAGTGGGATTTTTTCACCGTTTTTGGTGGCTGTAACCTTAAAGTTTCCAACGTATCCCTTAACCTCCGACACTGTTGCGGAGGTCAACAATTCGATGTTTTTATGTGTCTTCACAGCTTCAGCTGTGGGCTCTAAAATCTCTGAAGTATCCTGCATGGTTGGATACAGCTTGTGGAGCCTTCGAAGGTTTCCACCAACCTCAGCTTCTTTCTCAATCAAATAAACCTTGAATCCCTGGTCAGCCAAGCTAAGAGCAGAAGTCATCCCAGCAATACCTGCACCGATAACCAAGGCTGTGTCCTTAATCTCTACCTCAGGTTCCTCGTGTGGTTGCAGCCATGTGGCCCTTGCTACAGCCATCCTCACAAGGTCTCTCGCCTTTTTCGTTGCTTTCTTTGGTTCGTGTGGATGGACCCATGAACAGTGCTCCCGTATGTTTGCCATCTCAAATAAATAATGATTCAGTCCAGCTTCTCTGCAGGCAGATCTAAACAACGGTTCATGTGTCCTAGGGGTGCATGAAGCCACAACTACTCTGTTCAGACCATGATTCTTTATGGCTTCTTTGATGCTGTCAATTCCAACTTCAGAACAAGTATAGATGTTTCCTTCAGCGTATGCCACGTTTGACAGGGTTTTCGCGTATTCAACAACCTCTGGAACGTTGACTACGCCACCTATATTTATGCCACAGTGGCAGACGAATACTCCAATCTTGGGTTTTTCTTCCATAAATCATTTCCCCGTCAACAATTCAGCAGCTCTAGCTGCTGTCGCGCTGCCTTGCATGATTGAATCTGGAATGTCTCCGGTTTTTGGTCCTAAACAGTAGCCACAAGCGAATATTCCTAGAACTGTTGTTTCTATCGGGTGAGTAATATCCCTTGAGGCTCTGAAAAATCCGTATGGGTCAAGATCTATTCCTAGGGTTTTGGCTAGTTCTTTGGCATCTGCTCGTGGAATCAAGGCCGGACACAGCACTACCAAATCGAACTCCAAGTTTTCGATGTTGCCCGTCACGGTGTTCTCATACCATATTCTGAGGTTTTCTGTTTTTGGATCTTCCATAATTTCACCTGGGCTGCTTCGAACAAATTTTATGCCGTACTCGCTCTTGGCTCTATTTATAAACTCTTGAAAGCCTCTTCCAAATGTTCTGAGGTCTATGTAAAAAATGGAAATGAATGCTTTTGGATGGTGTTCCTTGATTAACACAGCGTCCTTCGCCGCGTACTTGCAACAGATGCTGGAGCAGTAAGTGTTTCCGAATCGTCTATCCCTTGACCCTACACATTGGATGAAAGCAATTTTTCTAGGTATTTTTCCATCAGAAGGCCTTATCAGGTGTCCTCCAGTTGGACCTGATGCACAGAGCAAACGTTCCAGCTCTAAAGCAGTTATCACATTTTTGTAGCGCCCATAACCATAAATTGTAATTCCAGATGGGTCGAAAATATCGAAGCCTATGGCTAAGATGACTGCGCCAACGTTCAAATTGATTTCTTCCGGTGGTTGATCAAGATTCACAGCTTTAGCTTCACATACAGTCTCGCAGAGTCCACAGTTTATGCAGTTAACTTTGTCCACAGTCATGGCTCTCGGCACTGCTTGTGGTAGGGGCATATAGATGGCTTTTCGCATTCCAAGTCCCTCGTCGAATTCGTTGGGAACCTCCACTGGACAGTGGTCGGCACATGTTCCGCAGCCCGTGCACTTCGTTATATCCACATACCTAGGTTTTTTGAGAACTTTCACCGTGAAGTTTCCTGCAGACCCTTTGATCCCTTTTACTTCAGAGTACGTAAGCAGTTCAATGTTTTCGTGATGTGAACATTCAATCATCTTTGGCGCGAGAATGCACATTGAACAGTCCATTGTGGGAAAAGTCTTGTCGAGTTGTGCCATTCTGCCACCTAAACTCGGCGACTTTTCCACAAGATATACTTTGATTCCTCTGTTTGCCAAATCCAACGAAGCTTGTATGCCGGATACTCCGCCCCCCACAACTAACACGGCAGGTTCTTTCAATTTCATCCTCTCCTCTATGATCGCCCCTTTAAGATGTTGTCTAGCGGAACTCTATGTGACCGGATTTCCCAATCTTCTAATTTCATTCCCATCGCCAACCTGAGGAGTTCTATAAAATGCAGGACTGGCAAATCATATTTCTCATTAAAAGACCTCTTGATTTCTAGCTGACCTAGATCAAGTTCCAGATAGCAGAAGGGGCAAACTGTAATGATGCATTGTGCTCCCACATTCTTCAGGTGGATAAGCTTTTGTCTTGCCACTTGCTTAGCGAGTTCGTCGTCTATACCTCGTAATGGTCCTCCGCAACACATTTCTTTCCCATGGTAATCAACTGTTTCAGCACCTGTAGCCGTTACGAGCTCGTCTAGTGCGCCAAAACCTCTTATGGTCTCGAAATGTAGCCTTTTAGGTTTGGTTAGATGACATCCAGGTTGTGTTCCAACTTTCAGTCCCGTGAAAGGTTCGCTAACGGCATTTTTGATTTTGTCTACGCCCACGTCATCGTATAGAACGTCTATCAGGTGCTTCACATCTGTTGTTCCTTTGTACTCTTTACCGACTTCTGAGAGTACCTTGTTCACTTGATTCTTTACTTTCGATTTTTTCTTTAAGATGGTGTCCACCATCAAGAGCGACTCGTAACAGTCGTTGCACAAAGCTAAAATGTCAAGTCCCATCTCCTCTGCAATGCAAAGGTTTCTCGCCGCTAGCGCCATCCAGCTTGCGTAGTCTAGTGATTGGATGCTAAATGGTGCACAACAGTTGGCTCCTTTCATATCAACTAATTCTAATCCTAAAGCTGGCAAAACCTTTCTAACAGAGATTTCATAGCTGAGTTCTCTTGCGGGAATGAGACATCCCAAAAAAAGAGCGTACTTCAATTTTTCACCAGCTCTACTTGAGACCTGTTTTTTTGTCAAAAGCCGTTATTTTCAAAATCTTTTGAACTTCGTCGAGCCCAGCTGAAGCGATCTTAGCTAATCCTAGTTTCTCTCTTTTGGTGATAATTGTCTTGGCTGGATTTACGACACGCCCTGTTTCAAGGAGGCTTTTCGCTTGAGTGAGAATTCCTGCGGGTATATTACCGTCTTTCACTGCAAGATTCCTGATTGCAAACATCACTTCACCGACATCGCCGCCTTGGGGACATCTGTCTAGGCATGTGAAACAGGATAAACAGTACCACGGCAATTTGTTAGGCAAAACTGTTGAGCGGGCTCCTAAAATAATCATTTCCATCAATCGTCTTGGATTGTGTTCGGTGGTTAGTCTAGTGATTGGGCAGCCACTTGTGCATCTTCCACATTGAATGCATAGGAGGATTCCTCTGCCTCTTGGAGTGTTGGCGATTTCGCGCATGAAATTTAAGTCGAGTTCACTCAAATTTTACTCCTTCATATCTTTTAATGCAAATCTTAAACCGCTTAATATAGTTTTCAGTTTTAAGGCTAAATCAGCCTTTTTTATCATTTTTAGTATAAATTTAAGCTTAATTCGATGTTTAATGGTGTAAAACGCCATTAAAAGAACTATACCCACCCATCTTATTCTTCCAGTACTGATTATCATCCAAAATTAACCTCCTTACAACGTACTGAACACATTTTGCTTGACTTTTCAAGCGCCCGGTTTATGGCTATTACGGCAATATCCGCGCCGCTATCAGCTATCCTTGTCAACCCAACAGTGACGCATCTTAAGTGTGGGACTTCGGGGAGTTCCCTCATCAACGTTTCCTCTTCTGCTTTGATAGCTTTCCTCATTTCTAGAATGTCGTTAGCGATTTCCATGTCTCCAGTGAAGAAACACTTCATGGCTTTTTGGAATACTGTGTGGGTCAATTCACTTATGTTAGATATTCTCTCTATCACTCGTTTGCTTATTTTGTTTTTATATTTTTGAAGTTCAACGACGTTTTTTGCGATATTCGCTGCATGATCAGCAATCAGTTCAAGATTTCTCAGAGCAAGTCCAATGTACAGAATCTGTAGAGGGTCTTCTAAGCCTATTTTTTTAGCTGTAGAGCGACCTCTTTGCGCAGAAAGGAGTAGTCGCATTGCAAGTCGATATATCATGTCTGCTTCATCTTCTCGGCTAATGGCATCTTTTGCCAATTTTGGATCAAAAATTACCAGTGCCTCTGCTGCTTCAGTGTGTATTGTTGAAGCGATTACACATAATCTTCTCATTAGCATGTCTATCTGAAATTTCACCGGATCTATAGAGCATTGAAGAACGATTTTTCTGGGAGTTTCTTCTACGATGCCTAATCCAATAAGGCTATGCAATATTCTTCGCACTTCTTCGACATGCATGCTTCGTATTCGTTTAGAAGACGCGATGACAAGTACATCTCGACCTAGGATGTAGTTTCCAACAATAATCCTCTCTAACATTCCCTGTTCGTTACATAAATCTGAGTTTATGGTAAATTCATTAGCCTCTTCTTTATGTTCGGTCAAAGCGTTTGGCACTAGTTTTAAGGAACCATCGTTTTCTGGTAGAAGGTTGATTATGTCGCCTGGTTTAAGGCCTACATTTTTTGCCCAATTGCTGGGTAATGAGACGGTTAGTGTGGAATAGCCGACTCGTTGAACCTTCCGACTCTCCACTCTAATCACCAATTGTATTTATTATAAATACCAATAAGTAAAATATAAGCATTATGTATTTACTTCACTTTTAATCTATATATGATGCAAGGAGGTGACACATTTGCTTGGCTGGGCAACCATAAGCCTACGCAAGCAACTCATAGAGGACGTTAGAGACGTCTTAAAGTCTGGCCGCTACAGAAGCATTTCCGAATTTGTTTCTGAGGCAATTCGACTTCGACTGGAAGAAATTTCACGCAACAAAGGTCACACAAACCTTCTGGAAATACCAAAGGTAAAAGTTGAAAAATACGCAAACACACCCTTGGATCAATTAGAGCAAAATTGGTGGGTCTTAGTCAAACTATTCGAAGATTTAATCAGAAAAAGCGTTGATGTAAGCGTTGAAATTCCTCGTGAACTACGAAATTGCAGAACTCTAATCAATTTTATTCGTGCACACACATGCCCTGAATGTAACAAGGACACGACTGACAAAAAACTGGAGGATTTACAGCTTAGTTTAGAAACAATAAAACATGATTTGATCGCTGAAGCTCTGAGCGTTAGCAAGAACTACGCAAAGGATTGGATAAACAAGATCGACGAAGCCGAACGCGATAAATTTGACACTATAAATTATCCTGCACCCAAATTTGTTCCGGGCTTGCCCAAGGATTTGGACAAAGGATGGATGAGACTAACCCTCACGAAGCCAGTGGATAAAGAGAGTGCATTAGAAATCTCAAAACAGTTCGGTGTAATAACCACATTCAACAACGATTTTCAAATGATCGTCAAAGGCGAGAAGAATCTAGTTAGAAAAGCAGTTCAGATGATTTATCGACTGCAATCTGAGCAAGCTGATCAAAGGAGGAATCAAGTTGAGTGAAACATCAAGAGTTCTTGTTATAGGAGGAGGCATAGCTGGCATTCAAGCAGCCCTAGATGTAGCTGAGCAAGATGTACAAGTTTATCTTGTGGAGAAGAGTCCCACGATAGGTGGTCACATGGCTATGCTGGACAAGACGTTTCCAACGCTGGATTGCTCCGCTTGTATTCTAACTCCGAAGATGGTGGAAGTTGCTAACCATCCAAAAATAAAGCTTCTAACCTACAGTGAAATGCAGAAGGTTAGAAGAAGCAAGTACAGCTTTGAAGTTGAAATCCTTAAGAAACCAAGGTTTGTTGATGAAACATTATGCACCGGCTGTGGAACCTGTGCCAACCACTGCCCAATTGAAGTTCCGAACGAGTTTGATGCAGGATTGGGCATTCGTAAGGCAATATACGTGCCCTTTCCTCAAGCTGTTCCCCTCAAGTACACAATCGACGAAAAACACTGTATAACCACGAGCACGGGGTATAGGTGCGAGTTATGCCGAAAAGTATGTAAAGCTGAAGCCGTTAACTTCAACCAAAAACCCGAGACTATCAGCCTAACGGTTGGAGCCATCATCATCGCAACAGGCTTTGAAATGCTTGACGCTCGGAAAAAAAGCGAGTACGGCTATGGTAGATATCCAAACGTGATAACAAATTTAGAGCTGGAAAGACTGTTGAACGCATCAGGTCCAACTGGGGGTCGCATCTTGAGGTTGTCAGACGGGCGCATTCCTAGAAGAGTTGCATTCATCCAATGCGTGGGATCTAGAGATCACCATCTGGGATACCCCAACTGCTCAGGAGTGTGTTGTTTGTGTTCCATCAAAAATGGCATACTGCTCAAGGAGCATGCCCAAAAAATTGACGTTACGATTTTCTATATGGACATTCGAGCTGGTGGAAAGGGATCCGAGGAGTTTTATCAAAGAGCGAAAAATGAGTTTAACCTTCATTTCGTCCGAGGAAGAGTTAGCAGAGTAATCGAAATCCCGAAAACGAATAATCTATTGATTCGTGCAGAAGACACTGAAACAGGCGAGTTAATTGACAAGGAATTTGACATGGTCATCCTCGCAGTCGGTATGAAGCCATCAAGTGATGTTTTCGAGCTCAGTAAAATTCTCGATGTGCCAGTAGATGAAGATGGGTTCGTGCAAGATAATGGCAAACAGACTAACCCAAGCGCAACGAAAGCTCAGGGAATCTTCGTTGCCGGAGCGGCACATGGTCCCAAAGACATACCAGACAGCGTCATTGAAGCCAGCGCAGTGGCCATGAAGGCGGTAACCTTCTTAAAGAACAATGGTTACAGTTTAAAAAAGACAAATTCGCAAGGGTTATTAGGAACATGTTTTCTTTGACTTATTCTCTTAACTAAGAAATAGGATGAGTTGAAGCTACTAACAGACTGAGGTTAAAAGCAATGCCCGAGAAAACGCAACCAAAAGGAACCGAGCAGGTAAAGGTGATCAAAGCCAACGAGATTGATCCCCGCTTCAAATATGAAGTCAGCAAGGTTCCAGGCGCCAAAAAAATCATGATGTGCTTTCAATGCGGCACCTGCACAGCGGATTGCCCCATTGCACGATTCAGCGATTCATATAGACCTAGAACACTCATGCGGATGACGCAGTTAGGACTGAAAGATAGGGTTCTTTCAAGCGATGTTATCTGGCTTTGCGCCGCCTGTTTCACTTGCGTCGATCATTGTCCTCAAGACGTTGAGATTTCAAGCGTTCTAAGGGCTCTTCGAAATATGGCTGTGAAGGAGGGGACCATGCCAATTGTCTTTAAAGACTTATCGTCCAACATTCTCAAAACGGGATACGCCTACATGATTCCAGCTTTGCGACTTAGAAAGAGGGAGGAGCAGGGGTTGCCTCCACTGCCAAAAGCCAGCATAGATAAAATTGCTAAACTATCTGAAGTTACGGGTTTTTCGGAATTGCTTAAGAAAAAGAAGGAGGAGGAATGACTGAAATGAAGTATTTGCTCTTTCTTGGCTGCGTCATTCCATACAGAATAACCAGCTACGAGATTTCCACCAGAAAGGTCGCGGAAAAACTTGGCATGGAACTGGTTGACATGCCAGATTTCAATTGTTGCGGTCTTCCCATAGACCCCGTAAGCCATGACATGATGCTTGCCTTAGCAGCAAGAAATCTCTGCTTGGCAGAGCAACAAAACCTGAATATTATGACTCTTTGTACGGGGTGCGGTGGCACTTTACTTAAGGTAAATGAGAAGTTGAAACATGATAAGAACCTCAAAGATAAAGTTAATGCGTACCTAAAGGAAATTGGGCTGGAATTTAAAGGAACAATAAAAGTCAAACATCTCATTCAAGTACTTTTGGAAGATGTTGGATTTGAAAAAATAAAAGAGACAATCCAGAGACCACTAACACAGCTTAAAGTGGCGGAACATGCTGGATGCCACATTTTGCGTCCAAAAAAATATCTAGGTTTTGACGACCCAGAAAATCCCACGGTTATTAAGAATTTAATTGAGTTAACGGGCGCCAAATGTTTAGACTATGAAGATGAGACAGCGTGCTGTGGTGCCCCAATAATTGGTGTGAATGACATGATTCCTCTCCAGTTGACTAGAGAAAAACTTGTCCACATCAAAGAGGTTGGAGCACAAGCCGTGATCACCGTCTGTCCCTTCTGTCACATGATGTTCGACATCAATCAGCCTAGGATAGAACGAGTGTTCAACGAGAAGTTTAGCCTTCCCGTGCTGCATTACACGCAGTTGTTGGGGTTGGCTATGGGCATTAGTCCAGACGAATTGGCCTTTGATCAACTTAGAGTGGATGCTTCCAAAGTCTTAGAAATTTTAGACCTCGCACAAAAGGTTGCACCATTACAAAAGTAGAATAGGAAGTAAGTAACAGAAAGTCGAGGTTTATGGGTGACCCTCAAAAGGAAAATTGACAGAACCCCGACTGAAAAGAGACTGCGGAATTGGCTTTCCAACGCTCAAAAAGTGGTCGTCGCTGGTATTGGAAACCAGCTTAGAAAAGACGATTTTGTCGGAGTCAAAATTGTAAGAGATTTACGAAGCAAGGTTTCAAAGTTTGTTTGATAGAATGTGAAACAGTTCCAGAGAGTTTTATGGACTCAATAGAAGAGTTTAACCCCACTCATATACACTGATAATTGACGCAGCTTTATTGAACTTAAAGCCGGGTTCTGCAAAACTTATAGACTACGCCCAGCTGACAGAATTACCCGCAATATCGACCCACAGCTTGCCCCTTAGAATATTCTGTGAGTATCTTGAAAAAACAACTGGCCCCGAAATCGTTCTGCTTGCAATTCAGCCAAGAGATTCTAGTTTCGGAGAAGGCTTAACAGCGGAACTGGAAAAAACCCCAAAAAAACTGACGAGTCTATTGTCAAAAATTCTTCCCTAAAAATCTGTAAGTCAATGTTTTTTCATGATTTGCGCTAGATCCACGAAACTAACGTTACATGGACTTCTGAAAAGTGGGAAATAAGGCTTTGACTTGTCTTACTCCTGAGCCCCTGTTTTCTTGGCTTCCTGAAGTAGTTTCTTTACGACAGTGACCCTCGCCTTTTGCGCAACAACATCTTTCGTTGTGTAATCCAAAGCCTCTTCTGGACACCATTCTACACATTTAGGCTCGCCATCGCAGAGGTCACAAATATGCACCACTCTCGTTTCAGGGTGCAACTGAATGGCGCCATAGTCACAAGCTTCGATGCACCAGCCGCATCCGTTACATTTATCTTCGTCAACCAAGATGATGCCTGACTCCTCAGACTGCTCAAGTGCATCTCGTGGACACGCAGCCACGCACGGCGCGTCTTCACAGAGTCTGCATGCAACTGCTAGGTTCACGAAGGGGTTCAGGCGCACAGCGCGTATTCGAGCTTTCGTTGGATTGAAAGTTTTTTCATGCTCCAACGAACACGCGTATTCGCAGACACAACAGCCAATGCATTTATCGGGGTCTCCAGAGACAAACTTTCTTTCATGAATCGTGGCCATGTTTATTTTCCTCCTTTTACTTTTTTCTTTGGAGTCTGTGACTCAATCTTTTTCTTTACAATCGGAACGAGGTTGTCTAAGCCTAGTTCTTTGAGTTTCTCTACTGTGGGAATACCTTCCTTTGTCCATCCTCGTACTTCATAGTAGTCGTCTAGGCCTATGTCAAATTCTTTTTGGTTAACGTGGGCTCCCTTTGCAATTCCTTCGTCGGGTACCGGCACGCTCATTATTTTTGGCGGTAAAGTATCGTATTCCCTTGTTCCCTTGCCTTCTCGGATGTTCAAGACTCTAGCTAGGTTGTTTATTCTTTCACCAGCTTGTCTAAGCTCCTCAGAGGTCATCTCGATGCCTGTGGTCATAGTGTAGTATTTCGCCATTTCGTCGAGTCCCTCGTAGAATACGCCTCTTGAGAACTTGCACAAAATAAGCGAGTCGACAACATTGTATAAGTCTTCACCGTCCATGACTAGCTTTCCCCGCCCCTTTTCAATTTTGAAGCGGTCAACCTTTCCTTTCACATCAGGTGAATAAGCTCCAGATCGGAGATGGCAAGCTCCACGGAAGGAAACAGCAAACCCTAATGCAGCAGTTTTCAATGTTCTGAGGTCGTAGCCCGGTAGCTCCAATCCTTTAATATGATTGGCATATTTTACTGCTCCTTTACCAATTTTTTCCGCAGCTCTCATGGTTCCTTCTGCAAGTACGTCTCCCAACCATCCCTTTCGAGAACCCATTCTCTTTATCGTCTCTACCATGGCGTCAGCGTTGCCAAAACGAAGGTCTAAGTCGTCAGTGTCCTTTTTTGTTAGAATTCCATTCTCATAGCAGTCCATGGCAAAGCCTACGATGACGCCCGCGGATATGCCGTCCATGCCATAATAGTCGCATTGGTAAATTGCTTCGATGATAGCATCTAGACGATCGACACCACAGTTTGGTCCGACCGCCCATAAACATTCGAATTCCACCCTCGAAGTAGCTCCTTTGTATGGTCCTTCGGAAACCACTCCGATGTGGTCGCAACGCATGCCACATGTTGCGCAACCAATGATTTTCTTAATGTAACGCTCGTTCAAGTATTCTCCACTAACTTTTTCAGCGCCTTCGAAAGTGACTTGGGTGAAGTTACGTGTGGGTAAAGCTCCTAAGGCGTTGAGAACAAGAACATTCTCTGGTGTACCTAAAGTTCTGTATTTTCTCGTAGCCGGTCCTTTCATGCGTTCGTGTATCATCCTTATGAATTCCGTAAACTCTTCGAGGTTTGCTACGTTCACATCATTTGTTCCGCGAACAGCAACAGCTTTTAGGTTTTTAGACCCCATCACAGCGCCCATACCGGTTCTTCCAACGGCTCTGAATTCATCGTTTATGATGGAAGCGATTCGAACAAGCTTTTCTCCTGCCTCACCAATCGCAGATACACGGATGTAAAAATCACCTAAGTCTTCTCTTATTGTTAGCTCTGTTTCATGGGGCGACTTTCCCTTTAGATACTCAGCGTCCATTAGTTGGATCGAGTCGTCGTCAATCCATGCGTACACCAGCTTTTCAGATTTACCTGTAAAGATAACTGCATCGTAGCCAGCGCGTTTTAATTCAGCTCCAAAGAAACCGTGAGACTTGGATTCAGATATTCCTTCAGTTAAAGGTGATTTCGAAACTACTGCATAACTGTTTCCTGCTGAGGGCGCCATGGTACCGCTCAGAGGTCCTGTGACGAAGATTATGGGATTCTCAGGGACGAAAGCATCGACACCAGCTTTGGAGTTGTCGAGAAACAAGCGCATTCCAAGCCCTATGCCTCCGATGTATTTCTTTGCTAAGTCTTCTTTCAAGGATTTTGTTTCAGTCTTTCCGGTTGTCAAGTCTACGTGCAATATTTTTCCAGCATAGCTCAAGTTTATTCCTCCAATGAGTTATGATTTGGTACTGGAGAGAATTAACAAATACGGATAGATATTTATTTAGTTTTTCCTAAAAATTATTTGAAGGAAAGTTACTGGGCGAGAAGAATGAAGGTTAGGGTTCGCTACTTGGGTTTCATCAGAGACATGCTGAAGAAGAGGGAGGAAGAGTTTGAACTCGAAGAGGAAGCCTTACTCTCAGACCTATTGAATAAAATTGTCGGGATTTACGGTGAACCTTTCAAAACTGAGGTCTATAAACCAGGTCAGAAAGATGTTAACACAGGCTTTGTTGTCACCGTAAACGGAGTTTTAATGGATCAACTTCACGGAGTGGACACAAGGCTGAACGAGGGAGACAGCGTTATCCTGATGACGCTTATGAGCGGAGGTTAGTCTAACACAAAGATTAAGTGTTTTATTTCGTAATTTTTTGAAGTAACGAGGAGGGCACATTGAAAAACAGAGTTAACACTTTAAAGAGCGCTTTTGAAAAAGAGAAACTGGACGGATACATAGTTGCAGACGAAACCAACATTCTATATTTCACAGGCTTCCTAGGCGCAGTGAGGCTGCTGGTTCCAAAGGAAGGCGAAAACATTCTCTACGTTTACAGACTTAACTACGAGGAGGCAAAACAAACAGCGAAGAACTGCAGAGTTGAACCCGTGAAAAGAGGTGAAAGTGCAAACCAGAAGGTTGCGGACCAAATCAAGAGCTTAAAACTCAAGCAAGTGGGTTTCGACGCTATCGATGCTTCTGCCTACATGAAACTCGCCAAAGCTTTGAAAGGCGTCAAGCTTAAGGCTCAAGGCAAACTGGTTTGGGAGCTTCGAAGAGTGAAGGATGAAACAGAATTGAAGTACATGAGGAAGGCAGCTGAATTAACCAGTGAAGGCATGAAAACGGCTCTGGAAACCATAAAACTGGGACTGCGAGAATATGAAGTTGCGGCGGAGATCGAGTATGCAATGAGAAGAAAGGGTTCAGGAGGAGTGGCTTTCGACACCATTGTTGCTTCTGGACCTCGCTCAGCCTTTCCCCACGGAGGATGCACAGACCGAACGATAAGGAGAGGAGACTTAGTGGTGGTTGACATCGGAGCGAAACATCAACATTACCGAGCTGACTTGACAAGAACCGTGACTGTTGGAAAACCATCGTCTAGACAGGTGAAAATCCACAAAGTTGTGAGAGAAGCGCAGAACAGGGCATTCCAGACCGTTAAAGCTGGAGTCAAGGCTTGCGACGTTGACGCAGTTGCTAGAAAGTTTATTGAAGAGAAAGGATACGGTGAATATTTTGTCCACGGCTTGGGACACGGTGTTGGGCTTGACATTCATGAACCGCCTGGTTTGAACCCTGAGACTAAGGACAAGCTGAAGGTGGGAAACGTGGTGACTGTGGAGCCGGGAATCTACATCACTGATTTTGGTGGCATACGGATAGAGGACACGGTGTTGGTGGGTAAGAGTGGAGCGGAGAGGCTTACTGAGGTTTCTTACGTTTTAGAAGTTTAAAAGAGCAGAAACGATATAACTATCTATTTTGTAAGATTAGTGGCACTAAGGAGGTTCTCTAGATGGAGCTAGCCATAGAAACCAGTGGTTTAACAAAGAGGTACGAGTCACTCATTGCAGTAAACAAGCTTGACTTAAAGGTCAAACGGGATACGATTCACGGTTTTTTAGGTCCCAACGGCGCTGGAAAAACTACAACAATTAAGATATTGGTTGGATTGCTGAAATCCGACAGCGGATCAGTGAGTGTTCTCGGTCACGAACTTGGGTGGGACAAGCCAGATGTAAGATTGAGAATAGGCTACATGCCTGAACTCCCAAAGCTTCCTAAACATCTGAAGGGAAGGGAGCTTCTCGACATATACGGAAGAATGTATGGCATGACCAAAGAAGAACGTGATAACCAGATACTTAAACTTCTTGACATGGTTGGTTTAAAGGAACGAGGGAACGATTTCATCGGCAAATATAGCAAAGGCATGCAACAGCGCTTAGGCATGGCACAGGCGCTGTTAAACGAGCCTGAATTGATTATCCTAGATGAACCGAGTATTGGTCTAGACCCTGTTGGAATGGTTGAAGTCCGGGAGCTAATGAAGGAAACAGCAAAGGAAGGTGTTACCGTCTTTCTTTCGTCGCACCTTCTGCATGAGGTTCAACAGGTTTGCACCCATGTTACAATTATTAACAAGGGAGTGGCTGTGGCTTCAGGTACACTTAAGGAGATATCTGCCAAGGTCAAGGGACCTATGACAATAGAAGCTGAGGTTGACAAACTCTCAAAGGTTGTTATTGAAAGAGTGAAAGAATTACCTTTCGTGACAGATGTTTCTAAAGATGGAAAAAAGCTGTTGGTTGAGTTAAAGACTCGGGACGATGTTAGGTCTCAAGTTTCTCAAGCCATTACAGCTGGAGGAGGCATCGTCACATCCATGAACTTAAAGGGAGAAAGCTTAGAGGACGTATTCATGGATCTTCTTACCAAACGTAAAGAAAAGGAGGCTACAAAATGAGTGAAAGTCGCCCGAACTGGGTAACAAAGTTTCTTGCAGTGGTTAGGTATGAGATGTTCTGGAACATCCGAAAGAAAAAGTTCATCGGAATGCTAATTGTCGCGTTTGCTCTCGCCACATTGTCGTTGGCCGCAGGCCACATCGTAAGCGCCATCACCGGCGAGCCCGTACAACCGAACCCGGATTTCGTGATCAATGCTAATTTGGGCTTAGGTGGATTTGGATTCTTCTTGTTTGCCATAGTAACTGTGATGAACACTATTTCAGCAGAGTTTGAGAGTGGAACCATTGTTCCGTTACTAGCTAAACCCGTGTCGAGGACCACCGTGTTTTTGGGCAAACTGTTTGCAGCCTTCCTAACGCTTTTGGCAACATACTGTTTTCTGATGATCTACATGATCGTAGCTGGCTTCGCCGTGTATGGACCTCAAAACAACCTGCATCTTGTTCCGCTATCTCTTCTCGGAGCTCTTTTCAGCACTTTCATATGGATATCAATTGTTCTGTTGTTCGGCACACTCTTTAGGAGTTCCTTAATAGCTGCTCTTGGCCCCCTCGGCATCTGGCTTGGAACAACTATAATTGGTTCAATAATTGGGACGCTTGCTGGTCAAGGATGGATTCTCACCTACATTCCTGGTACTGGCAACTCTGGCTTTGCTAATGGAGGCCCACCTACACAGGTTGGTGCAATCGGAAATAGTATTTCAACAGGCACCGACAGCATAGGTCCAAACCTCATAAATTACATTCTGCATCCATCATGGGAAGTTACATACTATAAGATAAGCATAGGAGGCCCTGCTCAGGTTGGATGGGAACTGCTCTACTCAGAGCCTTTTTCCAACGTTATCTTAACATCAATTGCTGTAGCAATAGTTTACTTCATCGTCTTTATCGGAATCTCTTGGTATGTTTTCAGGCGCGCTCAAGTAACAGAATAAACCCGCAGAATATTATAGAACAAACTTCCATATACAATTAAATAAAAGAATATTCTCTGTTATAATAGCGAGTTGGAGGCTGAGGAATGAAGGAAAAAATTCTACTTTCCCTCTTGCTAGTTGCTATGACCACTTCCATCGCCATGGTTTCAGCGGCACCAGATTCAGCTAAATTCGGTGGTGAGGGCGAAGCCTTCGAGGAAATCATGCCTACAATGTTTAACAACACGAACAATGGGCTAATCATTCAATGGGCAGATTCGGAAACTTCACCACATCACATAGGAATAACGACGCCTCAACCTGGAACGCACGCCAACGAAAATGCTGCGGTTGAAGATTCAGGGCTTCCTGGCGAATCTGATGTGAAACCTAAAGCCGTCTGGGGCGCAAGCGCGAATCGAAAATAAGAACCATATTACTGAAAACCCTTCCTTTTTTTAACAATAATAATACAGTATTGATGCTCAAAACCAAGTCAATATCATGAATTGGTTTCTAAATTGAAAGAAGCAGTTGAGTTGTGGTGATGGGCCCGAAGGGACTTGAACCCTTGACCAACAGGTTATGAGCCTGTCGCTCTAACCAAGCTGAGCTACGGGCCCCTCAAACAATATTCCATACATGTTCTGATTTAAGCATTTTCCGCAACACCCAAATGCAAAAATCACAACAATAAAAATAGTCTAGATCATTAACATCAGCGATATCTTTAAAGTCAAGAACATCCCTTCATAAAATACTCAAAAGAGCGCGCTCAACAATGCAAAACAAAGTCAAAACCATCCAACAACGATACAAAATAATCGGTCGAGAAGAAGAACTAGAAAAAGCCCTCGCCGCAGTCTCCGCCAACAAACACATCCTGTTCGAAGGAACAGTGGGAGTAGGCAAAACAGTCATAGCCATGGCACTCGCAAACCATTTTAATCGAAAATTTTACAGAGTCGACGGAGACGAACGATACACGGAGCATAAACTGACAGGATGGTTTGACCCAGCACTAGTCATAGCAAAAGGCTACTCACGTGAAACGCTCATACCCGGTCCATTGACCCAAGCCATGACAGAAGGCTCCTTCCTCTTCATCAACGAATTAAACAGAATGCCAGAAGGCACTCAAAACGTGTTATTACCAGCCATGGACGAAAGACAAATAATCATCCCCAAAATCGGCACAATAAAAGCCAAACCAGGCTTCCTCATAATCGCAACTCAAAACCCCGAAGAGTTTGTAGGCACAAGCCGACTCAGCGAAGCCCTTGAAGACCGTTTCGTGTGGATTCGCCTCGACTACCAAACAGAAACTGAAGAACAGAAAATAGTTGAAAAAGAAACAGGATGCAAAAACTATGACATCATAGCCATAGCCGTGAAAATTGCAAGAAAGACTAGAGAAACCCCAGACATAAGACATGGAGCCTCAGTTCGAGGTGCAATCGACATCACAGAGCTGATTCAGCGCCTATCAGGAAGCATAACACTAAACTTGGATGTCTGGACCAGAGCGGCAACCATGGCATTAGCAACAAAAATTGAACTTCAAGACCAAACCACTCAAAAAATGGAAAACGTCGTCAAAAACATTGTCACCTCAGTCCTAAAAGAGTATGGTAAAGGCGCAGGCAAACAAGTAGCCAGTAGACCTTTAGCCACAGCTAAAAACGAAAAAGAGAAGAAAAATTCAACTTCAGATTCATCAAAAAAAATAAAAGCAGCTCTCAATGAGGGCAACCTTACAAAAGCAATCTATCTTCTCCAGCAGAATCCCCAATCAATCTCTGAAATGTTTTTGGAAGAAAACCTATTTGAAACGATGTTAAAAGTAGCTGAACATTCAGAGCCAAAATGGCCTGCACTTCAACTTCTGTTCATGACGCAGGCAGGCTTAGACCCTGAGCGCAGGCAGATGGCAAGAAAAATTTTGAACAGAACCATTAGGCGAATTGCGGCTCAAATAGTTGGAAGAGGAATATGTCCCACAGTATGCGTTAATGTTCCGTTTCACCCAGGCTTAGAAGAATTTAATCTAGAACAGACGCTTGAGAACAATCTAGGTAAAAACTTCTTCGATTACCGAGACATGGTATGCATTGAAAGGCGAAGAAAGAAAAACGCTTTTTCATTGATCTTAGACGCCAGCAACTCGATGCAAATGGAAAAAATAGTTATTGCAGCTTTGGCTGTCGGTGTCTTCGCATACAGGTTTTTGGATGACCACTACTCCATCATTACCTTTAAAGAGCATGCGCAACTTTTGAAACCCATAAAGGACAGTCCAGATATGGAGAAGTTGATTGACAAGATGTTGGATATCCAGCCTGGAGGACTCACAAATATAGAAGAGGCTTTGCAAAAAGGTTTAGAAGAACTAGAAAAGCTCCGTGAACTGGAAAGCACGGGCATCCTCATAACAGATGGCTGGGTCACTAAAGGTAAAGACCCAGTTAAGATTGCAGAGAAATATCCAAGGCTTCATGTGATACAGGTTCCGCTTGGAGTGGGCGGTGGAGACTCAGAAATGTGCATGAACCTCGCAAAGGCTGGTAGAGGAAAATACTCCTACGTTCACGACTTTTACCAGTTGCCCAGAGCTATCATGAATGTAATGAAATAACAGAGCTTAACTCAGCTCTATTTTTACAGAACAGGCATTAAACCTTAAATATTGTTGCAAGTTCTCAGATTAACGGCGCCGCTGAAAACATTGAGCCGCCGTACACTCGCTATGTGGTGGGCGAAAGCTCAGTTAGGTAGAGCAACTGGCTGTTAACCAGTAGGTCGTCGGTCCGAGTCCGACCGGCGGCGCCAACAACATCATTTTCCTGACTGGCGACACTTTCATTTCCTTTTTCTGAACAGCTTTATGTTTTCCATTTCGCAGACGTATTCGTAGCCAACTTCTATCAACTGTGAGGCTTGCCTAGCTGTCGTTGCAGCTTTGCAGAGGTATTCATCTTCTTCGAGGTTTACCAATTGCGTGTATCTTAACGTGTTTTTGATGTTCTTGTGACCTAGGACTTGCATGACGTGAAGGATGTCCTTTGTCTTGTTATATTCCATCGTAGCTTTCCAGTGTCTGAGAGTCTTGAATGTGATCTTCAAGATTCTGGGATTTCCGAGCTTGAATGCTATTCTCTTTCTTTGTCTCTCGTAGACTCTTCGCAGGCTTGCCGTTGAGGCGTAGTTGAAAATTCTCTCTGAAGGTGGAATCTGTCAAACGATTCTTTTTCGAAAAGTCGTTGAAATGGATTCCCAAATCTGAAGTCGCTGTATTTATCCCATGTTCTGCGTGGAAACCATATCCATATTCTCAAAGTCATAAATTCGGGTATCTCAAAGCGTTACGCCCAACTTTGAGCAGGATTGATTTGTTCGTGGTTAGTGAACCCATGGTAATTGTTCCTTACTGTTATAGTGACGAGTATCCTGTAGACAGCTACGAGTATAATCCATATCATTTCTTTATTGGAAAACTTTCAAATCCTTTGGCAAGGAGATCTCTTGAGATTTTTGTCGACAGATTGGCGTCATGGATCAAGAAATATCACGACAGATACGAGAAAAGAATCCTGATCTTGCCAAAAAGTTGGCACTTGAAGGTTTTCAAGAAGGCGTTGAAGAAGCTAGGCCTTCAAGAGGAGCAATACTTTGTAATCACGTTAAGTGGCAGAGCAAGTAACAGTATTCAGGAGATGCGAGAGCACTTTGAGAAGACTGGTTTGTATTAGTTTGAGGTGATATTTTTGGAGGAATCGTTGGTCAGGAAGCACGTTCGAAAGCATCTTGAGAAACTAGGCTATGAAGTCTGGGATCAAGAGGAAAAGGAGATCATTACGGGAGTGAAAGCAGATCTTATCGCTTCTACGAGAGGGAGGACCAAAAGAGTGTTGGCTGTAGAAACCAAGGGTAGCGATGGAAACGTAAAGAAGGCGGTGGGACAGGCCACAACATACCTAGTCTCGGATCTGATCAATCAAAGCTATGCTGCTATTCCGAGAGATTTACTTGACAAATCTACCTACATTAAGGATGTATGTGAGGCAGTTGGCGTCGGCTTACTCGTTGTAGAAGATGATGGTGAAGTTCACCAGGAACAGAGAACAACAAGAGAAACTAGAATATCTAGCGCTTCTTTATGGGGCAACCGCAGGAACGGTGCCCCTGACACCAATAGAGTTGCTGACATTAAACTAGTAGTCCTTGCAGTAGGAAACGGAGCGCAAACACGAGAAGAAATAATCTCTTACATTCAAGACCGAAGAACCAAAATTCGTAGTTTGGAACCAGTTGGCAAGAAATGGGCACAAGTCTTTCTTGACGACGCTACTCAAATGGGCTTAACAATTAAACGGCTCGATGGAACATACATTTTGTCTCCACTTGGAAAGACAATACTCCAAATAAATCCGAATCCCGATGTCACGGAGGAAGAACAAAATCTATTGCGGTCATCAATTTTCAATTTTCCAGTAGCTTACATGATCTTCGGGATACTAAGAGAGAAAAGGAGACCGTTGTCTACAAGTTCCCTTTTAGAAGAAGGAAATCGGCTGGAAAGCGCAATTCCAATGGATGGAGTATTTCAAACAGAATTTCGAAAAAAATATCATCTAAGCACGCAAAGGCTTTCAACAACAATAAAGCTCATGAAAGATTTGGGTTTGGTGGAGGTAACCCCGGCTGGAGTAAGACTTAGTTTCTAATGGAAAAACGGTGATGAATATGCAGATTTCCGAATTTCAGATACTGATGAAGAACAAACTCGGAGACAAGGATAAACAGATGGGATGGGCCTTTTTGCTCAATGTCTTGATCGAGGAAGTTGGAGAATTGGCGAGGTCTCTCAGGAAGGAGACTAAGACAGAGATAGCTGATGAAATAGCGGATGTGATATTCTCAACAGTGTCAATTGCTAATGTCTTAGATATCCAGATCGAACCAATTCTAAAACGGAAATACGTAGATAACCCTCTATCAGAAATTGGCAAGAAATGGACAGACGTGACTTGGAAATAGATGAGGCGCGCCCGCGAGATTTCACTCTTTCTGCATGCATGCATAGGTTCTACATGGCTGATGATTACAAGTACAAAAGATTCTTAAATAACAAAACGAGGTAAACTAAAAGATGTGAGGAGTTGAGAAATGCAGAAACCGAAAGTGTTTGGGATGAAAGAATGGGAGATCTTTCCTGATGATGCGATACCTGGCAGTTTCATGGTGTATATGAGAAGAATAGTGGGCTTAGGAAGAGTGGGGTGTTATTTCATGCCACCGGGAACGCAGACAACACCTGAATCAACTGCTACCTTTTCTCTTGAAGAAGAAGACGACGGCACGGCCGATGAATGGTATGGTCCATGCAACGAGTTCTATTACGTTCTCGTTGGAGAATTTACGCTTTACTGGGGGAAGGATGTGTCCAAAATCAAAGCTGGCACCTCGGAAAAGTTAGTAATAAAGGCGGGCGAATTTGGCCACTGGACTCCAGGTTGGAAATACGCAGTGAAAAACACTGGAAACATACCTGGAACATTTTTCTGGGGCATAACCAGTCCACCAAAAGGCACAAAAACCAGGCACGCGTTTTTTGAAGAACTATAACTAACTAGAAGGCGCATTTTCCAGACCGTCTACAATATGCTCTGGGCCTCTAACAGAATAGCGTGGGTGGGACATTTCTATGCGCACACTGGTAGCATTCGGTCCATGTTGTTTAGCTGATGGACGCGCCCAAGGTCTTCAGCGCGCGTACTTGTTAGATTGTTGTCTTTCTTTCTCTAGAAAACGTTTTTCCCCTAAGGTATTTGTTGTAACTATATGTTAAGCTGGTTTGCCACTTCTTTGATACCTAACTCTTCAAGCTTCTTCCTCGTCGGAATTCCCGTCCTCTTGTCCCATCCACGGACCTCATAGTATTCATCAAGCATGCCTTCATAATTGACTATGGCAGCCTCCTTCCTGCTAAAGGGGCCGAAGGCTGGTGCCTGTCGGAGCCTCTTGGGTATCATATCATCCCTCCTTCTTATGCCTTCACGAACATTGAAGCATCTCTGAAGGTTAAACACCCTCTCAGCCACCTTCAGCAACTCCACATCGCTTATATTCCAGCCCACAGTATCTGAGAGGATTGTAGCTCTTCTCTTAAGGGACAAGCCGGTCCAAACATGGAACTTACAAAGCCCTAAGATCTCCATTGTCATGCCAGCATCTTGAACGATCATAGTAATTGGTCCCATTCCTTCTTCGGAATACCCATCTATGGGAGGCTTTGGCAAGCCGTAGGGAACGAGTGTCTTGGCCCATTCAGGACTATGCACCACGTCCTGGGTTTGGTGTGGGTGCACATGGCACATGCCTCTGTTTGCTGTACCGTACTGTAGGGCCAGGGTCTTAGCCGACCTTGGGTCATGATATGGCATCTCTAAACCCTTTACATGTAAAGCAAGTTCTTCAGCACCGTTTCCTATGACTTGGGCAGCCCTCCTAACCCCGTCAGCCAATATGTCTCCAAATCCATCGCGCCGAGCAATCTTCTCAACCATCGTCACAATAGCATCAGAGTTTCCCCAAGCCAACTTAACACCATCAAGAAGTCCATCGCTTATCCAACCTTTCTCGTAGCACGAGATGGCAAAGGCTATAACATGACCGCAAGATATGGTGTCCATGCCGTACACGTTGCATAGGTAGTTAGCGCGGATGGCAGCCTCTATGTCCTCGCTTAGCGAAGAGGCAGTGAAGCTTGCAACAGTTTCGTATTCAGGACCACCATAAGCTGGAGTAGTCCACTTTCCCGTCTTAACCTCAGAGTATCTGCCACAACCAACGTTACAACTAAAACAGGCGCTACCCTTTATGAGATGCCTCTCCTGCAGGAGATCGAACATCTCGCCCCCTTTGCCCCAGTGGTTGGAAGCACCGTACTTGGTTGGGAGATCCCCTGTCTCATCCATTTCCTCCATAAATCCCATGGTTCCATCCATGAAAGTGTCTCGTAATGGAGCATCCCGGTTTGGATACTCCATGGCAGCCTTCTCAGCGTCCTCTACATCCTCCATGAAAGCCTCGGGCTTTGCAACAGGTATATCGCCATGACCTCGAACTACAACAGCCTTCAAGTTCTTTGAGCCCATAACAGCCCCTCCACCACACCTGCCGGCAGCCCTATCATAGTCACTCATTATACATGCAAAGCGCACCAGCTTCTCACCAGCACGTCCTATACTCACAACTTTACTCTCATAATCTCCAACTTCCCTCCTCAAAATGGTCTCAGTGTCCGGCACACTCTTGCCTGCTATGTGCTCAGCCGACCTTATTTCAGCGTCTCCATCACGTATCCATACGTACACGGGCTTCTCAGATTTTCCCTCCAGAACAAGCAAATCGAATCCAGCAAACTTCAACTCTGGGCCCCAATCTCCCCCGCCTCTGGACTCACCCCAGACGTTTGTTAGAGGAGACTTAAAGCAAGCAGAGAAGCTCCCAGACCCTGGGCAAAGAGTTCCAGTGAGGGGACCCGTTGCTAGAATAAGCTTGTTCTGTCGGCTTAGCGGGTCTATTCCGGGCTTAAGCTCGTTCCAGAGTATCTTAGCAGGATATCCGACTCCACCTAAGAACTTCTTGGCGAATTCTTTTTTCATCGGTTCCTTTGATATTACTCCTTTGGTTAGATTAACCCTCAGAATCTTTCCAACGAAGCCAAACCATTTGTCACTCACTTTCTATTGCCTCCCCACTACTGAGATGTGCCTAAGATAGGCAACCTGCTCAGGCTCAAGATAAGCGAGGACCCCGAAGGGACAATGCTCGACACACGCTGGCTCCCCGCCGCAAAGATCACATTTCGATGCTTTCATGGTTATTGGATCCAATTTGATCATCCCGTAAGGACACGACATAACGCATAGCCCGCAGCCAGTGCATTTCTCTTCCTTGACCACGACAGCGCCTGCTTTATTCCTAGCCATAGCGCCTGGAACAGGACAGGCACTCAAGCATATGCCGCACTGCACGCAGATTACTGGTTCATCTACAAGGCGCCCCTCAGGTCCGTGGCGAACCACATGGATCGCGGCTCTAGATGGAGCATGTGTTTCGTAGCGTTGGAATGAACAATGCAACACGCATCTCTGGCAACCTCGACAAAGATCTGGGATGATTACTAACGCTTTCAAGCTTTTCAACCTCGAATTAGGCATGCATGCATTACATAAAGATTGATTTCCAACATTTAAGCAAATTCTTTTTTGAGGCGCTCCCGTTGCTTAACAATGTGACGACGTGCATGCATGCAATAAACGTTGGGTGTGCGTCGCTTTCATTCTTTTAGGAACCTTTTTATTTAACGCGGTCAAAAAAAGGGGAGTTTGCGGGTGATATCTCCATCAGTCGCTGGTTCAAGTCCGGCCCGCGGCACCACAATGTTGATTTGGCATAAACCTGCGACACCGTTCTATTTCCGTTTACGGAACAGTTTGGCAGCATGCATGCATGTTAGCAGACGTTATCTTTAGCATAGTCTGTATAGCAAACTATTACAAGATAGACCCCGAAAAAGCATTCAGTGAGGTAATAGAGAAATATACCAAACGAGATACAGGTAGATGGACTCTAAAGTCCGAATGAGCAAGTAACACATCCTCTAGAGGTTGAGTGTTAAGATTGGTTCTGCCTGCCAAGATCTTTGAGATAAAAGAGGAAGCTAGTATTGGAATGATAATTGGGAAGCTTAAGGATTTCCGTGAAGAAGAGAACTACAAAACGGATATAGGAGAAACTGTGAACCTAGTAACCGAAGTTTTGGACCTGAAACAAGAAGGAGACGTAATATCAGGAGTCTTCAGTAAGGATTTCGTGCGTAGACGTTTTTATCGACGAAAGTTGATTGAAGTTCCTACCACCGAAGAATCCCCCTTTTGGATTAAACCTTTCAAAGGAAGAGTTTTCATGATTGTGTTAGCGCCTTCTGTAGCTCGTGGAGTAAAGAAGCTACTTACAAATTTCGTTGCTAACAGGCTAAGCAAGGTCTTATTCATCAAACCCCACGCCATTGTCGGGCTGAGGATCCCTCATGCGACTCTCAAAGAGCTCCATGAGTCAAACCCACAGGCGACGAAGCTCATTTGGTTTGACGAAGTCGATATACCTGGAGTGGAAAAGCTTTGCTTGGCAGGATCCGATCTTGTTGAAACCACGCTATACCGCGATTATCTTGAACATGGGAAGATCTGGTATGCTGTGTTTGAGGTTCAGAAACGTGGGATTGTAGTTGGGATTACAAGGAATTGTGTGGTGACACTCTTCAGCAAAAGCACTACTGACGAATTCATAAATTACATCTTAGAAGACCTTCTAATGCTGATTGAGTAAGCTCTTGCACAAGGAATATCCTACAAAGAAAATGTATAGACAAAAACTTCTAGCATAAGATCCCAACTGGAAGAAGAGGACATTTTGACTTATGCATGCAATAATAACCAAACTTATTTTCTTGAGCGGGAATATAGTGGAATATCAAGGATGGTGGGAATTGCTTTGGGAGGATATGTTGGGAGAATACTGTACATCGATTTGTCCAATCATAGGATGAAGAAAGAGGTTTTGAGCGAGGACTTCTACAAGGACTGGCTTGGCGGATATGGCTTATCATCAAGGATTACATATAACCATATTCCTCCCGGGACGAATTCCTTAGGCCCTGCGAACCTATTGGGATTGACAACAGGTATCTTAACTGGAACACTGGCTCCCTATAGCGGAAGCTTCACTGCAACCGGAAAATCACCTCTCACAGGGACGTGGGGCGATTCCAGAGGTGGTGGACATTTTGGCCCAGAACTTAAGAGGGCAGGTTTTGATGCTATTTATGTCACCGGAAGATCCGTTAAACCTGTATATTTATGGATCAGTGAAGGCGAAGTTGAGATTAAAGATGCGAAGAGAATCTGGTGTAAAGACACAGTTGAAACTGATAAGATGATCAAAGAGGAACATAACGACAATAGGATACAAATCGCCTGCATTGGCCCATCAGGTGAAAAGATGTCTCGGATTTCTTGCATCATAACCGATAAAGGTCGTGCAGCGGGCAGGTCTGGTCTGGGTGCTATAATGGGTTCCAAGAAGTTGAAGGCTGTTGCAGTTAGAGGAACAGACAATATCACTGTTGAAGACATTGAGACTCTTAAGATATTGAGGAGAGAATTCAACAGAGCTGTAAAAGAGGATACGGAGTTTAAGTATTACACTACTTATGGGACAACTGGGGAAACAGATGCGGCAATTATTTCTGGAGATTCGCCTGTGAAGAACTGGGCGGGTATAGGCGTTAGAGACTTTTCAACAGGTACCGAGAAGATGAGTGACGAAGACACGGTGAAATTTGTTATCAGGAAATACGCTTGCGAAGGATGTCCTACACCCTGTGGTGCATGGGTAAGAATAGAGAAAGGATCCTACGCTACGGAGACTCACAAGCCGGAATACGAAACACTAGCTGCTTTTGGATCCATGTGTCTCAACGATGATCTGGAGTCAATCACATATGCAACATCCATTTGCAATCGCTACGGAATAGACACTATCTCCGCCGGAGCGACTATTGCCTTTGCAATGGAGTGCTATGAAAAAGGCATTTTAACCAAAGAGGAGACGGACGATATTGAGTTGGTTTGGGGTAACGCTGAGGCGATTGTTGAGATGACTGAACGCATAGCTAAGAGGAAAGGATTTGGCGCAACACTAGCGGATGGCGTTAAGATAGCTGCGGAGCGGATTGGAAAGGGCTCAGAGAAGTTTGCCATGCATGTGGGAGGACAGGAGGTGCCAATGCATGACCCAAGACTGTTAACTGATCCATACACGGCCAAGTTAGGATTGATCTACACGGTCGATGCGACTCCTGCTAGACATACGCAAGGTATTGGGGAACACCACGCAGTCATGGCATTAGGGATTTGTAGCTTTATAGACTGGATGGGTTCTGCAGCAGGAGGTAAGGATACTCTACCAAATTTCATCAATGCTGTAACAGGCTGGAGTGTGGAACGACGAGATCTATTGGAGATTTCAAATAGAATTGCAACTATGCGTCAAGTCTTCAACGTGAGAGATGGGTTCAGGCCCTCTGACTTCAAGCTTCCCGACCGAATCCTTGGAAAGCCACCTATGAAAAACGGGCCGCTGGCAGGAGTAACTCTTAATCTGGAAAAAGAAAGAAAAAAATATTTCAGATCTATGCAATGGAGCTATCGAACTGGAAGACCGAGTCGAAAAAGACTGATTGAACTGGGGCTAGAAGATTTGACAAAAGACATTTACTAGGGTATGCGTGTCTAAAAAAAGGGGAATTGCGGGAGATATCACCACTGGTCGCCGGTTCGAATCCGACCGGCGGCGCCATAACTAGACCGCGACTCAATTTGCGAGATGGGAGCTATCTGTTAACTTCACAACTCTTTTTTTATACCTACTGAATTTTAAATAGGAATGGATGTCAGTGTGTGCGTATCATATTACTTTTTAAGAAAGATTTTTCATAAAGCTCTTAGAAGTTTGTCTATCGGGTGGCTGCTTTGGCTAGAGTTCTCTTCAAGAAAGTGACTAAACGCTTCGGAGACGTTGTAGCAGTTAGTTCATTAAGTCTAGAAGTTAAAGATAGAGAATTCCTTGTTTTGTTAGGTCCTTCAGGCTGTGGAAAGACAACTGCTCTTCGATGCATCGCTGGTCTCGAAACTCCTGAGGAGGGAGAAATCTACATTGAAGATAAATTGGTGAACGACCTAGACCCCAAGGATAGAAACGTAGCCATGGTTTTTCAAAGCTATGCTCTTTACCCTCACATGACCGTGTTTAATAATCTAGCCTTTCCTTTGGAGAATGCGAAAGTTCCAGAGGATGACATAAAAAATAGAGTTCGGCAAGTGGCAAGACTTCTGCAGATAGAACCACTCCTTAATCGAAAACCCGGGCAACTCAGCGGAGGTCAGCAACAAAGAGTAGCTTTAGGAAGAGCCATAGTTAGAGAGCCGCAGGTCTTCCTTATGGATGAGCCATTGAGCAACTTAGACGCTAAGTTAAGGATTTACATGAGAGCCGAACTTAAGAAACTTCAGAAGGAACTAGGAGTCACAACCATTTACGTAACCCACGATCAAGTTGAAGCCATGACCATGGGAGACAGAATCTCTATACTGAATAACGGCATCCTCCAGCAGAGCGGCCCCCCAGATGACATATATTTCCATCCATCCAATGTATTCGTTGCTGGTTTCATAGGCAGTCCCCCCACTAACTTTTTTGACTGTAACTTAATAGAAGGAACTCCTTCCACTCTTGACGCTGGAGAATTCAGATATCATCTTCCCGATGATGCGGCAAAGGCTGCAGAGCAATGTACTTCAGGCACATGCATACTAGGTGTGAGACCGCAGGATGTCCTCGTTTATAAGACCACTGGGGGTAAGAAAGAGTTAATTAAGGTTAGACTCGAAGTGACAGAGCCTCTTGGCGATAAGCAGATACTTAACCTCAAAGTAGGAGACTATCTGGTCAAAGCCGTAGTGAACCCGGACTTTGAGGCTGAGTTAGGGGACGAGCTTTGGATAAAAATTCCAGAGGACAAGATATATCTCTTTGACAAAAAGACGGGTAACGCGCTGAAATAACTGTTGATCACCACACCTTAAATCAGAAAAAAAATAATTTGAACGCGCACTCATGGGCATAAAAGGATTAGAAAGCACGCACAGTTGTAATGCAATTATAAACATCTTCAAGTGGCTAACATTGGAGTTAGACTAAATGAATGTTGAAGAGATAAAAGGAAGACTTCTTAAAGATGTAGAGAGATTGAAGAGTTCGAACGGATATCTTAACGCTGGATACCCTAGATACAACACTCTTTTTGGCCGTGATTCATTAATTTCCGCTTGGCAAATTCTCAAAATAAATTCCTTAATCGCACGGGACACCCTCCGGATTTTGGCTATGTACCAAGGGAAAGCCGTAAACCCGAAGGCGGAAGAGGAACCCGGAAAGATCCTACACGAACATTGGTTCACCATTGAAGAGCAAGCGAAACTGCCTCATTTGAAGTTTCCATACTACGGCAGTGTCGACAGCACTCCTCTTTTCATATTTATAGCTGGAGAATACTTCCGATGGACGAAGGATAAGATGTTTCTTTTCCAGATTTGGGACAACATTTTAGCTGCTTTTAGATGGATCAGGAAATACGGAGACAAAGATGGAGACGGTTATGTGGAATACGAGAGGAAGAATCCTTATGGACTTTTTCATCAAGGATGGAAAGACGGGGTTAAAGACCATTTGAAGATTAAACCTCCAGTGGCAATAGTTGAAGCTCAAGGTTACGTTTACGCGGCGTATCAGAACCTTATTTTTCTCGAAACGGAACTAGGTAAAAACGATGTTTCTAAAGAAGCAATGGCAAAGTCTGAAGTCTTGAAGAAAAGGTTTAACGAAAAGTTATGGATGAAAAAGAAAAACTACTTTGCTCTTGCTTTGGATGGGGAAAAACGGCAAAGAGAAGTTGTCACATCTAATCCAGGACACCTTCTTTTCACAGGAATCGTCGCCCAAGACAAAATAAAACCTCTGGTCTCGCGGCTTTTCCAGCCTGATCTTTGGACCCGTTACGGCATAAGAAGCCATTCTGCGGAAGATTCGGATTTCGATCCCTACAGTTACCTTAGAGGTTCGGTTTGGCCCCACGATAATTGGATTATCTACAAAGGGTTACAGAGTCTGGGCTTTGGTTTTCATGCTGAACGAATCAAGGTGGCTCTACTGCGAGCCTTTGGAGAACTTGGAAAGATTCCTGAGCTCTATGGAGTGGTGAACGATAAGATTGTTGATCTGTCTAGCACGGAAGAAGTGTGGGCTAATCCTTTGCAGGCTTGGTCTAGTGCTGGCTTGCTTGAGATGATTTGGGAAGATTGAATTTTCTATCCCTTAACCGTCCACCCAATCATGCCTCTAACGTAGTATTTCTGCAGTAACACGAAGATTATAATTGGAACTATCATAACTATTATGGATGCCGCAGACAAAACGCCCCAGTTTACACGAAATTGTTCTCGCCCAACGAATTCAACGCGTTGTGTTGCTAATAGCATTGATTCTTCATAAATGAAGACCTTGGCAAGGAAGAAATCGTTCCAAACCCACATGAACTGTAAAACGACAACAGACGCCAGAGCGGGTAAGGACATTGGAAGCACTATTTTGTAGAATATCTCGAAGTCTGAAGCTCCGTCTACCCTAGCAGCCTCTTCAATTTGAATCGGAAGGGTGGAAAAGAAGTTTCTCATGAACAAGATTATCCATGGCAAACCCCAAGCGGAATGGACAAGCACTAAACTTAGGTAATTATCTATCAACCTGAAGTTCACCATTATCTGGAATAATGGAACAACAACGCTTTGCTGCGGCAAAGCCATCAAAAGGACAATCGTCGTGAAAAGATAGGTCCTTATCCGGAAACTGAACCTTGCGAATCCATAGCCGGCAAGCGCACCCACAAACAACGGGATAATGGTTGAGGGAATCGCAACGATGAAAGAATTGAGTACACCTCTGCTTAGCGGCCAGCTAGGATCATTCCAAGCTTCTATAAAATTGTTTAGCGACGGATTGAAACGGTCAAAGAGCCACCAGCCGCGAAGAATCTCGCTAAAGGGTCTTATTGAAGCCATGAAAACGCCTAGAAACGGCAGTATCCATAATACCGCAACCGACCACGCTATGATGTGAAGTATTATCGTTGTTTTGCTGAGTTTCATCTCCTTATCTCCTCACCGTATATCTAATCAGTGGAATAGTTACAACTAAAGTCAGTAAAGTAAGAAGAGTTGCTATAACAGCAGCGCCGTTGAAATTGAGAAAACGGAAAGCCTGTAGCCACATCTCGAAGGCTAATACAGTTGAAGCGTTTCCAGGCCCGCCAAAGGTTGCCGCGAAAACTACGTCAAAAATTTTCAGGTCGTAAAGAACAGTCATGGTTATAACAACTATGTTTAACGGTCTAAGCAATGGAAAGGTTATCCGCCGAAACATCTTGAAGGGACCCGCGCCATCTATTTTTGCTGCCTCATAATATTCTCTCGGTATGGTTGCCAGTCCAGCGGAGTAAATGATCATGCTGAACCCAGTCCACAGCCAAACGGAGCCAAAAATCAAGGCGAAAAGAGCGGTGTTGGGAAACGCAGTCCAAGTTCTACTTAACCCCTCGATTCCAAGCACATCGAAAAATGCGGTCACTATTCCAACACGTTCCGTAAACGTGTAGCGCAGAATTATTCCGCCGACGATCAGCGGCGTAACCATCCCTAAGAAAATTATCGACTTTATTATCGAAGAGCCTTTCACATCCTTTAGAATAATCGCAAGTGCGAGGCCGGAAAACATGGATAACGGGAGATGAATCAATATCCATATGGCGTTGTGAATTAGCGCTCCTAGCGGAGGTCCTTTGGGAAAACCCTCTACATTTAATATTGCCTTTCTACTTAAAATCTCAGAGTAGTTGCTGAGACCCACAAATTCGCCAGAAGACGAGATAAAGCTAAGGTAAAGGGTCTGAAGTATGGGATAAACTACCAGTAAGAGCATAAGGATTATAGCTGGAGAAAAAAAGAAGGGGATGTTTTTCCGCACGGCGATTTTTTCCTCCCCTTTTACGGGGATACCGCTTCTATAGCTGCTAGTACGTTGTCTAATTCTCCTGGTGTTGCCCACAGCAACTGCAGTTGGGTCCAGAAGGTTGTCTGGAATTCACCGCCGATGGTGTCGTCGAGGTCAGGTACAATTGCAAAGTCTTGAGTGAATTGTACCACCATCAAGTCCACGGCAGGGTAGGAGGAGTCGGGTACATTGATGTTTGTGGCAATGTGACCACCTTGTGCTGTTTGAAGTCTCTGAGCTTCTTCGCTTATTAGGAAACTGAAGAGTTCTTTCGCCTCGTCTGGGTGCTGTGTATAGGTTGGTATGAAGAAGGAGTCGGCGGGTAAGACTAAGGCGCTCGCTCCTGGCAGTGGAATGATGCCTAAGTCGGTTGCATTGTCGACCATACCCGTTATCCAGCTGCCCATGAAGTAGAGGCCATAATCTCCATCCCACCAGTTGTCTAATATGGCAGTCCACTCAGTAGGAGTGCTGAAGTTTCCTAGCGTCGGCACTAAATAATCTTCGAATATGCCTTTCACAGGGTCTGTTGTCCAGTCAGCAGTGCCGGCTATGAGGTCGTGCTGGAGCTGTGCACCTCCGAAGGTTGTCAGAAAGTGTTCAGTTATATCCGATAGGGGCCATCCAACACCGTCTCCACTAGCTATCGGGTCTAAAACGCCCGGTACAGCTGCGATATCGGCAAGCAAAGCTGTGAAGTCAGCCCAAGTTGAGTTGACCGTGGTTGGTGTTAAGCCGTTCGCATCGAAGAAGGATTTTCTGTACCAAAAGCCTGGTTTGACTTTGCCTGTGTATGCTCCTCCATAAACTTTACCGGTAATATTGACTTGATCAAAGGTTCCAGGTAAGAAATCGGCTGCGTCAACCAAAGCGGTAACGTCAAGTGCGTGGCCATTCTGAGCTTGCTGACCAATCCACCATGACCACATGAATATTACGTCGCCCGGTGTTGTTCCTGCTGCGAACTGTGCGGGCAAGAGAGTTGCAAGGTCTTCAGCTCTGAGGACTCTGTATTTGACGTTTATGCCTGACAAAGTCTCAAATCTTTGTAGGATTGGTAGGAACGCGTCCATTTCAGCTCCGGACCAAGGACCTACGACCGTTATCGTCGGCGTCAGCGTTCCTTCCACAGCGGTCACACGGTCCACTATGTCTGCCAAATCTGCTTCGGTTGTATTTTTGAGATCGGCTACAGCTGTTGCTAAGTCAGCCACACTTCCTNNGTCACCCAATACCGTAAAGCCGTAATACAAAGTGCTCGCAGAAGTTATGATAGCGATAATCACTAGAACCACAGTTACATTTTCCATTTTGATTGCCATTTATATCCACCTAACTATGCATTATGATACGAATTTACTTATAACTTTTAGTAATGACTTATCCAAAGCAAGAGACCAGCAACTAAACGAAAGTAGTCAAAAACAAACTCGAAAACAATCTAAAATTATTTGAAATGAGCTCTCAAACATGCGCCAAGCTGCAATTCACAAAAAGGCTATTATTTCAGCCTTAAGATTTCTTCTCAGGGAAGACAGATGAGCACGGTTACCCTCCGCAAACTTTCGTTGGACGATTATGCTGAAATCGTTGGAGAAAAGGAGATACATGAAATACGAACCTTAGCCGAGAAACTTGCCGGTAAATCAGTGGTTCACGTGAACTCCACAGCATCTGGCGGTGGAGTATCAGAAATCTTGCACAGACTTGTTCCATTAATGAAAGATGTGGGTATTAATGCAGAGTGGAAAGTGATTAAGGGTGACAAGGAATTCTTTAACGTTACGAAGACTTTTCACAATGCCCTTCAAGGAAAAGAAACGCCGTTGACTGAAGAAATGAAGAAAGTATACCTTCAGCACAACGAATTGAACGCCAAGTTGCTTAGCCTAGACTATGATTACGTTGTGATACATGATCCCCAGCCCCTAGCAATAATCAACTATTATGGTGAAAAGAAAGGGAAATGGATTTGGCGTTGTCACATAGACATGTCCAAGCCAAATGAAGAGCTTTTGAATTTTTTGGCACCCTTCCTCGCAAAGTATGACACCTTTATTTTTAGCTTGAAAGATTATGCGAAGGGATTTTTAGAACAGAGAAATATGGCTATCATTACCCCTTCCATAGACCCTTTGAGCGATAAAAACAAGCCTTTATCAGAGAGCCAGATTTTGGCAATCTTGGAAAGATATGACATAGACCCGAATAAACCGATTTTAACTCAAGTTGCAAGATTTGACCCGTGGAAAGACCCTTTAGGAGTCATCGACGCTTATAGGAAAGTTAAGAAAAGTATGCCAGAAGTTCAGCTTCTTTTGATAACGAGCATGGCACCTGATGATCCAGAA